>ERZ1066120.235-NODE-235-length-56948-cov-14.965426_pt1 | contig 56948 bp, 47 predicted proteins | sample MGYA00382767_ERZ1066120 | MGnify/ENA primary metagenome ERZ1066120 (study PRJEB33369, sample SAMEA5778350) | biofilm metagenome | biome: Industrial cooling water; feature: Water cooling tower basin; material: Biofilm | place: United Arab Emirates | collected...
TGTCTTTATCAGCAGTATTTGCACCGACTGCAGCTAAGGCTCAACTCGTTCCGCAGCCTTGGGTTTCAGTGGGAGGAGATGAGGGTGATGTGACTTTTTCTGTAGGTGCGAGAATTATCGGTTTAGGAGTTGAATTAGGATTTGGTCCTGGTAGTTCGACGGGAGTAGATGTACTCAAATTTATTAATTTACCTGTTATCGATCCCTATATCGGGGTGGGATATTATTCAGATGATGAGGATTTTGCCGTGTCTGGTGGAGTTCATATCGATGTTGCGGATAACGTCTTTGTAGGAGCTGGTTATAATTCCGTGCGGGGATTTAACGGACAGGTGGGAATTAAGTTTTAGTCGCCCATTAGACTAGGAGTCTAAGGCTATACAGACAAAGCCTGCAAAGGCAGGCTAAACAGAAATTTAGCTGTTTTCAACTCTCCTTAAATAGGAGAGAGTTAGAGATAAAAGATTTAACTTGGGTGGCTGAATCGAGTTGCAGGACAGAACGGGCGATCGCTTCTGCTTCTTGTGTAGTTAACTGAGTAATTATTTGCTTAATTTGGGGAATGGATTGGGGATTGAGGCTTAATTCATCTAAGCCTAAGCCTAGTAATATGGGTATGGCTATGGGTTCGGCTGCGAGTTCGCCACACAATCCTACCCAAATTCCTGCATGGCGTGCGGCTTGCACTGTTTGTTGAATAGCTTGTAATACAGCAGGATGGAAAGCATCAGCTAATGCAGCAACTTTCGGATTAGTACGATCTGCTGCCATGATATATTGACTTAAATCGTTCGTACCAATACTAAAAAAATCAACTTCAGCAGCAAATTTGTCAGCGATCGCCACCGCAGCTGGAATTTCGATCGTGATGCCAAGTTCAATATTTTCATTAAAGGGAATATTAGCTTGGCGTAGTTCTGTTTGAACTTCTATCCAAATTGCTTTAGCTGCCCGTATTTCTGCTAAAGTTGCAATTGTGGGAAACATAACTTTGATTTGATACTCTGGGCTAGCTCGTAATATTGCCCGCAGCTGAGTTTTGAAAATATCGGGACGATCTAAACAAAAACGAATTCCGCGCCAGCCTAAGAAAGGATTAAATTCCGCTCGCAATCCCAGGTAAGAAAGAGGTTTATCACCACCTACATCGAGAGTACGAATAATTAGCGGACGTTCTTCTAAAATTTGCGCGATCGCACGATAAATCTCTAATTGTTCTTCTTCCGTAGGTAAAGACGTTCTATTGATATATAACAATTCAGTGCGTAATAAACCAACTCCTTCTGCACCTTGAGCGATCGCCATTCGGGCATCGGCAATACTACTAATATTGGCAGAGATTTGAATTCTTTTGCCATCGCGGGCGATCGCTGGTGCTTGTGCTTTAGCTCGTGCTTGTTGTTCAGTGGCAATTATTGTATCTCGTTTCGCTTCGAGGGTAGCGACTGTTTTCGGATCGGGCTGTATCCAAATATTGCCATTTTCACCGTTAATTGCTAACAGCGTACCAGCAACTAAATTTAAGATCTGCGAGTTGACACCGACAACAGCAGGAATTCCTAACGTGCGTGCCAGAATTGCACTATGAGAAGTAGCACTACCTTGTAACGTGCATATTCCTAATACTTTTGTCCGATCTAGTTGGACTGTATCGGAGGGAGAAAGATCGCGAGCAACGAGAATACTAGGCTGGGTTAATTCTATATTGTTGTTAGTAATGCCAAGGAGCGATCGCAAAACTCTTTGTCCGACATCAATAACGTCTTTAGCTCGTTCCTGTAAATAAACGTCGTCAAGATGGCAATAATTACTTGCTATTTCAGTAATAACGTTGTTCCAAGCAAATTCAGCATTTTGATGATACTCAAAAATACGTTTTTGTACGGGTTCGATAATTACTGGATCTGCTAGAACTAAAAGATGTGCATCAAATATTGCTGCGTCATTCTCATGAATATGGGATCTATCTTTGATGTTTTGAATTTCTTGTTTGGCAGTTGCGATCGCTGTTTGTAAACGCTGCCATTCAGCCTCTACATCTGCTACACAAAGTTCGTGAACTTTAATTTGATGCGAATGATATTGAAAAACTGGGGCGATCGCAATTCCTGGGGAAGCGGGAATTCCTTGTAGGGGATTAGACGGTAAAGGTACTGGAGAGTGAGTGGGTGAAATTGTATGAGTTTCGCCAAAATTGTTTTCGACTAATGCTTGTAGTGCTGACAGTGCTGCATCTGCCTCTTCACCAACAGATGCGATCGCAATTTCGTGTCCTTGACGCACTCCTAGTGTAGCTACTTGATTGATACTATCTGCCCTGACAAATTCTGTATTTCTAGTAACGTTTCGCACGCGAATTTGAGCCTGAAACTGGGTTGCTGTAGTGACAAATTGAGCCGCAGGGCGGGCGTGTAACCCTTGTGGGTTACAGATGGTAAGGTGGATTTCTTGCGTTGTTGAGGGGGAGTCGGGAGTCGGAAGTTGGAAGTCGAGAGGGTTATTTACATCTTCTTCACTAATAACAGATGACGGACGATCGATGACACCTAATTGTGCTGCTTTGGCTGTGAGTGCTTGTCTTGCTTCAGATATGATGCGATCGATATCATTGCTAGATGTAGCTGCAACAGAAGCAGCGATCGCTCCTTCTACTAAGGGTGCTGCGCATAAATGGATTTTATCCTGTTGTTCCTCGGGTAAAAACTCTAGTGCCATTTCTGCACTGAGTAAGGCGCTACCAAGATCCATCAGTACGAGAACGCCATCGTCACTATACACAGAGGCGATCGCTTCATAGACTTGCATGGCATCTGTACCTAGTGGATTTTCTGGATCGTCAATTCCTGCTGCTATAGCTATGGGTACTTTGTCCTGCACCATTTGCCGTGCCAGTTCCCGCACACCTTCGGCTAGTTTTTTGCTGTGAGAGACAATAACAATGCTAACCATGCGATCGCCCCAAAAGTATCCAGAAGCTTCTGTCAACTCAGTTACTCTAACTTAACGCGATGTTGGTCGATCGAAAAGTTACAATTCGATCGCTCAGTAAGTGTAGCAATCGCCTCAAGCCAAAGCTGCTAACAAACTTTTCAACATCAAGTAAGTAGAAGTTGCGCCTGGATCTTGGTGTCCGATACTGCGATCGCCTAAATAACTTGCTCTCCCTTTTTTAGCTAGCAGGGGAATAGTATCTTTCATCGCTTGTTCTGCTACTGATACTACTTGCTGCATGGTTTCTACAATATTTTTATTTTTATCTATATATTGAAAGTTATCCACAACTGGAGATAAGACATCTACCATTGTCTTGTCCCCTAATTGTGCTTTCCCTCTTTGGATTACGCCTTCTAAACCTGTTTTTAGCAACTTGGATAAATCTTCAGTTGTGAGTTCTTCTTTATCTGCTACGGCTGTACTTGCTCTTAAGAAAAATGTGCCATAAAGGGGACCGCTCGCACCACCAACAGTAGAAATTAAGGTCATGCTGACGGTTTTTAAAATCGTACTGATGTCTTTGTCAGCAAGGCTAGGTAACTGACTGGCTACTTTTTTGAAACCGCGATCCATATTGATACCATGATCGGCATCACCAATCGCTGCATCTAATTCTGTTAAATATTCTTTGTTTTGTTCAATCTCAGCAGCGAAAATTTGTAGCCATTGTATAACTGATGCTTTATTCATATTGATTATTCATTGGTCATCGGTCATTTGTATTTCCATCACGCACCACTCTTTTACCAACATAAACTTGCTGTTTTCACAGGCGCATCCCACAACCGCAACATTTCATCATCGACTTTAAGTAAGGTAATAGAACAACCTTGCATTTCTAAAGACGTGATGTAATTACCAATGAGGTTTCTGACAATTTGCAGTCCCTCTTGTTGACAAATCTCAGCTAATTTGCGGTAAACGATATACAGTTCTGATAATGGCGTACCACCCATACCATTAACAAAAGCTAACACGCGATCGCCTGATTCGATCTCAGAATTGACTAACTCTACGTCTATCCATTCTTCTTTAGCCTCATTCCATTCTCGTACTGTACGGCTGTAGGGAGAATCTTTAATTATTGATAAGGTAAGTATTTCTGTAATTTCATTCACAGATTTTAGCGGCATTCTTTCCCTTCCCGGTTCGCCGTGAATGCCAATACCGATTTCCATTTCGCGATCGCCTAAACTAAAAGTCGGCGATCCTTTCGTGGGTACGGTACAAGATGTTAATGCCATGCCCATACTACGACCATTTAAATTGACCCGCCGACATAAATCTGCTACTTGCGGCAAGCTGTATCCTTCTGCCGCAGCCGCACCACAAATTTTTTCTGCTAGTACTGTCGTGCCTACACCCCGTCTACCCTGAGTGTAAAGACTATCTTTAACGGCAACATCATCATCTATTAAAACATTTAACACCCGTATGCTTTCAGTGCGGGCTAATTCAGTTGCCATCTCAAAGTTCATCACGTCACCGCTGTAGTTTTTCACAATGTAAAGTACCCCAGCACCACTATCTACCTGTTTTGCCGCTGCTAGCATTTGGTCAGGTGTAGGAGAAGTAAACACTTCTCCAGGACACGCAGCATCTAACATACCCATACCGACAAAGCCAGCGTGCATCGGTTCGTGACCGCTACCTCCGCCAGAAATAATTGCCACCTTACCTGTCACGGGTGCGTCGGCGCGGTAAACGAATGTTGGGTCGAAATTAACCTTTAGCAAGTCGGAATAAGCCAATGCCATACCTGCTAAACTCTCTCTCACAAAGTCTTCTGGCTGGTTAATCAGCTTCTTCATCGTCCGATCGCTCCTATTCGAGAGGCTGTTACAACTCAGGATAAAAGACTTTGGGGCAGCGATAGCAGCGATCGCTATCATTGTAAATTTGGTTAAAATTAGGTTAAGCTATGGTTAAAATATCAGTAATAATATATTTTCTTAGAGTAAGCTCAATTTCATAACCCAGCAGGGAAATATAACCAAAATAGGCAGTTGACTTGCAATTCCGAAGGTTTTTGTATTCATAGCTACAGCTTATAAGATGAAAAGCTTTCTTATGGGAGAAAGTTAGCAGGACTGAGTTTAAGAGCGGGTTAAGTTAAATTCTTATTTATGTAGGTAGGTTAGTATGGCACAAGCAGAGTTAGGGAATAAGAATAGTTTTATTTACGCCCAAAGCAGATATCGGGGCAAGTTTACGCCAGAACATTTGGCTTTTAATGCTAACTTACAAGAATTTGCTCAGAAACTCTCCTATATTTCTGCCTTACATACAGGTGGAAAGCTTTCCTCCGAAAAGGCATACGAACAGGTAGCAAGTCTATGGCAAAAGATAGAGCAGAGCAAACGCGCCATGAATATTGGCTCGAAGTAGCGATCGCCCTCAAAATCTTTCTGTCACTAAATTTTAAGCAAATAATTTTAACTTTAAGCAACTTAAGGTTATGGATTTACTACCAGTATTTTTGTTGTCTTGCACTCAAATTCAGAATATGCAACGATGACAACGGTTTTGGCGATCGAAGACGATGCACTATTGCGCGATAGTATTGTCAACGCACTAATCGTAAGGGGGTTGACAGCGATCGCGGCTGAGAACGGCTACGTCGGATTAAAACTTGCACAAGAGAATATTCCTGACTTGGTATTATGCGATGTGAGAATGCCAGGACTGAGCGGTTACGAAGTCTTAAAATCGCTGCGACAAGACCCAAACACCGCCACCATTCCATTAATTTTTTTGACTGCTGAAAATACTCCAGAAGTTATGGCTATAGGAGCAGATCTAGGAGCGAATGGTTACTTGTGTAAACCGTTTTCTACAACTGAGCTGATGGCGGCGATCGCGCCCTTTATTTAAGAACTTTATTTCAGAAGTTGGGGCGGAATGTACGCCTCTACACCCCGCTTGCTACTAATTTCTGATATTCTTGCTCTGTAATAATGTCATGGTTGGTTTCGAGGCGATCGAGGAATACGATACCGTCGAGATGGTCGAGTTCGTGTTGAAAAATTCTGGCAATGAAATCAGTTAATTCTTGCTGGTGTAATTTGCCGTGGCGATCGCTATATTCAACTTGAATCGCTCGATCTCGCGGCACAGAACCGCGAATTCCGGGAATGCTCAAACAACCTTCCCAACCTTTGACAGACTCGTTAGAACGAGCCACAATCTTAGGATTAATCATCGGTGTTGGCTCCATTTCTGGAGCGTGCGGATAGCGAGGATTGGGACGAGAGGCAACAATAAAAATGCGATCGCTGACTCCAACTTGCGGTGCGGCAAGTCCCACTCCATTCGCCTGTTTTACCGTAATTAACAAATTATCCACAAGGTTTTGGGTGTGCGGAGCGTCAATATTTTCCACAAACCTTGCTTTATCTCGCAGAATCGGATTGCCCAGTTGAATGATTTCCATAACTCCCTCAGCTCCCTTGTTGTACGGGCAAATTAGCCAATCTTACAGAGAACTGCGCTGTTTTGCCATTGCGTTGAACTTGAACTGGAACTTGGGTTCCTACAGAACTTTGTTCTACTATCTGCTGTACTTGCTCTGTTTTCGATACGGATTGATTGTTAATTGACTGGATCACGTCTCCACTCCTGATCCCCGCTGCGGCTGCAGGAGAGTTAGGCACGACTCTAACTACTAACACGCCACTATCGGCAGGAATTTGAATTTGTCCGTTTGATTCCACTTCTAGCTGTTGCTTGATTTCTGGTGTCAATGTCACCATCTGCACGCCTAGATAGGGATGCTGAACGTTTCCTGTGGCAATGATTTGCTTGGAGATCCGTTGCACGGCATTAATTGGAATAGCGAAACCTAAACCTTGAGCGCCTTGAATAATTGCCGTATTCATGCCGATCACTTCCCCACGGGAATTTAATAGGGGTCCGCCGGAGTTCCCTGGGTTGATTGCCGCATCTGTTTGAATAAAGCCGATCCGCTTATCAGTTACACCAATATCGCTAGCCGAACGGTCTGTAGCACTGATAATTCCTGTTGTTACTGTATTATTTAGACCGAGGGGATTGCCGATCGCGATCGCCCATTCACCCGGTTGTAGCGTGTCGGAATTGCCAATTTCTACGACAGGTAAATTATTTCCCTGGACTTGAATTACGGCAATATCAGTTACCGGATCTTCACCTAAAACTTTTCCTTCCAGAGTACGACCGTCTTTAAGCGTGACGCTGACGCGATCGGCTCCATTGACCACATGGGCGTTAGTCAAGATTTGACCGTTGGCACTAATAATAAATCCAGAACCAGTTCCGCGCACGATCCGCTCTCGCGGCTGTGTATCTGGTACGCCAAAAAAGCGGCGAAATAATGGATCTTCAAATGCCTCTGGTAACTGTCGCCTTACAGTTCTAGAAGCATTGATTCTTACCACCGCTGGACCGACTTTCTGAACTGCAGCAACGACAAAATTAGGGTCGCTGACAGCAGGTAAAGCAGCGCGAGGAGTACCTGGCGTAGGAGTGACAGGGGATGGAACTACGGGAGTCTGTTGAGCTTGGGATTGACGGAAAGGCTCTGTAATGGTGGTACAGCTACTTAACGAAACGCATAAAACACCAGATATCAATGTCAATGCCTTCCTACCTATATTTCCAGACAATCGCCGCCGATCGCCCCCAACTTTGTCTGATAAACTCTTCCTTACGAGTCCTGCAAGGTTAGTTTCGTCTGGATTGCCTGTGTTGCTAAAAAAGTACCCGCTAAACCTATTTCTACAGCTGTCTGGATTATTTTCAGGATCGTCAAGCTGCAAACGCCTTGGTTCTCGGTCTTGTGGCTCAGTATCTCGTGACTCAGTACTACGTTGCCTGGTGCTCATCTGTTTCGCTGTTGGTGAAAGTCGATCGGTAGTTAGTTCGATTTTGCCTCAATTGAGCGGAGTTTTGCCGCCGAGTGCAGGTAAAGAGTTATGCGAAGGAGTTATACGATCGATGTCTTATTTCGATCGCGATCGCTTCGATCGAATAAGAGTTTGGTAGATTAGTTAACCTATCCCTATTTTGACAGCTAACAGCAGAGGTGGTAACAGGTGGATCTTTCCCCCGATAATCTTTGGACTCAAGTACTGGAGCGTTTACAACTCCAGCTAAGTAGACCGTCTTTTGAATCCTGGATTAAAACTGCCAATGCTGAGCGGCTAGAGGATAATTCTCTGACAATCTGTACTCCAAATGCGTTCCATCGTAATTGGCTGCAAAAGCGCTACATCAAAACAATTGCCGATACAGTCCAAGATATCCTCGGCTATCCTGTAGAAATTCACGTTACTGTGGCTCAAGGGGATGAATCTGTGCGTTTTGCCGAGACAGAAGTCGCTCGGTCATCTCCGAGCAACGATATCACCCCAAAAGCTTCTCCTAGCAACAATGTGAAGCCGCCAGAACTAAATCAAAAGTATGTATTTTCTCGATTTGTCGTCGGTTCTAACAGTCGGATGGCTCATGCTGCAGCTTTGGCAGTGGCAGAATCTCCAGGGCGAGAATTCAACCCACTATTTTTGTGTGGCGGTGTTGGGTTGGGTAAAACTCACCTCATGCAAGCGATCGGTCACTATCGTCTAGAAATTGATGCAAATTCTAAAATTTTCTACGTTTCTACCGAGCAATTTACTAACGATCTGATTGCTTCAATCCGCAAAGATAGTATGCAGAGTTTTCGAGAGCATTACCGTGCTGCTGATATTTTACTAGTAGACGACATCCAATTTATTGAAGGCAAAGAGTACACGCAAGAAGAATTTTTTCATACATTTAATACGTTGCATGAAGCAGGTAAACAAGTCGTTCTAGCGTCAGACCGTCCTCCCAATCAAATTCCTAGGTTGCAAGCTCGCTTGTGTTCCCGATTTTCGATGGGACTGATTGCTGATATTCAGCCGCCTGATTTTGAAACGAGAATGGCGATTTTACAGAAAAAGGCAGAGTATGAAAATATGCGTCTGCCCAGAAACGTGATCGAGTATATTGCCTCAAATTACACGTCTAATATTAGAGAATTAGAAGGAGCTTTGATTCGTGCTGTTGCTTATATTTCTATTTCTGGCTTATCTATGACAGTGGAAAATCTTCGACCAGTTTTAAACCCAGGCATAGAAAAAGTGGCGGCTTCGGCTGAATCGGTGATGATGGTAATTGCCGACGTTTATGACGTATCAATTGAAGATTTGAAAGGTAATTCACGGCGGCGAGAAATTAGTTGGGCGCGACAAATTGGCATGTATTTAATGCGACAATATACGGATTTAAGTTTGCCGAGAATTGGTGAAGAATTCGGTGGGAAAGATCACACGACCGTACTGTATAGTTGTGAGAAAATTTCTCAGATGAAGGATAGCGATCCGAGTTTGGAGCAGAAATTGAGACAGTTAGGCGATCGCATTAGTATTACCAGCCGCTCGCAGAATTAGACATGATGGGTGAGTTTTGGAGCGAGCGAACTAGCAAAATAACGAGTTGGCGCACAAATCGGCGATCGCTTGCGAGAGGAAGACCGGCTATAATTGGCTGCTTAGTCCGTATTGTCCGTCACATTCTCCTATCCCCCGACGAAAGGTACAAGCATTAGAGCGAGCCAGCAAGTTATAATCTTTGCGGATGGCAATTGTGTAGAAATTTGTAGCTATGAGTAATCCTCTGGTTCATGCCTTCTTTGTGGGTAGGGCAACGGCTGAAATTGTCAGCGAAAAGTTGGAAAATGCATTGACTGATGCTCTCAGCGAATTGGGTAAATTCGATGCTGAAGTACGAGAGCAACTGCGGCAATTTACCGAACAGGTAACTGAGCGAGCAGAACGAGAAATGGGAGTAGCAACTGCGGGTAGCGGTACTACAGCGGTCGTGTCTCAAAGTTCCCCACCCGCCGACTTACAGGCAACGATTGACGATATGCGAGCTGAAATTGCCTTACTGCGAGCTGAATTACAACGCTATCGCAGTAACTCTCTCTAACAGCACCTCTTCCCCTAACCTTTAATCCCTCACCCCTCAATCAGTGTCTGTTTTTTCTGCCGACTCCGCCCAAATTACAAGTTACGCCGATCGCATGGAGAAGACTTACACGAATAAGTCCTATCGTTGGAATCGCGAAAATTACTCGCGCCAACGACGGTTTGTAGACATTTGGATGTTTGTCCTGACGCTACTGTTTGGATTATGGCTAGACCAAAAGACTTGGAGCTATCCAGGCGGCGTAACCGAAGCTAAAAAGATTGCTAGGCGCAAAAAACAGGCAATCTGGATTCGCAATACTTTACTGGATCTGGGTCCGACATTTATTAAAGTCGGACAGCTGTTCTCTACTCGTGCCGATTTATTTCCTGGCGAATATGTAGAGGAACTAGCCAAGCTCCAGGATCGAGTTCCTGCCTTTGGCTACGAGCAAGTAGAAGCAACCATAGAACGAGAATTAGGAAAAAAGATTCCCGAATTGTTTCACAGTTTCGAGCCAATACCTCTAGCGGCAGCGAGTTTGGGTCAAGTCCATAAAGCTAAATTGCGATCGGGGGAAGAGGTTGTTGTCAAAATCCAACGCCCTGGATTGAAAAAACTGTTTGAAATCGATCTGGCTATTCTCAAAGGCATTACGCGCTACTTTCAAAATCATCCCGACTGGGGGCGCGGTCGAGATTGGCTGGGGATATATGAAGAATGTTGTCGCATTCTTTGGGAAGAAATCGATTATTTAAATGAAGGTCGCAATGCCGATACTTTTCGCCGCAATTTCCGCGAATACGATTGGGTCAAAGTCCCTCGAATTTACTGGCGTTACACTTCTCCGCAGGTTTTAACTCTGGAATATGCACCAGGGATCAAGATCAGCCACTACGAAGCAATAGAAGCTGCTGGCTTAGACCGCAAGTTAATCGCCAGACAAGGAGCAGAAGCCTATCTACATCAGTTACTGCACAATGGCTTCTTCCACGCCGACCCGCACCCCGGTAATATCGCCGTCAGTCCTGAAGGGGCGCTGATCTTTTATGATTTCGGCATGATGGGGCGGATTAAGGCAAACGTGCGCGAACAGTTAATGGAAACTTTGTTTGGCATTGCACAAAAAGATGGAGATCGCGTGGTTGCATCTCTAGTAGAACTGGGCGCTTTAGCACCCACAGATGATATGGGTCCAGTCCGGCGTTCGGTTCAGTTTATGCTGGACAATTTCATGGATAAGCCGTTTGAAAATCAGTCGGTGAGCGCGATTAGCGACGATCTCTATGAAATTGCTTACGACCAGCCGTTTCGCTTTCCTGCTACCTTTACATTTGTTATGCGGGCTTTCTCTACTCTAGAAGGAGTAGGCAAGGGCTTGGACCCTGAGTTTAACTTTATGGAAGTTGCTAAACCTTTTGCATTCCAGCTTATGACTGACGGTAATGGTTCTGTTGATGGCAATAGCTTCTTGAACGAATTAAGTCGTCAAGCCGCCCAAGTGGGTAGTACTGCTTTCGGCTTACCAAGACGCTTAGAAGACACGCTCGAAAAACTGGAACGGGGAGATTTGCGCGTGCGGGTACGGTCAATTGAAACAGAACGCTTGTTGCGGCGGCAGAGTAGCGTCCAAGTCGCCATTACTTACGCTCTGATTGTCAGTTCCTTCACTATTTCGGCAACAATTCTATTAATTAGTCAATTTGCTTGGTTGGCATTGATCCCTGGTGCGATCGCCGCTGGCACTGGATTTTCTCTGATTCGCCTGCTGATGCGTCTCGATCGCTACGACAAAATGTTTTAAGAGTGGTGCGTGTAGAAAAAATATTTTATTTATAGGGTGTGTTATGTAACGTACCCGATTTTTTCGTTCCGGAGCAAGATGGCGATCGGCTGCCGTACCGCAAATACCGAGAGACGTAAACCGCTATACATTTCGTCGCCTCGCAGCAGATTGCTAGAACTCCGATCCCGATCGAACGATTAAGGTTTTACCTTTTCACTTTTGCCTTTTGACTTGCCGAGCTGCTGCATTCAAGTCTAGCTCTAGGTATATCTACTCAGTTTTGTTCGATCTGAGCATTTTTTTGGCGCAGAACTTGTTAAAAATATCGATAAATTTCCTGAAATTTACCGTAAACGAGAATCTGTCTTTTGGTTTAATATGTATACCCAATAAGAAGTAGCGCATCTTGTCAAGCAGTTGTTAAATTTGTTAATACATAGAGAAACAACTGCTGTTATACTCAAGCAAAGCTTTCATCAAGCTGAGCTAGAAGCAACTCAGTCACTACGTTTGTTTTCTGGAGTTAACTTATGAGTCACCCAATTGAACTCTCACTCGAACAGCAATTCAACATCCGCTCGTTTGAAACCCAAGTAGAGAAGATGGATCTAGAACAAGCACAAGATTTTCTAGTGAAGTTGTATCGCCAAATGGTAATGCGCGAAGCAACCTACAAGGAACTGCTCAAGCACCATTGGGGCATAGACGGAGGTAACTGGCAATAAACGCCTAAGCTATGTCTACAACAGTAGGCGACCTCCATCTCTTGCTGAGTTCCAAACGGGAAAGGAGCTGGGGATGCTGGGGCGTCAACTCAAGACAAAAGCCAAAAACTGATAGCATTAAGACTGCGATTAGAATGTTTAATAGTTAGCGGCACTACTGATGAAAAAAATCGTACAGCAACCAGTAGATGTCAACAGCAAGTTAGATAAGCGTGCGAAGATAGAAAGCGCTCTGCCAATCGAGTAGACAGTAGCAAGGGCGACTGTGGGAAAGAAGTAAAATCCGCCCTATAATATACTGCACAAGTCCAATAGATTTGATACATGCAATAAGAAGTTGAAAACTGCCAAGATCCGGGCTTGCGCTTCAATCAAGTTTCAGGCATACTAAGCCGACTGAGAATAATTCCAAAATCCACAATCTAAAATCGAATCGCTCATAATTGAACAAGAGTATTGCTACGTGAGTAAGTCATGTTGTTGCATCTGAGTACTTGGTTGGAAGTAGAAGCTTACCTAAAGCATTCTCAAGGCATAATTATCCCAATTGGTTCTACAGAGCAGCACGGACCTATAGGACTGATTGGAACAGATGCTATTTGTGCAGAAGCGATCGCCAAAGGAGTAGGAGAGGCGATACAAGCACTGGTTGCACCTACAATCGACATTGGTATGGCACTGCACCACACTGCTTTTCCTGGTTCTATGAGCCTGCGACCCAGTACGATGATTCAGGTGGTGAAAGAATACATTACCTGTTTAGTCAAAGCCGGATTTACTAAATTCTTTTTTATTAACGGTCACGGTGGTAATATCGCCACTCTCAAGGCAGCATTTTCAGAAACATACGCTCATTTAGTCGATCTCAATTTATCTAATGCTAGTAACGTCAAGTGCTATCTAGGTAACTGGTTTACCTGCGGTTCTGTATACCAACTTGCAAAAGAATTATACGGCGACAAAGAGGGTTCTCACGCTACACCGAGCGAAGTTGCACTCACCCAGTATGTTTATCCAGAAGCAATCAAACAAGCGCCTCTATCGCCAGAAGTGGGGAGAGGTCATAAAATTTACGGTGCAGAGGATTTCCGCCGTCGTTATCCCGATGGTAGAATGGGTTCCGATCCCGCCTTAGCAACTCCAGAACACGGTAAGCAGTTTTATGAGTTGGCAGTGAAGGAATTGAGTAGCGCTTATCTAGAGTTTGTGAATGCGGAGTAGATAAAATTTGGTAATGGGTAATGGGTCAGAGCGTGGTGGGCGGTTTTTCTCCCTCAGCTCTCTTCGCCCGACTCTCGACTCCCGACCTAAGCAGATCCGCCGTAAGTGTTTTAGACAACTGCGCGATCGCCTCCCAGTTTCCTGTTTTTATAAGTGCTGAAGGGAATAATTGACCGGATAAGCCTACCGCGATCGCACCTGCATCAATAAATTCTTTGGCATTTTCTAAGGTTACTCCACCTGTAGGAATTAAAGGAATATTCCCTAAGGGTGCTTGCAAACTCTTGATATAGCGTACGCCTCCTAGTGCTTGCACGGGGAACACCTTGACGCAATTCGCTCCTGCCATCCACGCCGTCACGATTTCTGTGGGAGAGAGCGCCCCTGGTACAATCGGTATACCCCGCTCGACAGCCGCCCGAATTAATACGGGATCGACATGAGGAGTAAAAAGAAATTGGACTCCAGAGGCGATCGCCAGTTGCAGTTGTTCTAAAGTTAGGATCGTTCCCGTACCAATTGTACAAGCAGGTAGTTCGCTACGCAGTTGCGAAATCAGCTCGGCGGGGCGATCGCTATTCCAGGTAATTTCGATTAACTGCATTCCCCCTACCGCTACCGCTCTTGCCATTTGACAACCTAGCTCTATTTTATCGGCGCGGATGACGGCGATCGCTCTATTTTGCTGCAATAACTTCAACCACGAATCGTTAAACATTGTTCTACCGGGCGGCTAAACAAATCGATCTTTACATATCTAAAATCTATGCCTAGCAACAGTTCAGATGTCAGTCGCCAGCTAGATGAACCTAAAATAAGCTGCTTTTAATCTATTAGCATCCCTCTTACTATTCTGAAGTATATATATGCCACTGCACGCACTTACAGACTTCGACCCTAATTATCAACAGACTCTTGACGGGGATGATATCAAACGTTTGGAAGTCTATACGGAAGAAGAACAAAAAGTTGGTACGGTGACTGATGCACTACTCGATAATGAAGGTCGATTTCGATATCTGGTCATCGAGTATCGTTTTGACTCAACAGGAAAGCAGATATTAATTCCAATTGGACTTGCTCGTATTGACCATAACCGACGACGAATTTACGTCAACGATTTGAGTTACGCTCAAGTGGCACGACTTCCCGAATATAGCGATCGCTATGCCATTGATTACGATTATGAAGAACGAGTCCGTAATGTTTATCGTTCAACTACCGATCGTGCGATCGGTCATAATCGCGATACATACAGCTATCAACAAGATGCATCTTTGTACGAGCTAAACGAGCAAAAACAACTAACTTTTAAACTTTATGAAGAAAGACTAATAGCTAATAAAAAGCGCATCAAAGCTGGAGAGGTGGCGATCGGCAAACACGTTGAAACTGAAATAGAACGGATAGAAGTACCAATCACTAGAGAGCGAGTGGTGATTGAAAGAGTCCCTGCTTCAGATTCTAATGCAAGAGTTGCTCCTGACGCACCTATCTTTGCTGAGGGAGAAGTTGCGCGTGTAGAACTACACGCAGAAACGCCAGAAATTCATAAAGCAGCTTTTGTTCGAGAAGAAGTTAAAGTCAGAAAAGTTATAGAACAAGATATTGTAGAAGCAACAGAAACAGTCCGACATCAAGAACTAGATGTGACAGTTGAAGGTAAGCCAAATGTAGATGTAGTCAATCGGATGCGCGATCGCGATTAGTCCACCTGTACTGTCACTTTCTATTGTTACTGCAATCCTATTCAATGCAGAAAATTCAACATAGGGTGATTATACCCACCCTATCAGAACAGCATTTGTTGTTGGCGATCGCAAATCGCTCGCTATAAACTAAATCTAGCAATAAAGGAAGTTTGTAAATTTATTTGTACTAAACCAATTCAAGGCGAACGATACTAAGCAATCTATCGACAGGAGTATGGTCGTTAAACGATCTCCTTCGATAGTGAGAGGGAATGTCATCAGTATAGCTTTATTGTGAGTAGCAGAGAAAACATATCAACTTGCCTCCAGTGGTATATTAGCCATTTTTTCTTCTCTGCGAAACAGCTAAAAAAATGAAAAGTTGTCGGTCGAATTGCGGTCTGCTTATAGAAATAACTCATTCTTAGGATGAAACTGAATATTTCATTTGGAAGATGAGAAGTAAAAAATTGTTTTCTAGCATAGAAGAAATCGAAACGGGAGAAATTAAGTTATGGCTTTGCATAAAATTTCAGATTTCGATCCTGATTATCGCCACAGCTTCGACGATCGCGATATGAAAGGGTATTCCGTCTATTCAGAAAACGACGAAAAGATCGGCACAGTTAACGACATTTTAGTAGACGAAGAAGGGCGCTTCCGCTACTTTATAGTAGACCTAGGTTTTTGGATTTTTGGCAAAAAAGTTTTGTTGCCGATGGGTCGCACTAGAATTGATTACAATGCAGACCGCGTATATGCTACTGGTTTAACTCGCGAACAAGCAGAAAATTTACCAGAGTACAACGAAAACGATTTAGTCGACTACGACTACGAAGAGAGAGTTAGAGGAGTATATCGGACGCCGAGTACTTATGGCACAGCAGGTACTATGGGTTCCGCCACATCTACAGGCACGACAACTCCAGCCACTGATGCCATCTCTCCCATCGAGCGTTCGGCATCGTTAGACGCGACGGCTCCCCTAGATCCCACTCCCTCTACTACGGGAACTAGCGCATATGGTACGGGCAGTGCATACTCTTCTGGAGCTGAATATAATCGCGATACATACAGATACGACCAAGACGCAGATCTCTTCGACCTCAACGAGCAGAATCACCAAAGTCTCAAGCTTTACGAAGAAAGATTAATTGCTAACAAGCGTCGAGTCAAGACTGGCGAAGTTACCATTGGTAAGCATATAGAGACTGAAACAGAGAGAGTTTCTGTACCTGTAGAAAAAGAGCGTGTAGTCATCGAGCGCGTCACGCCAACCGATGCTGGTAGACCTGTAACACCTGGCGAAGTAGACTTCCGCGAGGGAGAAGTAGCGCGGATGGAAGTTTATGAAGAAACGCCTGAAATCCGCAAAGAAGCCTTCGTACGCGAAGAAGTCAGAGTGAAAAAGGTTGTCGATCAGCAAACTGTTAATGCTGAAGAAACCATCCGGCGTGAAGAGTTGGATGTAGATACTGGCAATCTACCAGTTGATGAAAACCGCGATCGCATCTAAGGCAGACTGGAAGTAAGGATTGTCGCTTTTTAAAAGCAAGTACAGACAGCTCGCGATGTTCGCTCTGTCTGTACTTTTTCGCAACATGTTATTTTTTCATTTTCTTCGCGAGCGCATTTATTAACAGCTATTCTATGCCTCTTTGAGAAAAGAACTTTTATAGAAAACAGAACTAAACACGGTTTTTCAGAGATTAGATTTTTAATAAAAATAGTTTTTTAATAGGTTTTTAAAAATGATATATCCAACGTCCGAGCACCATCATTTCAATTCCTTAGTTGAAAAGCTGAGAAAAAAATTGAAAAATTTCTTTGCGATAAATGTACAGGGAGAACGAATTGGTACAGTTAAGGATATTATTGTAGATCGCCAACAACAGTTACAGTTGATCGTTTCTTCTGGAGTCGAAAGTTTAGCTCCAAATTTGCAAATAAATAGCAAGCAAATCCGAAAAATCGAAATAGCAGATAAAATTGTTGTGGTTGATTTTACAGTAGTTGCACCTGAAGAAACAGAACAAAACACAGCTCAAGAACCTTACCAAAAACAGCATTCAATTGGTAGTGAAGACAAGATAATGACCCGCGATCGCTTAGAAGTTCCTACCAGCGAACCTTTAACTAAGCAGTCGGAAATTATACAACCAGAACCATTAGCACCTATGACTAGTGAAGCAAGTGACAAAACCGCAATTGAATTGAGTTCATCTCAAGACATATCGGCAGAAGAGATTATCAAGTTACTAGCAGAAAGAGTAGTCGTCGATCGCAAGAAGCGTAAAATTGGTGAAGTTATTGTCCGCAAAGAAATTGAAACGCGGATGGTAGAAGTACCAGTGCGCTACGAGAAGCTGATTGTAGAACAGGTTAATCCAGAACACAAGCAAATAGCTGAAATTAACTTAGGACAAGAAACTATTACCGAGCGCAAATTTAATTCTTGGGACATGGGTGAAAAAAAACAGAGTGGAGATGAATTGACAGTTAGAAGTAGCTTTGATTCGCCTAAAATTGCTAGTCTGTTACTAAACGCGATCGCGCGCGAACGCCAGCACGGATGTCAGCAAATTCGCATCGAAATTGTCGTAGACAGTCCGGAAAAACAAAAGATCTATCAAGAATGGTGCGATCGCTGTTCTCGATAAGAAGTGGCTGTAAAGTAAGAGGAAAGTAATAAAAGGTTAATTTCTGACTTCCGGCTTCCGACTTCTAGCTAATGGCTTTGTAGCAAGATACATAATCTTGGTACTATAAATGCTTGCAGCTAAAATCTCAACAAAATTTAAAGGTATGACGAGCGATCGCATAGATGGTATTGCTCCCCACGGCGGACAATTAATTAACCGCATTGCTAACCACGCACAGCGTCTAGAATTTCTAGACAAAGCCGATTTTTTGCCCAGAGTACAGCTAGACGAACGGGCAGTTTCCGATTTGCAAATGATTGCAATTGGTGCATTCAGCCCCTTAACTGGGTTTATGGCACAAGCAGACTACCAGTCGGTAGTTGATAATATGCGCTTGAGTAACGGTCTACCTTGGTCGATCCCGATTACTCTTTCTGTTAGTGAAGAAGTTGCAGCCCCGCTTAAGGAAGGTAGTTTAGTACGGCTAGACGATAGCAGCGATCGCTTTATTGGGGTTTTAGAACTAACGCAAAAGTATCGTTATGACAAGACTCGTGAAGCAGCCAGTGTTTATCGTACCGATGATGAAGCGCATCCCGGTGTAGCGGTTGTATACAACCAAGGTGAAGTTAACCTCGCGGGTTCCATTTGGTTGTTGCACCGCGATCCCCATCCTTTGTTTCCCGACTATCAAATCGATCCAGCCAAATCCCGCGAACTTTTTAGAGAAAAAGGTTGGCGCACCGTCGTCGGTTTTCAAACTCGCAATCCTATCCATAGAGCGCACGAATACATTATCAAGTGCGCCCTCGAAATTGTCGATGGTTTATTTCTCCACCCATTAGTAGGGGTAACGAAAAGCGATGATATCTCTGCTGAAGTGCGAATGCGTTGCTATGAAATTATGCTGGAACTCTATTTTCCCGAAAGCAGAGTAATTCTAGCAATCAATCCTGCTTCCATGCGCTATGCAGGTCCTAGGGAGGCAATTTTTCACGCTCTCATCCGCAAAAACTACGGCTGCACCCACTTTATTGTCGGGCGCGATCATGCTGGAGTAGGAGACTACTACGGTACGTATGACGCTCAACATATTTTTGATGAGTTTGAGCCAAAAGAATTAGGAATTATGCCATTAAAATTTGAACACGCCTTCTACTGTAAGCGTACTCTGCAAATGGCAACCACCAAAACCAGCCCTTCTCGACCCGAAGAACGAATTCACCTATCGGGAACAAAAGTCAGGGAGATGCTGCGGCGGGGCGAACTGCCACCACCAGAGTTTTCCCGACCGGAAGTTGCAGCAGAACTAGCTAAAGCCATGAATATTACTCAATATGAGATTTAGTTGGTCATATGTGAGTGGTTGGTGGCTAGTAGAACAGTGGCTGGTGGCTAGTTGGATTGACACATGACGTTAGCCGAACTCGCTCCTCTGCCCAAAAGCATCATTTAACAAGCATAATTTTGAACTAACCTTGTGTATCATTACAGCTAGTAGCTAGTAGTAGAATTCTTCATCTAGTCACCAGTCACTAGTCACTAGTCACTCTCTACTGATAACTGATAACTGATTCCCTAGTTTATTGATAGGCTGGTAGCTGGTGAAACCAGTGGTAGCTGATAGCTAAAATGAAGCGGCGAGATTTTCTGAGACGATTAGCTCAAGCGATCGCGGCATTGGGCGTAGCTGATGCTGGATGGCTGCGAATAGGCGATCGCTATGCCCATGCACTTGCCCATCCAACGGGACGGAAATTAGCTCTCTTGGTAGGCATTAACCAATATCCCTCTACTATGTCTTTAGGCGGTTGTCTGACAGATGTAGAACTACAACGAGAACTGCTCGTTCACCGATTTGGTTTCAATGCATCTGACATTCTCACCCTTACCGACCGACAAGCCACTCGGCAACAAGTTGAAGCCGCTTTTCTAGAACATCTCACTCAGCAAGCCAAAGCTGGAGACATCGTTGTTTTCCACTTTAGCGGCTACGGACGGCGCGTTTTGAATTTGGCAGCTGGCAGTCGGATGTCAGAATTAGATACTGCCAACAACCAACAACTAACAACTAACAACCAATTTCCCATCAATAGTTTCGTTTGTGCTGACGGCGAAGATCTCCTAGATGAGACTTTATGGCTGCTGTTGCGATCGCTATCTACTAGACAAATCGCAACTTTTCTCGACACGAGTTTTAGCACTCCCGTCACGGTTCTTCCGGGCAACCTGCACGTGCGCTCTTTTCCGCAAACGCTTCCAGGACAAGCAGGCGCAGCCGAACTCGCTTTTCAACAACAGCTTCAGCAAGACTTCCTTTGCAAAGGTGTTTTAGATCGGATTGCTTGCGGAGGTATAGACTCTCCAATCAACCCCACACTAACTGCCAATATTCCTGGTGTTGTAATGGCAGCAGCCAGTCCTACCCAAGGCGCTATTGAAACAGCTTGGAACGGTTTTAGCGCTGGGCTGTTTACCTATGCCCTAACTCAACATCTCTGGGAAGCGACTCCAGCGACAACGGTACGAGTCAGCCTCAGCCGCGTCAGTGGCACAGTAGAGCAATTAGTAGGCAACGAGCAGCAGCCCCAAGTCAACAGTCAAAAAAATCCACTGTCCGCTCTCACCGACTATCTCAGCCAAGAACCCAGCACAAGTGCCGATGGTGTTGTCATGGCTGTAGAAGAAGATAAAAAGCTCGCTCAGCTATGGCTGGCAGGATTACCACCCACAGTCCTTGCATACTATGATGTTGGCTCGAAATTAAATTTGGTTTCTTTGGACAAAGAAGACAAGGAGGACAAGGGAGATAAGGGAGACAAAGGCGACAAGGAAAACCCCTCACTCCGGACTTCGTCCCGCTTCGCTAACTCTCCTCGCTCCTCACCCCCCCAATTACAAGTGCGATCGCGTAATGGTTTAATTGCTAAAGCTCAAGTCGTGGGCACTCCTGGCAAAGATCTCCCACAAGTCGGACAGTTGGTACAAGAAGCTGTCAGGGTTTTACCTCGAAATGTTCGCTTGATTATTGCTCTCGATCCGAGTCTAGAACGCATCGAACGGGTGGATGCTACGAGTGCCTTCGCTGCTATGCCTTTCGTATCGCTTACCACCACAAACGAACAACTAGCAGACTACGTCTTCGGTCTAGTGCCCCAGGTGAAATCGGCAGAAACGCCACCTGTGGCAAATGCTGCTTCTCCGCAATCTCGCTACGGTTTATTTACGCTCGATCGCCAGCCAATTCCCAATACAGCCGGAGAGTTCGGCGAAGCAGTAAAAGTCGCCGTGCAACGGTTGTCACCCAAGCTACAAACTTTATTAGCAGCTAAAATTTGGCGGCTGACGACCAACGACGGTTCTTCTCGCCTCAACATCAAGGCAACTTTAGAAATGCTCGATCCCTCAAACAAAGTGTTAATGCAACGGGAAACTCTGAGATCGCCACAAGAGAAAACACCCACTCTTACCGGACAACTCAAAAAACGACTCTCGACTCCCGATGCCCGACTCCCGACTTCCGCCGACACCATTCCTTCTCTACCAATCGGTAGCCGCATTCAATATCGCGTCCAAAATAACGGCGATCGCCCAGTCCATTTATTCTTGCTAGGCTTAGATAGTAGCAAAAGTGCGATCGCCCTCTACTCTTTTCAATCGCCTACCAATAGTAACGGGTCTAACTCCAAGCCGATCCTCCAGGATATAGAGATTGCGCCAGGAGAAACCGCGATCGTACCGCAAGCCACAGATAGTTTTACCTGGACGATCCACAAACCTACTGGGCTAGCAGAGCATCAACTTATTTTTAGTAGTGCCAGCTTTACCCAAACCTTAGCAGTCATGGCAAATACCGCTCGAGGTCTCGACGAGCAAGAATACATTGGAGTTTTACCCAATCCCTTAGAGGTGGTACAAGCTGTCATGAAAGACTTACAGGATGCCAGCGCGATCGCCTCCCCACGCATCACAGCCAGCACCAACAATGACGCTATTAGCCCTTCTTCAGACACTTACGCTCTCGATGTCAACGATTGGGCAAGTCTGAGCTTTGTTTATCAAGTTGTATGAAATGAAATGTAGAAGCACAATCGTCGCGTCTCTACGTAAAATATTTCTCCCAAGTTACTACTAACTGCTTAGCTGCATCCGTGCCTTCGACCGGAAACTGCTCTAAAAATTCTTTATCCGTGCTGGAATCGTAAGGTCCTTCTTTCAGTTCCAAAATCATCGTATCTGGAGCTAGAGCAACTATTGTATGGTAAGTTGCTTCAGAGAGTTCGATTCCCCAGACCGCACCGCTAGCACTGACAAGTTCCGTCGTTGCGATCTCGCCTCGATCGCTCATGACCAACATTCCTATTGCACCTTGGCAAACCAGAAAAAACTCAAACCCGTTCACCCCACTAGTACGACAGTGGCGGTGCGGACGAACATAAGTACCAGGCTGGAGAATATTAATAAAGCGTTGTACCTTTTCTACTGAATTGTGAAAGTTATAGGTTTGGCGCAAACGTGGACTTTGACGCGCTTGGCTAGCGATCCGTTCAATTAACTCTCGATCTAAGCGCTTGATAGGTAAACTCTGCATTTCAATCTCCTACGATGCTGGACTGCACGCTCTTTAGCAGTTTACCTAGATGTATTACCTATAATCAAACTGCTTTAGTCGATCCACTCGGTCGATCTGCTGGGTGTTCTCACGTGCCCGTAGTGCCGCTAAATAGAAAGCAGAATCTCGTGAGTCAATGCCTGTGTAAAATTAGCTGCTACAGATGGGAATACTGGAGGTAAGCAATCGACTTCCGACTTCCGTACAGGCTTGCCAAAAAACTCTACTTGCTACAAAGATTCTGGGTAAACTTACCCCCATAACTTACTAACTGCCAACTTATCCCTTATCCCTCACTTCTCTAGTAATGAATGAGTCAATAGTACAAAACCTTATCCAACTGATTTCTGCACGTACAGGTTTGCAAGTCCGCGCGCAAGATCGCAAGGATTTTTGTAAAAAACTGGAGACGCGGATGAAGTTTTTGAGATTGAATTCTCCAGAACAGTACTATCAACTCCTGCTGAAATCTACTAGCGAACGAGAATGGCAAGAACTACTGGTTTTATTAACAGTTGGCGAGACTTATTTTTTTCGCGATCGAGGGCATTTTCAACTACTCAAGCATCAAATTTTACCTGAACTGATAGAGAGTAAAAGAAAGGCTTGTCGTAGTTCTTTAGCACAGAAGCCAAGCTTGAGAATTTGGAGCGCGGGATGCTCCAGCGGTCAAGAACCTTATTCTCTAGCGATTTTAATTAAAGAAGTCATTCCCGATCTGAACGATTGGGAAATTTTCATTTTTGGAACTGATATTAATTCAGAAGCAATTGAAAAAGCACGACGAGGCATTTATGAAGCTTGGTCTTTTCGTCAAGTAGATCCTCAAGTGCAGAAGCAATATTTTCTGCAACGCAAACTAGGGTGGGAACTCGATCCGAGAATTCGTCGTATGGTGAAATTTTACCATAGTAATTTGTTGCAAGAATCTTTTCCGAGTCCAACTCTCGACATTCACGATATGGATATTATTATTTGTCGTAATGTCTTCATTTATTTTAATTTTGATGCGATCGCTAGCGTCATCGAGAAGTTTTATCATACTCTCAGACCGAGTGGATATTTAATTGTCGGTCATACAGAACTTTTAGGACAAAACCTCAATAAATTCCAGCTCAAGGCTTTTACAGAATCTATAGTCTATCAACGGCAAAACATATCAACTGAAATGGAAATCGTAGCCAACGTTACTACAATACAAAGTTTAAACAAACAAGTAGAAATTACTAAAATTCATCCTAAATCTATTTCGCCACAACTGATATTCAGACTCAGTGCTACTAAAACTGACTCTCTAAAAACGAAGCCAATATTGCAGCGATCGCCCATTGCGTTACCTATGACAATCGCTCACTCTAATTTCGATCTCGCAACAGCAGAAACTCTCTTCCAATTGGGAGAATATAGTAGAGCTATTCAAACAGCTCAAATACTGCTTCAACAATATCCTCAGTGTTTTGATGCTTATTATTTAATAGCTCAATCCTGGGCAAATCTCGGTGACTATGAACGCGCAATTCACTACTGCCAGCAAGCTACAAAAATCGATAATTTCTCTGAAAAACCTTATTATCTCTTAGCGCAAATTGCTGAGGAACAAGGAGATTTAGAACAAGCAAAATCTTTATTAAAAAAAATTATTTATCTTGCTCCTGAATCTATAGCTGCCTATTTAGAATTAGGCTCACTTTATGAAAAAGTAGGCGATCGCCAACGAGCAAACAAGATGTTAGTCACAGCCTTAGAACTTTTGAAAAAACTATCTCCTTCCTGCGAAATCGAGCCTTACAGTCGGGTGTTAGCTAGTGAATTAATTACCAAAATTAAACGAACTTTAGCAATATAATTTGTGATTTGTCATTTATTATTGATGCGCGTTTTTAATTCTGTCCGAGCGCTCTTTACCGTAGAAATATTTGTTTTTTTTTCACGGAGTTCTTCAAAAAAACCGTTTCTATAACTTCTGCCTTTTGACTTTTGACCCTTCGCTTTGCTCGAGGGCAAGCTTTTGATTTTTGACTTTTTGAACATTTCCTACCATCGTCAGCTTAATATTTAGTAGATGGGCAATTCCTAGCGAATTACAACCGTGAATCTCAGCACAAAGGCGATCGCATCAAGGAAATAGGAGAAACAAATAATGAGGGGAAACTGGCTAATTTTAGCTACTGGTGGCTTATTTTCTGGTATTCTCGCTGGATTATTAGGTATTGGTGGTGGTACTGTTCTCGTTCCCTTGCTAGTTTCTCTAGGTTATGCACCCGTGCAAGCTGTCGCTACGAGCAGCTTGGCAATTTTAGTCACTTCTATTTCTGGTAGTATCCAAAACTGGCGCATGGGTTACTTTGACTGGAAGCGGGTGAGCTTGCTAGGATTTCCAGCGGTTGTAACTTCACAAATTGGCGTGTATGTAGCTAGTCGCGTCCTACCATACATCCTCCTATTGGCATTTGGCATTTTATTGCTCGTCAATGTTTATTTAGTCAACTTACGCCAGCACCTCACTACTAAACAGACTTCGACTGAGACGCCATTTAATCCTTTACTTGCTCGCCTATTCACTGGAGGAGCAGCAGGTATTCTCGCTGGACTATTTGGTGTAGGTGGAGGGGTGATTATGGTTCCACTTCAAATGTTACTCCTAAAAGAAGAAATAAAAGTTGCGATTCAAACAAGTTTAGGTGTAATTGTTATTACTGCTATCTCTGCAACTATCGGACATACCATAACAGGTAACGTACTATTTATACCAGGACTACTATTAGGTTGTGGTGGTTTATTAGGGGCACAAATGAGTACTCGTCTTTTACCTAAATTACCAGATCGGATAGTTAGTTTTGTGTTTCGACTATTTTTAGGCATATTGTCAATCTACGTTTTTTGGCAAGCTTGGCAAGCCTATTTTGCTTAATTGCTAGCGATCGGTTTACTATTGTTAGTTATCTTTAATTAGTAGGTAAAATAGTAGTGCTTAAAGCCTAGTTAAGCGTTAGTAGTAAGATGTTACCTGTAAAATGTTACGAAATTTACAATTTTACAGATAATACTGACTGCGACAGTATTTTTCAGTCAATACATTTTTTAAACTTCGATGAAAGTTTTAGCTAGTAAAGCACTGTAATAACACTGAATAACCTTACCGGATCTTTATAATTCGGTATTGCTACCGATACAATTACTTTTTGCTGTTTGCCATACTAAAGGCACAGCAATATAGCAAAAACGCCTCATATTTAGATGACAATTCGAGCGAGCTGTGCTGTTTCTCTTACTATACGACTTTCACGGCTAAGCACACCATGTCGCCTAATCAGTATAAAGCACAAGAATTATCTAATTTATTAGAAAGCATACAAGCCAAACAAGCAAGTGGTGTTTTATATATAGATGCACAAATCAGTTTAGGTAAACCTGCAAAATCTCGCGTGCTGATTTGGAAAGATGGACGCACGCTCTACGGCGGTCAAACAGTTCCAGATGCTCAAAGCTTAGTCAAATTGTTAGAACAAAAACTAAATCGAGAATGGGTGGCTTCTGCTGCAGCTTTTGCAATGCGACAAATTCCAGAACAAGCATCACTTCGCGATGTACTGGAGCGGTTGGTGCAAATGCAGTTATATGATTGGGAACAAATTGAGTCTGTTGTTTACAGTCAATTGGTATTAACTTTAGAACAGATTCTACCTTATCCAGGTAAGTTTCAGTTTGATAGCCATAAGCAGCTAAATTTTTGTCGTGGCGTTGAATTACCGAAGTTAATGCTAGATGTCACTCAACGTCAGGAACAATGGCACAGCTTCAGACCTACTATTATGTCAATGAACGCAGTACCGAGATTAAAACTAGATACTCTAGCTACTATCACAGAATCAAATGTACGCAAACATTTGCAACAATGGGTCGACGGACGGCGATCGCTAGTGGATATTGCCGAAGGTTTGAATAAAGATCCGTTAAGTATAGCAAAATCTTATGTGACTTGGGTACAAGCGGGTTGGTTGGATATAGCAGACAATAGCACTCCCACAGCACTGATTTCTCGACCTACAGTGCTCGCTGTAGACGACAGTCCTTTCATGCAAGAACTGCTCGAGCGTATGCTGACGGGTTATTGTCGAGTTCTACTAGCAAGCAATGCTGTCGATGCTCTTAATATTGTTTATCGCGAAGATGTTTCAGTGCTATTGCTTGATATAGCTATGCCGAAAATTGATGGTTTAGAGTTATGTCGTATCATACGAGGCACTCCCCAATTTCAGGCTCTACCAATTGTTATGGTAACGGCACGAAATAGCTCTTTCGATCGAATTCAATGTAAGCTTGCTGGTGCTGATGAATACTTAGCTAAGCCATTTGAAGCTGAGGAGTTACTTCAAATAATACTGAATTATCTACCCTTGAACACTAATTCTCACAGCGACAATTTAATTAGTGAATTTGATTTGTCAAACTCTGTTTAAAATTTTGCTATTTTTAAATTTCAAAGTATTTTTATTAAAGCTTAAAACAGATCTTTTTTTGTATTGCAATTTTACTACAAAAAGCTAAACGATTTTCAGTTATTCGATAGTTCGTGCAGTTGCAAATCTGTTGGATATATTTTAATTAAGATTATTGGTTTCTGTTATTTAGAGATGATGTTGGAATGAAATAACTTTTATCATTGAAATAGTTCAACTAATTATTCATACACAGATAAAATTTATGAGTCAAACTCAATATCAAGTTCGAGGATTAAATAATATATTGGAAGATTTATACCGTACTAAAACTAGCGGTAGTTTACACTTAGAATCTCAGATAATTCTCAGACAAAAAACTCGATCTCGCGTTTTAATTTGGCAAGATGGCAAGATTATCTATGGCGGCTCGAATATTCCAAACCGTGAAGAATTCCTCAAGCAACTCTTTCAGTCATTTAAATCTGGTTGGAATGATACCGCTATTAAGTTTGCTAAAGAAAAAGCAAAAAATCCAAAGTCAATCCGGGAGCTTTTAGAGATAATTGTAAAAATTCGAGTTTTAAACTGGGGGCAAATTGAAACTTTCTTTCGCAATCAAGCTATCTTAACACTCGAACAAGTTTTACCTCATGCCGGACAATTCCAACTCGATCGCACAGTTAAAATCGACCTTTGTTATAGTGAAGATTATCATGGTTTAGATTTAACTCTGTTAACTCAAGGAGTCACTCTTCGTCAGCAAGAATGGGCTAAACTTGCTCCTATAATTTCCTCAATGGATGCAGTTCCATATCTTCCAGAGAGTGGCTCACAAATAATTACAGAGCCAGCAGTACGCCAACACCTACAACAATGGGTTGATGGGAAGAGATCGCTGGTTGATATTGCCGAAGAATTAAACAAAGACCCATTACAGTTAGCTCGATCTTATCTAAATTGGGCACAAGCAGGCTGGGTTATTTTCACTCAACATACAACTGATCGCGCTGCTTCCACAAATAAGAATATACCAACGATTCTATCAGTAGATGATAGCCCAGTTGTTCAAAAGACAATCGAGAGAGCATTGGGCGATCGCTACAATGTTTTGTTAGCTAGCAATGCGGTAGATGCGCTCAATTTGTTGAACCAAAAACAGATTTCCCTATTATTACTTGATGTCACCATGCCAGATATTGATGGTTTAGAAATGTGCCGTACAGTGCGGAGTATTCCAAAGTTTCGTAACTTGCCCATCATCATGCTTACAGCAAGGGATGGTTTATTTGACAAAGTGAAAGGACAGATCGCTGGAACCAATCGCTATTTAACTAAACCGTTTGATGCAGAAAAATTGCTGGAAATTGTTAGCGAGTTTGTTGGGGCTGGGAATACTTCTAATGGAAACAATTAGTAATTAGCTTTTAGCTAATTGCTAACCACTAAAAGCCAATCGTTCAAGGAGAATCAATCGCCATGCAACTAGGATTTGGAACGTCATTACAGGCTAAACCGATTTATGTTAAAGCTAATGAGGGATTTCTTTGGTATTTCGTTGACAACGACAACGTTATTCCCATTTCCGAACCCAGAATTACTGGGTATTTAACTGGGCTAGAGATTCGCAAATTTGAGTCTGAAGACTTCGGCGATCGCTATAAACTAGTTATCAAGATTAATGCAGATCGGCTATACGCGATTTACTCAGGCTTGGATACTTGGTTTTCTAAGTCGTTTCTGGTCAGGGCTAAAGAGCTAACCGAGCAACAGTTGCGCGAACCGATTAGCATCGAAGTCTATCGCAGCAAAGAAAAGAAAACAGTTTGTTTTTGCTCCCTCTACGACACGAGAGGCATTCGGATTGCCAGCAGCCATCAATGGCAACGCGACCGCGAGGGCAAAGTGGTTGACGATCTCAATTGGGAATCGCTGATTGCATTCATCAACAAACAAATCGGCATCCCCAACGAAGACTATCAGGTAGACCCTGAGACTGGGGAAATACTAGAACTGATGCTTTAAGACAATGCGGCAGCCCGCCAACCGCTAATCGCTAATCGCTAAAAGCTAACCGCTCAAAATGGAAAGTAAACCCTATTTAATTTTCAGTCTACACGACGTCCAGTATGGAATAGATGTCAATCTAGTTAAAGAAATCTTCTTACTTCCAGAACTGACTCCCATTGCCGAAGCACCCATTGACATTATGGGAATCCTCAATCTACACGGAAGAGTTCTACCTATCATGCATCTGGATCTGCGTTTAGGAAACTCCTTACAAGAGTGCCGCCTCAGCGATAGTGTCATCATTGTGGAGTGGGAAGGATTGCAGATTGGCGCAATCGTCGACTCTGTCCATGAAGTCAAAAATATTGACTCAAAATTAATAGAAACGGAGATAGACTACGGACGAATTAGAGATACTCATCCTGTGTTTATAGCAGGTGTTGCTAAGGTAGATACTGATATAATTATACTGCTCAATCCTGAAGGTTTAATTCGCCAACCTGATGCTATTGAAGATTTAATTGAAGCAGCAAAAAAAGAACAGAAGCACACAAGTAAAATCGATTCTCCAAGCCTGAAACTCTCTCAAAAAAATAGCGCAATAGTAGAATATGAATTGCTGGAAGACAATAGAATTTCTGAAATCACCAGAATAACTAGCAATTTTTATATCTCGTGTTGCCCCAATGCTACGCCGACAGAAAAGGCGGTTTTTCGGCAGCGAGCCGATAGTCTAAGACAAGCGATAACTGAAGAAGACTCGGGAGTTACGGAAAAAATCCCAATAGCAGTTGTTGGTTTAAATGGTGAATACTTTGGAATCGATCTAAATGTAGTACGAGAATTTACCAATGTTCGCAACTTGACTCCAATTCCCTGCTGTCCAAATCATATTGTCGGCAACATGAATTTGCGGGGTGAAATTGTGACGTTAGTAGATATTCGCAACACTTTAAACTTGTCAATTGCACCTATAAAAACTTGTTCTAAAGCAGTTGTAATTGATGTTAACGAAGTAGTTGCTGGGCTGTCTGTTGAGGAAGTTTTTGATGTGATGTATCTGCATCCTTCGGACATGACGACCGTATCAATTGCGGCAAATTCTGGAAGCAATACATATCTAAAAGGGACTGCTTCCTACTCTGAAAAAATGCTCAGCATTCTTGACTTGCCTAAAATTCTGACTAAGGGTGGACTAGCTGTCGATGAAGAAATATGAAAGTAATTAACAATTATTCGTTAGCTTTTAGCCAACTGCTGCGAGTAGATGAACGTAAAGTCGCCAAGGAACTTCTAATACTATGAAAATTACTACTCAATTACGTGGAACTGCAATTGGACTTTTAGTCTTTGCAGTCGGTAATGTAGTTTCTGTTTATCTCAACTCTGTAGGAAATGATAGCACAGTAGTTAATCAGGCAGGTATAGTCAGGGGAGCTACTCAAAGGCTGGTTAAGTTAGAAATGGCAGCAAAACCAAGCGATGAGCTAGTGTCAAGGCTAGACAAGATAGTAACCGGATTAATTGATGGAGATCGAGAATTAGGCTTGCCGCCAGCCACCGATCCAGAATTTCTGTCCAAAATGCAGCAGGTTGAAAGTGCTTGGAAAAATCTGAAAAGTACTATCAATCGAGTCAGACAGCAACCAGGCTATCGGAATGCTCTTTTAACAGAAAGTGAAGATTACTTCAAGTTAGCAAACGAAACTGTATTTTCGGCAGAAAAATTTTCCCAAGCAAAAGTTCAGAGATTGAGAGTTATACAGCTAGTTATTTTAGGAATCAACCTGATTATTCTGGCAATTATTTGGGTCATAGCGCAAAAGATTGCGTCGATTCTCAAAAGCTCAGTCAGCACTATTGCTAGCTCCTCAACTCAAATTGCCACAGCAGTTGAGGAGCAGGAACGCACAGTGACTCAGCAGGCGAGTTCAGTCCACGAAACCAGCGCTACGATGGATGAATTAGGAGCTTCCTCCCGACAAGCAGCCGAGCAAGCAGAAGCCTCAGCATTAGGAGCGCGTCAAGTCTTGGAATTAGCTGAAGGTGGCACTCAAGCAGTGCAGCAAACGATGGAGGGAATGTCCGCGCTTAAGGAGAAAGTAGAGGCGATCGCCGAGCAGATTATGCGTCTGTCCGAGCAAACCGGACAAATTGGCAACATTTCGGACCTAGTGGCTGATATTGCCAATCAAACCAACATGCTAGCTCTGAATGCTGCTGTCGAAGCTGCTCGTGCGGGCGAAAATGGTAAGGGATTTGCCGTAGTCGCGGCAGAAATTCGCAAACTCGCTGATGAAAGCAAAAAGTCAGCCGAGAAAATTAGTACTCTGGTGACGCATCTCCAAGCGGCGATGAATAGCACCGTCATGATCACTGATGAGGGTACAAAAAAAACTGACGCTAGCATTAAACTGGCTCAGGGAACAGCAGCAGCCTTTGTCGGCGTGACGGATTCCATCGATCGCGTGTTCGTCAACAACCAGCAAATCTCCCTCAGTGCTAAACAGCAAGCTGTCGCCGTGCAGCAAGTCCTCGCTGCGATGAATGCGCTTAACTTAGGGGCAAAAGAAACTGCTAGTGGCATTAGTCAAGTCAAAGTCAGCACGCAACAACTCAAGGAAGCTGCTTCGCAGCTTCAAGCAATGGTTTAGAAGCTAATGCCAACAGCCAATCGCCAACAGCCATGTACATCGAAGACGACGAACTCCGAGATATTTATAAAACAGCAACAGCAGAACGGTTGCATAAACTCGAAGCTGGGTTAATGCACTTAGAGAAGCAACCGGGCGATCGCGCCAAATTAGAGGACTTCTTGCGAGAAGCACACACCCTCAAAGGGGATTCGCGGATGCTGGGAGTGCGCGATGTGGAAACCCTCACTCACCAAATAGAGGATTGCTTGGCAGCCGTTAAGCGCGGCGAAAGCATCCTGACGCGCGAACTGTGCGATCGCCTCTATCACGGACTCGATGCCATTCGCCAGCTTGTCCGCGAAGCAGTCACAGGCGAAGCAGCAGGTGTCAATGTCTTCCATGTCTTGGCGCAATTGATGGGAGCTGATTCTATCCCTGCCTTCGAGGAAACTCCTCCTGCTAACCCGACTACCGAAGCTACCGAACTGTTCGATGACGATTTTCTCTTTCCTGACACATCCATTCCAATCCCTCAACCCCTAAATGAACCAGCAGCAATTAGCGATCGGCTGTTGGCTAGCAAGCAACCGCTAACTACCGCTTGCTCTGCGCTAAATACTGACACAATTGATACCATCCGTGTCGAAGCAGAAAAACTCGACACTTTGATGCGGCAAGCCGGGGAGCTAAGCGTTACCAAACTGCGAATTGCTCGCCGGATGAGTGATATTGAAGAAATTCTGAAGCTGTCGGAAGAATTGAGTCGGGACGCTTTTGTCAATCGCTCAATTCTCGACAAGATCGAGCGGGGTTTGCACAACGGTAATTTGAAGCAAGTTCAGAATTTCCAGCACCGTGCCGAACAACGTTTAGAACGACTAGGAATGCTGGTTAACCGCTTAAAAAATACAGCTTACGAAGACACCGCTAGCTTAGATATCGTTAGTAATGAATTGGAGTCGGGAATTAGGACTCTGCGGCTGCTACCTTTATCCACCATTTTCAATCTCTTTTCTCGGATGGTACGGGATTTAACCAAGCAGCAAGGCAAAGAAGTTAATTTAGCGATCGAAGGGGGAGAGACAAGGGTAGATAGGCGAATTCTAGAAGAGATGAAAGATCCGCTCATGCACATCCTCCGCAATGCGATCGACCACGGCATCGAAACGCCTCAAGAGCGAGAGAACCTCGGCAAGCCTCGCACGGCTACGATTTACCTCAGAGGCTACCAAACTTCTAACAGTATTAGCATTGAGGTTGTAGATGATGGGCGGGGATTGAACCTCGAGAGCATCAAACAGACTGCTGTGCGACGAGGCATTTGTACTGAAGAAATACTGGCATCTATGACAACTGCTCAAATCCAGTCCTTGATCTTTGCTCCTGGATTCTCAACTCGAACGGAAGTGACAGAGATTTCTGGCAGAGGGGTCGGTTTGGATGTGGTTCGTGCCAACGTAGAGCGGCTGAAAGGTAGTATTCAGGTAGACTCTACTCCAAGCATGGGCTGTGAATTCCGCCTCCGCTTAAGCACAAGCATAGCCACAACCCAAGTGCTGATTGTGGAAGTCGATCGGACTCCCTATGCAATGCCTTTGGAGTTTGTGGAAAAAATGCTGTTGGTGTCTCGGCAAGAAATCTTTGCCATTGAAGGCTCGCAAACGATGGCTTTCGAGGGTCAACCTATATCGGTTGCTTGGCTAGCAGATTTACTAGAAGTACGAGTGAGTACGCCTTATTCTCCCAAAGCACTGGATGCTGCCGCAGCCAAAACAATCCCTTGTGTTCTCCTTAAAGTCGGCACTGAGCGCTTGGGACTCCTTGTGGATGTCCTGCTGGATCGACAGGATGTTGTCTTGAAACCGCAAAGTAAGTTGATCGAGCGAGTTCGCAACATTTCTGGAGCAACTATTCTCAGCGATGGGGAAGTTTGCATGGTTCTCAATCCCAACGACTTGCTCAAGTCCGTACAGAAGGGAAGCGGAGTTATTATTTCCAACCAAATTGCAGAGTCAAAAACCAAGCAAAAGCTCCTACTAGTTGAAGATTCAATCATCATTCGCACTCAGATGAAGCGTCTTCTCGAAGGTGCTGGATATGACGTGACCATTGCCGTAGATGGATTAGAAGGCTTCAACAAGCTGAGAAAGAGCAATTTCGATGCTGTCGTCACGGATGTGGAAATGCCCAACATGAATGGTTTTGCGCTCGCCACTCAGATTCGCCAGCACAGAGAGTATAGCGAGTTGCCCGTCATTCTCGTCACTACCTTGGCATCTGATGAAGACAAACGCAAAGGTGCAGAAGCAGGGGCTGATGCTTACCTGACAAAAGGTGATTTCGATCAAAAAATCTTGATAGAGACGTTAAAGAGGTTGATTTAAAAGCTAACCGCTAATTCAAAGGAGGCTCAAATGACACAATCCCCTATTAAAGTTCTACTAGTTGAAGATTCACCCGTTGCTATGGGTCTTTACCAGCGGCTCGTTGATTCTTCGCCAGAGGTTAAAGTGGTCGGTACGGCTGCCGACGGCAGGCAGGCATTGAATCTGATTCCTCAATTACAGCCTCAGGTGATTGTTACAGACCTGCAAATGCCTGTCATGGACGGCATGGAATTAATCAAACAGGTGATGGCGAAGTACCCTCTGCCTATTATGGTCTTGAGCAATGTCGTGCAAAAAGACGATATCGACAATATCTTCAAGGTCTTGCAAGCTGGAGCCGTGGACGTTCTGGCTAAACCCCAGGCTGCTTCATTAATCGATAGTGACGAATTTAAAAGGACATTGATTACTAAAATTAAAGTCCTTGCTAATAAGACGGTTTCTACCAAGCCACTTACGTAGCTCTCTAGCGATTAGCGATTGACTAATTGCTAGAGAGCTAATTGCTCGTAATCTAGGAGTTTTCTGATGCCTCAATCCCCTATCAAAGTTTTGTTGGTTGAAGATTCACCCGTTGCTCTAGAGATCCTCCAAAGACTACTCAAATCTTCACCACGGATTACAGTTGTTGGCACTGCTCGCAATGGTAAAGAGGCACTCGATTTAATTCCCAAGGTGCAGCCCGATGTGATTTGTACAGACCTACACATGGCAGTTATGGATGGTCTGGAACTGACTCAACAAGTCATGGCGAAGAACCCCATACCGATTTTAGCGATTAGCAATTCGGTGCAGGCAGACGACACCAACAATATTTTTCAGGTATTGCAAGCAGGAGCATTGGATATCTTTCCCAAGCCGACGACTGGACGGGAATCAGATTACGAGCAAGTCAAGGCTCAATTGATTAGCAAGATCGAGATTCTTTCGGGTGTGAGCGTCTTTACTAAGCCACTAAAAGACCTTACTGCTGTTGAGAGGAGGAGAAACTCTACTTCGGTCGGAAAATCTTCCTGGATGGAAGCAACCGTGGAAGGAGCAAACAATGCCAAGTCTTCAATTCGGATGGTGGCTGTTGGTGCTTCTACAGGTGGACCTCAAGCATTACAGAAGCTTTTTAGCCAACTTCCAAGTCATTTTCCAGTACCTGTTATTTGTACTCAGCATATTAGCGAAGGGTTTTTGCAAGGATTGGTTAGTTGGCTGGCAACTGAGTGTCAAGTCAAGGTCAAGATTGCTCGAGATGGGGAAACTCCATTAGCAGGAACCATTTATTTTGCTCCAGAAAAAAGTCATTTAGAATTCAATTCTTTAGGCAAATTTACTCTTAACCGGGCGGCTGGCGTTATGGACGGTCACCGTCCCTCAGTTACAGTCATGTTTAGATCTGCTGCCCAGTTTTATGGCAAAGGTACGATCGGCGTACTACTGACGGGAATGGGTAAAGATGGTGCTACGGGTATACAAGCGATCGCCCAAGCCGGAGGAACCACAATCGCTCAAGACGAGGCAAGTAGCATTGTGTTTGGAATGCCAAAAGAAGCGATCGCCCTAGGAGCCGTGCAACACATCTTACCAATCCAAAACATCGCCCCCTTCTTGCTGAGTCGAGTTTTTAGCAAATGACAGTGAGTAGTGAGTAGCGAGCGCTCAGTAGCGATCTCTTCTCACGCACCACGCATCACTCATTCAGAAGCTTCAAACAACCACTTTCTCACTCGTTCCATGCTTTGCCAATCTGGTTTGCGGCTCATGCCATCGGCAATGTTTTGCTTGACTTCATCTCGCATGTCAGAGTCAACCATAATGAACTGCATGGCTCGATCGACATGTTCGCGCACGCCTTTTTGCCCAGTTTCCAGCATGGCAACGGCAAGGTTCACTCTGGACTGGGCATCTTGGGGATGTAACTTAACTGCCTTTTGTGCGGCTTTGAGGGCAGCATTTGATTTATCGCTTAACAAATACAACCATGCCAAACAAGTCCAAGCGGCGCTGCTTTTGGGAGCGCGATCGCAAATTTGTTGGAAAACTGGAATTAACTTCTCTGGTTCTTCGCCAGCCTTGTAGCGTTCGAGTGCTGATTCAAATAGAGATGCAACTGTGTCAGTCATAAAAAGAGGAGTAAGGGGGAGCGAGTGCGTTGCGGGGGTTCCCCCCGTTGTAGCACCTCGCGTTAAGGGGTAAGGGGTAAGGGAGAGGAGTAGGAGAATATAAATACAATTTCTCGCCTCTCGCCTCTCGCCTCTCGCCTCTCGCCTCTCAATTAAACACCAAATGATTTCCCGCAACCACAAGTTTGATTGGCGTTGGGGTTGGTGAATTGGAAACCGCCGCCGATCATGGCATTACTGTAGTCTAGCTGTAAGCCATAAAGGTATAACATACTTTTGCGATCGCAGACGATCTTAAAGCCTTCGTAATCGTAGACTTCATCATCGGCTCTAACTTGACTAATATCTTCAAAATCCATCATGTAAGACATTCCAGAGCAGCCACCCTGACGCACCCCCACCCGCAGGCACAGGTCTTGCCCTTGGCGATCGCGCAGAAATAAAATGTGTTGCAGAGCTGCTTCAGTTAATTGAATGCCTCGCTGTTGAGACTGGGTTGCTGATGTCATAGACTGTTACAACTCCTGGTATGGTTTTAGAATGTTGTGATTTGCAGCTTTTTCGTCCATTGTAACGGCAACAGAGGTGCGGTTTGAGAAATTGCCAACGATCCCTGCAAAAGCACCACAAAGATTTCTATTCTAGAATTGATAGGTCTAATTGGATGAAACGGGATCGGGGAAAATACAACTCCTATTGGCTAAGGCAAAGCTGCCACTTGCCTAAATACAGCTCCCACACCTAGTAAGATCGAAAGTTTGCACTGTCTCCCTGATTGGCTTGGTTGGTCTATGACAACTTCGTTAAATAGCTCCACACGACGGCGTTTGCAGAAATTGAATCAAATTCCTTGCGTCTGGGAGGGCGATCGCCGTATGCTGTCAGCACCAAGTCCAAGAGCGGACGCGGAGGCAGGGAGCGAGTGTATTTTGTGGGTAGATGGCTCTCAAGGAGTCGTACGGGCAATGGATGTGGTTGCTACCGATAGCGGACCCGAAGTTGTAGTGCGCACGCTGTTGCGGGCAATGGAGCATCCGAACAGTCCAGCCAAGCCCGCTCGTCCCCAAAAAATTGTCGTGCGCGATCGCGAAATTCAATTTTACTTGCGCGGCGTGTTACAAGAGTTAGACATTGCGATCGATTACGTGCCCGACCTACCGCTTATTGATGAATTGTATCGCGGCTTTGAAGAAGTGGGGGAAGCTCATCCCCCTGAGTTACCACCTCAATATGCTGCCGCACTCAAAAAGAAAGCATTTGAAATTTGGCAGGCTGCTCCTTGGGAGTTGTTAGAAGAACACCAAATTATCGCCGTCAAGCTCAACCATTTTGATATCGATACTCTATATATTTCCGTGATGGGAATGTTAGGGATGGAATATGGTATTTTGCTCTATCGCTCTGCCGAATCTCTGCAAAGATTTCGCGCGAAAGTTTTGATTGAAGAAGATGCTACAGAACAATTGGAAGAAGCTTTTCTCAAACAAGACTGTCTATTTCTCACCTTCGAGCGCTCGGACGAGATAGAGGCTGGCGGAGAATTTGTCGATCTAGCAGATTTGCCCCTGTCGGAAATTGAGCCATCTTTTGGTAACATCCATCCTCTAGAAGGACTGCGCTCCGTTCTATACGAGGAAGAGGCTAGCGCTGTCTTCGTAGCCTTAGAAGGATTAAATCGCTTTTTGCGTAACGAGCGCCGACAACTGGGTGGGAAAACTTTCCCGGAGATTAGCCGCAATTATCGCATCGGACTGCCCTCGTCCCAGTCGGATAAAAAATCTCAGTCCCTCAGCGTGACTGTCTCTACCTTGCCGAACTTAGCCACAGAGTTAGAAGAAATGGCAGATGCAGTTGCAACCGAGGCAATAGAAGCAGAAGACTTAGATGCTTTGCCTTTGTTTCAATCTTTGCGGGACGATCTGATCCCAGAAGATTCTTTTCTCAGTTTGGGAGTCGTGTCTTGGGAAATGGTGCAGCAATTGCGCCAAAAAGTTACCCATCAGCAAGTTGGCAAGCCTACAGAAGCAGGAGATGGGTTGCCAGTGATTTTAATTCAAACTTCCCGTCCTAAAGCCAAAGACGCGATCGATGCTATTTTAGCTGCCGGAGGACTCAAAGGTATTGGTTTTAATCCTGGCGCAGATCCGTTTGGCGGCGATCGCTACGATTTAGGAGTATTGCAAACCAACAACGGAGAATTATTTTTGTTTGGCGAATTTCTAGAAAACGACCCGGTTCACGTCGTGGCGCGAAAAAAATGGAACGATCGCTGCAAGCATACCAAAGGCTATTGCGGCTTAATCGTCGCTAGAGGGCTGATGGGTGCTTCGCGGGGACAACCCCAGATGAAGGATATGATGGCACTTTTTGAAGCGCGATCGCTCTCATCTAAAGAGCTGGGCATTGGAATGCTTCAATTAATGCCGCAGCTTGAATGAGCGATCGTCGGTCATTGGTCACTAGTCACTGGTCATCAGCCCCTTATAAGGTATTATTAGTAGAGCTGTCTGAGTCGAATCAGACACAAATATCAGCTTCTCATACAGCTTGGAGATACACCTATGCTGACGCTTAAGATAGTCGTATATATCGTTGTCGGTTTTTTCTTGACGCTGTTCGTCTTTGGCTTCTTGTCTAACGACCCAGCTCGTAACCCCGGTCGGAGAGATCTCGACTAGGTTAACGATAAATAGGTAACGATAAAAAGAACCCTTTACTAGCAAGTAGCTGCGAAAGCGCGTTTGGATTTGCCGACGCGCTCAATTTCTAGCAATAAGCGGTAAAGCGTGCGTTGGTTGGTTATACTCTGGGCTGGTTGTTTGGATCTTTAGCTGAAATATGACTCAATCTGTGCCGCCGCCCGAACCACCCGCTCTCGTTCAACACCTACCACCAAAGCCAATTTTCTCGCCCCGTAGTCGAGGGAATCGACCTTTTGCTGTTGCTGAATTATGGACAGCTAAATCTGCTTCCTCCCCAACAGCAACGACTAGAACCGCCGCCGCCGTAAAAAAGGCTGTGATGTTGGGTTCTGAAGTTACCGTCAGCTATGGTGTGGAGCAGTTTGATATTGCTCGAACAGATTTAGGTATAGACCCAATTGGGCAGCCGACCGCAGCTCATCCGCATCGAAGTTTGGGCGATCGCCTCAGACAAAGGAGATCGCGACCAATTCCAGCTTTTCGCCCGTCTCCAGCGATCGTCAAGTTTAACAAGCTGCTAGCACAAGTCGCGACACCAACAAACCCCTCAGAGCTTGACCCTACTCGTCCTCAAGAATTAGATTTTCGCGCCCCTACACCTTCTATCTCTCCCCAGCCAACACAGCAACCGCAACCACCTCAATCGAGTCCCACTAATATCCCAGCTACTAAACGCAGGGTGATAGAAGTCAATTCAGACCGTCAAGAGTACGATGCCAATCGCCAGATCGTGACGGCAGAAGGTAGGGTTGAGGTGAGATTGCAAGACGGAGTCCTCAATGCCGATCGCTTGCAAGTGAGTATACCGAATCTGATTGCCGTAGGCGAAGGTAATGTAGTATACACTACAGGCAAGCAAGTCTTAAGGGGAGATCGGTTTACTTTCAATATCGTTCAAGATAGCGGTACTCTTCAAGGGGGTAGAGGGGAAATTTTTATTCCCTCAGCCAGTCGAGATTTTGCCGCTCCCATTGGGTCTGATGTAACTACGAGTAGCGTTTTACCAGGTGGCGATCGCTTTGCGCCCAACCAACCGTTACAGCAAGTAACTAGTGCGGGGGGATTGAATATTAGTTACGGCAGCCGCAGAGGAATAGCTGGCGTTCCTGGGGCAGGTCAACAAGGTGGTACGGTGAACCGGCTGCGATTTGAAGCCGAGAATATAGATTTTTATCGCGAAGGCTGGCAGGCACAAAATGTCAGAATTACGAACGACCCATTTTCGCCACCGGAGTTAGAGCTGAGGGCAGATCGGGTGACGCTGGTGCGAGAGACACCCCAACGCGATCGCATTCGCACGCAGAGACAGCGTTTGGTCTTCGACCAAGGATTTTCACTACCAATACCCCGCGACCAAGCAGTAATCGATCGCAACCAACGCGAAACTAATCCCGCCTTAGCTCAAATTGGCTTTGACGGCGACGATCGCGGCGGAATTTTTATCGAACGCAATTTCCCGATTTTCAATGCTGACGCAGTCCAGTTTAGCGTCACGCCTCAGTTTTTCGTGCAAAAGGCTATAGATGAGGGAAATGGTAATTTCTTTGACTCAGACTATTTTGGCTTGAGAGCAAATCTGCGAGCCAGTACGGGATTGAGAAATGCGGTTACTGGTTCGGCAATCTTGACGAGTTTAGATTTCGGCGACGTAGAAGACAACTTGCGCGGCAGCTTGCGCTTTCAGCAGCTAGTTGGCGGACGCTTACCCCATACCGTCTCATTGGAAGCTAGCTACCGCGATCGCTTGTACAACGGTACTTTAGGATATCAAGACGTCCAAAGTAGTATTGGTGGAATTGTCAGTTCTCCAATTATCCCATTGGGGAATACAGGCATTAATTTAAGCTATCAAGCAGGTTATCAATATATCAACGCCAATACAGACCGTCCGGAGTTATTAGATGCCGTGCGGGAGAACGATCGCGTCTATCTCGGTCGCTTTCAAGGTAGTATAGCCTTAAATCGCGGTTTCTTACTGTGGGAAGGGAAAGGGTTACCTGCCACAGCCGAGCAAGGACTCAAGTACACGCCCGTTCCAGTCGTTCCCTATTTGGCAGCTTTTGCTGGTGTCACTGGTACTAGCAGTTTCTATAGTAATGGTGATAACCAATCAACGTTAATTGGTACGGTGGGACTAGAAGGACAAATCGGTCATTTCTCTCGCCCCTTTTTAGACTACACTCGCGTTAACGTCAGTTATTCCGAGGGTATCCGCAGCGGCATCTCGCCGTTTTTATTTGACCGTGCTGCCGATACTAGGGTTTTAGGATTTGGGATTACTCAGCAACTTTACGGGCCTTTCCGCATCGGCTTCCAAACATCATTTAACCTAGACAATAACGACACGCTCAGTACCGATTACGTTTTGGAATACAGTCGTCGTACCTACGGCGTTGTCCTGCGCTACAATCCCGAACTGGAAATTGGTTCTATTAGCTTGCGCATTAGCGATTTCAACTGGACGGGTGGCGGCGATCCTTTCTCGACTACTGGAGTCCGACCCGTGGTTGGTGGAGTGCAAAAAGGCGATTAAGATGCCACATTCCCTGCGGTAAATACTCGCCCGATCGCTTCTTCAACTGGCGGATCGGTGACGGTTAAATCGACGACTTCTAACTCTGCGAGCATTTTTGCGACTGCCCGCGTCATTTCTTCCCGCTTGATACAAAAACGTACAGATAGACCTGTCACGGCTTTAATTTCACCGTAGGCTAGCAAATCCTGTTCGGATGCGGGATGAGCGAGTTCTACCTGCACTTCACGATAGGGAGAAAAGTTATCTACGAGTTTGTCTAAACTGCCATCATAGACTAATTGTCCTTTGTGAATGACCAAAACTCGCTGGCAAAGGGCAGTAATATCCGCCATGTAGTGGCTAGTTAATAAGATTGTCGCTCCGTATCTTTGATTGTATTCCCGCAGAAACTCCCTAACTCCTACTTGCGCGTTCACGTCTAACCCCAAAGTAGGTTCGTCTAAAAATAGTACTTTGGGTTGATGTAGCAAGGCAGCTAGAAGTTCCGCTTTCATTCGTTCCCCCAAGGAAAGCTTGCGCACTGGTTGATTCAGCTTACCTTGCAAGGAGAGCATTTCCGTCAGTTCCCCGACACGGCGGCGATACTCTTGGGTAGAAAGTCCGTAAATTGCAGCATTGATTTTTAACGAGTCTAAGGCTGGTAAATCCCAGATCAGTTGCTGCTTTTGCCCCATGACTAAGGTAATTTGCTGCAAAAATTCAGGTTGGCGTTGAAAAGGAACGTGTCCGGCTACCCTAACTCGTCCGCTAGAAGGATGGATCAAACCCGTGAGCATTTTGAGGGTCGTAGTTTTGCCTGCCCCATTTGCCCCCAAAAAACCGACGACTTCCCCAGGTTCAATTTGAAAGGAAACTTGCTTAACTGCTTCAATTTGTCGGTAGGTGCGGCGAAAAAAGTGGCTGATGGTTCCTTTTAGTCCAGGCTCTTTTACAGCTACAGGATAGACTTTACTTAAATTCTCTACTAAGACAATGGACATATAGCAACCTAAGTGAGAGGGAATGAGTAATGGGAAGTCAAAAGTCAAAATTCAAAATTCAAAATTCCCTACACCCCACAACCGATGTACACGCACCACGCACCACCTAACTATCAATTACCCATTACCACTAAACCAAAAGACAGGCTATAACCGAGTAATCTAACAAGCGCGCATACATTAAGGATAAATCATTGACGGAAGAAAGGGCTTTTTGGCTGGCATGGGCGCAAATTTCTGGAGTTGGTCCGGTTTTGTTACAACGCTTACAACAGCATTTTGGGACGCTAGCTACAGCATGGCAAGCTAGTCCGGCTGCTTTACAAGCGGTCGAGGGGATGGGAACGCAGACGCTCGAACAGGTCACTGCTGCGCGATCGCAGTTGCATCCGGTAGAATTTTGCTTGGCGCACGCAGAACAAAATCCCTACTTTTGGACACCTGCCGACAGTAATGAGTATCCCCGCCTGCTGTTGGAAATTGCTAGTCCGCCACCCGTACTGTACTATCGCGGTGTAGTAAATGAAAAAGAAAATCAGGGTAGCAAACCGCTAGTTGGCATTGTGGGCACGCGCAGCCCTTCTGAATATGGCAAGCGTTGGACGCGAAAAATTAGTATGGCACTTGCCCGTAATGGATTTACCGTCGTGTCTGGGATGGCAGAAGGCATTGACACGGAAGCCCATCAAGGCTGTCTGGATGCAGGTGGAAGGACGATCGCGGTTTTGGGCACTGGAGTTGATGTAGTCTATCCACCCCGCAATCAAAAGCTTTACGAGCAAATTTTGCAGCAAGGGTTGGTATTGAGCGAGTTTCCCAGTAAAACTACCCCAGATCGCGCCCATTTTCCCCGTCGTAACCGAATTATTGCAGGTTTATGCCGCGCGGTGTTGGTCATGGAGGCTCCAACTAAATCGGGGGCTTTAATTACGGCACGGTTTACGAATGATTTTGGGCGGGATGTCTATGTATTACCAGGTAGTTTAGATAATCCGCGATCGCATGGTTGTTTGGGCTTGTTAAATAAGGGAGCTACAGTAATTTTAAGTGAAGGTCATTTGCTGGAATTGTTGGGAAGTATGCCCCACATCGATCCAGCACCCACTGCTTTCGAGCAATTAAGTTTGCCTAGTTTAGAACCAGAACTTCAGCAAGTACTGACGACAATTGCTTCCGAATCAATGTCTTTTGATACGATCGTCCAGCAAACTGGTTACGCTACAGGCATAGTTGCCAGTGCTTTGTTGCAGTTGGAATTACTGGGGTTAGTCTCCCAGCTACCAGGAATGCGCTACCAACGCTGCTAGGCTCAAGTTGCTGCTTTGAGTCGGGTACTCTAGTAAGTAGGTGAAAATTTTAAATATTTTGTCATCTTTTTAAAATCTTCAGCGATCGGTTAACTAACTAGCCAACTAGCAACTATCAACCAACAACTTAACAACTTACCCTTAATGTCACAATCTTTTCTAGAAGTACCCGCAGCAGTTACTTTCGAGCAAGCGATCGCCCTGACTCAATCTTTGCTGTCCCAAGTAGAAGCAGGATCGCTGAGTGAGGCAGACATAGCCGCAGTTATATCGGCACTAGTGAAGACAGAAAACGGTGCGAGGGGTTTTTTCGTGACTTACCTGACAGCGACATCATCTGTAGCAGATTCTCCTTCCGCCGCAGTTGTCGAGGCATTGCGATCGAGTCCAGAAATTGTCGCAGAGCTACTAGTGAAAAATTTAGCTATGTCAACAGCACAAGCAATTTTTCACCGTCGCCAGCAAAAAGAAGACATGGCAAAAGGCTCGGAACAAGTCAGTCACCGCACGACAAGGCTCATACAGCTTATGGATCTACCTAGCATTCGCGATCGCGCCCAGCAACTCATGCAATCGGCAAAGACGGGAGAAGGCAAACACAAAGCCTTTTTAGAACGTTGGAACTACGATCCCGAACAGCGACAGGCAATTTACCAGGCTCTAGAACAAATAAAGTAATTTTTTCCCACGCACCACCTACCACTTTTCATTGTGCCAGTTAAAAGACCGGAATTGAGCGCGATCGTTTTGTAGAAAATATTAGGCACACTAAGGCAAGAGTAAGAATTGCTTTCTGTGCTGCCCAGACGAGATTGCAATTACGTGTGTGGTGAAGAGGAAAGAGTTATGTTTCAAAGAATATTATTAGCTTTATCGATCGCTTTATCTCTTTATATATACTGGGGCATACGCTTACAACCCAATACTTCTAGGGTAGAGCACCAAACTTATTTTGCCGAGATTACGAGTTTTGCACAGCTTAATCAAAACTTAGTAAAAGGCAATTAAATTTCATAATACGACAATATTACTTCAGATCAAAGCGATCGCAGTGCGATCGCTCTCTGCTCGCGTTCCCTAATATCTAGCTTGAGTTGTAGGGTGAGCGTTGCTCACCCTCATTATTTAAACTCTAGCTACCGATTATCCTTTCAGCAACGATTCCCCACCATCAATCCACATTTCCGTACCCGTAATATGACTTGCAGCGTCGGAAGCCAAGAATAAAACTAGCTGGGCTACTTGTTCCGATGTTCCTGGCTTACCATCTGTTAAAGGAATTTTGCCTTCAGGAAACTCTACTGGTTCTTTAATAGCTTCTAAATTGCGCCGTTCGGTATTCTCATCAATACTAGTATCGATCGCGCCAGGACAAATGACATTCACCCTGACTCGGTGTTCTGCCAACTCTAAAGCCACCATTTTTGTAAAAGCAACTTGAGCTGCTTTCGTACAAGAATATGCAGTTGCACCTGTATTACTAAAAACTCGCGTCCCATTAATGGATGAAGTGATAATGATGGACGAGCCGGATTGTTTTTTGAGATAAGGCACGGCATACTTGACCGTTAAAAAAGTTCCCGTCAGGTTGATATTTATCGTTTTGTTCCACTCTTCAGGGGTTAATTCCTCCAAAGATGCCCAAACGCCATTAATCCCTGCATTTGCAAAAACAATATCTAAACGTCCCCACTCATCAACAACTTTTTGGTTCGCTTGTTGCATCTGTTCTGGTTGAGATATATCACCGATTACAGATATTGCCGTACCTCCACGAGATTCTATTTCGGTTAGAGTTTTCTGTAACTCATCTTCAGAACGTCCCAATAGTGCAACTTTTGCCCCTTCTCGTGCCATCAACTGAGCGGCTGCTTTGCCAATTCCAGAACCCGCGCCTGTCACTAATGCGACTTTTCCTGCCAGTTGCATAAACATATCTCCCTATGCTCTGACAGATGTTTATCACGTAGTTCAGGAACAAGTCATACTACTAAGGTGGTAATGGCTCGTGGGTTATTGATAATACAAAGTGTTAATGGTTGATAGTTGATGGCAATTAATAACCAACAACCATCAACTAATTACCTGTTATCCAGCTTGATACCCTTCAACTGTAAAACCCGCAGCTACGATTGATTGCTTAATTGTCTCTTCAGATGCCGCAGATTCTACCGTTACCGTCTTAGCATCGACATCAACATCGACTTTAGCATCGGGTTCCATTGTGTGGATCGATTCAGTAATAGTCTCTGCACATCCATCACACTTGATATCGGGTACTGTTAGTTTGAGTGCCATAAAAAATCGGAAATTTGTCATTTTTTGTCTTCAGAAGTCAATTCTATCGATTCAATATGCGATCGTTCATGACTCTTCAGCTAGATTATGCATTCAACTAAAAGCAGATCCTTGCAGGCGATTGGGAAAATCTGCCGAGATTGGCAGTAGCAATAAGCTAAACCAAAATGCAAAAATATATAAACTGCCTAGTAGACAGTTAACGGTTAACCGTTAACTGTCTACTAAATCACCCCATAACCCCTAGTCAGTATGCAGTACCTCAGCGGTAACGAAATTCGGCAAACATTCCTAGAATTCTATTCCCAGAGAGGACACCAGATCCTCGCTAGTGCATCTCTCGTGCCGGAAGATCCTACCGTGTTACTGACGATCGCGGGGATGTTACCATTTAAACCGATCTTTCTGGGACAGCGATCGCCTGAATTCAAACGCGCTACGTCATCTCAAAAGTGCATCCGTACAAATGATATTGAAAACGTCGGACGCACGGCAAGGCATCACACTTTTTTTGAGATGCTAGGAAATTTTAGCTTTGGCGACTATTTTAAAGAACAAGCGATCGCTTGGGGATGGGAACTATCTACAGAAGTGTTTGGCTTACCTCCAGAACGCTTGGTTGTCAGCGTATTTGAGGATGATGACGAAGCTTATGCCATTTGGCGCGATAATATTGGCGTTCCCGAAGCTAGAATCAAGCGCATGGGCGCAGATGATAATTTCTGGAATTCTGGTCCCACAGGGCCATGCGGTCCTTGTTCGGAAATCTACTACGATTTCCACCCCGAACGCGGTGATGCAAATATCGATCTAGAGGATGACACGCGATTTATCGAGTTCTACAACCTGGTGTTCATGCAATACAACCAGGACGCTGAAGGTCATCTCACACCCCTAGCGAACAAAAATATCGATACGGGGATGGGGTTGGAACGGATGGCGCAAATCCTCCAGAAAGTCCCGAATAACTACGAAACCGATCTGATCTTCCCGATTATCAAAACAGCGGCGGAAATTGCCGGAATTGATTACAGCCAGAGTGACGAGAAAACTAAAGTCTCTTTAAAAGTGATTGGCGATCATATTCGTGCTGTGATGCACATGATTGCTGATGAAATTCGTCCCTCAAATACAGGACGGGGTTACGTGTTGCGGCGGTTAATTCGTCGTGTAGTTCGACATGGAAGATTAATTGGGATTCAGGGCGAATTTACGACTAAAGTTGTAGAAACTGCGATCGCCTTGTCTGAATCCGCTTATCCTAACGTGCGCGTGAGACAAGCACAAATCAAAGCCGAACTGCAACGGGAAGAATCTCAATTTCTCAAAACTTTGGAACGAGGCGAGAAACTGCTGGATGAAATTATCCAAGCAGTGAAAAGCCAAGGAAAAACGCAAATTAGCGGCGAGGATGCTTTTACTCTCTACGATACATACGGCTTTCCCTTAGAATTAACTCAAGAAATTGCTGAAGAATACAACCTCACTGTCGATGTGGATGGCTTTGAGGTGGAAATGGAAAAACAGCGCGAACGAGCAAAAGAAGCACACGAAACGATCGATCTGACGGTACAGGGTTCGCTAGATAAACTTGCCGAGCATATTCACGCTACAGAATTTGTCGGATATTCTCAACCCGCTACTACGGCTGAAATTAAAGTGCTGCTGATGGCTGGAAAATGTGTCGAGTTAGCAGAAGCAGGACAAGACGTACAAATTGTACTTGACAAAACGCCATTTTATGCTGAATCGGGCGGACAAATAGGCGATCGCGGTTACCTTTCTGGCGATGCAATTTTGGTGCGAATTGACGACGTGAAAAAAGAGTCCGATTTCTTCGTTCATTTCGGACGGATCGATCGCGGGACTTTACGTGTAGGAGATCGGGTAACAGCCCAAATCGATCGCGCTTGTCGCCGTCGCGCCCAAGCTAATCATAGCGCCACGCACCTACTACAAGCGGCGTTGAAAAAAATCGTTGATGATTCAATTTCACAAGCAGGTTCTCTAGTAGACTTCACGAAATTGCGATTTGACTTCAACTGTCCTCGTCCGGTGACGCCAGAAGAGTTACAGCAAATTGAAGAGACAATCAATACTTGGATTGCAGAAGCACATACAGCTGAGATTTCCATTTTGCCGCTAGCAGAAGCTAAAGCGAGAGGTGCAGTTGCTATGTTTGGCGAAAAATATGGCGAGGAAGTGCGCGTGTTAGATTTCCCTGGCGTATCGATGGAATTGTGCGGCGGAACTCACGTTAGCAATACAGCGGAAATAGGCGTATTTAAGATTATTTCTGAAGCTGGCGTGGCTTCGGGCGTCAGGAGAATTGAAGCAGTGGCAGGTCCTGCCGTGTTAGATTACCTGAACGTACGGGATAAAGTTGTCAAAGATTTAAGCGATCGCTTTAAGGTAAAACCAGAAGAATTACCCGAGCGCATAACAACTTTGCAAACCGAACTTAAAACCACTCAAAAGCAACTCGATACCCTCAAAGCACAACTTGCTGCTTCGAAATCTGAATCGCTATTAGCACAAGCTGAATCGGTGGGAGAATACAAATACGTAGTTGCTCAACTGGAAGCTGTCGATCCTGAATCTTTAAAAACAGCTGCCGAAAGACTGCTGCAAAAATTAGGTAGCGGTGCTGTTGTTTTAGGTTCCGTTCCTGAAGCGGAAAAGGTCAGTTTAGTTGCAGCTTTTAGTCCAGAAGTGAATAAAAAAGGCTTGCAAGCTGGAAAATTTATCGGCGCGATCGCTAAAATTTGCGGCGGTGGCGGCGGTGGTAGACCGAATTTAGCTCAAGCTGGCGGACGAGATGCTAGTAAGCTACCAGAAGCCTTAGAAACGGCTCAAAAAGAGTTGCGGTCGGCTTTGAGTTAAGGTTTAAGGGTGGGCGATTGCCTACTCTTAAACCTCCTAAAATGAAAGAGCTAGAAGGAGCTTTTGCTACACGAGATAATTGAAATAAATTAAGTGTTAACCCGACACCGAAGAACTCAAGAAAACCACGCCGATCGCGCAGATTGCTAAACCGGATAACCTTAACCAAGAGGGACTGGAATTAGCAGATTTCTGCAACGCTATATTACCTACCAAAAAAGCAACTAAAGCAATACCGTATTGAATTAAAGTAAAACCCAATAAATAGGCAAATAGCGGAAACATTTGTGCTCCTACAATCGATTCTCCGTAAGCGTAACCGTGAAATAATCCCGCGATCGCGGCTAAACCCGCCGTTACCAACCAGTGAGGACGACTCCGCCACAGCAGCATTGCACCAAAAATAATCACAGAAAAAGCGATCGCTATTTCAGCCGCAGGTAAATCGATCTGGAGAACGTGGATCGCCGTCCCCAGCATCGCCGCCACGACAAACCCAGCCGGAAACAAAGCACCTCGCCGCTGTCCGACTGCAAGTAATCCAATTGCCACTACAAAAGCTAAATGATCTAAACCAATAACAGGGTGAGCCAGTCCTGACAAGAAACTGTCAAATAAATTTACTGGAGTTTTACCACCAATCGCGTGATGGGCATAAGCTGGCTGTGGTATAGCAAAAAATGCGATCGCCAAAGCAATTACCATCGCCCCTAGATAGCGCCAAGATAGTTTCAAACTCAAAATTTTAGACATTAAATCTTTAGACATCATCCGTACCTCGCGAAAGATGTGGGTTAAACAATTTCTATCGGCGGGTGTTCTGGCTTAGTAGGGAGTGGGGAGTCGGGAGTGGGGAGTCGGGAAATTTAGAGAGAACCTCACCAACCACCAATTACCAATTACCAATCCTTAATTACAGTTGCGGGACAGCGCCGGACTTACACCGAACTTTCCCCGTTAACTCTAGCAGCTGCTCCCTGCTAGAACCGATTTGACTGAGGGATTCATCATACCATCAGAGCGTGTCTTTAGAGACAGACATAATAATTTCTTTTTCGCTTAATTGTAAGAATTAAGTGAAATGCCATAATGAACTAACAGCAATAGAATGCGCTATTTCTACTGTCGTAATTAGAAAAAAATGGAAAATTCCCCATTCGTTATTTTCATCGTATTTGGTTGTATCTGGATTTTAATGGGAGCCGTTGGTGTCATTGCACTACTAAAATCTGACGGTCAACAAATTCGATTGGGTAAATGGGGACTTATAGTTGCTCTGCCGATCGTTATCCCTATCATCATTGCACTGGCTTTTGGCGCATTCTACTATCGCTAATTCGGATTTACTGCAAAATCTCTTGTAATTGATGCTGGTTCCACAAATTTTGGTATAAGCCTGGTTGTTGAACTAGTTCCTCATGCGTACCAGATTGGACGATCGCACCCCGATCCATTACCAAGATTCTGTCAGCAGTAGCCGCAGCCGAAAGCTGATGAGATATGAATATAACAGTTTTGCGATCGGTTCCCGTAGAAAGATTGTTTAAGATTGCCGTTGCAGTCTGGTTGTCAACGCTCGATAAAGCATCATCTAAAATTAGTACTGGAGCATCTACAAGCAAGGCTCTAGCAAGTGCCGTACGCTGTCTTTGACCGCCGGAGAGCGTGATGCCTCGTTCGCCGACAATTGTTTCGTACTGCTGCGGAAAATTAAGAATTTCAGGATGAATTTGAGCTTGCTTGGCGCAATATTCTACGTCAGATCGATCTGCTAGCGGATCGCCATAGCGGATATTATTTTTAATTGTAGTGCTGAATAGAAAGCTGTCTTGCGGCACGTAGGCGATCGCGCGACGTAAATCTTTCAATTTAATCTGAGTAATATCTTGCCCATCTAAAAATAATTGTCCTGGGGCAATTTCTAATAAATGGGGTAAAGCATTTGCTAAAGTTGATTTCCCCGCACCAATCGATCCTACAACTGCGACGGTTTCTCCTGGCTGAATCGAAAAGTTGACGTTTTGCAGCGATGGTGTTTTAGAGCCAGCATACGTATAGCTTAAATTTTGTGCCGTTAGCTGTCCTTTCACCTCTTCTCGTGGTAATGAAATTGCTTCTGGTGTATCGTAAATCTGCGGCTTGACAGCCAGAATAGATTCAACGCGATCGATACTGACTTCGCCTCTTTGATAGGCTGTAATGGTAAATCCAAGTAAAGCAGTGGGAAAAACTAGCCTTTCTACATAGAGTATAAGTGCTATAAAGTCGCCAACACTCAAATTCCCAGCAGCAATTCGTCCCGCTCCGAACCACAATAATAAGAGCAGACTAACATAAGAAAAACCGCCAACGAGGGGAAACAAAGTATTGCGAGTTTTGGCTAATTTTAAATTTGCTCCTAATAACCTAGAATTATTCTGTCGAAAGGCTAAGCGTTCGTTTGTTTCTTGAGCATAGATTTTAATTAATGCCATCCCGCTCATATCTTCTTGAATTAATTCGCTAATGTCAGAAAGTTCCTCTTGTACTTCTGCTTGTTCGTTACGGAGGCGATCGCTAAATAACTGTACTACTATCAACATCACCGGATAAATCGCCACGGCAATGAGAGTCAGTTCTACATTGATTTGCAGCATAAAGGGTAATGTCAGCGCATAAGCAAAGATCGTATTGACAATACTTAGTACTGCAAAACCCACCAATCGCCGAATGTTTTCGACATCACTTGTGGCGCGATTGATCAAATCTCCTGCCGTGTTTGTATTAAAGTAGGTAGGCTCCAGCCTCAGTAGATGTTGAAATAGCTTTTGCTTGAGATCGAATTCAACTTGTCGTCCCGCACCAAACAGGGCAATGCGCGATACCATGCGAATTACCCACATTACAGAACTCAAAACAATTATCAATCCAACAAATTGTAAAACTTGCTCGAACCTAAATTCTGCCTGAAGTCGATCGATAATATCGCGGATCAGTAATGGAATGTAGACACCAATAGCGTTGACTGCAAATAAAGCCACAATGCCTACTAAGACTTGTTTCCAGTGGGGACGCAGGTAAGAGAGGAGTTTGGAGAAGCGAGAACGTTGAGCCATTGCCTACCGCGTGAAAGACTTTGCTGATTCTAGAATTATTGCAGCTATAGTTGTCTTCTTGCTGCTGGGGGAGCTTGAGATGAAGTGTATATATGGCTCGATTGTTGTTCTACTACTAAATGTTGGAATTGTTCCCATTACATCGAAATTAGACATTAGTATTTCTAATTGACCCTGCTTCAGCACTAAGACGATTTCGAGCGCAATCGAGATGGGACTTCCTGCCAGAATAGCTTAATTGCGATCGCGCCACTAATCAACTGAATACCACCAAAAATAGCTAGTGACGCTCCAAATCCAAAGCGCAGCAGTTCTCCAAATATCAGGCTGCCAACGCCAAATCCAGTAAATAAAACAAACACTTTGAGTCCCATTGTTTGACCTAAACTATTACTATCTCCCAGATCGGTCACGATCCCCACAAATAAAGGTTGTGTCAGGTCGTACCCCAAAGACAAGATGAGAACTGCGATCGTTGTTCCAATTGGGGGAATCTCAAAAATCATCGCAATTCCCGCTAAGGCTGCCATAATTAATCCTGCTGGAACTAACCAACGTCGTCCCCAACGATCTACAGCTCGACCAATTAGGGAACTTAGCAGCAACCCAGGAATACCGTAGCCGAGAATAGTCAGACCAATGCTCAATGCATCCATGTTGTAGCGTTGCGACAAGTACAACCCCAGCCAGGTATACACGCCAGAGTGGTAGATGCCGTTCCATAAAACATAGGCATAAGTCCGTTTGCCGCGAAAACTAGTTAAGATCTGGCTGTATCCCCTAAATATTTGGCGAATCGTCGGTAATTTTTCTACATTGGCTGTATCGAATAAAGCGCCGTAACGATGGAGCCGCCAAAGGACTAAAGCAGCAAGAACCGCCGTCCCGATAAACAGCGATCGCCATCCCACAAACGGTTCGAGAATTGCGCCACCCGCAGAACCCGCCGCCATTCCCCCTTCCATAGCCGCGAACACTAGCCCTAATTTGCTACCTCGCTGATTGAATGGAAACAAATCGCCAATTAAGGCAAAGGTGAGTGGGATCACTCCACTGGCTCCCAGTCCAGTCAGCAGTCGCCAAGTTACCATTTGGGAAGCTGTCTGCGCTGTTGCAGTCAAAGCCGTGCAGATGACAAAAATGATTAGAGAAATGCGAATCACCGACCATCTGCCAAATCGATCTGACAGTACGCCGTAGAACAATGCCATCAGCGCGTAAGCCAGCATATAAGCTGGAACAATAATGCCAATTTCTTGAACTGGAACGTTAAATACTTCCGCCAAACGCGGAATCAGGGGAGCGATCGTATATCCTTGCAGAAAAATTAGACCTGCAGCCAGCGAAAGTAAGGCAAACAGGCGGTTATGCTGCTTTAAACGAATTGTGAGATCGGCTGCTTCAGCGTGAGGTAAATGCTCAAGATGTTCTTTGCAGTTTGGCATAGCTTTTGAGTATTTCAACTCATTGCTCGCCCTAGATGTCTAGATGCAAAAAACTTAGCATCTAGGCTTAGAGAGTTAATGCTAAAAATTGGCAAAGCAATGATTGTCATAAAAGTTAAACTTTCATGACAAATATGTTAACATCAATCGCTTTTTAACTTGAGAATTTCAGTCTTTAGATATACCCTCAACGGTTCCACTACCAGCAATGACTTCTCCAATTGCAAACGCCTCGACATCTTGAGAGTCAAACCACCGCAGCGTCTCTTCTACAGCCTGAGGAGGAACGATCGCCACGTAGCCAATCCCCATATTAAAAGTATTGAACATCTCTTTTTGGCTTACTCCACCCACTTTCGCTAGCCACTGAAAGACTGGGGGAATCGACCAACTATTGACATCCACGCGAATCGATTGTCCTGCACCAAGGCAACGGGGTAGATTTTCCGGTATTCCCCCACCTGTAATATGTGCCATTGCATGAATTTCAATCCCAGATGCGATCGCACCCAGTACGGGTTTGACATAGATCCGCGTCGGGGTCAAAAATACCTCTCCCAAGCTTTGACCGGAAAACTCTTCTGGGCAATCGCTCCAAGCATACCCCCCCACTTCAACAATTTGGCGCACCAAGCTGTAGCCGTTACTATGAACGCCTTGACTGGCAAGCGCGATCGCTACATCTCCTATTTGTACTCTAGAACCATCAAGTAGCTTGCTTTTTTCTACAATTCCGACACAAAAACCCGCGAGATCGTATTCTCCCACCTGGTAAAATCCAGGCATTTCAGCAGTTTCACCCCCCAGCAGCGCACACCCCGCCTTCTGGCATCCCAAGCTGATGCCACTCACTACCTGTGTCAGTTGCTCCGAGTTCAGCTTTCCTGTTGCCAAATAATCCAAGAAAAACAGCGGTTCAGCTCCAGAAGTCAGTACATCATTCACGCACATCGCCACTAAGTCAATTCCTATCGTGTCGTGACGGTTGAACGCGTGAGAAAGTTTCAGCTTCGTGCCAACTCCATCTGTTCCAGAAACTAAAACTGGCTCTGTATAACCGCTGGGGAGTTGAAAATAACCGCCAAAACCTCCCAGTCCTCCGATAACTTCTGGGCGATGGGTGCGATGTACTAGCTGGCGGATACCTTCAACAAACGCCCTACCAGCTTCAACATCAACCCCTGCTGCTCGATAATCCATGCTGTCGGTTTCCTAAACGCGGCAGATCGCTTCGGAGGCGATTCCCTTCGGGATAGCTCCGTTTCACGCACCAGCATTTTATCTTAAATTTTGTCGCTCTAAACTTTTGCCGTAAATCAGCACTAGCGGTCTAGGTGTTGCTTGACTGCGATTTTAAGCTTAAACATCACTTAATAGCTACAAAGTTAAGTTTTGAGCCAATATTTGTTTCTATTTCCTCTTTTTTAAGTATTTTAAGTAATATTAAATTTATTAAAAAAATAATTGACTTAAGTATAGCGATAAAAAAGCTGAAATCGTTTTTCAATAAGGACTTTTTTGCTCTCTTCACAAAAACTTTTTATTAAAATTAACAATTTCCCCTTGACATTACCGATCCTCAATGCAAAAACTTCGTGATAGTCTGTTGCAGTTGAAACTTCAACATAAAAACGTAATGAGTACGAGTTGGCGGGTTAGCTTTAACAACCATTCAGTAGTGTCCCCGCACAGCTCTGGTCGAAGTCGAGGAGTGCAATTCACAACGGAAGCATGAACAAGCGAATTTTATTAACAACCGTTGCCCTGCTTACTACTGCCGTAGGCGTACCCCTGTCATGTTATGCAGAATCGCTGAATGCAGATTCTTCGAGCGACAGACAGGAGATCTCCTCCGCAGTGCAGACTCAACCTCAAAATGTTGAGAAAGTAGGCGAAACCCAATCTAGAGGCGAATCTAAAGCAAGAGAAGCAACGATCGCCAGAATTCAGCCCCACGAAAAGGGCGATCGCCAAGCAGTGACGCTGTACGTGCGTAACATACCCGTACTGACGTTTCTAGGCGACAAACCGACAGCAAACGCTACCAAAGTCGGACAAACCCAAAGCGCCGAAAATGCTGCTGACAAAACAAATCAGGTAGCAACCACAGGCAAATTGCCGAGCATCGAGCCAACTCCAGCCGACAATGCCCCCATTTGGCAAGCGGCAGCAGTAGCAGCTAGACTCAACCAAGTGAGTTCAGATGGTGTCGATGCCAGCAAGATTACTGTCAAGTGGAAAGATAGTGGCAAACCAAATGCCCAAACAACAGAACGCTATGAGATTGTAATCGACGGCAAAAAACTAGTAGCAGTTGATGCGGATACTAGACTACCAGAGCAGAACAAGAAAAAACTTTCAGACGAAGCATTACAAGCCACTAACCGCTTGCGGCGACTTCTAGGAAATGCCCCACCCCTCAAAGAAGTAGCAGGGATGCCAGAACCCAAGCGATCGCAGCCCGCACAAAATGTCGCTTTCGCACCAGTGCGCGCCGTTCTGAACGGAGTCGCTTCCTGGTACGGACCTGGTTTTCACGGTAATCGCACGGCTAACGGCGAAACCTACAACCAAAATGCTCTTACCGCTGCCCACAAAAGCTTACCCTTTGGGACGCGAGTACGAGTCACTCATGCGGGAACAGGTCGTTCCATCGTAGTCCGCATCAACGATCGCGGTCCTTTTGTTGGCGGTCGAGTTATCGATCTTTCCGCTGCTGCTGCTCGCGTCCTCGGTATGATGGGTTCGGGTGTCGCCCCCGTGCGAGTCGAAATACTAGGGAGATAGGGGCGAGGACTGAGGAGCGAGGAGTGAGGGGACAAGGGAGAGGGGGAAGATGGAGGAGAGGGGGGAGAAAATTCTCTCTTGTGTCCTCCCACACTTCCCACACCTCCCACACTTCCCACACTTCCCACACCTCCCACACCTCCCACACTTCCTGTACCACACACCACTCTCCTCCCCTCGCTCCTCACCCCTCTTCTTATCCTGCTCTACAATGGGGTGTGGTTAGACTAAAACTGAGGGGGTATTGGTGCGTCTGTTTGCGACAGTTGCAGCGTTGCGCTGTTACTTAAGCGTATTGAAAGCAGAAGCTAAGCAAGATCGAGCTGCTTCAGCTGAGATTAGCGTTGGTTTAGTTCCGACGATGGGAGCTTTACACGCTGGACATTTAAGCTTGATGCAACGGGCGCGGCAAGACAATGACATTGTAGCAGTCAGTATTTTTGTCAATCCGCTGCAATTCGGTCCCGCAGAAGATTTTCAACAATACCCGCGCCAACTAGAAAGCGATCGCCAACTCTGCGAACAAGCAGGTGTTGACGTTATCTTTGCTCCTACCGCTGAGGATATAGGTATTGAAGGACGAAAGAGAGCTGAGGAAGCTGAGGGAGAGAAAGCAGTCCAAAATCCACAATCCAAAAGCCAAAATTCTCTCACGCACCACGCACCACGCACCGCGCACCACTCACCAC
>ERZ1066120.238-NODE-238-length-56352-cov-34.237899_pt1 | contig 56352 bp, 37 predicted proteins | sample MGYA00382767_ERZ1066120 | MGnify/ENA primary metagenome ERZ1066120 (study PRJEB33369, sample SAMEA5778350) | biofilm metagenome | biome: Industrial cooling water; feature: Water cooling tower basin; material: Biofilm | place: United Arab Emirates | collected...
TCAAAAATACGTGCTAAAGCTCCTAATTTAATGCCAAAAAAATAAATTTTTATAAATTCGGCGCCCTCAAGGGTTCAAATATTGCTTAAATATCCCTTTTGTGAGAGCAACAAGGGAATATCTCGCCAATTTTTTGGTTTGCAAGCTGTTAATGCTTCAATATAGCGATATAAACCTCTAGATAAGTCAACTGCTAGCCCATTTGGGTCTCGATTGAGTTGGGTAGCGATGGAGCTAGGACTATTACCACTCAAAATTTGTAGCAAACACGCTTTTTCTAATTGTGTCAATTGTATCTGCCGATTAGAATCTTTCAATTGCCGCTTGGCTTGTGATAGGTCTGCGTACAACTTTTCTATATTCCAGGTAGGATTAGCTTTTAAAGTATTATTGATATCTGGAGATTGCTGTAGTTGAATAAGCAAAGTTTGTACGTGTTTCTCAAGTACATCTTGTCGCTTAAATCTTGTGGAAATTGCTTCTAATAATTCATCAATTTCAAATGGTTTTGTGAGATAATCGTCGGCGCCTAAGTTCATGCCTTGACGCATGTCGGTTCGTTCTGTTTTGGCGGTTAGAAAAATGAAAGGAATTAAAGTTGTGCTTGGCTCTTGTCTCAAAAATCTTAACACTTCGTAACCATCCATATCAGGCATCATGATATCACAAATAATTATGTCTGGCTCTTGCTCAATCGCAACTTGTATGCCTATGGCGCCGCTTTCTGCACTTATTGGCTCAAATGCTTCTGCTCGCAAGATTTTGACTAAATTATTGCGACTCAGTTTTTCATCTTCAATTACTAAAACTTTTTTCTTCATTTGTATTATTTATGCCATCTATTGGTATAGGTAAAGTAACTTTGAAAATAGTTCCTATTCCAATCTTACTAATGAATGTAACAGTGGCGTTATGTAAATCTACACATTTCTTTACGATGGCTAGCCCTAACCCTGTCCCTGGAATGGAAGCAACATTGCTCGCTCGATAAAATTGACTAAATAATTGAGCTTGGTCTTTGATGGGAATACCAATACCACTGTCTTCTACTTCAAAAACAATACAATTTATCAAGCGCTGTAACTTTAACTGTATTTTTCCACCTTGAGGTGAATATTTAATGGCGTTGGAAAGTAAATTGCTCATCATTAGTTTTAAAAGTATTGGGTCTACATAAGCGTTGTAGTTATCACTGTAGTCAATACTTTCATGAATAAACTGTATTTGGTAAAGGTTATTGACTCCTATTTCTATTTCTTTAATTAGGTTATAACAAAACTCAACTAAATCTATTCTAATTGGATTAAATTGCAGTTTTTCTGGGTCAGTCCTGGCTATATCTAATATTCCATCTATTAGTTGGGTCATTAGTTTAACCCCTTGACGAATACTGTGTAATTGCTCTAACTGCTCCTCTCGATTCCATTCATAGCGTTCTAACAACTGTGCTGAAGAATTAATTATATTTAACGGGGTGTGAAATTCATGAGATGTCATAGAAATAAATCGAGACCTAAGTTCCGCTAGCTCTTTTTCTTTCGCTAAAGCTGTAATAATTTCTACTTCTGTCTGTTTGCGGTCAGTAATGTCTATAAGTACACCATCCCAAATAATATCCCCCGAAGCTTGTAGTTCTGGTCGAGAAATATTTTGTATCCACTTCAGCTTACCAGATGGTGTAATTATTCGTCTTTCCCAGGATAGTGCTTCTAAATTTTTAGCGGAGTTAGCAATTGAAGTTTTCAGATATGATAAATCATCTTGATGTACCATTCTCCATAAAATTTTAGCATCTTGTTGACATTCTCTTGGCGCCACTTCAAAAATATCCTCACAACTCGAACTGATATAAATAAATGCATCTGAGCTATCAGGATGCACTACATAGCGATAAATGGCTCCTGGGACATTTGCCGCCATATTTTGAAATTGCCGCTCGTTTTTGTTAAGCTGTTCATTTTTTAATTGCAATTCACAGGTTCGTTTTTGCACTTCTTGTTCTAAGTTGCGTGAATATGACTCTAATTTTTCGTATAGTCTGGCATTTTCTAAAGAAATAGCTACTTGATAAGATAATAGCTGTAATATTTCTAACCTATCTTCTGTAAAAGCTCCACTGATTAAATTATTTTCTAAGTAAATAATACTAATTAAATCGCCTTGACTAATAATTGGTATACAAAGGGCAGATTTAACTTTATGACTAATTATATAAGAGTCATACTGAAAACGTTCATCATGTGTCGCATCATTAACTACAACAGTCTCTTGAGTTCTAACTACATAGTTAATTAGCGTAGCTGGCAAATTTTGGCTCGCGGTTACTGGAATGTATTGTTGCACTACTTGCCAATCTGTTTCTGCATTGACAGTTACTTCTAAGAGAAGTTCCTGATTTTTTGACGTAATCAAATATCCATTTTGCGCTCCGGCATTTTCCATAACTATTTTCATGAGATTAGACAGAAGTTTTGGAAGCATAATTTCACCAGAAATGGCTTGAGATGCTCTAACTACAGTTGTGATATCTAATTGTTGATTACTTCCTGAATGAGAAGTATTTGTATCAAAAATGTCTATTGTTTTTTCTTTAATCTTGATAGAAAGTAAATTTGGATATTGAGACTCTAAATATTTTACTTTATTACTGGCGCCCCATTGCCGATAACAATGGTAAGCATTGACCATATATGCTTGGGCAGCAATCTCTGAGTCATGAGTTAGATAAAATTTAGCAGCGAGTTCATGGGCTAATGCTTCTTCATGGAGATATTCATTTTTTTCAGCTAGTTTAATGGCTTTGCTATAATATTCTATTGCTTGAGTATCCTTATTTATAGCTCTTAAGTATTCTGCTTCAACTAAATAAAATTTATGTAAATAATTATTTGGAGCAAAATCAGCCCATTTTCGCATTTTTTTCTGATTTGACTTAACTTTTTGAATGATTTTGTTTGAGCGCAATTTAGGATTGTTTATAATTAGTGCTAGATGCGTTAAAGAATCATAAAAATAAAAATTTGGAATAACTGGAGTTGAAATGCTAGAATCTATATACTGTTCAGCAAGTTTTGCAGTTGCTATCGCTTGGGTGTAATCGCCAAATAAGTAGCAAAGCATTAATTGTACAAAATATGTATTATAAACTGCTGCGCGTTCGGTAGTATCTAGATGATTTGTTAACTTGGTCTTTTTTTCATTAGCAGCATCTATGAAACAAGAAGGATGTGTGACCCCATCTATTAAATAAACAATTCCATAATAAAATGGTTTATGCATGGACAAACTTCTTTCTTGCCCAAGTTGAAGCATAACCTCGGAGTAGTTCTCCATTTCTAGCTTAAGTTTTGTTAACTCCTTACCAGCGAGAAATGCTTGAAAACAGTAAAACATAGATGAATAGGCGCCATATTCTAAGTCTCCAGTCTCCAAACAAATGACGTAACTTTCTAACAATGAGTCTAGGGTTTTTTGAGCAGGTTCTAGCCAATGTTTAATTAAACCATGCGCGACGAATACGGTCTTACCCTTAATTTCTCTTACATTCAACCGTTCCAATAATTTTAATGCTAGTTGACCAAAGTGATAGCCTGATTGAATATCTCCTACAACACCACAAAGAATAAATCCATAACAGCCATAGGCAAAAGCCGATTCAGCAGTATTCCCGAACTTAAGAGATAAGCGAATCTGTGTAAATACAATCTGTAACAGTAAATTTGGAGCGGCTGTATAAGCAGGAGATATTATTTTGTTAAGAATACGCATCGCTGCTTTATACTGTAGATGGGACATCTGAGGCAAATCAATTAAGCTGCCAGTTTTGTGGCGCCTCAACATTAGCTTTGCCCGCAACAATAAAACTACAACATTAATTTGGTTGAGCTTTCTGGGTAATTTTACTCCCAGTAATTCTAAAATTTCTAACCCGACATTGATAGCTTCAACGCATTTGCTCTGAGCGATATACGCCAAAATTGTTACTTCATACACTTTCACCTTGTCTAAAATATTTGTAGCTTGTTGCGTAACTACATCTACAAATTTCTCCATTTGGTTAAAGTTTGCTTGTAGATAAGCAACTTCGGCAGACTCTTCGTAAAGCGATAGTGTAAGATTATACTGTTGCGTCCAGCTATCACTAGATAACAATCGCATTCCGGATTGTAAATAATTGAAGGCTAATTGATTTGCCGACGATGCCTTAGCTTTTTTGCTTGCAATCAAGTTTAAGCGTGCTAATTCATCTTTTTCTTCGCGTAAACTTAACTCGCTTGATTCAATACCAATATTCAAATGATTAACAATATCAAATATTTTTTCTTCTAAGGCTGTTGGTGAAGTATTATTTAGTAGTAGTTGCCCGATTTGCCAATGATGTGAATTTTTAGCATCTTCGGTAATCAGCGAATAAGCAGCCTGCTGTACTCGGTCATGTAAGAACTTATATCTGACTTTTAAATTATCACCATGTTCAGCTACCGCTAATAACTTATAGTCATTACCAATTGGCAAAATAAGCCCCTCTATAATCGCTTGCCAAACTTCAGAGGCTGTTGATAATAGCGATTGTTCACATACAATGGACAATGTATTTAAATCGAATTGATTCCCTATACAAGCAGCTAGCTTTAAAACTTGTTGTGTCGCTCTTGGAAGTTGTTGAATTTTACTCGACATTAATTCAACAACATTATCTGTAATTTTTGCTGATTGAATTTGTTCTAAATCCCAATGCCATTCTCCTTGTTCTAAATTAAACTTGAGTAAATTTTGTGTATCAAGGAATTTTAAAAACTCATTTATAAAAAATGGATTACCAGCAGTTTTATCGAGAATTAATGCAGTTAGTGGCTTTGCTCTTTCGATTGTGCAGTTAAAGGTATCTGCTATTAATTGACTGATATTATTTAAATCTAAAGGTGTTAAAGAAATATGGGTAACAATATATTCAGCTTGTTTGATTTCATCTATTGTCAATAGTAAAGGATGAGTCGGACTCACTTCATTGTCGCGATATGCCCCAATCAATAATAGCCCGCTATCAGTATTTGTTATCAGTAGTTTAATTAGTTTTAATGATGCGGAATCTGCCCACTGCAAGTCATCTAAAAATAATACTATAGGTTGTTTACTTATTGTAAAAACGCTGATAAACTTTTGGAATAATAGATTAAAACGATTTTGTGATTCTGCCGATTCTAGTTCTGAAGCATTCGGCTGTTCGCCAATAATAAGTTCTAATTCGGGAATTACATCAGTAATAATTTTGCCTTGCTCACCGACAGCAACTAAAATTTTTTCTCGCCACTCAGCTATTTTTTCGTTACTCTCAGTTAATACCTGTTGAATTAAAGATTGTAAAGCTTGAATCAAAGAACTATATGGTATGTGGCGCCCTAACTGGTCAAATTTTCCAGCAATAAAGTAACCTTTAAATTTGGTAAGAGGTTGATATATTTCTCGTACTAAAGCCGTTTTTCCAATTCCCGAATAACCAGAAACTAATATCATTTTTATTCTGGGTTCTAGGCGCTCAAAGGCTGATATTAGAGCTTTAATCTCTGACTCTCTTCCGTACAATTTTTGCGAAATATGTAGTTTTCCATAAATATCCTCTTTGGCTAGTGTAAAATTATTAAGTTTAATTCTGGAGTTAAAATTATTTAATATATACTCTAAATCTTTTTGAATACCATAAGCACTTTTATATCTATCATCAGCATTTTTAGCTAAAAGTTTCATTACCAACTCTGCTAATTCCTGGGGAATATCTGGGTTTAAAGTTTCTAGGCGCCGAGGTTGTTTGGCAATGTGAGAGTAAACTAATTCTATTGCATCTAATGTTTCAAAAGGTAGTTTCTGGGTTAGCAGTTCATAAAAAGTGGCGCCGACGGAGTAAAAATCGGTACGGTAATCGACTAATCGATTCATTCTACCCGTTTGTTCTGGCGATATATATGCCAAAGTGCCTTCTAAAATACTGGGATTGCAAATTATCGGATTTTCGCACGATAAAATAGTCGAAATTCCAAAATCAATAATTTTGAGTTCTCCAGTCGCTGGATTGAAAACTATATTAGAGGGATTAATATCTTTATGGATAATATTAGCCGCGTGAATTTGTCCTAAAGCTGCACAAATTTTTATAGCAATTTTCAAAAATTCTTCTATGCTGAATCTACGTTCTTCCATTAGTATCTTTAAAGACTCTCCCCCAAAATCTTCAAAGACAATCACTAAAGTATTTTGATATTTCTCTAAACTATAAGGCTTAATTACTCCTGCTAGCTCTAAATTGTATGCTATGTCAAATTCCTGCTTATATCTACTGAGTAACTCTGGCGTCGGATAGGCTGAGTTTAAAATTTTGAGAACAACAGGTTGATTATCGTGCTTTCTGATACCTCGGTAAACTAAAGAATTAGAACTTTCGTATATTTTCACAGTAACCAAAATACCAGGAATCATTAGCATAACTACGAATCATTCTCCATTTCGCTGGTATAAATATTATTAACAATACACAATGATTATTTTAGTATAAATTACGACAATAATACTAGTTTCATTTAGGGTCAGTTTACTTCTAGCACTATAAATCGCCTACAATACTACTATATTATTGTAATTATAACAACATAAATTTATTAAATTTTAATATTTATTGATGGGAGTATGTAATGAAGACAACTTTAAAAATTCCTAATGTCCATTAGTTGCAGTATGTAATAATACCTCTTAATATTAACCACAGGCTAAGGTTCTGGTAAAAAAAGTATTTGAATAGTTACCATAACTACCGAAACCATAGCTGTAGTAACCGGGTGTCCACCTAAGATTACTCTCATCATGAGCTTCCTGCTGATAATGCTAGAATATTTGTACTAACGCATCCATATGAAAAATGTGAAATTCCAATTTAATTACAAACAGTTACTGAAACTGGTTTTCATTAGTGCGGGAACTCTTGTCCTATTGATACCAGCCACAAACGCTCAAACTAGGGGTACGAAACCGAAGTTTTTTATCTGCCTCAAGGGAATGGAGCGTTCTGCGACTATCGTCACGACGAAAGATGATATCAATCTTTGTGGTCAACCAGGAAAGGAAGTTAGTGTGTTAGCATTTCGCACCACAAGAAAAAGTAACTAGCATTGCACAAATTGCTGCTTAACTACTATATACGCAATATTAATTTACTACGGAATTAAATTTATGCCTGATGCAAAATCTATAATTTCGGAAAAAGCGATTAATTTGATACTAGAGTTTGAAATTGGCGGTAAAGCCAGCTATGAAAAAAATTATAAAAATCCAATTTGGCCCAAGGGCGAATCTGGAATCACAATTGGTGTTGGCTATGATTTGGGATACAACACTCAACCAGGCTTTTTACAAAATTGGCAGCGCTTAGACAAAGCTTCATTGGAGCGCTTGAAGGTATGTTGCGGTTTAAAAGGTGTGAAAGCAAAAGATATTTTAGATAGCGTTAAAGATATTGTTATTCCTTGGGAAATTACATGGGATGTGTTTCAAAATGTAACTGTACCAAAGTTTTACAAAACCACACGTACAGCATTTCCCGGACTAGAAAATTTACCAGCAGATGCACAAGGGGCATTAGTAAGCCTTGTTTATAATCGGGGTGAAGGTATGGAAGATAAGCCTTCTGGGTTAAGTCGGCTACAAATGCGTAACATTCGCGACCTTGTACCAAAGAAAGATTTGAAAGGGATTGCCGAACAAATTCGTGCGATGAAGGATTTGTGGAAAGGAAAGGACATTGAAAACGGTATGGCTCGTCGTCGAGAAGCTGAAGCCGCTTTGCTTGAAAAAGCTGTGAAGAGTTAATTTAGAATCTTTATGCGCCTACACTTTATCATTCAATTTGTGCTACCGAACCAAAACCTTCGCTGCCGTATTTGGGAGAAAGTATTTCCCAGTCAGGCGTCATCCTGGAGCGTTTTCCTCGTTTACTTTACGCTCTTGGCGCCATGCTGTTGTGCATTTGGGCTACCCCTACTTATTGAGCGGATACTATATACTGTTCGGCAATTTTAGCACTTGCCACGGCTTGTAAATAATCGTCAAAAGGTTTAATCACTCCTACCAGTTCTAAATTGTACGTGATTTTGAATTCTTGGTTATATCGACTCAGTAACTCTGGCGTAGGATAGGCTGAGTTTAAGATTTTGAGAACAACAGGTTGATTATCTTGCTTCCTGACGCCTCGATAAACAAGAGAATTAGAACTTTCGTATATTTTTGTAGTAATCGAAATACCAGAAATCACTAACATAACTACGAATAACTCTCCCTTTCACTGGTATAAATATTATCACGTTCACTCAAATCGGCACTATATTAGTGATAAAGGTAATAGCGCTTATTGAGTTTAAAGGCAATTTGCTGTTATCACCATAATCCCTGAAACACTATACTGTTGCAATTATTACAACATAAATTTATAAAATTTTAATATTTACTATTGGTGATATATGTAATAAAGGCTACTTGAAAAATTCCTAATGTCCATTAGTTGCGGTGTGTAATGATACCTCTTAGTATTAACAAGAAGCTAAAGCTGTAGTAAAAAATATTTAAATAGTCTCGGTAACTATTGAACCTAGAACTACAGTTAGTTTTAAATAACGTTTTTCCTAAATCAATGTGCGAATAAAGGGCATCAACTGAAAGGTAACTTATGAAAAATGTGAAATTCCAATTTAATTACCAACGGGTACTGAAAGTGGCTTTGCTGAGTTTGGTAACTTTTTTACTACTAGCACCTGTTGCGAACGCTCAAACTAGTGGTGCTAAACCCAAATTTTTCATCTGCTCAGAGGGAATGCACCGTTTTGCAACTATAGTCACGACAAAACATGACATCAACCTTTGCGGTGAGCCGGGACAGGAAGCCAGTATGTTAGCATTTCGCAGCACAGGTCAAAGTCAGATTACTAGTCTACCTTTAACCAGTAGTAAACATCCTGTGTATTCTGCTGTTACAAGTAATGGCACTATCTACAAGTTGGATACTAATCAAAAACTGCTAACTATTACTCCCAAGGAAGGCAAGGCATCAAAGGAGAAAGTTGTACGTTCCGACTAAAATTGGCTTGTATACTTTGAATAATTTCGGTAACTACTGTTTTGTCGCCTCTGATGCCAGCAATCGCAATTTTGGCTTTGAAATCAGATCCGTACTGTTTGCGTTTGTTACTCATGAAATATACCTACCATAATTTTGGTTTTTCAGAGCTTAACTCGCTGTCCAGTTTTCCGGGCCCATTATAACTATCAACCCGGTTGCGTTCTAAATATCAAGCTCAAAGCGCTGAAAATCAAACCTCCTATTTTTGATCTTCTGTCAATGCGTAAGTCCTAGTGTTTCTTAACAATTGCTACTTTACCTTTAGTATTATTACTCATTTTTGTGCCGTCCACAACAGAACTCGATAAATTCCTAATGGTCATTAGTTGTAACTGGAGATAAATTGTATGAAAGTAACTTCATTGCGACGGTAGCAAGCGTTATATGATAAGACCAACCAGCATTATATATTTCAATTCTGTGCTTGTAAGCTTTGATTTACAAGCCTTGTGAAAGTTTTAAGATAAATATTCCAGTTACGTAAGTCTTGCTCATTTCAACTTAATCAGGAAATCTCAATGCTGCTAGTACAAGAAAAGGTACAACATCTTAATAGTGTTGTTCACGAAGGTAAAGTTGTTGTTATTGCGACTGATGCAGACGGAAAAATATGGTACACCGTTAAGCAAGATGGGTTTGAAGATAGCTATCTAAACAACAAGGATTCTAAAAATCCGGGATGGGCAGATTGGAAAGATTTAGAGTTTCCCAATGAAACTGACGATTTATCGGTAATTGAACGAGAAAAGGCAGAACTTAGCTATCAGAACAATTCTGAAAAATATATTCTGAGGTCACGCTACAAAACCCAGAATGAATCCGCTGTTGCTCCTGTTCAAATCCTATCTTTCCAGGGACATATCTATGTATTTCGCCAGTCAAAATCCAACACTCTATTGGTAGACCGTTTTGTTTTAAATGGGATGGAGAATCTACTAAATCGCAAACTAGAGGTGCGGTTTAAGCGGAGTCGGCAGAAGCATACACCCACTAAAGAGATGAACAAGGGAGCAAATGGATTGGTCAATATTGACTCCCTAGATTTTCTTGATGCCAACAGTAAATCTTTCTACGAACCTACCACAGAACTGTGTTTAGTCAATAACTTATATAAGGGCTGGTTTTCTGTTGTTTTGGTTCCCACAATTGAAAATGATGTTTTTCGCTGGCATATTTTCGCCTACAACAGTGAAAGTAAAAAAGTTGAATTAACAACTATTCGCACATCGAGCGAAGGACTATTTGATTTCAAAGATTACACGGTTTTTGAAGAATATAACGAAACTCTTGTTCCCCGAAATATTCCAGGTGTCATTAAGCGAACTCTAGATATTGATGGAGTCACGATTACTAACGGTTTAGCTGCTACCACATACGATTTACAACAGGAACAGCAAACCCAATCAGGGGACAATCAACTGTTAAAAACAGCTACCAGACTAATGCTAGCTATTCCCACCGATAAAGGGACAGCAGCATTTAGCTTTAGCATTGCCAAAGATGGAATTTTAGCGCAAATTGATCAAAATCCAGCTAATACTATCATTCGTAGTCAACAGCGACAAGTTCTGTTACCACTCAATACTTTAGATGAAATCAAAGCCATTGGAGATAAGATACCACCACCTCAAGGTATCATCAAAGGCTTATCAGAGGGTAAATGTGAAGAAAATATCGAAGATTTGATCAAAATTTCCACTGATGCTAAAGCTGGAGAATTAAATAATGGAGATTTGGTCAAAATTACCGGAAATAACAATTATCAAGGACTTTATCGGACTCAGAAGCTAGATCATAACACCTTTGAAATTGACTTATCATCCAGTAATGGATTAGGCAATTGGGAAAAGGAAGATAAGGAAGAGGGTGGATTGATTTTTGATGGCATTATTACCGCCTACGAACAAACTGCTGATGGTAAATTGAAGGTTATTTGTCCCAATCATGGCTTAGAAAATAACGATGAAGTTCAGATTTCTGGGACAGATATTTACAACTATACCTATCCTGTGCGGAAGATCGATGATACTCACTTTGTAATTGAACGTAAGTGGGCAAAGGGAGAAGCCATCAATGTGAAGTTGTTATCCCAGAAGCGTCGGGGAGTGGCATTTGACGGTGTGAATGATTATGTTGAAATTCCTTATTCAGCAGATCTCAACCCCAACCAGTTTACTATATCTTGCTGGGTAAAAGCTGAGGGTGGAAATGGACAATATCAATCAGTTTTGACTTCTCGTAGCGATTATCCCCAAAAAGGTTACATCATCTATATCACACCTGAGAACGAGTGGACAGTTCTGCTTGGTAAGGATGCTGGATGGTTTACAGCATTTTCAAAAACCAAGGTCATACCGCAGGTTTGGACTCACATTGCCGCCACTTTTGACGACAGTAAGCTGACTCTTTACATCAATGGACAAAAAGTTCAGGAAGTTAATACTGCTTATGTTGTGAATAAAAACTGCCCATTACGCATTGGTGCAGGAGCAACCGAAGGATATCCAAGATACTTTTTTTCTGGTCAAATTTCTGAAGTCCAGGTTTGGAAAAATGCTCGTAGCGCTGAAGAAATCAAAAACAGTATGCATCTGCAACTGACTGGAAAGGAAGTTGGTTTAGTTGGCTACTGGCGTTTAGGAGGCATCTCAGAAGGTCAAATCATTGACTTTTCTGTTAACGGCAATAATGGCAAAGTTTACGGTGATGCCTATGTGAGTGCTGCTACATTAAATCGCAAACTAGCAGGAGGAAATGATGCTATTAAATATAGCAATCCTGAACTATTTGCGGTTAGTAAGCGGGCAACCTATGAAGAAAGCTTTGAATTTAAGGTTAAATCTCAGCCAGCAATTGATTTTGCCTATTTAGATAATGCCGATGGCAATGGCAACAAAATTTACACCCTATCTTATTGGGGAAAAAGCAGCCGAAATGCTGAAGAGAAAATATCGATTTCTGCTGTCCAAAATAAATTTGAAGATTTAGGTCAAGGTTGGTATCGAGTCTCCTGTAATTTCATCATCCCTGATGGGGTGAGTATGTTACGTTCCTTTGAAATTACTAATATCAAAGGTAACTGGGAATCTCTAGAAATTCGCAAACAGCGTATTCGTTTGTTGTCTGATAGTATCACTGAAGCGAAATATCTTGACAAGGTGACTTTGAAAACTTTGGCTAATAACCAAGCAGGATTAGCGGAGCAGTTGAGAAACATTGAATCAAAAGAGTTAGAGAAGGAAAATCTTCTCAAAGAAGAAAAGCAGTTGGAACAAGATATTAATAGTTTGAGTACTACAGGAGACGAAAAAAATAAGGTTATTGCTTCCAATATGTCTGATTTAGCTCAGAACAATGAACTGAAAAGTAATCTCAACAAAAAAATATCTGAACTCGAAAATAAAATATCTGAACTCGAAAAGGACAGAATTAAGTGTCACAATACTCATCAAGCAGAGCTTGCTAATACCTTTAACTACTATTTTAAACTTTACTGCCGAGAGAAAGAGGGTGAAAATTATATTGCTCGTGTTCACTCCGAATCAGGAGAGCTTTTGTATGCTCCTAGCGACGATAACCCAAATAATCGCTTCAAGTTTGTCGCAACAAGTGATGGGTATTATCGAATCGTCTCTGAGTGGAAAGAGTGGGCGTTGTATGCTACCTCTGAAGACCCAAATAAAAAAGGAGGAGGTGCAGTCCTCAGCGGAACTGGTACTGGTGAACTGTATGAATGGAAGCCTGAAGATATAACGGGGGGTTATTATGTCATTCGTCAACGAAAAACCCAACAGGTATTAAATTGGATTCAAAAATCATATACAGTTTGTACTTGGACTAAGGAAGGTCCATTGCGGGAACAATGGAAAATTACTTTTACGAAATCAAAGGCTAATAACAAGATTGATAAGGCTGAATCAACTTTGAATGATGCTGAATCAGCTTTGAATGGTGCTAAATCAGCTTTGAATGATGCTAAAGATCAATTAAAAGAAGTGGTCAAACGTCTGGAAGATTCTGAAAGAGAACTTGGACTCTTAAATTTGAATAGTATAGAACAAGAAGCTGAAAAAACTAAACTTGAAAAGCGTCTTGGTGCTGTCAACGGGAAAATTAAGGAAGTTAAAATTGATTTCAATACCTTCAATACGAGTTTTCTCGATGGGGTAAAAAATACCCAACAAACGCGACAAACTATGCCTCCAGTGGCGATAGATGCTAAGGGCTTAGTTACCAAAGGAGCATTACTGAGTTTTGTTAACTCAGCTAGCCGCTTAAATGCGATTGAAACCTGCGAAGGTAATGTGCAACTTAGCTACTTTGATACTCAAGGGCGGATGCGGCAAACGAATTATGATGTGACTGCTGACAGCAAGAACACCACCTTTGAAGAGTGGATTCCCGATTTTCAAAGAGCCTGTTTAAACTTTAGTAACAACAATAGTGTTGTAAAGTTAGATAAACCTCTGCCTCTTCCTACAGACTGGAGTATTGAAGCCTGGTTTTCCTATCCTTTACCAGAAAGTGGAGAATGGAATACTTTAATTAGAGGAATTAGAGGCGAAGAGCGTGGACACCACATTCTTGTGAAAAATCGTCAACAGTTAGGTGTTTATCTCACCAAGGCAGTTTCAGAGCAGAATTTCTACGATTGTGGCTTTGATATGAGGTCATTATCTATAGGATGGCATCATATTACTGCGGTAGGTCGAGGTAATACAACCCTTTTTTATGTTGATGGTGAATACGTTGGCGACACTCAAAAAAAAGCACAAGCAGATATCCAAAATAAGCTGAAGGATAACCCCGACGATGCTAACCTTAAAACAAAGGCTAATAACATCAAGACAGCCGTTCTAAAAGTTAGTGATACTCCTATTCGCAGTATTGGTAATAACTGGGAGGGTGGTGGACAACCATTCGGGAAAGTAGCCGAAGTCCGCATTTGGGGAATTGCCCTGAGTGAGGAAGAAATCGCGGTTAATAGTAAAATTCTATTAACTGGTAACGAACCGGGTTTATTAGCTTACTATCCATTAAATGAAGCTGGTGGAGAGGTAATCAGCGATCTGTCCGCCAATGGCAATAATGGCACAGTCTCTGGTGCAAACTGGTGGGGTTGTAACGCACCCATTGGCAACCCTGGAAATACAGTAATGCAGTTTGATGGGGTAAGTGATTACATTTCAACTCCGCTTAAAAACCTTAGCGGTAGCGCAATCACTATTGAATACTGGTTCAAGGGATCGAGCTTGCAATCTGCTGTGAGACAGCAAAAAGGTGATGGGCAATACATTATTGCTGGTTGGGGTGGTAAACATGTCTTCTCTCTAGATGGCGGTGGTAATGGTATTAGTGTCGGAAGTCAAGCTACTGATGGAAATTGGCATCATATAGCAATGACTTGGCAAAAGAACACCTCTAATGGATTTGTTAGCTATCTGGATGGAAATCTCGTAGATCGTCGCGATAGTGCCAATGTAGAAATTCCTAACCTAGACACAAATGTATGTATCGGTTCTCGCAATGGCTCTACAGAGTTTACAAATGGTCAAATCGCCGATGTCCGTATCTGGAACAAAGCCCGCACCCCAGAAGAAATTCAGGCAGATATGTACAAGCGTTTAAGCGGCAAGGAGCCAAATTTAATCGCTTATTACCCTCTGAATGAAATCAAATTAGATGGGACTAACAAAAAGGTTTCAGATTTAGCTGGTAATAATCATGGTACGGTGACTGAAGCTGTTGCTGTTTATGACAACACCCTACCCATTGCACCAATGGGTTTTGATGCCCTTGTGTCAAGTGAGTACAGCACTATGACCATCGGTAGCAAGAAGGAAAAAGTATCGATTATGCGACGGTTCTTTGGCTATCCTGTCGCTAATGGAGCCGCGTTACTCCCCGATAAGCGAATTGAAGCCCTAGAACTCAAATGGATTGGTAATGCTCAGTTTGCGCCGACGTTGTTGGGCTATATAGAAGGCGCACCACCCGTACCCAGTGAAAATCTAACATTGTCAGACGACTATAATGGCGCGACTTCTGTGGAGTTAACCATGTCTGAGGATGTGGCGTTTAGCTGGAAGCGATCGCAAAATGTTGGGGTAGGTGCGGGTACAGAGTTTTTTATTGGTACAGATCAGCAAGCTGAGGCTGGACAATTTGTTATTTACAGATTTGCCAAAGTTCGTGCTGGTATAAAGGGCAAATTTGACTTTAGCTACCAATTTCAAAATGAGAGCAATATTACCTCAAGTTCATCCCTCTGTATGACTGATAAACTCCAACTAAGAGGCACATCAGAACAAACTCCTAAGTTTACACATTTAGGTAAACGATTCATTCCCAAGAATATTGGTTATGCTTTGGTAGTTTCAGCAGTTGCAGATGTGTTTATCACCCGACTAGCTCGTAGTGGTAAAATGATCGGGTACAAAGTACAGCCAGTGGATGGTATTCCCCCTGATGTTAATACCATCACCTTTTTGATGAATCCTGCCTACACCATGAACGGCAGTTTAGATGGGATGACAGGTAGCAGTGCCACAAGCGATCGCTTCTTCAAGCACGTTCCCGAAATGCGATCTCAGTATGGTTCTCTTTATCCTGCTAGCTATTATCGTCTTCAAGAAGCGTACAACCTCAAACAGCAAATCGAAGCCGAAGATAAGCGACGAGAATCTTACTTTGCTAACTTCAATGCTCTTCTGGTTGATGAAGCGTCTTTAAATCGGGAAACTTACGATCGCGGCAAAGCTACAGAATCTATTGCAATGCCACGCGAAGAAGATAAATCCATCCCCCAGAAGACTGACGAGCAAAAGAATGAGGCTGAGATAGCAGCACTGAATAAATCCAAACAGGAAGTTGCTGATAGGCAGAAACAAACAGAAAACGAGGCAGATAAAAAGAAAACAGAAATCGAGGATAAAATCGCTGGACAAGATGCACAAGCACATGCCACAAACAGTTTTGCAGGTTGGCAAAGACGGATGGAAGATCTGCAAATTTGGGCTGGTAAGCGCAATATTGTTAATACTTACGTTTGGGATGCAGATGGTGGACTCCGTACAGAAGCTCAAAGTTTTGCCAGCACGGTACAACATACTGTTGGTGGATCTTTTACCATGAATGCAGCTTTGGGAATAGAAGCAAAAGTTTCAGCAACTACTGTTACTGGTGAACTATCTGCCCAAGCCACGATGAACCTGACCCAAACCATGAGTAAAACTGATTCTCGCAGTAAGGGTTTTCAGTTAAATGTAGATTTGGGAGGTCTAGAATCTAAAGGCATCACCCACTACGATGATAACCCCATTCTGCCAGGAGAAAAAGTCGATCGCTATCGGTTTATGAGTTTCTACCTCGAAGGTACCACACAGCATTTCAACGACTTCTTCAACTACGTAGTTGACCCCGAATGGTTGGCTGGTAATGGTGAAGAGGCTCGTGCCTTACGCAAAACCAAATTAGGCAAACCTAATAAAACTTGGCGGGTTTTGCACCGAGTTACTTATGTGGAGCGTCCAGCCTTGAGGGGTTTTGGTTCTGATGTTCGTAAGCTTCCTCCAGCAAATCAGAAAAATGAACTTACCCAACTTCAAGCCAAAATTGACAAACTGGAAAAGCAAAACCAAGAAATGCAAAACCAGTTAAGCGAAGTTTTGAATTGGGTAAAGTCACAAAATAAGGCATAATTGACTGACGGGGCGACATACAATGTCGCCCTAAAAACTTATGTGGTAATATTAACTACCAACTTACAGCAATCAATGGACGAAGCCTTCGTCCGGCGCCTGCACTTTATCATTTCATTTTTGCTACCGAATGATTTTCATCGCCGCCGTATTTGGGAGAAAGTATTTCCCACTTAGGCGCCTTGTCGCTCAGATATCGACATATTTATTAGTAAAATTACTTACACCATTTGTTCACGGCTGCTCTGTAACAAAACTGCATTAGTCATTATACATAAGGCGCAAGATACCAGGAGATGTCTATTGGAAGGATATGAATGTTTACCTGTGGTGGAGTGCTAGTTTTGATGGAGATATGCATAAAGTGTTTTCAAAAAATGCTGGGTGAATATAAAGTTTTCTGAGCTACTAAACAACAATTAATAGGAGAAAAATATGAAACTTCAAGATATTATTAAGCTAAACCAATCCTTTAAGTTTGATTATTTGAGCCAAGACCGCGAGTTAACACGGGAAGTTCAAATCTGCCTTATAGATTTAAAATTCCTTCTTGGAATTGCCGATGGTATTTATGGGCCAATTACTAAACAGGCAACAGTCAAATTTGTCCAAGCCTTTAATTTACCTGAACTCCTCAATGCTGCGTTTGCAAAAAAGCTCATTGAAGCCAAATATTATGTGCCCAATAGCAGCCTACCCAAGTGTGGAGTTGACTTAATTAAATTTTTTGAAGGTTGCTATCTCAATGCATACCCCGACCCTTTAACCAAAAGCGAACCTTACACAATTGGCTGGGGTTCGACCAAGAAACGGAGTGGTAGTGCGTGGTCTCTAGGAGAGAGTATTTCTCAACAAGAAGCTGATGAGCTTTTGATGTATCAGTTGGAAAAAAACTACTTACCCGATTTAGTGAAAATTCCTTGTTGGGGCGAACTAAACCCTAATCAGCAAGGAGCATTACTCAGCTTTGGCTACAATTTGGGGAGTAAATTCTACGGTTCTCCAAAATTTAATTCAATGACTAAAGTCTTAACGGATCGCGATTGGCCGAAAATCAGCGAAACTTTCATCAAGTATTGCAATCCCCGAACAAATGTTGAGCAAGGACTTTTGAAACGAAGAAAAGCTGAAGCTGAACTATTCCTGAAACCTTTTTCTCATGAAATTTCACCACGAATGTGACACTTTAAGATGCACTTGCCCTAGGAAGGAAGCCAGCCTGCATGGCGGCGGTATCGCTGAATTCTAAAAATTTGACCACCTTGCCATTTACCACCCTCACCACCTGTACCAAATCATTATCGAAGATGCGCTCTGTTACCTTTACCCTGCAACGTTCGTGCCCCAAGACCGTTACGTATTCCCCATCTACATAAAATGTATGCGACTTGTAGGATATATATTCCAGGTTGTTTGCACAAAGAATGAAGAATCGCATCAACCCTGCGCCACGATACCAGCCAGCCCAAGGAAGAATCTTCGGATTACCAGGAAAGAACCAGGATGAATTGGGATTTACAAACTCCATTACCCCCGCTAAATCTTTCTGCTCGAAACGGGTAAACATCTCGCGGACGACACCCAACGGCTCAATAAAGCTCACAGTACGCACTGGACGTTGCGGTCGTGAGTTATCGAGTCCAACACTAATTTGCGCTATTACTGCGGCGTGATCCGAGGGCCACAATTCTTGGCGAGTCTTGGAGAAAGCAGTATTTCCTGCCAAGGCAGCTTGCTGAATTTGAATGTCCCCACGGCACATTATCCAGTCGATACGCTCATAGAAAGTCGGCTCAGGATTACAGAGGTCTTCGTCCTGAGCAGACGTGAATCCAAGACCATTGCCCGCCACAACCCACGCATCCTGGTATCCAGCATCTAAGAGCGTTTGCCAAGCTGGAGAGTCCGGCTTGCAATTGAAGTCGCCCATCAGCACCAAAGGTCCAGCCACTGATGCTGGACCCTCCAACAATTCATCCACCTGGGCGGGTTGCACTTGTGCATCGAAATACTCAATGTGGGTATTGATCACTCGCACAACGCCATCGCCGCGACGCAAATCAATTGATATCCAACCTCGGGAAATATCGAAGAACTCGCCATCAATCTTTACTCGCAGGGCTTGATGGAAGCGACCTTGGCGTGGATTTTCCCATTCGAGATCATGGTCGGAGCCAGCACGCACTAGCATTGCGACGGAATCTTCCATGCGTACATCATAGCCCTTGGTGGTCGGTAACAACACATTGATGCCAAACGATCGCCCAGTGGAAAAATACTGCTGTCCCCGTTTATGCAACTCATCCAGTAACAGCGGCAGAAAATCGTAAATCACCGTTTCTGATGATGGATGCGATAAACTACGCCGCTGCACCTGACTCCAACGATAGACCTCCTGTAATCCAATAACATCGGGTTGTACTGTAACAATCTGCTCGGCAATCGCCTCGGCGCGTAAGCGAAAATCAGTCTGCTGTGCCATGTTCCAAAGTGCGGTCATACGAGACGGCACATCCTGCGGTTTAGCATTGATGATGCCCGATACATCAGCACCTAAGTAAATATTCCAAGACATTAGGGTAAGTGGCAGACGATTCATAGGAATTCTTTTGAAGCAACAAATTAATGAATGGTTTTACAATACCTACTTATTAGCTCAATTGTATAGGCGATGGTTAAATTAGCTATACTACAATCGCTTTTTGGAATTCTTCATAGCTTTCATGCATATGCTCAGGTGTAATTATCTGAACACCTTGTTCTGGATTAAGATTTGGAAATAACTTAGAATAATCCTCTGGGGTAAATCTATTTTGAAGCTCAACAAATAATTGCTGTGCTGCCTCATTTACATTTTGGGCATATTGCTCATTAGAAATAGAACCGGTTAAAAGTTCTTTATCTAATTGCGATTTAGTATCGTTAAAATCTTTATCTACTTCAAGTACTGCATTTTCATGAAGTTGTGATTTAACGCTCTCAACATTACTGGAACCTACTTGGCCTTCCATAAATGTTGCGATCTCATGCGCTCTTTGATTGCTGTCGTAAGTCTGTGCTACGCTCTCTTGTACAGTTCTTATATTCTCTTCGCGATAGCTTTTAATATCTTGGTTAATTGCAACTTCGCGATTGGCAGCACTTATCAATACTGGAATATTGCTCATATCCGAGATTGATTGGGCGGTTGCGACCAAACTACTAGCTAAATGCATCGCAGCAGAAACAGTTGCAGAACTACCATAAAAACCGTAAACCCAATATGACGCAGTGAAGCTTGGTGGCCAGTTAACAGGAGTTTCGTCCCATCTTTCTGTACGACTTGCCCAAAGTACTCGGTTACATGCTTGGTGACAAACACCTGTTACCCCGTAAACAATTCCAGAGTGACTTACCAAACCTGCTGTATTTGGATACTCTATATAAGACTTATCCCAATCGCTTTTTGTCCAATTAAAAGCTGGTGCTGTTGAAAACTGAGCCATTCCCAAGGCTACGAACAAATTTCCCTGCAAACTTCTTCCTGCGCTTTTAGAACCGATAATATAAGGAGTCCATAATTCTGCTGGATATACTACACCTGTTTGTTGATGCTCACCTTCGTAGGTCGCATACATCCCAAAACAAGGCATTACATAATCAGTACCATCTCTATTTACTAGTACGTAAGTGTGGTGTCCTACTGCTGATCCAAAAGCATTGAAGTAGCCAGGAGTAAGCGTACAATCAAAATTTGCCATCGCGTCAACATCTTTTTTCTTATCGACTACTCTTTGATAACTGCTAAAATTTGAAGAGTCAAGTATTTTTTTTTACAACCATATTCGTTATATTTACAAAGATTTATAAAATTATTTGTTTATTGTATTATGAGATAATAATTTACATAGATAATTTAACAAGGTAATTATAAGTTATCATCTCTCCATATGACCACTAATGTTCATTAGGAATTTTGGAATTCTCAATTCTTCTGGGTTGCTTTCCTCAAAAAAATCAATCGCTATAAATAATTTAAAGAATATTGGGAATACGGCTCTTCCGTAATTAGCGTGCTAAATTATTTAAAAATAAGCTTGAAATTCTTACTGGGCTTTTATTACAGCCATTTTTGATTACAATACTGCATTCTAACTAAAATGTACGACTATAAGCGCCTGTAAGCCTTTATTTTAAAGGAAAGTTACCGACTGCGATTAAAATTTAGCACGCTAATTCCGGAAGAACCAGAATATTTAATACTTATGTATTAAAGAAAAATAGTGATTTATTTCAAATAAGGGTTATTTCAAAAATAATTTTACACCAAAAAACCGCTTTTTATTAGTAAACAATGTTTGATTTTAGCTAGAATTTATTAAACTTAAAAAATGTTAAAAAAATCAGTATTGCTACTGAGTAATTTTCTTAAAACAAAATTTATTATATTGGTATCAACGAGTTATGCAAGTCTACATTCAGTAGATATAAACTTTTGGGAAAATTTCTCAAAAAATTTGCTTTATAGTCATTAACATCTTTTAGTAAATTATCATCTTAAACAATGGTTTCCAACCCGGTTCGAGAAATGGGCGCATCTCAGTCAGCGATCGCCCAGCATTATGATGTCAGCAACGATTTTTACCGTCTCTGGCTTGATGAGCATATGACCTATACATGTGCGCTTTGGGATGATGTAAATGAAGCAGAAGCACTCGAAGAAGCACAACGGAGCAAAGTAGATTTCTATGCCAAACTAGTTAAAGCGCAAGGTGCAAAACGAGTTTTAGATATTGGATGCGGTTGGGGCGGAGCTTTAAAACGGTTAGTAGAAGCCCACGGAGTTGAGTCGGGTATTGGGTTAACCTTGAGTCCCAATCAAGTAAGTTGGATGTCCGAATATAGTCATCCCCAAGTGAATGTTCGTCTGGAAAGCTGGGCTGACCATGTTCCAGAAGCACCCTATGATGCCATCATTTCGATTGGAGCCTTTGAACACTTCGCACGTTTGGGATTATCTTCTCAGGAAAAAGTGAGCGTTTATCGCTCATTTTTTGAGCGTTGTCATGAATGGTTACAACTTGGTGGTTGCCTTGGTTTACAAACCATAGCTTATGGGAATTCAGGAGTAAAAGATTTTGATGAATTTATTGCTAGTGAAATATTTTCTGAATCTGATCTACCAAGGTTAGCTGAAATTGCCCAAGCAATTGAATATTTGTTTGAAATCGTCATTTTGCAAAATGATCGACATCATTATGCTCGTACACTTAAAACTTGGCTGGGCAGATTGAAAGCGAACCGTACAGAAGCAGTACAAGTAGTAGAAGAGGAAAAAGTAGTAGTCTTTGAACGCTACCTGCGACTTTCTAGTTATATCTTTCAAACGGGTAATTGTGACCTTTATCTAATCGGTTTGCGACGTATTGACCAACCACGCCGGTAAATAAATCTTGGTATAATACCAATTAAATCAAAGGAGTAATTTAAATATGAGCCAATCCAAAAGCGTTGTTCAGCATAGAAGTGTAGTGGAAATTCAGCAATGGTTACTGATCTGGCTGTCTAAAGAATTGGAATTTGATGCGAGTAATGTTGACATACAAGAACCTTTTGTTAATTTTGGGTTGAGTTCTCGACAAGCTGTTATTCTTGCTGGGGACTTAGAAGATTGGTTGGGTATGACCTTAGAGCCAACCTTATTGTGGGAATATCCTACCATCCAAGAACTATCAGAATATTTAGCATAGCTAACAAGCTAATCAAAGCATGAACTCGGATTTTATAACTAATCTTGATAATTTTAAGAAAGCTTGCTTCAATTAAAATTTGTAATCATTAGTCTGCAACAGCCATAAATCATTCTAAGATTCTTTACAAATTTCTAAACACAAATTGTAATTTACAGGAAATTACTTATGTCGAACCAGTCAGAAATTAGTCCATCAAATGTTGAAAGGCAATCCCCAATCAAATTAGACTCCACCTCGCAAAGTAAAAGAACAGTCTTAAACGATTATATTTCCAGCAATTCTATTGGCAAAATAAAACGTCGCTATATTTTGACAATTAGTTTAATCTCTCTTATCGGATTCAGCGTTGCCATTTTTGAAGTACTCATAGGAGCAGTTAGCTATCTTGATATTGGACTGTTTGCTATTATGTCATTCATGACAGGAAGCAGTATTACTGTTGGCTTTCATCGACATTTTGCCCACAAAACTTTTGAAACAAAACCAATAGTTCGTTTGCTGTTAGCAATTTTTGGCTCAATGGCGGCTCAGGGTTCAATTATCGCCTGGGTATCTATTCATCGTTGCCACCATCAGTATACTGACAAAATAGGCGACCCTCATTCACCAAACCTACATGGTAAAGGAATCAAGGGCAATTTACAAGGTCTGTGGTTTGCTTACATTGGCTGGATGTTTGATGACAGATTGCCTAATTATTTAGTATTTGCAAAAGATATGCTACGAGACCCAGCTATTTACGAAATAAATAGACTGTATTTCTTGTTGATATTTCTAGGTTTGGTAATACCAGCAATTATTGGTGGTTTTTTGACTTGGAGTTGGAGAGGAGCATTTCAAGGATTTATTTGGGGCGGAGTGGCACGTATGTTCTATACATTTAATGCCGGTTACATTATAAATTCTATTACTCATGCTTGGGGAACACGGATGTTCCAGAGTGCCGATCGCAGTACTAACAGCATTTGGTTGGCAATACCAACATTTGGGGAAGCATGGCATAACAACCATCACGCATTTCCCGGTTCAGCCAAATTTGGTTGGAAATGGTGGCAAATTGATATTGGTTATTGGGTAATTCGAGGTTTGGAATTACTTGGGTTAGCCTGGGATGTAAAGCTTCCCAATGCAACCAGCATTGAGGCGAAAAAGCTAGCATCAGCTGACTAAATAACAATTTTTTCATAACTCACATCTTGCAATTCACCTTAATCAACTGTATAAAACAAAAATATACGCGATAAAAATACACACATTTTTTAGAGATTTTTACCGCTCTAGAAAAAATTAGGGTTAATAATGAGTGTCTTTAAGCCATCATTTTTAATTGGTGCAAGATGTGAGATAACCTGCCTTGAGTCTTCGGGCTAGAACTTTGAACAAGAATAGATTAATTTCACATTATTTATTTAAGAAATGAGTATTGAGCGGTCGGAATTATTAAGTGATGTCAGCACATTGGTAGAACTTTTACGCTGGCGTGCTAAAAAACAACCAGAGCAAATAGCTTACACTTTTTCGCTGGACGGAGAAAGCAACGAAATCAATCTAACATACGCAGATTTAGACCAAAAAGCACGGAATGTTGCTGCTCATTTGCAATCCAAAACTTGTCCAGGCGATCGCGCATTGCTACTATACCCTCCCGGATTGGATTACATCGCCGCTTTTTTTGGCTGTCTGTACGCAAACATTATTGCCGTTCCTGCCTATCCACCCCGCGCTAACCGTTCTTTGTCACGCATCCAAGCGATCGCAGCCAATTGTCAAGCAACTGTTGTACTTGCTACTGATTCAACTTACTCTCAGGTGAAGCAGCAGTTAGTTGATGTAGCGGAACTAGCAGATTTACACTGGTTAGCTACTGATACTATTGCTAATAATGCTATTTCCTCTTGGCAAGAACCAAAAATCTCAGTTGAAGAAGTAGCATTTCTTCAATATACATCTGGTTCGACTGGAATGCCGAAAGGAGTAATGATTAGCCACGGCAATTTGATGCATAATTTGCAAATAATACATCAAGCCTTTGACCATACTTGTACCAGCAAAGGTGTTATTTGGTTGCCCCCTTACCATGATATGGGGTTAATTGGCGGTATTCTGCAACCGCTTTACACTGGTTTTTCTGTGATATTGATGTCACCATTCAGCTTTTTGCAAAAGCCTATTCGTTGGCTTAAGGCAATTTCAAACTACCAAGCTACTAGCAGTGGTGGTCCGAACTTTGCCTATGACTTGTGTGTTCGCAAAATTACACCAGAGCAACTGGAAACTTTAGATTTAACTTCTTGGGATGTTGCCTTTACCGGAGCAGAACCAATTCAACCACAAATTTTGGAGCAATTTGCTACCACCTTTGCCCCTTGCGGCTTTCGTAAAGAAGCTTTCTACCCTTGCTATGGTCTTGCTGAAGCTACATTGTTTGTTTCCGGAGGTAAAAAAGCAGACGCACCCGTTGTTAAACCCTTTCCTGGAGATAAGCAAACGCAAAATGGGGAACGAACATTAATAAGTTGCGGTCACAGTTGGCTTGACCAGAAAATAGTGATTGTAAATCCGGAAACATTGCAAGTATGTGAGTCTGGTCAAGAAGGTGAAATATGGGTTTATGGTTCCAGCATAGCCCAAGGTTATTGGCAGCAACCGAATGCGACTGAATTCACTTTCCAAGCCTACTTACCCGATACAGGTGAAGGGCCGTTCTTGAGGACTGGAGACTTGGGATTATTTTGCAATGGTGAATTATTTGTAACAGGTCGCTTAAAGGATTTGATTATTGTAGATGGTCGCAACCACTATCCTCAAGACATTGAAATTACGGTTGAGCAGAGCAATTCTGACCTTCGACCCAGTTGTAGTGCTGCATTTTCCGTAGAAATAGATGGCGCGGAGAAGCTGGTAGTGGTAGCAGAAGTGGAACGCCGTTTGTGCAACTTGCAACGAAACCCAGAGCGTCGTCAAAATTCTCTAGAACCAGGATTTGAGACACAAAAGACTCAACTGTTCCCTGTCGAGGTAGTTATTAAAGCCATTCGCGGTGCAATTACCCAACATCACGATTTACCTGTTTTTGCGGTGTTACTCATTAAACCTGGTAACATTCCTAAAACTTCTAGCGGCAAAATTCAGCGTCATGCTTGTCGAACTGGATTTTTGACAGGTGAATTGAAGCCTATCGCTTCTTGGAGCCTGAAATCAAATCTCACAAACGTCTTTTAAATAAAAGGAAATAAATAAAACAAAGGATTACAATAAAAATGGAACCTATCGCTGTCATTGGTATTGCCTGCCGTTTCCCTGGTGCAAATAATCATGAAGCCTTCTGGCAATTACTGCATGATGGACTAGATGTCATCACCGAAGTACCTGCTTCTCGCTGGGATGTTAATGCCTTTTATGATCCAAATCTAGGCATACCAGGAAAAACAGTAACTCGTTGGGGTGGTTTTTTAGACCAAGTAGATGAATTTGACCCACAGTTTTTTAGGATTTCACCAAGGGAAGCACAATATATAGACCCGCAGCAAAGGCTGGTATTGGAAGTTGCTTGGGAAGCATTAGAAAATGCTGGACTAGCGGCAGAAAATCTTGCAGGTACTAATACGGGCGTATTTATTGGTGTCAGTAATAGTGATTATGATAGGTTATTGCTTAAAGAACCTCAAAATATCAGTGCTTTTACGGCAACAGGAGCTAATTATAGCATTAATGCCAACCGCCTGTCCTATACTTTAGATTTGAAGGGACCTTCAATAGCAGTAGATACAGCCTGTTCGTCTTCTTTAGTTGCCGTTCACCTTGCTTGTCAAAGTTTACAAACTCAAGAATCAAATTTGGTGTTAGTCGGTGGTGTGACTGTGGTACTTAGTCCACAATCCGCAATTGCTCTCTCCCAAGCGGGTATGATGGCAAAAGATGGACGCTGTAAAACTTTTGATGCTAGTGCTGATGGCTTTGTCCAAGGTGAAGGCTGTGGAATTGTAGTACTAAAGCGATTGAGTGAAGCACAAAAAGATGGCGATCGCATTTTAGCGATTATCAAGGGCACGGCTATTAATCAAGATGGTTTGAGTAACGGATTAAGCGCTCCTAATCCAAAAGCACAGGAAGCATTAATTCGTAAGGCTTTGGAACGTAGCGGTGTACATCCATCAGAGATCAGCTATGTGGAAGCTAGCAGTACGGGAACACCTTTGGGAGACACAATAGAAGCCAAGTCACTGCAAACAGTTTTAAGTCAGGAACGCTCATCGAAACAAATTTGTGCAATTGGTTCCGTTAAAACAAACATCGGTCATTGTGAAAGTGCGAGCGGAATAGCTGGACTAATTAAAGTTGTACTATCGCTACAACACAGTGTAATACCTCCTAATCTACACTTCGATCGACTAAACCCTAAAATCAATCTAGAAAATACACCCTTTTTTATTCCCACCCAACTTCAACCTTGGACAACTTCAACGCGACGGTTAGCTGGAGTTAGTTCCTTTGGCTTTGGTGGCACTAATGCTCATGTAATTGTTGAAGAAGCACCACAAACAACCAAAGTAAGTAATGATATCGAACGCCCATTGCATATTCTCACCTTGCGGGCGAAAAGTGAAACAGCATTGCGCCAGTTAGCACGCCGTTATGCTGTGCATCTGGAATCTCAGAAAGAAGCATCTTTGGCTGATGTTTGTTTTACCGCGAATACCGGACGAGCAAATTTCTTGCATCGCTTGTGTATTACCTCTGACTCACCCAGTCAACTTGCAGCAGACCTAAAAAGTTTCGCTAGCGGTACAGAAGTACCTCACCTAACCGTTGGCAAAGCAAAGCAACAAAGTCCCAAAGTCGCCTTTCTTTTCACAGGTCAAGGCTCTCAGTATATAAATATGGGGCGACAGCTTTATGAAACCCAGCCCACATTTCGAGAAGTTTTGGACAAATGTGATGAACTACTGCGTCCTTACTTAGGAAAACCCTTACTTTCTGTACTTTATCCTCAACCAGGAGAAGCGCCACTTTTAGATGAAACTGCTTACACTCAATCTGCTTTATTTGCTTTAGAGTATGCCTTAGCAGAATTATGGCGTTCATGGGGAGTTGTGCCCGATATTGTTATGGGTCACAGTGTAGGCGAATATGTGGCAGCTTGTGTTGCTGGAGTTTTCAGTTTAGAAGATGGATTGCGACTAATAGCCGAACGCGGGCGACTAATTCAGTCTCTGCCACAAGATGGGGAAATGGTAGAAGTATATGCCACAGAAGCACAAGTCGCGTCGGTGATTGCTCCTAACGCAAGTTTTGTAGGAATTGCCGCTATAAATGGGCCGGAAAGTATCGTTATTTCAGGTGTGCGTCTAGCTATACAGAGCGCAGTTACCAAACTTGAATCTCAAGGTATTGAGCTTAAAAAGCTAACGGTTTCTCATGGTTTCCATTCACCGCTGATGGAGCCGATTTTAGAGCAATTTAAGCAAGTCGCTTCCCAGATAAATTATAGTCCGCCTAAAATACCCATTATTTCCAATGTTACAGGACAGCTACAAACAGAAATTATTTCGGCAGATTACTGGTGCAAGCATCTTCGCAACTCCGTTAGATTTGCGGATGGGATGAAGACCATTGCTAGCTTGGGATATGAGCTTTTTATTGAGATTGGTTCGACTCCAGTTCTATTAGGGATGGGAGCCAAATGTTTACCTGAACTCAAAGTAGATTTGCTACCTTCTTTGTGGAAAGGTCAGGCTGATTGGCAACAGTTACTCCAAAGCTTGGGAACATTGTATCTGCGCGGTGTACCTGTGGACTGGAAGGGATTTGAATGGGATTACAACCGTCAGCAAGTAGCTTTACCAACTTACCCGTTTGAACGCAAGCGTTATTGGTTACCAGAAGCTATCTCAGACAGATGTTCCCCTATCAAGCTATTTACTACTCAAACTTTAGACGAACCTAACGAGCTAGAACAAGCTTCCCCTGGTCGTAGGGAAGAAACATTACATAACTACGTTCAATTACAAATTGCCAAAGTTTTAGGATTTAATTCATCTGAAGTTTTAGACATAGAACAACCGTTAAATGAATTAGGACTTGACTCTTTAATGGTACTAGAGTTGAAAAATCGACTGTCCAAGAATTTGAACGTTACTATACCCACAGAATATCTGCTGCAAAATCTTAGCACTAAAGCATTAGCAACAAAAATTGCGAATGATTTTCCAGCATTGACTATATCTTTCGAGGAATCTTCAACAAACAACACGGCAAACAATAATGTAGAAGTATCGTTGTTCACTTCAGAACTATTAGTAAGCCAGCAAGTCGCAGATATTCCGCCACCACGAGGCTTTTTAGCTCGTTTTGTACTAGCTATGTTCGGGTTTATCTCCCGGTTGATATGGAAATTTGAAGTCATTGGTGTTGAAAATGTACCGTCAACAGGTTCATTCATCCTATGTCCTAACCATGAGTCGCACTTTGATGGGTTATGGGTGATTTCTTGTTTACCGTCTTCACTCAGATATCAATTTTGCGCTTTAGCGAAGAAAGAACATTTTGAGACACCATTTAGCCGATTTTTTGCGAGCTTAATGGGTGCTATTTCCATAAACCGCCAGGGAGATGCTCTACCGGCTCTCCGTACGGCTGCAAAAGCTTTACTAGCCAATCGCCCCTTAGTTGTCCATCCTGAAGGAACCCGGACTCGTACAGGTAAAATGCTAGGATTTCGTCGCGGTGTAGCTACATTGGCTATGGCTACAGGCTCTCCCCTAATACCCGTCCGCATCATTGGCGCTTATGAAATTTATCCACCATCACAACCTACACCGCGCTTGTTTAATTGGCATCAACTTCGCCGTTATAAATTGCGTATCGTTTTTGGTTCTCCCATTTTCCCCCCCCAAGGGGAAGGATTGGCGGCAGAAGTTCGGCTGACCGAAAAATTGCGCTCCGATGTGGAGTTACTTGGAAGTTCTAACAATTAGCAATACCCTAATACCAAAAAAATCAAATATTTCAACTTACTCTTTTTTCCTTGAAAACAACAATATCACATTTTGAAATAGAGGTTTGATGATGAATAGTACTACTATTAAACAAATGTATGACGAAATTATCGCTCAAAATTATCAATTAGATAAATTTGGGTTGCTATCTGAATCGCGAGAAATTATCATTAATCAAATCAAAAAATATTCTTTGGACTTGAAAGTTAATAGTATCTTCGACTTTGCTCTTGGAACAGGAGATACTTTATTAATTCTCAAAGACATATTTCCAGATGCTAATCTTTACGGGATTGATATCTCGCAAAAAATGTTAGATATCGCCAAAGATAGAATGGAAGTAACAACATTCCATGACGATGTTAGAAATGTTGAGAATTATCATAAATCTAACAGCATCGATTTAATTCTCATACATTTTCTATTAGCTTATGTAGAACCAGAAATAGTAATATCAGCAGCATCTAAACTTTTAAAGCAAGGGGGTGTCTGCTCTATTGCTACATCGACCTATGATAGTTTCCAGAAATTACAAACCTTGGCTTCTCAATTTTTATCCCAAGAACAGATAAAATTAAAAGCAAAAGTTCCAGATAACCCAGATACTTTGGATAAAATGTTAGCAATGCTGGAGTTGAAAAGTTTAGATACTTATATTTTGAAAAAGAAAGTAGTATTTGATAATTTTGAAGAACTTTATAAATGGGGTATGAACTCTGGCTGGCTGACGCAGTATTTTTGCGAGCTTAACAACGATACAATTCAAGCAGTATCAGATATTTCAGGTCTTTTTCCGCTAGAAGACGAATTTCAAGCAATAATTACTCTTGCCCAAAAAATTTAGTTTCTATACTCAAAACGGTTAAAAATCGCGCTTTTTTGTACCTGAAATTAATTTCTTAAGCCTCTCCCCGTATACGGGGAGAAATTTGGAGAGGGGTTCTTATTAAGTTCAGCTTTAACCCGTTCGCAGTATAGTTAAGAATATTGCACTCAAGGAACTCAAGTAGCAACATAACTTTGAGTACAGTTATTAAAAAATAGAACTTACGTAACTGACACAGCATAAAGGTTTGTAGTAGGGCTAAAGCCCATATATTGAGAGGGCGCAGGACTGTATGCCCAGTGTTACCGCAGGGTAGCCCAACTACAAACATAATAATGCGACAATATTGTAAGTAGTAAAAAATAGATAGGACAAAAAAATGTTGTTTAATTTTTACTTATTTTGCTTATGTTTTATCCTATTAATTTTGATTTCGTCCCTGCTTCAAAAAAAGCAAGAAACAGTTTTGCGCTCATTCACTCTCCTTGGGATATTGCACATTCTGTGTTTAGTTTTGTGGCAAGGTACATTGGCATTTACAATCTTTGTGGGCTGCATTTTTGTCTTAGGCTTATATGAATTATCAATAAATTACCAAACAAATCGTATTTTATTGAGTTTACTCAGCCTAATTTTATTCACTGTTTATCTTTACAATGATAATCAGCAAATAATTCAATTAGCTGTACCCTCATTCCTAGCTATTTCTATAACTACATTCATAAAGAAACAAGAAGATATAAAAAAAACATCATATCTATTTGCTTTTATTGCCTGCTTTATAATACCATGTTCTATATTTTTGATTGAATTATTTAAAATAAACAGTGGAATAATTATTCTGATTTTTCTGCTGTTGCAATTGAATGATTCTTTTGGGTATCTACTAGGTAAAAAATTTGGTAAAACTCGATTATTTCCAGCAATTAGTCCAAACAAAAGTCTTGAAGGGTATTTATGTGGTGGAGTAGGGATAATTATAGGAATTTTTTTACTGCATACCTATATACCAGTATTACCATCCCATATGTTTTATCAAGATGTAGTTCTTTTTGTTTATGTGTTCATATTTGCTAATACAGGTGATTTACTATTGTCTTGCTTAAAAAGAAAGTTAGAAATCAAAGATTTTAGCCAGATATTACCTGGACATGGAGGAATTTTAGACAGATTCGATAATATTTTATTTGTAGCTCCTGTATTTTATATACTTTTTGCAAGAAACATAATTTAATGATTTTAAGAATCTTGCATCCAAGAGTAAAAATTTTAAATAGCCACATTGTTCATTTGTAAATAACAAAATCAAGGATAATTATGTTTAGTCCTATTATTCGTCAAATTGACCTTGCCAATGCCCTGACATTAACAGGTTTAATGTTGAGCTTTATTTCTGTAATCTTTTCTATGCAGTCAAATTTCTATGCGGCTATTATCTGCATGATGTATGCGGGAATTATTGATTTATTCGATGGTTTTTTGGCACGTAGAACTGAGCGCACTGAATTGCAGTCTGAGGTGGGTAAGCATTTAGATAGCTTGGTAGATATTTGTTCTTTTGGTTTCGCTCCGGCTATTTTTGCATATTCTTGGGGTTTGCGCGAGCCATTCTCTATTGCTCTACTGGTAATTTATATGGCAATGAATGCGTTAAGGCTAGCTTATTTCAATAGTACGGGATTAACTATCTCTGAAAACAAGGAGTATTACACTGGCTTACCTGTTACTTATGCGGCTCTGTTTATTCCTCTGACATTTACGTTAAGCTTTTTTATCCCTAATTATGCAATGAAAATAGTCTTACAAGGATTATATTTATTGTTAGCTACGGCCATGATCTCCGGATTTAAAATGCTCAAACTAAGTGGCGTTTGGTACGGGATATTTTCCCTTGCTGCTATTGGATTGACGGGAGTTTATATCTGGAAAATAATTATCACAAATTAATCATAGCAATTTTTTAATTTCCAATTATTAATTGTTTGTTAGCCTGTCTGATAACTAAGATTATGACTATAACTGAACCTATGACCATGCTAACTGACTATTTGATGGCAAGCAGAAACGCTCATTTTTTCTCTCATCCTTTGCCGTAGATATCGCTTGCAGAAACAGACTTCCATAAAACTTTGGGAAAGTGCCTTTCTTGTAATTTCTTTAGCTGCTATTTTAGAAGGGACTTATCATGGTTTTTCATTATACTTAGGAGCTGACTTTTCACGGGATGTGGAAAACGTCATTTTAAGCGTTTCTTTAACCCTGATTATTACGTTAGGCTTTCTCATTAATTCAAAGCTATTGCGAATTAGCCTGTGGAAAAAGTCACGTGTTTTCGTGGTTTTAGGACTTACCGTGAAAAGTCAGACTTAGGAGAGGTTGAAAAGATTATTTTATGGAAACTCACAGTTTGCTCAGTCAGTTTATCCAGTTTTTTGATGTTTGCTGGTACTATTGTTTCTTCAAGTTCTCTTCGGTTGTCAAAATGGTTGATGACTGCGATTGCTTCTAAATCGCTAGTCTGTGTTATTTTATCAGTTTCTAAAGATGATTTTACTTATGTGATTATCGATTATGTATCAGCAATGGTAATAATGTTAGCACTTAAAGTTCGTAGTGCTTACCAGTATCAGGACAGAAGTTCCGCCTGGATTATAGCAGGAATTATAGTTTCTTTTGCCGCATCTGCTATCCAAGAAAGTGGTATTAAATTAGCTGAAAACTTCAACCATAATGACCTGTACCATGTTGTTCAAATGGCTAGTTTATACTTATTGTATAGAGGAGCTTCTTTGCTCAAAGATTTTTAAATACTATGAACATACTTGATAACTCTAAAACTGAAGTTTACTACCGCGAGCGCATAACTGGTCGCAAAGTTAGCGAAACAATTTTTGCAGAAAGAACCTTACGCTGGTTTTATGAAAATTATTTTGGATTCCAAGTTTTTAAATATGCCTTAAATAACTCCGCTTTCTGTTGGCTATACGGCAAGTTACAGGATTTACCTAGTAGCTGCCAAAAAATTCCTGAATTTGTGGATAAATACCAAATAAATATTGAGGATGCAGAACTGGCTCTGGAAAATTACAAAAGTTTTAATGCCTTTTTTTCTCGCCGTCTCAAGCCAGAAGCACGTCCTTTTGCTCAGGCTAAAAATTTATTTTGCGCTCCAGGTGATGGTAAAGTTTTAGTCTACCCTGAATTGTTATCAGAAACAAGGCTCCTTGTCAAAGGCTCTTCAATAACTCTGGCATCTTTATTGACATCTGAGGTAGATGCAAAGACTTACATTGGTGGTTCTGCAATGGTTGCTCGTCTTGCTCCTTACGACTATCATCGCTTCCATTTTCCCGATGATGGAGAAGCTAGCTTGACAAGAAAAATTAAAGGACAGTATCACTCCGTTAACCCCATAGCTCTATCCAAAATTCCAGACTTGTATTGTCGGAATAAACGTGCAGTAACAGAATTTCACTCCAAAAACTTTGGGCGGATAGCATATGTCGAAGTCGGAGCAATTACTGTTGGCACTATTATTCAAACCTATACTCCTGGTTCAGTTCTCAGAGGTCAAGAGAAGGGCTATTTTCAGTATGGAGGTTCGACGTTGATACTGCTTTTTGAACCAGAAGCGATAGCCTTTGACGAAGACCTAATTGCTGATTCCACAGCAGGTATTGAGGTTCATGTTTTGGCTGGTAGCAGCATTGGTAAAAACCTTAAGAAAGATAATTGATTTTACTCGATGGAAAAATTCATTCCGGTTTGGTTTGGACAAGTTATATCCCTTATCGGCTCTGGTTTGACAAGCTTTGCCCTTGGCATATGGGTGTACCAAAATACCCAATCAGTCACCCAGTTTGCTTTTATTTATTTATTTGCTGAACTCCCTGCTCTTATTGTTGCGCCTTTAGCGGGAGTCTTCGCAGATAGATGGGATAGACGCTTGATTATGATTCTGAGCGATACAGTATCAGGACTTAGCACTCTCAGCATTGCACTATTGATGTTCGCTGGGCAGCTAAATATCTGGCACATCTATCTAGCAGTAACGATTAGCTCGATTTGCAAAGGTTTCCAGGAACCAGCATATATTGCTGCCATTACCCAACTTGTGCCCAAGAAACATTTTGGTCGTGCTAGTGGCATGATGCAACTTGGTAAGGCGGCAGGACAATTGTTCTCACCCCTAATAGCGGGTATGCTAGCTGCGTCTATCCAAGTTCAAGGTATCATTTTGATTGACTTTGCAACTTTTCTCTTTGCTCAGTTTACTTTACTAATGATTCGATTTCCTAAACTTGAGAAAGCCTGTAAAAGTAACATAAAACATACGCATTTATTAAATGAAATTACTTATGGATTCACTTATATCTTCGCACGTCCAGGATTTTTGATGCTCGTCATTTTCTTTGCCATTACTAACTTTTCTGTTGGCATTGCTCAAGTCTTACTTACACCAATGATTTTGAGCTTTACTAATGCTCAAGTTTTGGGTATCGTTTTATCTATCGGTGGTAGTGGCTGGCTACTCGGTAGCATTTTGATGAGTGTGAAAAGTGGTTCTAAGCGGCGTATACATGCCCTTATCGGCTGGGAGCTATTGCTTGGTCTATCTATTTTGCTGATGGGTTTAAAACCCAACGTCATACTAATTACTACCACAGCATTTTTTGCTTTTTTCAGCATCCCAATTATCATAAGTTCTGCTAATAGTATCTGGCAAGTTAAAGTTCCACCTGAAGTCCAAGGACGTGTCTTTGCTGTCCGAGGAATGCTGTCTTGGTCGTCCTTCCCCCTTGCTTATCTTTTTGCAGGACCGATGGCTGACTATCTATTTGAGCCATTGCTTGCCCCATCAGGAGCCTTAGCGAATACTATCGGATTACTCATTGGTGTTGGCAAAGGACGGGGGATAGGTCTGCTTTTTATTCTACTGGGAGCTTTCATTCTGCTAATAACGGTTGGAGCTTATCAGTATCCACGCTTCCGACTGATTGAAGATGAGTTACCAGATTGTGTTGTTGATTGAACTGAGAGCATCACTTTTTCTCATCGTTTGGTTTGTCTGACGCAGTTTTTCAATTACTTCTCTACCATCAAGTCTTTCCCACGTTCGAGTTCCCCTACCTTATATCTTGCACCATTCTCAACAAGTTCAAAGAAACGGGGCTTCTTTACGACAAACTAGGGGTTTATAGCAAAATCTTTCTCAAGAAGCCCGGTTTCTCGGACTGGTGCAAGATGTGAGCTACTCAAATCACTATTTCCTGTTTCAGTTCTTCAAACCTACCTTTGTAAATATTTTCTCTTTCCTCCAGTAGTTTAATACCCGCAAGAGCCGATATTATGAAGCCTGTGAATATTTAAATGGTGAATTGAAAACAACAATTAATAACCGTTCACTCAAACCTAGTTATAAATCGTATTTCGCATCAGGTATGCTTGCTAATATTGCGTATCATCATTTATCAGGAGGTATCTGTGGTAACTCAGCTTGGGGATCGAGCTTGATGGCTTCGTTCGAGCCTTTTAACGAAGGGATTTGGGGTGTTAAACTAAACTATTTGTGGGCTGCTGCTACGCTTGGTAGCTATGGAAAATCTTTACATAGTATAGATTTGAGCAAAACAGACAACGATGGTTTTATTCCTACTAACTCTTGTTTGGGTAAGCATAGGGCTAAATTTAATTCTTCATATCAAAGGCCTTTTTATTTGGCTAAAAGCAATCATATAGAGGGAACTGCTAGTACTCCTGATAACTTACTGTGCAGTTTGGGAATCAGCCAAGCATATTGTACACGACTCTGGTATAGAGAGCGAACTCGCTCAGTCGATATGCAGTAAAACTCGCTCGTTGAGACGCATAAAGCCTACTGCCCCTGCTGGAAGTTGCGGTTTTGGCAGAGAGGTTTTTACAAGCCTTTGAAAAGTCAGCTAAATTTATAAACTCCTAATGGTCATTAGTAGCTAAGTATAAGTGCATTGGTTACGATAGCATTGTCAAATTATTTACATTATTGCCACGGTAATAAGAACTATGTTCAAAAGAATGAATGGCGCCTAACGGTTGAATAAATTATGTTGTAAGGATTACAAATGTTTAGATAATCGTGTTTTCAGACAAGATATCGGTAGAGACAAGGGTTAAATCGCATCTCCCCAATCGATTATAAATAAATTACATTTATATTTCGGCTAATTCAGTATATTTACGTATGATTCAATATATATAATTTGTGAACCTTAGTAGTGACATGAAAAATATCAAGCATTTAACCCGTGTTGGGTTACTTTTGTTGGCTGTAACTCAGGCATTACCATCTGTTGCATCAGAAGCCGAAACTTTCCCAAGCTTTTCACCGCGTTTCGGCGCCAATTACACAACTTCGGGAGCAGGTTTTGACGAATTTGGTAGCCTTGAAGCGTTTATTCCTGTACTTCAATCACCTGGAAAGAATTTAACTTTCTTAGAAGGTAAATTACTCTGGACAACTTCTAACGGCGCCTTGGGTGGTAACTTACTATTGGGACATCGTTTCAAAAGTGATTCTGGTAAATATCTAGTTGGTGGTTATGTTTCATTCGACAGTCGCAACACAGGTGAAACAGTTTTCAATCAGTTAGGCGCCGGATTTGAAAGTTTGAGTGATAGCTTAGACTTCCGTGCGAATGCTTATCTGCCGATTGGCAATAAAAATGTTGTCTTAGCCGAAACGAATCCAGGTACATTTGCTTTTCGTGGAAACGCTTTAGAGATAGACAGAGTACAGCTAGTTCAGCAAGCACTAACCGGGTTTGATGCAGAAGTAGGAACTAAGCTTGCATCTTTAGGAAGCGGTTCACTGCGGGGTTATGCTGGGTTGTACTATTACAGTAGCCAAGATATCGATGGTTTCGTCGGTGTTAGAGGCCGATTAGTCGCGCGTCCAACTGATAATTTAGTTGCAGGATTGAGTTTACAAAGCGATTCAGTCTTTGACACGAGATTAACTTTCACTATTGGCGCCAATTTATCACCCGGTAGTTCTAGCAGAAAAAGTAAGAACAGTGTTCTGGCACGGATGGGTGAATCACCAGAACGTCAATCTAATATTACAGTAGACAACTTAGTAGTCAAAGATAGTGTTGCAGCGATTGACCCGGCAACTGGATTAGCTTATAACTTCCAACATGTCAACTTAGGTTTAGGAAACAGCAACGGTACAATTGAAAGTCCTTTTGGTACGGTACAAGCTGCCCTGAATGTCGCCAAACCCGGTGATATAGTTTACGTGCGAAGCGGTACAAACCCAGGTGTTCCTGGTTTCAAAATTCCTGATGGTGTAGAAGTTACATCTGCTGCTGTACCGAAGTTTGTACAAACTCAAATCGGTACGGTTCAAATACCTGGTTCTGGTTCTGGAGTGCTGCCGAATGTAACGGGAACTGTAGCTCTGGGTAATAATACTACGCTTTCTGGATTTACAATTGCTAATTCTACTGGCGCCGGAATCGAAGGAAGTAATATCCGCAACATCAGCATTGAAGACAACACAATTACCAATTCACGTTTCCAAAGCATCAATTTTAAGGATGTTACGGGTACAGTTGAGATTTTAGATAACACCATCGATAAAACTGGGACTCTTGCCGATGGTACTCCTGCTGATGGCATCTCAATTAATAATTCCAGTGGCGCCTCAAAAGTGTTAATTGATGGGAACACAGTTAATAATGCAGCAAATCACGGAATTAATGTTGCTTTGCTTGGTAATGCTGAAGGCAATGTGAATATTACAGATAACATCACTACTGGGAATAAGGGTACTGGTATCTATACTAATTTTGATGAAAATGTCCTCAGAACTGTAAATATTGCTAATAACGTAGTTTCGGGAAATGGAGATGGTATCGCTGCTGAGTCGAATATTAGTACACAATCAGCTATTTCACAAATCCAATCCAGCCTAAGTATTAAAGACAACACAATTACCAACTCAAATTTGAATGGTATTTATACAAATAATGTAACTGGCAAAGTAGAAATTGCTGGTAATACCATCGATGCAACGAGAAATTCTAGTGGAATCTTCACCTCCAATGACAAAGGTACAGCTGACTTGGTGATTACTGGGAACCAAGTCAAGAATGGCGATGCGGAAGGAATAGTCGTTAATCTTCAGGGAAATGTCAAAGGAAATGCGAATATCTCTAACAATACAACTACCAGCAACAGACGTTTTGGTATTTTGCTAGAGGGTTATGATAATGCCCAAGTAACAGCAACTATTTCTAATAACACCTCTAATAAAAATTCAAGTTTCGGTCTCTTTACAGACTTTACAGATAATTCTCAGGGAAATGTAACTATTACCAATAACAAGATATCAAGCAATAAAAACTCTAGTATACTTAGTCAATTTAGTGTTAATTCACAAGGTTCTGTAATTATTTCTGGCAATAACGTTAGTGAAAATACTGGTAGTGGTGTAAGTTTCGGTCTGTTCAACAATGCCAAAGCAAGCGCAACTATTTCCAATAATCAAATTTCAGGAAATAAAGTTCCAACAAACTTTAGTCCTTTTCCTGGAGGCATTACGCTTGGAGCAGATGGAGCTTCGGAAGGGAATGTGTCTATTACTAACAACACACTTACTGACAATTATTACGGTATTGTTTCAGCTACAAATGAAAATGCAAAACTTCAGTTGTCAATTGCATCAAACAATATCACAAACAACCTTCAAGATGGAGTAGCAATTACAACCTCCTTGCCCTTAGTAAATCCGGCTCCAGGTACTTCTCAAACTAATATTTCGCTGCAAAATAACACTGTCACAGGTAATAACACTACTGGTGCGGGATTCGATGATGTCAGTGTAGCAAATTTCCGCAATGGCAGCAATATGTGTGTCCAAGCTAAGAACAATACCTTTAGCTCGCTGACTTTGGCAGATAAACCCATATCTGTTCCCCTTGCTACACTGCAAACTTTGTTTTTCAAGCAACAACAGGGAACTATAACACCATCGGAGTTACAAACTCTGATTTTAAGTCAGCTTAATGGAACTGTCAGAGTTGAAGGCGCCTTTCCAGGTACCAACAAAGGAGCGCTTAACCCAGCAAGTCAATTCGGTGTGATTTGGTCGCGTACAACTGCCGCTGCTGGTAGTTGCGGTTTTGGTAATTAATTTCACCCCTCTCCAAACCTCTCCCCGAAACGGGGAGAGGCTTAATACATCTACCAAAAAACTTATCAATCTAAATTTACTGAAATTAAACTCTATGCATTACAAAAAAAGAACATTAATCAAAACAACACTAGTTTGGCTGGCTCTTTGTATTTGCTTTGGTCCACATCGCGTGCAGGCGCAGATAACCCCAGCAAACGACGGTACGGGTACTTTAGTCAATACGAATTCTGTAAATTCTAAGCAGTTTGATATTACTGGTGGTACTCAGTCTGGAGAAAATCTATTCCACAGCTTTCAACAGTTTGGACTAAATCAAGGACAAATTGCTAACTTCCTTTCTAACCCTAATATCCAAAATATCCTCGGTCGGGTTGTTGGTGGAGATGCTTCCGTAATTAATGGTTTAATACAAGTAACTGGAGGTAACTCGAACCTCTACTTAATGAACCCAGCAGGTATAATCTTTGGTCAAAATGCTAGTTTAAACGTACCTGCAGCATTTACCGCCACAACAGCCAATGGTATTGGTTTTGGTAATAATCTCTGGTTTAATGCTGTTGGTAATAATAACTATGCGAATCTTTCTGGTAATCCCTCCGATTTTGCCTTTACTAGCAATCAATTAGGTAGCATCTTCAACGCTGGTAACTTGACAGTCGGACAGGGACAGAATTTGACCATCTTGGGTGGAACAATTGTAAACACAGGGACAATTTCTGCTCCAGGGGGTAATATAACTATCGCCGCAGTACCAGGAGAAAGGTTGGTAAGTATCGGGTTTTTTGGCAGTTTGCTAAGTTTAGAATTACCAGCACAAACAGCAGTGAATGCACCTAATACTTCACCTAAATCATTACCAGAATTGCTGACAGGAGGTAATACGAACGATGCCACAGGGGTAAGTGTGGAAAACGGTAGGGTGATATTAACTAGCTCTGGCAAAGAAATTCCCAGCGATACGGGAACGAATATTGTCAGTGGCAATGTATCTGCTAGCGCAGGGAAAATTAATATTCTTGGTGAAAAAGTCGGTTTGATAGGTGCCAATGTGGATGTTTCTGGCAAAAACGGTGGTGGTACTGTCCTAGTAGGAGGAGATTATCAAGGCAAAGGAACTGTTCCCAATTCACAACGTACAGTAATTAGTAGCAATACGGTGATTAATGCCAATGCCACCCAAAACGGCGATGGTGGTAAAGTAATTGTTTGGGCTGACGGTAGCACCCGGTTTGGGGGTCGTATTACAGCTAGGGGTGGTATCCAGGGTGGGAATGGCGGTTTAGTAGAAACTTCTGGGAAAAACCACTTAGATGTAATGGGTGGTAAAGTAGATGCTGGCGCCTCCAATGGGTTAGCAGGTACTTGGTTACTTGACCCGACTGATATCAATATTGTTAATGGTGCAAGCGGAACGATAGATGATTATGGATATTTTGAACCATTTGACAACAGCAACATCTCACCCGCAACGATTGAAAGTGCTTTAAATGATGGGACAAATGTAATAATTAGCACTTCTTATGGCAATGGTGGTAATGGTGATATTACCCTGACTGACTCGATTTTCCAAATAGAGGGAGGGGATGCATCTCTGACACTGACGGGACGGCGTTTTCTGTTGGGGTCAAGTAGTCCCACTATAAGCATTAGTAGTACAGGTGAATTAACCTTTGATATCAATCAGGTGAATCCAGAAGAGACCACCAACACAGATTCGATTAATAACGCCATCAGCGCAATTGGTACGGTAGCAGGAAACAGAACTATTAATCTTGGTGCTGGAACTTATGAAGGTGATACCGTTAATCTTAATAAGAATGTCACTATCAATGGTGTTGGGGCTGACAGTACTACGGTAAGTGGTAATAATGCCAACCGTGTATTTAATGTTGCTTATAACACAAATGCTACACTACAAAACTTAACCGTTAGTAAAGGAAATCAATCTTCTAGCGGTGGTGGGATTTACAACAATGGCATACTGACGGTAAACAATAGCACTATTAAAGACAACGTATCACAATCGCTATTGGGTTTAGGTGGTGGTGGTGGTGGTATTTTCAACGCAATTACGGCCACTGCTACAGTAAACAACAGTACCATTAGCGGCAACTCTTCACAATCCGATGGTGGCGGTATTTTCAACAATGGCGGCACAATAACTTTAAAAAACAGCACCATCAGCAATAATTCTGCACAAAACAATGGTGGTGGTATACATAACAGCGGTATTCTAGGATTTATATTTGATGATGAGTTTAGTTTGCCTAGCTCCACTGGTAGCCTATCAATAGGCGGCAGTCTAATTTCCGGAAATAGCGCCCCCACTGGTTCGGAAATTTTTAACGACACCACCCTGACTGAATTCACTTCTTTTGGTTACAACATATTTGGTAACAGCGACAATAGTGGTTTGAGCGGCGCCACTCCAACGGCTACTGACATTGTACCCAGCGTTTCCCTCGACAAAATTCTTGCTCCCTTGGCGAATAACGGTGGTCTCACCCAAACCCATGCGTTGGTGGCAGGTAGTCCAGCCATTGATGCAGGCGCCCCTGATAGCACCTTAACAACCGATCAACGCGGAGGACAAAGGGGAACTGGTGGTATTAACTCCGGTTCCCGTATTGATATTGGTGCTTACGAAGTGACTTCCTCCTCTCTCGTCACACGCACTGATGATGATATTAATGCAGGAAGTTTGCGCTCGGCAATCAATTTTACTAACGGTAATGTCAACCCCGTAACCGGAAGTGCCGATAACATCGTCTTATTTGATACTAATGGTGTTTTTGGGAACCCTCAAACTATTAGCTTGACCCAAGGGAAACTCACCTTAAATAACACTCAGGGAACCACCACTATTCAGGGTACAGGGAAAGACAAGCTGACAATTAGTGGTGCTGGTAATTGGAGCGTATTTTCCAATGAATTAGGCGCGAGCGCAATCCTACAAGACTTAACGGTTACTCAGGGTAGGTTTAGTGGCATTGCCAACAATGGGGGAACTTTAACTGTCAACAACAGTAACATTAGTGGCAACTTCAGCCCTAAGCCTTTTGAAGCCAGCAATGGCATTGCCAACTTTAGTGGCACTTTAACGGTTAACGACAGCAACATCAATGGCAACTCTGGCTCTGGTATTTCCAACTATAGTGGAACTTCAACCGTTAACAACAGTAACATTAGTGGCAACTCTGACTCTGCTTTTTCCAACATCGGTGGAATTTTGAACGTCAACAACGTTACTGCTAGTAATAACAGTCGCAGGGGTATTTTCAGTTTTGGCACTTTAAGAGTAAGCAATAGCAATATCAGCAATAACTCCGAAACAGGCATTTTTGTTGCTAGTGGTACATTGGCAGTAGACAACAGCATTATCAGCAACAACTCTGGTAGGGGCATTTTTGTTGCTAGTGGTACATTAGCAGTAGACAAAAGTACTATCAGCAACAACTCTGGTAGTGGCATTTTTGTTAATAGTGGAAACACTTTAGTAAACAAAAGTACTATCAGTCATAACATTTCATCCACACAGGGTGGCGGTATCTTCAATTCCTTTGGTACCTTAACAATAAGTAATAGCAACATTAACAGCAATACTTCATCAATTGGTGCTGGCATCATGAGTATCGGCACTTTAACAATTAGTGACAGTGCTATTGACAACAATATTTCATCCTACTATGGTGGCGGTATCTATCACTCTGGGAACGATTTAAAAATAAGCAATAGCACTATTAGTGGTAATACTTCATCCCTAGGTGGAGGAATTTTCGCTCCCAGTGCAACCTTTACCATAAGAAACAGCATCTTTAGTGATAACAATTCATCCAAAGACGGTGGCGCTATTTACCAATCAGGTGGGATATCGACGATAAGCGACAGCACCTTCACCAATAACAAAGCTAGTGGGGATGGTGGCGCTATTTACGAATCAGGTGGGATATCGACGATAAGCGACAGCACCCTGAGCGGCAATACAGCAAAAAACAACGGCGGTGGCATTTACAATGATGGCGGAACAATAACGGTTAAAAACAGCACCCTGAGCAATAATTCTGCACAAAATAATGGTGGTGGCATACATAATATCGGTATTCCTGAAATTACATTTGATGATGGGTTTATTTCATCTGGCTCCACTGGTAACTTATTAGTCGGCAACAACCTTATTGCTGGGAATACAGCTGCTATTGGCTCTGAAATTTTCAACGATAGTACTCTTGCTTCCTTTACCTCCCTTGGCTACAACATATTTGGTAACAGCAACAACAGCGGTTTAAACGGCGCCACTCCCACAGACACCGATATTGTACCTAGTGTATCCGTCAAGCAGATAATTGCCCCTCTGGGTAACTATGGTGGTACAACTCAAACCCACGCTTTATTACCAGGTAGCCTAGCTATCAACGCTGGCGACCCCAACGTTACCACCCCTGACCAGCGGGGTGTTGCAAGAGTTGGTCGGGCTGATATTGGTGCTTTTGAATCCCAAGGTTTCACTATCAAAACCACCGACGGTGATAACCAAAGTACTACTGTAAACCAAAACTTTAACAACCCCCTAACCGTTACCGTCACCGCAAATGACCCGAATGAACCAGTTGCAGGTGGTGTTGTAACTTACACTGCATCGACTATAGGCGCCAGTGCAAACCTAAGTGCAAATCAAGCAACTATTAATGCCTCTGGTCAAGCAAGTATAACAGCCAAGGCAAATACAACCACTGGTAATTATGGTGTAAACGTTGGTAGCAACGGCATCGCTAACACCACTACCTTTAATTTGACAAATCAGGCTGACGCACCTGCAAGTATTACTGCGATGGCAGGAAACAATCAAAACACTACTGTTAATAATCCCTTTGCGACAAATTTGCAAGCATTAGTTAAAGACCAGTACGGTAACGTTGTTCCCAACGCCAAAATTACTTTCACTACACCAAAATCCGGCGCTTCTGCTATCACAAATAACACTATTACTACAGACATCAACGGTCAGGTCTCAATTCCAGTCAAGGCAAACACAATCGCTGGTGGTTACACTGTTAGTTTAGGAGATAGTGGCGCCAGCGCTCAATTTAGCTTGACCAATAACCCAGATAAACCAAGCAAAATTACTGCAACAGCAGGAAACAATCAAAGCACCGTTGTCAACACACAATTTGCTACCAACTTGCAAGCATTAGTCACAGACCAGTACGGTAACGCTATCCCCAACGCTAGCATTACTTTTACCACACCCACATCCGGAGCTTCTGGTACTATCGCAGGCAGCACATTCAATACTAATAAAAACGGTCAGGTTTCGATTCCGGTGACGGCAAACACAATACCAGATAGTTACATTATCGGTGTTTACATTAACGGTGTTGCTGAAGGAGCAAACTTCAATTTGACCAATCAACTAGAAACTATTTTGCAAGAAAATCTCGTTCGCTTGGGTCGAGATTTGCAAGATGAAACGGAAAACAAGACGGAGGAAACTCTAGAAAACACAGACCCAGTACTATGTGTGTCTGCTCAATCTCGGAGTGAGTTCCCACGATTACCGATTTGTAGCAGCAATTAATATACTACACAGATGTGATCAGAGACGCGATATATCGCGTCTCTACAAACTGGCAATTATTTTATTTTATGTATAAATACAGGCACAATATGTATAGAAAATCTAAATTACTACGGTGTGGGTTCATAATTTTCAGTGTGTTGACTTACAATTTTTTGCAAGCTTCATTACCTGCTTATGCCCAAATCACAAATTCAGCTCCCATCTCTCAAAAACCCAATCCCAACCAAGACCGCTTTCCGCAACAAGTTCCCGTACCTGAACCAATTCCTCCAAGCAGTGAGGAGCAACCAATTTTTTCACCGACTCCACAACCGACTCCACAAGCGACTCCAACAACTGAACCTACACAACCTTCCCCTGGCATTTCCATTCGCAAAATAGAAGTTACAGGTGGCATTCAACTGAAACCGTCTCTTATTGAGCCACTAACAAAACCTCTAGAGGGTCGCACTGTAACCTTAGAAGAACTTAAGCAAGTTACGAATGCAATTACTCAATTGTATATAGAGCGGGGATATATTACCTCTAGAGCAGTTTTGGAAGCACAGGAAATTGCAGATGGGATAGTTAAAATTCGTATTGTTGAGGGTGTACTCGAAAAAATTGAAGTTGAAGGTACACAACGTCTTAATCCAGATTATATTCGTAGTCGTATTGCCAATGGCGCCACAACTCCCTTCAACGCTTCCCAGCTAGAAGACCAACTGCAACTTCTCAGAAATGACCCCCTGTTTACTAAGGTTCAGGCAAGCATTAAATCTGGAAGCACAGTCGGAAAAAGTATTCTAACGGTAAAAGTTGTTGAAGCACCTGCTTTAAATGTGGCAGCCAGTATTGATAACTATTCCCCTCCCAGCGTTGGTTCTGAGCGTTTGGGTGCTGCAATTAGTTACCGTAATCTTACAGGTATCGGTGACGAAATAAGTGCTGCTTACAACCGTACTACTAACGGTGGCGCCAGTCTCTATGATTTTAGTTATCGGGCGCCTATAAATTCTAAGAACGGCACTATACAATTACGTGTGGCGCCTAGTGATAGTAAGATTACAGACCCGGAATTTAGAACTTTTGGTATTCGCAGCAACAATACACTTTACGACATTAGTTACCGCCAACCATTAGTTCGCAGTTCTACCGAAGAATTAGCTCTGTCTTTAGGATTCTCTTTACAAGATGGGCAGACTTTCCTATTTGAAAATATACCCTTTCCTTTTGGAATTGGCGCCGATACCAATGGTAACACCCGCACACGAGTCTTGAAGTTTGGTCAAGATTATGCTCTTCGCGATGCTCAAGGCGCCTGGGGGTTACGTTCACAATTTAATTTAGGTACAGGTTTGTTTGATGCCACTATTAATTCTGGCTCTATACCTGATGGACGTTTCTTCAGTTGGCAAGGGCAAGCGCAACGGGTACAAAGACTCGGCAATGATAACTTACTTATCGCTCAAGCAGATGTACAACTAACTCCAGATAGTTTATTACCATCCCAGCAATTTGTAATTGGTGGTGGACAGTCTCTACGAGGTTATCGTCAAAATGCTCGTTCTGGTGATAATGGGTTTCGTTTCTCCCTAGAAAATCGCATTGCTATCCAACGCGATGAAACTGGAAAGCCGATTTTTCAACTGGCACCTTTTATTGATTTAGGTGCAGTTTGGAATCACCCCGACAATCCCAATAAACTCCGCAACCAAACATTTCTTTCAGGTGCAGGTTTAGGAATAATTTGGGAACCTTTACCAAAATTAACAGTAAAAGCTGACTATGCCATACCTTTAATAAATTTTACTGAAAAAGGTAACAACGCTCAAGATAAAGGCTTTTATTTCAGTGTTATTTATAATCCTTAAAACTTATCTTAGATCTTGCAGCATTCTCAATAAGCTTAAAGAAACCGGGCTTAATAACGAAAAATCAACGTTTTATAGCAAAGTCTTTGTCAAGAAGCCCGGTTTCTAGACCTGGTGCATTCTGGTGAGTTATCCTTTGTGATTAATTTATCCTCTCTCTGTGTCCTCTGTGTCTCTGTGGTAAATATATATAACTAACTTTTAAAAAGCACTCAACACAACTGTCCAGCTTCCAAATCTGTAGACGATATCGCTGATAAAGTAAGATTGTTTGAAATATTGTTGAATTGCTTCGTCTGGGAAATAAGTTCTTGTTACATATACTTGCTTTGAGATATTAGTATCTTGCGATGCTATTATAAGCAGTCTTTCTCCGTCACTAGCAACACATGTAATGTATCGGTGGTTCTTAACTAAGCTTTCACGTAGACTCAGCGCAGGGAAATTTTCTTTGATAAAGTAAGTTTGGTTGGCAATACCAGTTCCTACAGATATCACTATAACCCATTGCCCGTTTCCGTATGCTACAGCAGTGATAGATAATCCAATTTTTAATTGTTCTTTAAGCAGATTCTCGCGTGGGTATGTGTCAATTATATAAGTCTGATAGTTCTGATAACTATATATAGTTTGCTTGGACATAATAACAACCCATTTTCCATTGCCATATGCCAAACTAGTTATATAAAAATCTTGTTCCCAGTATTTTTGAATTTCATATGATGGAAACTCAACGCTAGATATATAAATTTGGTCACAAAAATCAGTGTTATTTGATACTATAATTGTCCATTTGCCGTTACCGTATGCAAGGCTTGTTATGTAATTATTATTGCTTTGTCGATAAATAAAGTTTTTTGGAAATTGTCTTTTTCTTATAACTTCTTGATACGTGTATCTAGGTTTATAACTTTTTGTTACATTTGTATTTTGCGTATAATTAGCTGGACTAATAATACTGAGAGCGTTTGCTAAAACTTTAACAGTTAGCGGTGTTTGACCAATAAATTCTCCGTCGCACTGTACATTTTGCGGTGGAGATGCGTTGATGATGATTTCTTTTGCTACGTGTTGCTCAACAACTTTTATGTTTAAACCTTGAATATTTAGAAGTATTATATTAAGTAAACCATCTTCGATATCACAAGAGGATTCGCTCCAATTATCCAGAGCCATGATGTTGTTCGGTTCACGTTTTAAAATTCCAGAATTTGCGATAATGCATTCTTGGGCACGAACTTTGATAGTTTTGCCGTCAATAGTTAATTTGAACTGGGAATTAGAAAAACGGTTTTTTAACAATTCCCATATGTAGGTTTTAGCAAATGCTATATCTTGACCCTCTCTTTTTCTTGCTTCGTGAGAGGTATTTGCTACTGATGCAGCTTCGTAACCTGATGACGCGCGCACTAAGAATGTTTTGCTTGTTATATCATGACTTGATATTTCACCAACATCTATATATCTAATAATATTATTACCTTGATATATAAGTGCCAAAGCTGCTTCTAAATTCAGTGGAATATTGAGTGCGTGTGCTACAATGTTAAGAGTTCCACCTGGAAGAATACCTAGAGGAATTTGATTCACAGTAGCGCTTGCACATTCCATAATTGTCCCGTCTCCACCATAGACAATTACGGCATCAACTTTTAATGCAATAGCTTGTTTTGCTAAAATATAAGCACTATTTGCTTGCTGTGTTGTAGTAAATACCTGCCAGTCGAGATTGGCTTTTTGGATTAGATAGGTGATTCTATCAATTATATAACGGTCATTTTTCGGGTTAACGATGACATGGGCATGTTTATACATATTCATGTTCAAATAACGAGCTTTAACGGGATAAAATAAATTAATCCCATAGACTTTGAAGGCGCCGTTTTAGGTGGTTTCGATAGTAAGTCAATGGTAAATGAGATGAATCACCTTCTGGGTTTGGTGTATAATCGTGATTCTCTAGATTCCACTCTAAATCGCTTTGCACAACCTTGAATAAACAACATAATTTTGAAGCATTCAAAGAAGGCGCCTGATTATTAGTCCTTGCACTGCTCCAACTACCGAAGCTTCATGCCCAACTATTAATATTGTCTCAGAAAAGTGTTTAACTAAATTATCGGCAGTGTTACCAGCGCGCTCTCGTATTTGCTGCAAGGTAATTTCAGGATACTTTGTCCGAACAAACGAAGTATATTTCTGGTCAATACGCGGAAATAATGCCGCTAATTTCTCGATTGAAAATTCCTCGGCGCCTGGTGGTAGCCATAGAGGGAATAAAAACTCACTCAAACCCGATTCAACTTTGACTGGTAAATCAAGTATTTCGGCAATACAATGAGCTGTTTGTACTGTACGTAGAAACGGTGAACAAAATATGTGAACGACTCCTTTACCGCTTCTAAAAATCTACGAAAATCTAGTTTCCATAGTGAAAGCCCACGGTATATCTTTCGCGCCAAAAACTATTAGCGTTTGCACTTGGAAGAAGCCCGACTTTTACTTTTAACAGTTACTCGCTCGACTTCAGCCTTGACCAATAGTCCCCAGTTAGAGACACTATAGTAATCATGCCTAGACCTGACTACTGTGCTTTGGCACTTTTTAAATTGTGACCAACTGCTCCATACGTGTTTTCTCGGATTCACTCCAAGATAAGCGGACACGGAGCTAGGTAGTTTTTCAGTTAGATTCATTCCTCGTCTGGCAATGACGATAGCAGCAGCTACATCACTACTAACACCATACATTCTTACGTATTTTGTTAAGCCAATTAGACTTGTATAAGCTGCATTACGTTTTAATAAAGTTATCCCTCTATTAGAAAGTATTGATTCAAGTAAATGGAAAAATCTGCTGTATGCCCAGCTTGACAACATACGAGCATATTTTCTGTTTTTTTCTCGAAGTTCTTCTTTCTTAGCTGAAAAGTCTAAATTTTCACAAACTATAGGACATGAAAAAGTATTTGTTAAATTTGCTAGCTGTAAACAAGCATCTACTAATTGCGCGTCTTGGTAATTTTTAGATAATCCTGACTGTAAAGGTATTTTTCCTTTTGCCTTTAAATTACCTTGAAAATCAACATACGCCCAACCGATTGAACTTGGATTAATATCAATCCCAATTGCGCCGTATTGTACCGGACGGCTAACTGTTTCAACATGAGATGGCGTAAACTGACAAGCGCAAATCCATTTACCATCTTTACGGTAAAAATGCCAAGTTTTAGCACCGCAATCAGGTAATCTATTAATGTTTCTATCGAAATTTCCTATTTTAGTTTCAACATATTTACCAAATTTTTCTTCTAAAAAATATGGAACACGAAATTTTAATGTATTTCCATCCCATTGACAAGCTGAATTACCACATGTTTCATCTTTAGAACCAACTATAAATATTTCTGAATCTTTGACTTTAACCTGAATAGTCGCTATTTTTAAATGCTGAATTTTCTTCTCTAATTGGTATATATATCGTTTTTTGTTATGTATATTAAATCTTAAATTGTTCCAATTCGTTTGACGTGTCTCTAAATCACATGATAGTGGAAAATCACAACCAGTTTTACTATTTAACCAATTCTTTTTTGCATAAAATTTTTGAGCTTTTTCAAGTCTTTTTTCTGAACGCTTTAACCAGAAATTAGCTGATTTTAATTTTCCTTCAAGCTGTTTAATATGGTTTGCTCTACATTCTCGCGCTGAGTCAACTTTACCCTTGGAAGCAGCAATAATACCACCAGCTTGTCTTTTACTAACTTTATACTTCGCTTGTATATGAGTATTCGTTTCACTCTTTATTTTTTCAAAATCCGAACTTGACAAAATAATACCAACTACTTCACATACAGCTTTTTTAAAAGTGGGAGCAAAAGAAGTCAATAACATCTCAAACTCGGTTAAACCAAGTGGAGTCATTTCTTCAAATGGAGTTGGCAAGCCTTTGACGTATGTGAGCGTAACCATTACCTAAATCCTTTAAAAACTTGATTTTTCGCTCTCTACAAAATATTAATCAAGATTTTGTTACCTGTCAACTGATTTGACAATATTTTCGCTCAAATAGTTAATCCTTATATTCGGGTTTGCTGAAAAACTCCACAAAACGAATCTGGACGCGCTCACAGTACAAAAAAAGGAGAGTGGAGGAGGTTGGCTTACAAATCAAGCCCTAATTTTTCCACCCAAATGCACGGATTTTGAGCCATAAGGCGCCCACCCGGTTGCACCTACTTGGAATCAAAATGCTTGAAACCCTTACATGGGAAAGGTTATAGTTATATTCAGCAATCCCTATATTAAGACTCATGAATTGTGTGCAGAGCGTAATTAATTATAGTACGTTTGCAGGCACAAAGATTTTAGATATCACATAATTGTACGATCAGGAGATTTCTGTTTAAAATTTGCATCTCAGTCAAGAGTGAAATATCTTTTTTCACAGATTTTAGCTAAAATACCAGTTATTTTTCTAAGAAATTCTAGGATTTTTGCCAACAGTCATTAACCCTTCAAATATCTTCCCAGTGCTTGAGCTTGCTTAAAACCATCAACCGAAAGTGGCGAATCATAGAAACGCTCGGCAGTTTTCAACCAGGCAGGATTAACAAAGTCGAGTCGAATACCGTGTCTTGCAATCCAGACTGTTTGACCCATGTTTACCTCGTTATTTTACTATTTAATAGCAGAAAATGTAATTGTTTCTATATAAATAAAATTTCCATATCCATATATAGAATAACAGCAGATACTTAATAACGATGGTAATTTTAAACACTGATACATCAAAAATACAAAAGTTATTTATTAAAACCAGATTAACGTATAGATTGATGTGACTTACATCTTGCACCTCGAACAGAAACCAGGCTTCTTGCCAAAAATGTTGCAATGAAACGTTGATTTTTCGTTCATATGCCTGGTTTCTTTGGGCTTGTTGCGAATGCTGCAAAATATAAGGTGATTAATTTTACAAACATCTTGCCTACCCTATAATGTAAATTTTTCAGAAATTACTTAGTAAGAAATTGAAGCTATAAGTATACAGGACTTACACAATGTCAGAACATTCCAATCAACCACGCGAATTTGATGCAGTACTTGGTGGACAAGTGCCACCACCACAGTATGGTGCAGTATTGGGAGATTTTGCAAGATCGCACCGAAACTTCAAAAATTTCCTTGAGCAGGGAATGTGGGAACAAGCAGATTTAGAGACCACAGTAATTATGTTGAAGTTAGCGAACCGTACAAACCAGGGGTTTCTTTCTGAACTCGATATCAAAAACTTTGATTGCGAAAAATTACAAATTATTAATAATCTCTGGTTAAAAAACAGCAACGGTCGTTTTGGCTTTACTGTTCAAAAGCAAATTTGGCAAGCTGTCAGCAATACATCTGAACCAGACTGGGACGCTTGGTGTCGTTTTGGTGAGTCTGTAGGATGGTATGTTAACGACAAATGGCTATATTGGAACGATGTAACATTTAATTTAAAGGCGCCTGCTGGACATTTACCGCGCGGGGGTGCGATCCGGGGTTGGGGTTTAGGTGATTTTTGGACAGGTTGCAGAAAAATGTCCGCACTCGCTGAAAAATTAGATAGCTGCGGAATTACTGAAGAATAGTTTGATGACGTTAAATTGGGAATACTGATATTAGCAAGGAGTAAAATAGCTATGTCAGTAAATCCTAATAAACCTAGAGAATTCGATGCTGTACTTAGTGGACAAGTGGCGCCTCATAGTAACGCTGTTGTTTTAGGTGGTATTGAAGGTGTTAAAATCCGTTTAAATAGTTCTTTGGAGCAAGCACAGCTATCAGCATTACATGAGGCATTGAAATATGGAGAAGTAGGGTTAGATTTAGTAATTCAATCCTTAGATAGTAAATCAGTACGGCTGAAGCGAGCAGCTTACAACATACTTAAAAATAATCAACTAGCAACAAAAATTCAAGAAGAATTAAAAAATCGTCGTTATGAATTTTTTGCCTGTCTTCGTACTCTGAACGGACACGCATCTAAAGTTAACGGCATTTGTTTAACTTTAGATGGTTCTACTTTATACAGTGGCGCCGAAGATAGTAGTATTAACGCTTGGGATTGGCGAACAGGAAAATTTAAACGTATTTGTAACCCTCAGCCTTTAGATTATAGATTTCCCGCTACATTTTTGCAATCAAGTTCAGATGGAGAAGAAATTGTAATTGCTTATCGTGGACAAGCTATTGAAACTCGCACTATAATGGATGCCCGAAGAATTATACTTGAAGATTCAGGGCTACATCATTCTTTTGCAATTAGTCAAGATGGAAAAACTATATTTACTGATAGTTACAGTGGTACACGTAGAATAATAGCTTGCAATTTTAGAAGTGGTAAAATTAAATATCATTTGCCAGAAAATTCACATCCAGTTTTTGCTATAGTTACAAGCTTAGATGGAAAAACTCTTTTTAACGGTAACGCGAACTTTAAAATTAATATCTGGGATATACAAACTGCTAAAATAACAAGAACTTTAACTGGTCATTCTTTCTTGGTAACTGCGCTTTGCTTAAGTCGAGATGGAAATACGCTGTTTAGCGGCAGTGGAGATTATACTATCAAAATTTGGGATTGGCGCCAAGGTAAGCTTAAGTCTACCTTAACAGGTCATTCTTACGGAGTTAATTCAATTCTACTTAGTCCAGATGGATTAACCCTTTTTAGCGCCAGTAACGATAAAACAATTAAAATTTGGAATTGGCAAACGGGAGAACTAATAAATACGTTAGAAGCACATTTAGGCAATGTAAGTTCTATTGCCATTAGTCCAGATGGAAATTATCTATTTAGTGCAAGTCATGATAATACAATCAAAGTGTGGGGATTGGAAAAAATTATTAATAGCCTTTCAAAATATTTAACGTGACTCAAAAGCTCCGGAGAAATGATATTGACGCAAACCAATTCTGAAGCATTTTTAGAAAGTCAACAGACACGACGTCAATACTGCTCGGTTAAGAATAAAATCCCCCCAACCCCCCTTGATAAGGGGGGCTAAAAACCGCTATTTTCCCCCCTTATTAAGGGGGGCTAGGGGGGATCGATTCTGATAAAATCTCTTAACCGAGTAGTATTGGACACGACGTAACTTACAAGAATTTGATTAATAATATTATGAACCAAAATAACGGTATACCAACACCAGAAGAGCTTGAAATCTGGCAAGCTCTTGACGAAATTGATAAAGACCCGTGTATAGGAGACTAACACAAAAAGAAAAAGATGACCTTTTTGACCAGTCTTTTACTAAAGAAGCTACTAATGAGCTATTGTCAAGAGTGCAAAAGCGTAAGCAAGCAGCTTTAGAAGAGCTAGAAAAAATATTAGAAATGGAAAAGCAATTGGTAGAAAGTCTTCAAGGATAAAAGAAAATTTTTAGCTATCAATCTTCTACAATTGCCGCTGTTTTAGAAATAAATAATTTATGTTATCTCTTGTACCTAGTATTAATTATCTTAGATACAGGAGATTTTTTCATCCTGCAATGCCGCATTTTTTAGCGTTTTATTCGCTATAAATGCGTCTCCATGTTCCAAATTTATTAAGCCTACCGCACGACAACTTTCATAAAGACCGAATACATTATGTACAAGTGTGGGGATTGGAATAAAGGCGCCAGTAGCTTATTTATCAGGTTTTTTATATCAATGGGTTGAGCAATATTGAGTTTTATTCTCTTGAGAAAGATATCTTTATATAAAATTTGATGTTGGGTTACGCTGTCGCTACACCCAACCGACAAAATTTTTTATGCCCAGCGTGCGACGACTACTTTTACTGTACCGTCTTGCATAACTTCATCTTCTTCTATTGTAAATCCTTGTTCTTGTGCGGTTGCTTTTAATACATGATAACCATAGCGCTGCATTAATTGATTCATCCACTGTTGATTATATAAGTGTCGGTCGTATTCGGAGATTATTGCTTCATATTGTCCATCTGTTTGTTGTTTGAAGCCTATGTCATTACTGGAGCTACCGATATATTGGCGCCTAATTATTACTTCTGCTGTTTGTTGGCGCACGTCTCCTTTATAGCCATATAGATGTTGGGCTGTTTCGTGAATTTCGATATTTTTAAATCCTATATCTGATAAGGCTGTAACTAATGCGTCACGGTTTTTGATTTGGGTTTTGATGCTTGTAAAGTGTGACATAGTATTACTGCTTGGTTTGTTTCGTTTTGTACTGGCTTTCTATAATGAACCACAAAGGCACAAAGGGCACAAAGGGCGCCCAATATTTACGCCCATCTACCAACTACAACTCTTACAGTTCCATCTTGTAGAACTTCTTCTTCTTCGATATTAAAGCCTTGTTCTTGTACGGTTGCCATTAGGGTTTTGTGAGCGTACTTTTGCGTGATTGAGTTCACAAATTTTTGCTGGTTAATCTGGGCGCCCCAAAAGTCGGCGACGATTTCATAATTATCGCCACTGCGCCGAAATCCTAGGTCGTAACCGTTGTTTTGACGAATTACATATTCGGCTTGGGTGGTATCTCCGTGATATCCACGTACTTTGGTGTTACATTCGACTTTGTGCCCTAGTTCTTGCAATACTTGGTGCAATACTTCGCCGTTTTTGATTTGAACTTTGATGGTTGTAAAATGTGACATAATTTGTTTTGGGGTTTTGGGGTTTTGGGGTTTTGGGGTTTTGGGGTTTTGGGGTTTTGGGGGCGGGTTTTGTGGATTGTTTGTTTGGTTTTGGATTGTTGGTTAACCCGCCCCTACGGTATTTTCGGTTGGTTTAATCTACTTCTAATGGTCCGATTCCTTGTTGTGTTGAATATTGTTTTAACTCCTCTACTAATTGAATATCGTTTGATGCTGCTCTGGCGCCTGCTTGTGCTGCCCATAATTTGAGTGCTTCTATTTGGTCGCGCGCTATTGCTGCTAATGGAACTGTTTGCGATGTTGCTTGTAATATATCTTCGGTGTTGAAGTCACGTCGGTGTCCGTTAATTCTTGTAGAAAATGCTTGGTGCATAGCATCGATTATTACTTGCTCTATTTCGGCGCCGCTAAAGTTACTTGTTTGTTTTGCTAGCGATGACAAGTTAAATTCACGTAAGCGACTCGGACGTAAGCGCTGTAAGTGAACTTTAAAGATTTCTTGCCGTTCGGCTTCGTTGGGTAAGTTTAAAAAGAATATTTCATCAAATCGACCTTTACGTAATAACTCAGCGGGTAATATTTGGACGTTATTGGCTGTGGCGACTATAAATACTGGGCTGGTTTTTTCTTGCATCCAGGTAATTAAACTACCAAAGACTC
>ERZ1066120.241-NODE-241-length-55579-cov-42.999766_pt1 | contig 55579 bp, 46 predicted proteins | sample MGYA00382767_ERZ1066120 | MGnify/ENA primary metagenome ERZ1066120 (study PRJEB33369, sample SAMEA5778350) | biofilm metagenome | biome: Industrial cooling water; feature: Water cooling tower basin; material: Biofilm | place: United Arab Emirates | collected...
TCCACAAGAATGGTTAATTCCACAAGAATGGTTAATTCCACAAGAATGGTTAATTCCACAAGAATGGTTAATTTAATTTTTGGCTCTTAAGCACATTCCTGCATCATTAAATTATCTCTCAACATAAATTAATTAACATATTCCATTTTTCGGTAAAATACCATAAAATTACTTAGTTTTAAGAGCAAACACTGTAAATATACTAGAATTTGTATAAATAACTAGGCTATATGTTCAGCGAAACCTTAAATAAATTGATAAATGGTAACTTTTATTAAAATATATGTATCAACCTGAACACAGCCCAGGAGATATTATTCACGGGCGTTATAAAATTATTAACTTCATTAGCAGGGGAGGGTTTGGTGAGACTTACAAAGTGGAAGATGCACAACAAGCAAATCTCATTTGTCTGCTCAAATACCTAAGACCACAAAACAGCAGTCCAACGGTTTTGAGACTCGCAGAAGAAAAGTTTGCTCAAGAGGCAGATATTTTACGTCGTTTAGGAAGCCATAATCAAATTCCACAGCTTTATGATTACTTTGAGGAAAATCTCAAGTTTTATTTAGTTGAGGAATATATTGATGGTCAAAATCTTGCTAATGAACTACGTATGGAGTTATTCAGCGAGACAAAAGTTATTGAAGTTTTATATGATGTTTTAAAAATTATAGATTATCTCTCTCAAAATTATGTTATTCACCGTGATATTAAACCTGAAAATTTAATTAGAAGAAGTTCTGATAACAAAATTGTTTTAGTTGACTTTGGAGCAGTTAAAGAAGTTGGTACCCTAGTAGTAAATGCTCAGGGGCAAACAATCTTAACAATGGCTATTGGCACACCCGGCTTTATGGCGCCTGAACAATTGGATGGAAAACCACAATTTGCTAGCGATATTTATGCTTTAGGTGTAACGGCATTATTTCTTTTAACAAGACAAATTCCTGTTTTAAATCAATATAATAACTCAATTTTTAACGGGGTGAGAATCCAACCTCACTTCGCAAAAATTTTAGAAAACATGGTGCGTTATAAATATGAAGAACGCTATCATAATGCATCTGATGTTCTTGCGGATTTAGAACCATTAACTTTGTTAGGACAAGTACTTAACCATCGGTACGAAATTAACAGTTATTTAGGTGGAGAAGGGTTGATTTACACCTATTCTGCCCAAGATAAGCAACGTCCTTATCAAGCTAATTGTATTATTAAACAATTGAAGCTTACACACTATAACCAAAGATTGCTGCAAGAGGCACAAAATCGTTTTTCAGCCGCAGTTCAATCACTAAAAACATTACCTGCTCATCAGCAAATACCACAAATATCAGACCATTTTCAAAATAATAAAGAATTCTATTTAATTTATGATTTTATTGACGGAGAGTCTTTAAGTAAACAAATTACAGCAGTAAGCTTGAGCGAAGTTGAAGTGACTGCATTGTTGAAAGATATTTTAAATATATTATCATTTATACATCAACATGGAGTTATTCATGGTGATATCAAGTCTTCTAATTTAATTAAAAGACATCAAGATGGGAAATTTTGTCTAATTAATTTTGCAGATTTGAAACAAATAGCAAATTTAAGCTTTAATGGACAAAATATAATTGTTCCACCAAGAGGAACAAATGGATATATGGCGCCTGAGCAATTTCAAAATAGATTGCAAGCTAACAGTGATATTTATTCTTTGGGCATGACAGCTATTCAAGCTTTAACAAAAATTTATCCAGACCAATTACAAAGAGATTCCCAAGATGAAGTTATATGGCAAAACCAAGCTCAAGTCAGTTCAAAGTTAACAAGAATATTAAATAAAATGGTACGTTTCCAAGCTGGAAAACGCTATCAATCTGCTCAAAGTGTTTTAAATGATTTAAATACTCAAACTTTGCAGGAAAAACTAGAAAAATATTGGAAAGTATTAGTTTTAATTGGTATAACTTTAAGTGCGCTTCTTGCTTTTCGTATTTATATAGTTTTACAAGAATTGCAAAGAGACAATTTTTTCAATCAAGGCTTTGAGAAAAAGCAGGAAGGAGATAATAAAAAAAATAACGGAGATATTATTGGCGCCAATAAAGCTTATGATGAAGCTATTCAAAAATTCAATCAAGCCTTAGAAATAGACTCAACTTTTACAAAGGCTAAGGTGAATTTGGGTTATACTCATGTTCAGCGTGGTAGTTTTACAAAATCTTTAATAGCTTGTAATGATGCAAAAAAGGATGATTATAATAATCCTAAAATTTTTATTTGCTTGGGCAATGCAAAGCATGGTTTAAAACAATATGAAGAAGCTTTACAAGATTACGAGCAAAGTATTAAATTAGCTTCTAAACCAGATGATATTGATGATTTGGTAAAAGCTTTGACTAATAAAGGTGAATCATTACTCGCATTGCAAAAATTTAATGATGCCCTGGAAGCATATACACAAGCTACTCAAAAGCAGCCAAATAATTCTATTGCTTGGACTGGTAAGGGTAAAGCTCTGTTAAGTTTAGAAAAATATAATGATGCGCTCGATGCTTTTAGAAAAGCTCTTACTATCAAAAATGATTATAAACCTGCAATAGATGGTGAAAAAGAAGCGCGTAAACGATTAAATTTACCGTAGGGCAGGCTTTCCGGCCTATCCTACAGCCAATTACCTACTAAAACAAAAGGCGCCCAATAAAAAGGATGATTAAACTTTTGAATTTTCAATAGAGATATTTGAGCATTGCGAAGTGCTTCTGCCCTAGACAATTTGCGTGTAATCAAATTGTGATAAAATTCTTTCATCAATTCGACCGTAGCATCATCTGATACAGACCACAAACTCGCGATAGTACTACTTGCTTCAGAGCGTATTACTACACCAGCCATACCTAAAGCTGCTTTTTCATCTCCAGAAGCTGTTTGGCAAGCGCTAAGAACAAGCAATTCTATATTTTTATTGTTGATACTATCTTGAGGATTAAGCAAATTCTGAAAATCATCTACATTAATAGTACTATTATTGCCAGTTACAAGAAATGTTCGTTCTCGATTAGAACTAAAAACACCGTGGGTTGCTAAATGCACAATAGTAGGAGAAGTTTTAATTTGTGTTTGCAAATTCTTTTGGTTAAAGTTTTTATTAGGAAGTATTGTAGTCGCTACTCCTACTTTTTCAAATTGCTTAATACTATTTAATTCTTTTTCTACTCCTCGAAGTCCTGGAAATGGCTCTTTACCGATATATTGAGTTTCACTAACACCTGCTGCTAAAATTTTCATATTGCTGCGTGACACTGGTTTTGTTTCCACCAGTTCTTGACCTAAATTTAGAACGACATTATATTTTTCAATTAGATATTTTTGAGATATGTTATCATGTAAAGCTGCTATAGGAATTTTTTGGAATGCTCTATCTAGTAAAAAGACTAAGGTTTTGACATTGTTTGGGTCTAACTGATTATTTTCTTCCAAAGGTTTTATTAACCAATCATATACACGCTCAGAACTTTCCAAAAATTCTTTTTTATTTCTTTCTAATTTTTGCTGTTGAAATTCGTCTGTATCTAAATTTCCCCCACTATTAATTAGAAGAGCCGAGTCTGATTTAAGCTCTGTGTTATTATATATAATGCTTGCCAAGCTTTCTAAAGTATTTTTAACTTCATCTTCGTTGACAGGAAAATAATTACTAGTTGTTTGTCCTGAACGGTAAAGAATGACCTCTAAGCGATTTTTCAAAATAATTGGATAAATCACAACAGCGTTTTGGTCAATTTTGTCTATTTGTACTGGTTTAGCAACAGGAGGGGAACATCGTTCTTGAAAAAAGTTATCTAGTTCTGCTAATTGTAGAGATTGCATAACAAGACGAGCTGTATCTAAGGGACTTTTTAGTGGTTTACCCTCTGTTTGTAGTACTAGCTGCTCAAAATCTATTTTATTTCTGTCTGCTTGCAATAGTAAATCGATAAATTCTCTATATATAGGTTCTACATTTTGACGAAATGAAAACTGATTATCTGTATTAGTTACTAAATCCGCTCGCAGTGACTGAAGTATATTCCATGCTTCTGCGTAAGATGATAATGCTGCTTTTATATCTCCTTGGGTTTTTAGAATGCGTCCTAACTGGTGTCTATGACGATATAATATTTGGCGCCTATCGGCATTAATTTCATTCGACAACGACAAAGCTTGTTCAGTTAGTTTCTTTGCTGTATCAAGGTTGAGCTTATCTTGTTGCGTTAAATTTCCTGTTTCCGGCACCTGTAGTTCATATAATCTAGCAAGACTTCCTAAAGCTAATGTTTCTGCTTGCTTGTCTCCTAAGTTACGAGACTTCTGAATAGCTGTAGATAAAATTTTGGCAATTTTTTGTTCTGGATAATATTTTTTGTTACGATTAAGTTCAATTAAGCTGTTGCTAAAATTAATATATGCATAAATAGCTTCGCGATTCTGTGGTAATTTTTCTAAATTTAACTCGACTTTTGGTAATTTCTGTGCCAAAATATTATCTAGCTTTAACTGTAATCTTTCTAAATCATCCTTGTTGATTTTGATAATTTGTTCAGCCCACCATTGTTTGTTTTCAACTAATAAACTTATTTGATTCAGTTCAGCTTGAGTTTGTGTTAATATAGAAGATTGTTTCTTAGCTAAATCATAGTTACTCATCGCTTGCTGATATAAATTTAAAGTAAAATCAGCAGTATTAAAATTAGCATCTTCATCAAGAATATTACTTACGATTATTTTATAATCTAAGCTATTTCTATTTTTACTTGCTTTAATACGTTTGAGATTACCTAAGCTAATATATATAATGCTCTGATATTCTGGATATTGTTTTGATGCTTCTAAGCTTGTCTGTAAAACTGTATTTGCCAATTCTAACTCATCTAATTTTTGCAGAATATCACCGAGAAGACGTAAGCTAATTACTTTATTTATATTTGGTTGTACTTGTAAACTATTTATAAACTTTCTATGTACTAATTTAATATCATTGCTATTTTTGCTATTCTTAATTAATTGGTCACAGGTGAAATTTTTAATAAAAAGTTGAGTAATTTGATTACACGCTTCTGGATAAAGTCCCAATGATTGTAAAGCTTGAGCTTTATTAATTAAATTTCTATTTTTCCCTTCTTCATCTTTTTTATATGCATCTGCTGCTTGCTGCCATACTTTTACGGCTTCGGCAAAACGTCCAGCTTCGTAATATGAGTTACCTTGCTGTTCTAATTTTAAGGCATTGGATGCTTGAGATGGAATAGGAGCAATTATACTTAGAACAAACGTGAATAATATTGATATTAAAATGGATTGTACTGTAAGGTAAAATAAAAACCTTTTTCTTGCCATGTTCTTTCCCTCGCATCAATATTAACTAACGGAATGCCATAATCTAAACGCGCGTTAAATTGTTCACCCATTTGCCATTGCAAACCCAAGCCAACGGAAGCCAAAGTATTAGTAGTATCTAAAGTACTCTCACTACCGCTGTTCCAAGTAGTTCCAACATCAACAAATGGAATTACCCGTAATATATTATTTCCTTTAGCTGTACTGTAAATAGGTAATTGCAAATCTGCTGAGACAAAAACACCATTATCGCTAAATAAAGCATCTTGACGATAACCCCGCGCGCTAAAAATACCACCTAATGTAAACTGTTCTAAAGGAACGAGTGCTGTATTAGCTAGTTGCACGTCTGAACGAACTAAAAGTCTAGGTGTAACACGGGGGTTATTACTTTTTGAACCGAGCAAACGTAACCACTGTAGTTGTCCTCTCCATGCAAAAAAACGACTATCAGGCGCCGAGTCATTCATTGAGGCATTAAATGCACCTACTCCCACGCTAAACTGAGAGCGTGCCAAAAATACTTCTTGAAAACTGCTTCGTCTCCACTCCTGAAAAAAACGCAGCGCTGAAATGCGAGTATTTCCTCGTGCATCTGCTCCTACAGAAATAGGAAAATCTACCCCTAAAACAGAAGTATCACTTTCTCGTCGAGATAATGTTAAACCGAGTGCAAGCTCTTGTGTAAACTCTGCACGCGCGTTTTGTACTACTGGTTGACGCAAGCTAATTTCATAATTACGAGAGTTTGACTCAATATCTAAATCTTTAAATGGCGGTTCTATAATATTGTTTGAAGTTTTGCTATAGCTAAAACCAATAGTACCATTCCGCGAATTTATCGGTATCGTGTAGCTTGCATTTATCCCATTACTGCCATCAGTATTGTCATAACCTATATTTAACCTATCTCCTAACCCCGTTAAATTAGCTTCTTCTATTTCTACACCCCGTCTAAAACTACCCACACTAGGGTTCCTGCTGTTATCTAATATAATTCCAATATTGTCAGTACTTGCTTCTCTAAATGTAACTTTCAGTAAATTAGTACCAGGAATAGTGCCCGCAGATAATTCTGCTGATATGCTTTCAATTAAAGGATTTTGTTGCAGCAGTTGTAAAGTTTCGCGTAAACGTATGATATTTAAAGGTTTGGCAATACCTAATTCTAAACGTGAGCGCACGTAACTATCATTTAATTGTTTGGAACTTGTTGGTTCTCTTGTAACTCGCAGTTCTTGTAAGCTACCTTCAATAATTTGAATTTTAACAACACAACTTTCGGCGCCTTGTGACTTGACAAAACAACCAGTTAATGTTTGTTCTGGAATATAGGCGCCGGAAGTCACATATCCTTCTTTAATATAAAGGCTAGTAATTTTAGAAGCAGCTTGGAGGAGTTGTGTAAAAGTTATAGGTTGCTTTGTATTTGTAAACTCTTGAATTTCTTGACGCAGCCTTTGGTTACTAAATATATTAGAGCCATCAAAATCGAAACGCTCAATAGTAATTCTACCTGTAACGTTATCAAGATTTTGCTCAGGAGTAGGTAAGTCAGGAAAAATTCGTAGAAGTTCTTCTTGGGGAAGTAGAGGTTCTTCAACAAAAGGAATATTTTGTGCGCGTGCGAACAAACATGTGTTACTCAAAGCAACAAACCCCAACACAACCAAAAATTTAATATGCATGGCAGTTAGTTGTAGGTTGGTTGGAGGAACGGAACCCAACAGTATTAGCTGTAAGAAGAATTTCTCCTTTATTATTAACTCCCCATCCCGTAGCTGGTCGTGGGTAATTAACTAAAGTAGCAGGAGGTTGCTCATTACTAGATGGCGCCGATACTCTTACAGATTCACTCTTTAATGGTTCTGTAGGACTGGGTGGTAGTCCACCTCGTCCGGTAATGAAAAATTGATTACGGTTTTTTCCGACTTCTGCGGTACAAGCAGATGCTACTTGGTTTTCTGGACTGAAAAAGTTTGTTGGTACGTCTGTTAATTCTTGGTTTGAGCCAACATCAGGAAGATTTATTTCAATAAGACCGTTAAATTGAGTTCCTAATTCTGAACTGGCAGTAATGGCAAAAGGAAAAGCAAATAGTCCTTGGGTTGTAATTCGTACATTGCCCCCTTGTCTACCCGCATCTGCTTTAACACTACTGTTTTCTAAAATAGCAATTGCACCTGCTTGTATCGTGATGTTACCGCCATTACTATTACTACCAGCAACAGTAGAAATTTGAGAGTTTCCCCGCAACTGCAAGGAGTCTCGAATTTGTAGCGTTGTGTTGGCACCAGTACCTACTACTGTTGCACCTCGTATAAAACCATCTTTTAATTTAACCGACTGAGCTTGTACTTGAAGTCTACCAGCAGGCCCACTACCACTAGCACTTACTGATAATTCGGCGCCATCTTGAATATTCAACAAACCAGTAGTAATTTCTAAGTTGCCACCTGTACCTGTAGCTTCATTTGCGGCAATAGTGGGTCTATCTTCTCCAGATAAAGCAAACAAACCACTAGCAAATGTACGTGTTTGTACTTGATTATTTAGTGTCAGTTGTACTTTACCAATGCCACTAAGTTCTACTGTATCTGAGGCATTAATAATTAAGTTACCTCCTTGACCTCCAGAAATACCACTTTCACCTCTACCACGAGTAGATGCAGAAATTCTTGCACCATCTTGAACCACCAAACGACCAGTATTAACAGTTAAAGAACCTCCATCTTGAGTTCCTTCTGTGGAGGCAAATAAACCACTACGACTGAAAATAGTAGTATTAGGAATAGCGCTAACTCCAATTAATTCTATAAACTCACGAGCTAATACATTAAGTTCTCCAGAACGTCCCGTTCCAAAAGCTGTCACCGAAACATCTGCTCCATCGCTAACTCTTAGCTTTTTACTATCAATTGTGATGTTACCGGAGTTTCCGGCGCCACGGGAAGTAGCGGCTAAAGTACTAAACTGCTCGGCAGATGTTGATGCTCCAGTTACATTAATTGAATTTGCTAAAACAGTAATATTTCCACCTTGCCCAATACCTTCTGTAGCAGCTGACACTTGTGCCCCAGAGCGAATATTTAACTGCTCAGTTTCTATTTTGATATCTCCACCCTGACCTGTCGCTCTGCTAGGAACAATATTTGGGTTTGGTCTTTGCTCTCCAGATAAAGCAAACAAACCACTAATAAAACGACCATCAGGACTGGCGCCACTTAGTTCTATGTTTTTGGCATTAACCAGCAAATTACCACCTCGTCCCCCTGGTTTATTATCTTGACCTCTACCGCGCGTTGATACAGATACCCTTGCTCCATCCGTTACTTGTAATTTAGGGGTATTAATTGTGATATCACCACCGTTTTCTGTTCCTTCAGTTGCAGCAAATAAACCGCTACGACTAAAGTTTTGCCCCCCTGGACTAATGCGGGCGCCTATTAATTCTACAAACTCAGAAGCATTAACGGTAAGATTACCCCCCTTACCTGAGTTAAAAGTCGTTACAGATACATCGCCACCATCTCTTGCAGTTAAGCGATTAGTGTTAATATTTACACTCCCAGAATTTCCACTTCCCCTTGATGTCGCTGCAATTGTGCTAAATACTTCACCATTAGAACTGGCGCCACTGACGGTTACATTGTTAGCTTGGATATTTATGACACCAGCATTTCCGGCGCCTCCTGTTTCCACAGAAATTTTAGAACCATTCGTCACATTTAAATCTTGTGACCGAACAAAAATTTCGCCACCGTTTTGATTTCCTAAAGTTTCAGCAACAATGTTTGAGCTATCAGTAAGGGTAACATGTCCACCTTGCACTTGAATACTACCGCTACTATTCAGGGCAGACTGTGATAATAATTGAATATCGCCAAAATTATTTACACGATTGTATCCCAAAGTCCAACCATTAGTTACTGGGTTTAAGCTAACTAAACTGTTGGCGCCAACACTACCTACTTCAATACGTCCTTGTGATGCTGTTAACTGACTACCATCTAGAGTAATACCCCCAGCTACTAAAGCTATAGTTTTTTCAGGAGAGACTCGCAGATTGGCGCCATTACTAATAATATTTGCTGGTATTGCTGGGAATTGCAAACCCAAAGGTACATTAATACTCAATAAAGATGTGGTTTGAGGACTAGTCGCGCTAAATTCACTACCATCAGCAAATATAATGCTACTTGCTGTACTAGATACAAAAGAACCACCAATATTTAACGTAGCATTGCGACCGAAGAAAACTCCATTAGGGTTAAGTAAAAATAAGTTAGCATTGCCTCTAACTTGAAGCAAACCATCAATATTAGAGATAAACCCACCCGTAACCCTCGTCAAAATATTTTCAATATTCAAAGGGTTATTAAAAAAAGCTAATCCAGCAGTAGGAACGGAAAATTCTTTAAAACTGTGAAATAAATTACTTCCTGCCACAGTACCACCATTTATCTCAAAATTGATGTTGCCAATCGGTGTGACAACTGAGTTAACTCGAAGAGTGTTATCTGGAACTATTTGCCCCAATGCAGGACTCGAAGCTATGGGCAAGCATAGACAAAGACTACAAACAAGCCAGGAAGGTAGAGCATTTCGTATCATGGGATACATAATTGCCGATAAATGGCAACAATGGTAATGATTATTGAAAAATACTATAAAAAAACAGTAATAGTCAAATAATAAGGTATTATTGCTAACGATTAAGCATTCGCACGAACAATGAACCCGTGAGCAGCCTTATGAATAAAGCTTTTATGACATTCCAAAAATCATTGTTGCTTAGTTTAACTGGAGTAATGACGATTGTTGCAACCCCAGCTTTCAGTCAATCGAACTCAGAAAATAAGGTTTCATTTCGTTGTGACACTTCGCAGCTAATACCAGTAACCGTTGCATATAACCCCAGTAACCAGCAACAACAACCAATTAATATAATTACTTGGAAGCAAGAGCATATTGATTCACAGAATATTGAGCTTGATTGTAAAAAGGCAGCAGAAACATTAGGTAAACGTTTCAATTCAAAGCAACTTTCGGAGACAGATTATTCTTTGGGTGTTGAGACTAAATTATTGGACGATACTAACTCTCAAGATAAAATGACTTTATCTACCGTTTGTTTACTTCGTCGAAGTGGTGGAATTTGTCAACCCAATGGCAGCAATCAACTAGTTCGTATCAAAACTATAGTTAATAACGAAGAAGCCAGTGCTAAAACTTTCTCAACAATTATTAACCCAGATTTTGCCGAATTAGGTAGAGCGAATCTTAGAACTGTTGGTGTAACCTACCCGCCAATTAAGTCTAGAACGTTTTGGAAGAGATTGTTTGGTTTAAGGTAGAATTTATATTATTGATTTAGTATTCAATTTAGACCAGGGCGGGCAAGGATGCTCCGAACTTTGCCAGAAGAATAATCTCCTGGCAAGTTCTCTCCACCCCACAAGAAGTTTGTTAATTTAATCTTGAATAGGCGCCCTTCTGGTTAGATATGAATGTTTATAAGTCATAAACAGATTCTTGTAACATCAAATTATCTCTCGACACAAATTAATCATGTATTGTATTTTACGTTATAATACCGTAAAATTACTTTATTTTTAAAGCAAAAAATTGTAAATAGCTAGGCTATTAGTTTAGCCAAATGAGAAATTACGATTAGAAGTGGAAAATTTAACCAAACTATATGCTGTATCAAGCAGAACATAGCCCTGGAGATATGATTTATGGGCGTTATAAAATCATCAGTTTCATCAGTCGGGGAGGATTTGGTGAGACTTACAAAGCTGAAGATAAACAGCAACAAGGACTTATTTGTTTACTTAAGTACTTAAAACCCCTAACTACTAGTTTATCGTCTTTGAGAATTGCTCAAGAAAAGTTTTGTCAAGAAGCTTCGACGCTGCGTCGTTTGGGAACTCACAGTCAAATTCCAGAGTTGTATAACTACTTTGAAGAAAATCAAAAATTTTATTTAGTTGAAGAATATATCGATGGTCAAAATCTTGCTGACGAGCTAAAAAGTAGCGTATTTAGCGAAATACAAGTTATTCAAGTATTGTATGATACTTTGAAATTATTAGATTACCTGTATCAAAATAATGTTATTCACCGAGATATTAAACCAGCTAACTTAATCAGGAGAAATGACGATAAAAAAATTTTTTTAGTTGATTTTGGGGCAGTTAAAGAAATAAGCACTTTAACAATTGATTCTTACACACAAACAATTTCAACAATGGTTGTGGGTACATTAAAGTACATACCACCTGAGCAAGCTGAAGGTCAAGCAACTTTTGCCAGTGATATTTATGCTTTGGGTATAACAGCACTAGAACTTTTAACGAAAAAGATTCCACATGGAACTCAGGAAGTTGAAAGTATTTTAAACGAACTTGAGATTAACCCAGACTTAGCAAAAATTTTGCGAAAAATGGTGCGATTTAATTATAAAGAGCGTTATCAAATACCATTAAATGTTCTTTTCGACTTACAACCATTAATTTTATTAGGGCAAACACTTAACCATCGGTATAAGATAACAAAGTATTTAGGAGAAGGCGATTTTTATTACACATATTTGGCGGAAGATTTGAAATCTCCTTTTCAATCTGATTGTATTATTAAGCAACTTCATCTCAAAGTTAATAATCAGTATGTTTTGCAAGAAGCACAAAGCCGTTTTACTAACATATTGAATTTATTAGATAAAGTTTCTCATGAACAAGTTCCACAACTTTTTGATAATTTTGAATATAATGAAGAATTTTACTTAGTTTATAAGCTGATACCAGGAGAATCTATAAGCGAGCAGTTAACAAGAGAAAATCGTTGGAGCGAAGCACAAGTAATTGCGTTACTGAAAGATGTATTAAAAGTATTATATTTTATGCATCGGCAAGGTGTTATTCATGGTGATATTAAACCCTCCAATTTAATTAGGCGCCAGCAAGATGGCAAAATTTGTCTGATTTATTTAGCGGCGCCGGAACAACTTAGCAAGAAAAATGAATTGCAACCTGCCAGTGATATATATGCTTTAGGAATGACGGCTATTCAAGCATTAACAGGAGTTCATCCTCAAGAATTAAAAGTAGATTTACATGGTGAAGTTTCATGGAAAAATCTATGTAATGTCAGCCCAAATTTAGCACTAATATTAGATAAAATGGTGCGTTCTAAAACTGAGAAACGTTACCAATCCGCACAAAAAGTTTTAGAAGACTTAAATACTCAGGTATCGTGGGCAAAAATTGAAAAGTATTGGCGCCTAATAGCTATGCCTACCATTGCTATTAGCTTTAGTATTGCTTATTCTATCTATTCAGGCGTTCAAGAACAGCAAGCAGTACATTATTTTAATCAAGGTACAGAAAAAATACTCTCTGGAGACAATCATAAAAAAGCTGGTGATATTGAAAAAGCTAATAAATACTATAATCAAGCCATTGCAGCTTTTGAAAAAGCAACACAAATTAATCCAAAATTCACAGAAGCTTGGGTTAATCAAGGGTATGCTTATGGTCAACGCAGAAAATTTGCCGAGCAAGCTCATGCCTGTATTCAAGCACATACAATTAACTCAAATTCTCCTTTAGTTTGGATTTGTATTGGAAATGTTCAATTTGCAGCAAAGCAATATGAAGACTCAATTAAAAGGTTTACTCAAGCTACTCAAACTTGTAATTCTCAGGTTGAAAGTGAAAAAAATACTTGTGTTGTAGCTTGGAGCAATATAGGTGATGCTTACTTGGCTTTAAATAAACCTGAACAAGCATTAAATGCTTTTAATAAAGCTCTTCGTGTAAAAAAAGATTTTCAACAAGCAATTAATGGCAAAACAGAAGCAAAAAAACATCTATAATACAAACACGTAAAATCTTGACTTCTGTCATGCTGAAGAACGTTAACGCAGTTTTCCCGCAGGGTAGCATCTCTATAATGTCATGCTGAGGAACGAAGCATCTTAAAAGTTTTGACTTTATTAAGCGTGAATACGAGAAACCAGGTTTCCTTTGATAACGTTGAAGGTTGTTATGTTCAGTGTTGGGGAAACCTGGTTTCTGGTTTGTTTAGTTAAAAATTAGGTCTAGGCGTTGTTGTGATTGTTTTAGTGCTTCTGTGGGGGAGGTTTTGCCTAGTAGAACTGATTCTACTGCTCGACCTATGTTTTCTGAGACTCGGTTGTAACCTGGGAATATTGGACGAGAGCGTCCATATTTGGCTTGGTCTAAAAAGACTTTAACTGCGGGTTGTTTTTTGGCAAATTCTAGGTATTTGGGATTTTGGCGAGATTTGATGTTTATGGGTAAATATCCGGTTCCGAGTGCTAGTTCAGTTTGGAATTCTTCGCTAAGTGCATATTCTGCAAATTTAAATGCGGCTTTTTCTCGTTCTGGCGCCGTTTTAAACAAAAATAAGTTTTCACCACCAATACTGGTTGCTGGACGTTGACCTACTGGTATGGGAAATACACCAAAGTCTATACCTTTAGCTTGAAATTCTCCTAATGTCCAAGGCCCTGTTAACTGCATGGCTACTTTACCTGCTACCAAAGCATCGGTTTCATATCCGCGTTCGGGACCCGACAGCACAGCTGAACCATCTGTAATTAAATTTCGCCAAAGCTCTAATGCTGATATTGCTCCAAAATTATTTGCTAAATTAACGGCGCCAGCTACTTGACTTTCACCATTTACTAAATCACCGGCACCGCTCCACATAAACGGCAACCAGGTAAATACTGTAAATTCTCCTTTTCCTAAAGGTAGAACCATACCATGTTGGTCAATTTGTCCGTCGTTATTGGTATCGCGCGTTAGTTTTTTTGCTACTTGTCTAAATTCTTCCCAAGTCTTGGGAACTTTCACCCCAGCAGCTTTAAATAAACTAGGACGGTAAAAAACACCGACGTTATTTGTTGCAAAAGGTACAGACCATATTTTCTGTTTGTATTCCATCGACTCGAATAGTGTCGGGTCAATCTCTGCTTTTACAGGAGATTTATTTAAGTATTCATCTAAAGGTATCAACGCATTAAGTTCGACTAGCTGACCACCAATAGTTGGATTGTACCATAATAAATCAGGGGGTGCGTTTCCAACGACTGCTGCTAATATTTTCGGTAATTGTTGGTCTTGCTGCCCAACGTACAATGATTCAACTTGAATATCTGGATGAGTTTTATTGAATTTATCGACTAGCTTTTGCAGTACGTCACGGTTTGGTGGTGGGTTGACACCTTGCCACAATGTTAAACGTATTACTCCATTATTGTTAGAAGTGTTAGAAGGCGCCTGACACCCTGTTATTAAGAATATGGTACACAGGAGTACTACTAGTAACCCCCTGAAGGTGCTTCTATAACTGCGAGCGTTGAAAAAAAACGGCATAAGACAAATACTTAATAAATATAGATGAGTTGACTTACGAACGATTATGGCAGGACACAGTAAATGGGCAAATATTAAACGCCAAAAAGCAGTGGTGGATGCGAAAAGAGGTAAAACCTTTACGCAAATGTCACGAGCGATTATTTTGGCGGCACGCAGTGGCATTCCAGACCCAACAGGAAATTTTCAACTGCGAACGGCTATCGAAAAAGCTAAAGCTGCTGGTATTCCCAATGATAATATTGAGCGTGCCATTGCTAAAGGCGCCGGGAATTTTGCTGGTGACAATACCCAATTAGAAGAAATTCGTTACGAAGGTTATGGCCCAGGTGGTGTAGCTATTTTAATTGAAGCGCTGACCGATAACCGTAATCGTACTGCTGCTGAACTGCGAGTATCGTTTAGCAAAAATGGCGGAAACCTTGGTGAAACTGGTTGTGTCAGTTGGATGTTTGCCCAAAAGGGCGTATGTATCGTAGAATCTGTTAAAAATGAAGATAAATTACTCGAAGCATCTATTGAAGGTGGCGCCGAATATTATGAAATGACCGACGAAGAAACAGCCGAAGTATTTACCGAAGTCGCTGACCTCGAAACCCTTAGCCAAACCCTCAAAAATCAAGGCTTTAAAGTAACCGAAGTTGAACTACGCTGGATTCCTGACAATAGCGTTGAAGTTAGTGACGACCAACAAGCACGCACACTCCTCAAGTTAATTGACACCCTCGAAGCATTAGATGACGTCCAAAACGTCACAGCTAATTTTGAAATGCCAGAACAATTAATGGCAGCAATAGCTTAATTGTGCTAGCGATGTCATACACGGCATCGCCTACTACTTTTACTATTTTTCCATGAAAACTCCACATCGGTTAAGTTAAGTTATAGGTTTAGAGATATTTGTGCTAGATATTTAAATGAAGCTAGTTCAAGGAGCGGAATTTCTGAAAAAGGTTGAAGCTAAAGGGGTTGAAAAACTTATTGCCCCACTTATTGCACTGCTTGGTTTCGTGTTTTTAGTACAATGGCTAATACGCGGGGATTTACGCTCCGAGTTTTCTGACCCTACTTTTAACCAACAACAGCCACCTTTGGTAATGAAGGGGGGAGACCCATATATCCGTGCGCTGATGCGAACAATTTCTGCTAGCGAGTCTAATACACCACGTCCCTATTCTGTTTTATATGGTGGTAAAAATGTTAATGACCTAAGTCGTCATCCGCAAATTTGCGTCACAATAGTTAATGGACCGAATAAAGGTAACTGTTCTACTGCTGCTGGTCGCTACCAAATTATTAATACAACTTGGTATAGAATTGCTCCTCGCTATCATCCGAATCCATCAAATTTAATGTTTTGGACGAATTATAGCTTTGAGGCAGAGTACCAAGATATGGTAGTTCATCGCTGGTTAAGTGATTCACGTGTATGGGGCGCCGATATTTCCCAATTATTACGTCAAGGTAGAATTAATGATGTATTAAAAAAATTATCTCCGACTTGGACTAGTTTAGGATATGGTATTGAAAATAACTCAATGAGTCGCTCTTTACCTGGTATTTATCAAAGAATGTTGCAAGATGAGTTAAAGAAACCGGGTTTCTCTTCGTAAAACTCGAAATTATCGTTCCACTTGGAAAAGAAACCCGGTTTCTGAGGGTATAAAAAAAGTTGAAACTTTTTCTGCAAAAATCTTTGGTTTTTCAAAATGAATATTATGTCCGGCGCCTGAAATTATATTCAAGTTACAATATTTACAGGCATCTACCATTTTAGTATTTATTTCAATAAATTTTTTATCGTATTCTCCAACTAATAAAAGTATTGGCACTGTATTTGTCTTAATCTTGTCCCAAAGTGATGGTTGAGTTCCTGTTCCCATCCAACATAACGATTTCGCTAATTCCGCAGGGGTATTTTTAAGCCGAGTTGTAATTAATTTATCGTACTGAGAATGGTTTTTAATATTACCGAAAATAGATTGAGTATACCAAGCTGATAAAAAGCCTGTAAAATCCTCAGTTGTATTAATTCGGCTGAGCTTTCTGGCTATTTGATTATCGCTTTTGACTCGTTCTAAGCGCTGTGTTTCTGTAGATAAACCAGGAGAGGCAGATTCTAGAATAACTTTTAAAAAACGTTCAGAAAAGTTTAATATTAAGTATAAAGCTAATCTACCACCCATTGAGTAACCAATCAAAAAGCAGTTAGATATTTTTAATTCGTTAAGTAAATTAATTAGACTTTGGGCCGTGAATTCCATTGTATAATAATCATTACTTTCTAACAGTTGACTTTTTCCATGTCCTGGTAAATCAACTGTTAAAAACGAAAAATCATTTAAATCTGAAATTATTGATACAACGTCTTCAAATTCTTCACAGTTACCCATAAAACCGTGTAGAAATAGAATTGTCGGTTTACTCAAATCCCCTTGAATACAGTAGTTCAACTTATACTTATCACTCAACATTTTTTAAACTACTCACTACTCAGCACTCAGCACTCATTACTCAGCACTCATTACTCAGCACTCATTACTCTATTAAGGTAAAAATCTATCTAAGGCAGCTTTGAGTTGCTCGATTTCTGTTTCAATATTACCTTCCTTTGAGGCTCTAGAAATACACTCGCTTAAGTGTTCATCCAAAACGATGCGGGCTACTCGGTCTAAGGCGCCACGCACAGCAGCAATTTGTAATAGTACATCTGGACACGGACTATTTTGTTGTACCATTGTTTTTATGCCGCGAACATGTCCTTCAATTCGCGATAGTCGGTTTACAATACGTTTGAGAGACTCTTCGCTATGTACATGAGGATGGGCTGAATGGTTATGTGAATGGTCATGTTCATCATGTTCGATTTTTAGTGAATCAGAAACAGGCAAAGGTTCTTTTTTTAGTCGGTTGGTTCCATTCATGAGTAGTAAGCAGCAAGTGTTATTAAAATCAATCCTAGCCTAGATGCAAGCCGAGAAGTGGAATTATAAGATGACAACTGCTCAGGTGTAAAACCCGAATGAGCAAGTACGGATGTCTATAATAGCTTTAGAGTTACATTTACAAATAACTTTGATAATAAGTGGTTTATGCTGTATTGCTAAGAAAACTTATCCGTTTGTTGGAGCGAGAAGTGCAACCATTAGGCGCCTTTCTTCGTCTGTTTTCTAGAGATTTAAACCAATACGTGCGGTTTTCACGCTCCTATCACTTTATTTATTGAACGAAAAATTAGGTTGTAGATATGCGATTTTCCAAACTACCTCGGTCACTCCGCCAATTTGGTACGCATGTATTAGCTATAATTATGGGGGTCATGCTAACAGTTGGCACCCTAAGCGTATCTCCTTCCATTGCTTCTCCTGTATCGAGTGACACGGCGCCAGAATTAATGCCGGAGTTAGTAGCTCAACGTCCATCAAATGCAAACGCTGCTATTGGTAACAGTAGCTTTGTAACTGCGGCAGTTAACCGCGTTGGTTCGGCTGTTGTTCGTATTGATACTGAACGTACAATTACACGACGTACTGCTGACCCTTTTTTTGATGACCCATTTTTCCGCCGCTTCTTTGGTGATAGTTTCCCACAACAGGCGCCGAGTCAACAGCAACGCGGTTTGGGTTCTGGTTTTATCATTGACAAAAGTGGATTAATTTTAACTAATGCTCACGTCGTCGATAAAGCTGATAGAGTTACAGTCAGATTCAAAGATGGCCGTACTCTACAAGGAAAAGTCCAAGGTTTCGATGAAGTTACCGATTTGGCGTTAGTTAAAGTTAATGCTGGCGCCGATTTACCAGTAGCAGCATTAGGTTCATCTTCAAATGTACAAGTTGGAGATTGGGCGATTGCAGTCGGCAACCCTCTGGGATTAGATAATACTGTAACTTTAGGTATTGTAAGTACTTTACGTCGTACTAGTCGAGATGTTGGTATTGGTAATAAACGGCTCGAATTTATTCAAACCGATGCAGCAATTAACCCAGGTAACTCTGGTGGACCACTTTTAAACGCACAAGGTGAAGTAATTGGTATTAACACTGCAATTCGCGGTGATGCAATGGGTATTGGATTTGCAATTCCTATCGACAGAGCAAAATCGATTGCCTCTCAACTTCAACGTGGTGAACAAGTTTCTCACCCGTTTATTGGTATTGGCATGGAAGATTTAACTCCCGAAACGGCAAGACAATTCAATTCAAATCCTAATTCTCCCATTCAAGTGCCAGAAGTTAATGGTATTTTAGTCGCGCGTGTAGTTCCTAACTCTCCTGCTGCTGCTGCGGGAATTCGTATTGGAGACGTTGTACTTCAAGTCGATGGTAAGCGTGTAACCAAAGGTGAAGATTTACTCAATATTGTTGAGCAAAGTCGCATCGGTCAAACTTTACAATTAAAAGTTCAGCGCGGTAGCCAAACACAGCAACTTTCTATACGTACCGCACAACTTCAAGACCCTTCTTAAGATATGTCTTAAAAGTTGAGTAAAATACAAATTGTCATTCTGAGCGTAGCGAAGAATCTAAAGTTTAAATATATACCTAAGATGCTTCACTGCGTTCAGCATGACATCGAGCGAAGAATCTAAAGTTTAAATATATACCTAAGATGCTTCACTGCGTTCAGCATGACATTAATGGATGACATTAGTAAAGGGCGCCAAGCCGAAGCTTTGCACCCTTCAAGTTCTTATTAGCATGAATTATTTGTTGGTATAATTAACCACGTTGCCAAACTTTAACGGCGCCATTAGCACCAGCACTTACTAGCATTTGGCTATCTGGACTAAACACTAATTTTTTAACGCTGGATTCATGTCCGGTAAGAGTTGTAATTTCTTCGCCAGTTTGTAAATTCCAAAGTTTAATGGTTTTATCAGCGCAACCAGAAGCTAGTACAGTACTATCACTGCTTATAGCTACAGAATATACTTCGTCGCTATGACCAACAATTACTCCAACAAACTCTCCGGTCTGCCAGTTCCACAATTTAATTTTTCCATCAGCACAACCACAAACAAATAGTCGTGTATCTGGACTAAAGGCGACTGAGAATACTGGAGACTGCGCGTTGAAGGTCGCAATTTCAGTTTTTGTATTCAAATTCCATAGTTTTATGGTTTCGTCATAACTTCCACTCGCAAGAATTGCACCGTTACCACTAATTGCCAAAGCATTTACCCAATCATCATGCTTGACAAAAGTAGCTGCTGCATGTTCTTCGTCTGCATTCCAAATTTGAACTGTTTTACCTCTGTCACCCGAAACGAAAGTTTTACCATCTGCACCGAACACTAGTGCATTTACTCCATACGCATGAGTAACATATTCACGAATTTGCTCACCACTAATAGTATTCCACAACTCAATACGCTGACTCAAACCAGTACTAATTAAGGTTTTGCCATCGGGACTAAAGGCAAGTGACTTTAAAATACCAGAGTTGCGCTTGATTGTATGAATTACTTCACCAGTCTGCAAATCCCACAGTTTAATCTCTATACTACCAGTCGCTAGCATTGTTCCATCGGGACTAAATGCTACTGCCTGCGAGTTTCTCAAAAAACTATGGACGCACTTCCAACTCGTAGCTCTAAGTAACGAAGCAGTTTTTTTAACTACCTCTACTGCTACTTCTGCTAATCCTAATGTTACCGTCTTCCCTAATGATTCTTGCACAGGCGATAACACAGCACTTTTAGCTGAAGCTTCTATTGAAGACACACGGTTTGCAGCACTTGCAGTGGATTCGGAAACGAAATTCGATATACGTGATGGTAAAAACATAGTCCCGCTCAAAAAATTTTAGTATTTGTGTTCTAGTAAGAGGGCGCCTATTTGAAGAGGCATTAAAAAGTGCTGCGAACACGGTAGACACAGGTTCAGTAACCTTGGGTACAAGCGCGCAACAGCTTGTTGGTAAAGGGTTAAGTGAGCAATCACTCGGTAAATTCTCTACTTTTTGTCAACTTTCCGGCTTAAACATTACCGATTTCATGAACAAAAGTTAAAAACTGTGGATGAAAGTTGCTGTTTTTTAATTTTCTATGACAACCCTTAACTATATTTTCCATTCTAAAGCAAGAAAATAAACATAACTTTATAAAATGTTAATAGTTAATGGTTAACATATGTTAATTTTATTGTTAATCTTTGTTAGTTAACAATAAATAATCAGTCGCCCTTTGGTGAGCAATGCTACTGAAAATGTATGTAAACAGTAGTATCCAAGAGCAATAACAACAAAACTCCCCTTTTTAACCTTGTTGATGACGACATAGTAGAAGCGTGTTTTTACGCTTGTCTAAATTTGATGCTAACTGAGTAACAATGTATAAATACTTACTCAAATTATTAAGAAATTATTAATTTCGCTTAGATATTCTAGCAGCAGCTAAAGGAAATACATAAGCAAAACAATTTAGGGAAACACCACAGCATCAATTTCACTTACGTTGTAGCTTGTTAAAAGTACCCATGTCACTCGTAGTTATACGGAAGAGTAAAGGAATTTTGCTTTAAATTTGTTAACAATTAAAAGTCGAATCATTTACGCAAAAATCCAAGAAACCTGGTTTCCTGTTCAATGATTTGTAATAAAAACGACGATTTTGCTGTAGAAAGCAGGTTTCTGAGACTTTTAAGTTTTATCTTTAGATAGCCAAGAAAGAATTTAAAATTCTGGTGGCGTATCGACGGTTCTATAATTGATTCTGGCCCCATTAATCGTTCGTAAACCATGTCGGAAGAAGATATCCGTGCCACAAGGCTAGAGAAAGCAGAGCAGTTTAGACAGCTAGGAATAAATCCCTACGCTTATCGTTGGGAGTCAACCCACCATACAGCCCAGTTGCAACAAAAATTCGTTGACTTGCCAAGTGGCGAAGAAGCGGATGTTGAAGTTGCTGTTGCTGGACGTGTAATGGGGCGCCGCTTTATGGGAAAGCTGGCTTTTTGTACCCTTGAAGATGATTCGGGAAAAATTCAACTATATATAGAGAAGCAAGTTATAGACGAAGGTATGGCACAAACAATTCCCAATGCCTTCAAAACACTTGACAAACTCGTAGATGTGGGTGACATCATTGGCGTTAAAGGTACTATTAAACGAACTCAAAAGGGTGAATTGTCTGTATTTGTCAAGCAATTTAATATTTTGAGTAAATCTTTATTGCCTTTGCCCGACAAATGGCATGGGTTAACAGATATTACCAAGCGCTATCGTCAGCGATATGTTGACTTAATTGTTAACCCCGAAGTTAAACAAACTTTTCGGCGCCGTGCCCAAATTACAGCGGGTATTCGCCGCTATTTGGAAGAACGCGATTTTCTGGAAATTGAAACCCCAGTTTTACAAAGCGAAGCAGGAGGCGCCGACGCTAGACCGTTTATTACCTACCACAACACCTTAGAAATGGAGTTGTACTTACGTATCGCTACCGAGTTACACTTAAAACGGTTGATAGTAGGTGGGTTTGAAAAAGTTTTTGAAATGGGGCGGATTTTCCGCAACGAGGGTATTTCGACTCGTCATAATCCTGAATTTACATCCGTTGAAATTTACCAAGCATATGTTGATTATAACGACATGATGGATTTAACGGAGGGGGTTATTACCACCGTTGCTGAATCTGTTTTAGGAACCTTGAAAATTAACTATCAGGGACAGGAAATCGATTTAACACCTCCGTGGCGCCGTGCGACAATGCATGATTTAGTCAAAGAAGCCACAGGTATAGATATCACTACTTGCAGTTTAGATGAAGCAAAAGGCGCCTTATTGAGTGCAGGTGTACCAAATGTAGATGAATGTAAATCGATAGGTAAGCTATTAAATTTGGCATTTGAAGAAAAAGTAGAAACAACTTTAATTCAGCCAACATTTGTAATAGACTATCCGGTTGAAATTTCACCTCTAGCAAAACCGCATCGTTCCAAACCAGGTTTAGTAGAACGGTTTGAATTATTTATAGTGGGAAGAGAGACAGCAAACAGTTTCTCAGAACTTACCGACCCCATCGACCAACGTCAACGCTTAGAAGCACAAGCAGCACGTAAAGCGGAGGGAGACTTAGAAGCACAAGGTGTAGATGAAGATTTTCTGACTGCCTTGGAATATGGAATGCCACCAACAGGAGGATTAGGTATAGGTATAGACAGATTAGTCATGCTACTTACCGACTCTGCGAGCATCCGTGACGTTATCGCATTCCCGCTCCTAAAACCAGAAAAACCCGACTCAGAAAAAGCTGAAACAGAAAAATAAATAACATTTGTAAGGGTGGGTTGAAAAGCCTACCCTTTTTTAAGTGTCCAAAAAATCTTAAAATCTCTTTCGAGCGTGAGTATTTCTCCAAGGAAAAGTGCAGAGTGCAAGCAACAGAGTTAAAAGAAAGGCTGAAATCATTGATAGAGTCAGCTTTTGAGGTCGATATGAATTTAGCAAGGAGGTTAGAAGAGTTAAATCGTTGGGTAAAAAATGTCAAACCTGGTTTACTGACAGCCAAACCTTTGGTAAGTTTACTTTTGTTACAAATAATTCAAGATGCAGAAGCTTGGCTGATACTCCAATCAATGCCATCCGAAGAAGAACGACTTGCTGCGTTAAATGTCCTCAGTCCTGCATTAAGATACTGGTACAGTGAGTTATTCCCCAGATGGTTAAACGAGAACGACCCCAAATTTTATGTTTGGAGACAGAAAATTATGGCGGGTGAGTTTACTCAAAAAGACGGCGCCTTGATAGAATCTGTTAGTTCGGAGATACAAAAACGTAATAGTGAAATTGTTCGACGCTATATAGCTGACTTATCGATGGCAACTGATATAATAGTTTGTAGCAGGCAGAAACCACTTTGTGTACAACTCACAAGTCTAAGAGATGAACACTCACAATATAAATCGGATGAATGGGAAAATACACTACGTATATGGGCAATAGAAAGAGGGCTATTTTTGAGTTACAACCCCGCCACAAGTAACTATGTGAGTCAAATTGTAAATATAATAGTATATAACAGCAATAATCTGGCGCCTACTACTTATCTAAAATTTAACTTATAACCCCATGCCATCACACTGATTTTTTTTGATTCTAATTTCAATCACTTAAAACAATTATTACATTAATATTACTGAGAGAATAACAGTCATCATGGTAAATAAGGCTATTGACCGTCAGCAAAGACTATCCAAGTTTGTGCAAGCTGTAGATGCCGCCCAAGAACTGCAAAATAATATACTTAAATATGGAATAAATGCCGCTTATCTATATTATGAGGATGTAGATGGAGACTGGCTATCAAAATGGGGAGACGAAGATACACCATCAGAATTAATAACAAGTTTTCTTCTAAGTAATGATTTGGTAGCATTAAATTTACGAGATATGCTTCACGACAAATCAATTCCAGAAATATCTAATTACTTAGACAACTGCATGAATATTTCTACAGAAGAAAATAGAGTATTTGCAGTTAAAGATTTACTGATAAGTAGTATCAACAATAAAAGTGGAATTGACTTATTAAATTTAGCTCAACAAGTAGTAGATAGATTAGAAGACATAATAAGGTAAGGTGGACACTGCCCACCCTACTTTTAGCAGATAAAATCATACCTACAGTTCTACCTTAAGGTGATGCAAAACACCCTCGAAATTACCTAACCTTAAGGTTAAGGAATTTCAAGCAACAAGAAGGTATTTATGGTAGCTAACTCCAGCGAAATTAAAAAAAGTGTAAACGGCGCCCTCATATCAGGTATAATACTAACAGTTCTGGGAATAGCAGCAATTGCATTACCAGTAGTATCTACAATATTTGCAGAGACTTGGGTAGCTTTAATCTTAATTACAGCAGGATTTACCAAATTGGTGTATGCCACCCAAACCCGTCATGAAGGTGGTTTCATCTGGAAGATTTTACTCAGCGCTTTATATATAGCAACAGGTATAATGCTATTTGTCTACCCATTAACAGGAATTTTAACTTTAACACTGTTACTTGGTAGCTTCTTACTAACCGAAGGTACATTCGAGTTAATCCTAGCATTCCGTATTCGTCCACAACAAAACTGGACATGGGCATTAGGTAACGGTATTGTCACCTTAATACTAGGCGCCTTAATATGGTTCCAATTTCCATATAACGCACCTTGGTTAATTGGTACAGGTCTAGGTGCAAGCATTTTAGCAACAGGTGTTTCACGAGTAATGCTATCAATCAATGCGCGTTCAGCATTAAACAGCGCAGACCAAAGTTTAGACCAAGGCGCCAGTGCTTAGGTAAAGAAGGTATAATTAGGGACAGGGCTTGCGATGCCCATCCCACAAAAATTATACTTCTCACTCACTGCCTCATGTCATGCTGAGGAACGAAGCATCTTATGGTATATATTTACCACAGAGACACAGAGTACACAGAGAGAAGAAAAAGAGATTTAAGATTGGCGCCTATAAAATTATGCTTCGTAACCAAGCTTCATTTTCTTTAGACAATTTAGGTGTACAAGCTTGTTTATAATCAATACCTAGTTCAAATCTGGCACGGTCATAAACTTTATGCAACAAAGATTGTAAATCTAAAACAGGTTCATTTTCACCAAAACGTAAAGGAACTGGAATAATTGGTATTATTTGTTGCAGGTTAAATGCATATAGTTGTGCTTTTGGACGTTGGTAACTACGACTAATCATTATTCTATAATCTGAAGGAATAACGGCGCCCATTGGGAAAGGTTCACCACCTCGCAATAAATCTATTTCAATTAAGTGTGTTGCACTAATTAAAATCTTTTGACGCTTTTGTAAATATGTACTACGTCCTTCACCATTACGTTTATTTTTAGGCGATATTAGTTCGATAATTGTAATTACATTTCCAGTGGCGCCTTCACGAATTTCCAAAAACCGCTCTTGTACTTCCTCAGCAATTGGAATTTCAATATTTAACGGTTGAGTAATTGGTTCTAAAGTAGCTGTTTGTGTTGTGCTTTGTAAAGAAGTAGTTACAGAAATATCTGGAATTCCAACCAGTATATTATTACCATCATCACTAAGGTATACACGCTTCTCGACGGCAACGCGGTAATCTCTACTGAGGCAATCATCCAGAGCATCAGCAATTGCTACAATCAAACGACTGTGAAACTCTGACCAAAATTCCGGATTTTCTAAATAAGGGTTCATGCCTGGTAGTGGTGAGGGCATAGTCGAATGCGTATCTTAAGTTAGTTTTATTATGCTTATTATAATTCAAATAATGGCGCCAATTTACCTGCGGTACACTACGTGAATAATCCCCCTCTGTGCCCTCTGCTTTATGATTTTGGCGGGCAGGGATGCCCGCTCCACAAGAGAAGACAAGACAAGACAAATTTAATTTGCTAGCCAGATGGCTACATTTTTAACATAAGTATGAATATCATCTAGTGCGCGCGGTTCGGTTTTCATTCCGTTACCGGGTGGTTCATCTACAAAACTGGGGCAACCTTTTTCAATGTCCCAGTTATAATCTACTACGTGATGAAAGCTAGAGTTTGTAACGGCACGTCCTAAATTATTTCCTGCGCTGTCTTGATGATGGTCGATAGCTACTACTAAGTTAAAGTCACGCCCTGTTATTATACTTTTACTTTTTGCTATTACACGCGCGTATTTATTATTTGCAGGCGCCCCTATTCCTCCTTCATGTGGATGTGCTGGGAAGTATTCGATAGTTCCTGATGGTGAGTTGGGGTTTTTAAGAAGTTCGTGTGGTTCGAGTACGGTTATTTTTTGATAGTCACCGTTGGCGCCAGAATGATAGTTGGGAAAGTTAATATAAGTTGTATAAGGGTCATCACGAGTTAAACGTGCTGTATCTGGGTCAGGGTTTTTGGTATGGAAGTAATGAGTATCACCAATATCTATTAACCCACACATCGAACATCCCATGTCTTGATGGTCGCGTGTTGTTAAAATACCACCACCACGTTGACGAAATGCATTAATACCTGCTATATCTTTTTCGCTTAGTCCTTCACCAACATCTAAGGCAAATAACCAAAGTTCGTCGAAGTCAGATTGATCAAGCGAGCTTAATATTGGGTCATTACCTTCAATATCTGTCACCCTGTCACGTCCGAATACTTCAAACAAAGCATTTCCAGCTTCATCGCGTAACGATGCTAGATAATTTTGTAGCATTGAGAAACGCGCAATACTCCAATCATCTTCGGTAGTAGGAATTGTGGTTTGTAGAAGAATGCGAATTGGTCTAAGCATTATTTACTCTCTTTAAGATAACGCACTTTTTCGATTTACTTTATATATATGAACTATTTTGTCGCACCATAGTGACTCTTTGACAAACTCCATGCCTATTTTTTGTAAAACTCTTACTGATGCTGTATTTTCTGGTTCTACTATACCTAGTAAATATTCGAGGTGTAATGTATCAAATGCGTAATCAATACAACTACTAGCTGCTTCGGTGGCAAAACCCTGGCACCAAAAATCTGGGTCAAATCGATAACCTAGTTCGTTTTCTAAATTATTATCTATTTGTTCTATCGCTATTCCGCAGTAACCAATTAATTTTCCTGTATTACGGTGAATTACTGCCCATTTCCCATACCTATGTTGTTGATATGAGTCTATATAGCTTTTGATTTTGATTGCTGTTTCTTCGGTAGATATGGCGCCAGTAGGAGAATAATGCATTACTTCCGGTTTACTTAGAATATACGCTAAGTCATCTATATCTGACATTGTAAATTCACGTATAATTAAACGTGGTGTTTCAATAATTGCCTGTATTTTATGCGTATTATTGATTAAATACTTGTCCAACCACTTGTTTTTTGAGCCTTGCCATAAAGTTAAAAGTAAAGCTATATGTAAAACAAGCGTCACTTGTGCATATGGTTGAATCGAGAAATCATAAATAGTTAGCCAATCTCCTCGAAAACCTGTAAACGAAACAAGTGGATAGAAAATTAAAGAGTAAACTAACTGAGCAATAGCAAAAGTATAAAATAATTCTTTCAATGAAGGCTTTTTAACTACAGGCAGGATTAATATAGCAATAATACCTAGTAAAATTGAAATTAAATTACCACTAAACGCTATCCACCAAATTTGGTCTATGGTAAAATTTCCAACAGGAACAACGTAACCCCAAAAAAGGCGCCATTGAAACTCTCGAACTTGACCACCAAACAGCCAAGTTGCCGCAGCATGTCCCAATTCATGAAAAAATACTCCAAATGGAATTAGTATAAAAGCTGCTGTTCGTTGAATTAAAAGCTTATCTTTTGCTGTTACAGAATCATCCCAAACAGAACTCCAACTATGTGATAAACGAATAATAGTATCAAGGCTGATAATGCTGTAAAGTATAGAAATTAAATCGAACGATGAATTGTTAAACATAGATAATTTATACCATCAATGCTCATTTCCATCATAAATCCACATCGCCTGACTATTTCCAGCTTTCTTGAACCCACACTTTTCATAAAAAGCAATAGCTTCGCCATCTGCGACTAGCATCTGCATATGGAAACCCTCGTACCGTCTCTTCAACATCTCTACCAAAGTTTTTCCTATTCCTTGCACTTGATAGTCTGGATGTACTAGCAAATGAGGATAATAAACTACCAACGAACCATCAGAAATAGCATTTCCTATACCAACTAATTGTGTATCATCCCACGCGGAAACAAGATAATGCGAGTTTAGCAAAGCTTGATGTAATGAATGTGGCTTCATAACTGAAGACCAACGGTTAGCTTTGTACAACAGAACAACCTGTATCATTTCAATATCCCGCGTTTCAGAAAATACAATAGTCATAAATTTATTTATACAGGCAGCCATTAAAGGAAATTACATATAAAACGAGTCTAACAAAATCACAACAGTAAGCCTACGTATAATTTAAATCCACCTCGCATACAGTAATTATGATGCATCTGATGAAAAACATCTGTTAATCGCAAACCGGGCTATATTAAACCTTATAAATTATTTCCGCAAGATTTGTGGTGACTTTATGTTCAAATTAGTACTTTTGTAACAAAAAGTTAACTTTTTGTAGATGGCAGTTCATATATCTGGGCAGGGCTTGCGATGCCCACTCCACAAGATGATAAATTGAATTAAAGAAAATTCCTCAATAGTTCGGTAAACCTCATCAACTCTTCAAGCACTGGCGAAGAAATAACGCATCTCTATTAAGCTATCTAAAGCAAATCGACAAAAACAGCTAGAGTACGGTAAGCTCATAACGCGCGTTCATCTAAACGACCGTTACAATCGAAGTAAGAAAACAAGTAGAGGAGCAACCAGGATGCAAACGTCATACGATTTCGATAAGCGTAAACTGTTGTCCTGTCTGTGTCATGGAGCGATTTTCTTCAGTACAACGCTTTTGTCAGTGGGAGTTCCGATTGCAATTTACTTTGTTTCGGATGACCCAGTAGTAAGAAACAACGCGAAAGAGTCAATCAACTTTCACTTTAATGTTTGGTTCTGGGCAACTGTGATTGGTGTGCCCATTGGTATTTTATCTTTTATTACCTTTGGTCTTGGTGGAATTTTATTCTTTCCAGTAGTTGCGCTCGGCTTTGCAATACACTGGGGTTTAACTATCATCGCGTTGCTGCACTGCATTAGTAATGTCGATGAACCATTCCGTTACCCATTTATTTTTAGAGTATTTTAGTTAATTTTTAGAGAATTGTCATGCTGAACGTAGTGAAGCATCTTTGATATACAGTCATACTATAGATTCTTCGCTGCGCTCAGAATGACAGTTTATGCTTATTTACTTATATATATTTCCATCAGGCATTATGGCGCCGTCCCATGTTGCTCCAATAGTATATGCTCCGTAAAGGTTTGCTTCGAGTAATTCTGCTGCCGTTAAATCTGCATCTATTAAATGTGCCATTTTTAATTCTGCTTTCTTTAATACAGCACCAGTAAGTTTCGCTTCATATAATTTTGCGCCACTTAGATTTGCACCACTGAGGTCGGCGCCACTAAGATTAGCACCAACAAGTGACGCTTCAGTTAAATCAGCACCCATTAAGTTTGCTTGACTTAAATCTGCTTCACAAATCGTGGCGCCGTGTAAATTTGCCCCACTCAAATTCACACCGTTGAGATAACTACCAATCAGATTTACGCCTTTAAAATTCCTTTCACCTGATTTGTATCTCAATAAAAGTTCGTCGATACTCATAACACTCTGATTAAAACTTGTTTTATTAGATTCACTAATATTTGAACATTTAACTGTAATTCTTGTTACTTATTGTTTAATTCAAAAAGTTTTATATTATTCTAAATCTAAAATTAGGCAATTTATTTGTACAACTAATAACATATAAATATTATTTTCATAATTTAGTTTTACTCTCTAACCATTATCTAATCGACTAAAAAAACACACACATTGTTGCCACCAGCGAGCAGTTAAAATCATGCTATTCATTTCCCATATCCCCAAAAGCTTTATTCTCCAAGGGTTTTCAATAAAGCTAAAAAACGGTAAATGACCAAAAGCAGCATCTAGACTAAAATTCAAATAATCATAATCTAACCAGTTATCTTTAAGTCTCCAACCTACACGGTTTGCAAAATCAATACCTGTTTCACCAAATTTGACATTATCTTTACCAATGACCATTGCTAAAACGTAATCGTTAGGTTGGGTTGATTTTAAACTTTCCCAAATTTGCTTCTGAACACTAAAACCAAAACGTCCACCGCTATACTTGACCCAAAGACTATCTATAGTATAAATGTCTTCACAAGCTAAATTATTAATATCTTCTAGCTTGAGATAGATGTTTTGATGAGCAAGCTCAAGTAGAATATGCGTTGTTTCATTATTTGCTTCCTGCCATTTCCCAGATTTGAGTAAATTGTGTAATTTTTGGTAATTCGCGCCAAAATTTAAAGATATGTCTTCTATATTTACTTTGTCTGTGAACAATGTTTGATTTAGCAGAATTTCAATAATGCCTTTTGTTCCCCATAACCAAAAATATGGTTTAATATTTGATGAACTCAACTCGATTTGTAATTGAGTAATCCAACTTGCTGCCGTTAACCCTGATGCTTGGCGCCTTTGTTTTAAAGTAGTAAGTAGAATATTTGTGAATTGTTCTAAATTTTCCCCAGGTGATGCGGCAATTACACATTGTCCTTTATTATTATGATGTAGAGACGTTACATGTAACGTCTCTACCCATTCCCGCACCATATTTGGGCAATCTAAAATAATAATTTGTTGTAGATTTGGTATTTTTTGTAACTGTTTTTTCAGCCACGAACGAGTCATCTTTAAAGTTGGCGATAATTCGAGCAATGTTTCACCATCGGGTGTTGTTTCAATACTCGCACGTAAATACAACAAAACGGCGCCATGTTCTAATTCCAATAGTTTAGTTATACTAGAACGTAAATCAACCGATGTTGCAGGTTGAAATAGATAATCCACATCAAAACCACCATCAACACGTAGTATTTCAATAATCCCTTGACAAGCATCACTCTTGTGAAGTCCTTCAATAACTAAAGCTTTTCGCAAAGGATGCTGTTTACCTTTACTACTTTTCAAACCCAAAATTAATTGTCCTACCCCTTCAACTATTCGCTTAGGAGTTTGCAAAGAATATTCTTGATAAGCTTGAGTAATTCCAATACTTCGGTTCTGCTGGTTAATTAATCTTAATTGTTGATTTGTCTTATCTATATATGAGAGCGTCTGTTGATAGACATACTTATATAAACCATCTGCATCTATTACACCTTGTGTGTCTGCCGCATCACCAAGCAACCCTTGCATGAGATAATACGTAAATAATCCATGTTCCAACTCTGGAAATTCCCAAGATAACTGGTCTTGGTCACAAGATAGTAAAGCATAAAATCCTTTACTTTTAGCCGCACGTTGCCGCAACAAGTTGACTAACTGGTTCGTAGAATTTCCTTCGTTTTCATTATCTCCTTTGGCGCCAAATAAAGTCATTCCTCCACTATGACAAGCATCCAACCAAACCACCTGCTGCTGTGCTGGACAAGTTTCGAGGGTTTGTAACAATTCCTGTAAACTTAAACCTGTGGCGCCTAAATTAGCCTTATGCGTATCTTGTAAACAAAGAACTACACGTGCGGAAGCATCAATAATTCCATGTCCAGAGAAATAAAATATCACCGTATCTTGCGGTTTAGCCGAAGTAGCAATTTTGCGTAAACTACCACGAACAGCTTCTAAGTATGGAAGTTGCTCAGTAAAATCATGATGAACCATCACTTGTTTTTGTGGAAACCCCTGTGTAGCTAGCAGTAAAGCATCAGCTAAACCTTGGCAATCTTGAGCCGAATAATTTAAGCCAGGTATATTTTTGTCTTCATATTGATTTACACCCACTAACAACTGCCATATTTTAGCGGCGCCTGTTTCTAAAGCGTTAGTGGACTTACTGGTACGAATAGCTACAGGACACATCTGGTAGTCTGGCAAAAGTAAGGTTACATTCTAATTATCAATTATCAACATAGTTTTGAGCTACATCTTCAATCATCGAATTAACTTCCTCATCACTTAATCCATTATTCCTCGCCACATTACTTACATTACTACTAATAACTTGTTTCACAATATTTTCTGCGTATCGATGCGTGAACCCCTTTCTCGTTCCAACAAAATCAAGCTGCTCAGTAAAGGTTTTTCGGCATGTTTTACACTTAAATCTTCGCCTATTTAAATTTAGTATTACTTCTTTATCTCCTATAGGTAAATCTTTTACTAAGTGTTTTTGATTTTGGTGTAAATGTTCTGACTTTTTACCGCAATCCGGGCATACTGCACTTTTGACCTTTTTACTTACTGATAAAATTAAGACTGAACCTTCTCGTAGACTGGACTCTACCACTACATTAGGCAAGTTTAATAGTTCGGTTAAAACTCTTTTCATAATAAATCTTACTGGAAAAAAGGATAGTTAACTTAACATTTTAGCACGTTAAGTACGCAAAAAACTTTTATCCTGACTTTACAGAAGCGCAAAAACGATAACTTAACCGTCGAATTGCTGATTATGACACTAACCCTAATAACGAATGGCACTTACTTAACGAATTGTAGGTTGGGTGGAGGCTTTGCGGAACCCAACATTAACGTCAAAATTTGTTGGGTTTTGCTTTGCATAACCACCCTGCGGGAAAACTCCGTTTACGTTGGCGTTCCTCCACCCAAGCTACGATAAAGTTTTGCGAGCTTAAGTAAGCTTACAGTTGGTATAAGAGTCAGCAACCAGGATTAACAAAATATGTTACTCCTCATATACTACAAAGTTAATATTAAATTAACTAACCAAAAAAATTCTCATAATCATCATGATTGCCAATCTAGAACCATGTCACAGTATCACCATCTAAAATGCCAACTGCTCTATACATTATGGTTATTCGGACAGACCAAACATTGTCTTTTTGATTAATGCACTTAAAGCGTAAAGATGGATGAAAGGGATTCTCTCTCCATAAGTAGTAAGCTTTTTTTTGCGCTACGTTTCGTACTGCTATCAAGGGTAAAATATTCTTCCCAAAACGATGGAAGAGTAATGGATTTCATAGCTTGTCGTAATCCATCGGTTTCGCAAGTCCTTCTGCTATTTGTTGTCTCGCACGCTTGGCAACTGCCGAAAGTTGAGATTGTGTTTTTGCAAAAGTCTCATCCCATTTATGCTCGTCTTCTAATTCAAGAATATATTCTCGAAGATGCTCTACAACACGGTTTTGTGTATCTTCCGGTAATGATTCCAACATCTTGATAACAGTGGCAATCGCGTTTGATGACATAGCTTGCTGTTTTTGATAACTTTTCTTATCTGGAATGTATACGCATATTTTATATAACTAAGTATATTATAGCATTGAGAGATATACCTGAGCCAAAGTTAATAACGTTGGGCGGGGGGAAGATTACTACTCCAGTAGAAAGCGCGGATATTCGAGAGTTAAGAGTCAAGGAATTTTTGCAGGCAATTTTGTCGTACCTACAAATTTTACCAAAGCGTAAATCTTAACCATTTTTAGTGTTTCCAGCTTCTACAGGTGGTGGAAAAAGTTTCTCAGAAGTTTAATAGTAGCTCAATGAATGAAATCGTCGAGTAACCTCTTAGGGACTTCCAAAAAATAAAATCGTCATCCAGCAATAATCATAATCATTACCAAAAAATATGAATGATTAGCATCTGCGGTTGTACCGTTTTGTAGTAAATTGAGTTATTGGTAATATCTTGGGTGTTACGTGTGATGTCAATAGAATTAACAGAATCGTTCAAAAACATGCTAGTAGAAACGGCACTTAAATTAAAAGGCGCCTTCAAACGACGTTTTCAAGCGCAAACAGTTTTGGAATTAGGTCATGGAGGCTCTCTGTTAACGCAAAAAGAGTTAGGGTGGGACAGAGATACTATTAGAAAAGGGCTTAAAGAATTAAAAAGTGGTATTACTTGCATTGATAACTACAGTGCAAGAGGAAGAAAAAGGGTAGAAAAAAAATTACCGTCTCTTTTGTCAGACAGTATTTGTGTGACAGCGCTTAAATCGGTTTTCTGTTCCGATGCTACTAGAGAGCCTTCCTTAACCGAGCAGTATTGGATTGTCACCCCCTCAAGACCACAAGCCATCTAGTTAAAACTAATACATTCTTTCTGATTCAACCATTTTGATTGTTCGTTAGTATAGTATTGCAATTGGGGAAATTTGCTTTATTTGTTTTTGCTGATACTGTTTGCTTCACGCATACTATGAAATAATTTCAGAGCATTAAGTTGCCATAGATAATGTAAAGAAAATTGCAAAAACAATGAAAACGGCACCTTCGCCATTACATCGCTATCTGAAAGAAAATTTGTATGATAACTATAAATTAATTAATGAAGGCACACTATATCCATACGAAAATCCGGAGTGTTTCGGCATCTGTCTGATGACCAAAAGTGGTCAGGTATTTGAGGAAGGAAATTGCAGTAAATTATTCACAATTAAATCAATTTCTAAACCTCTTGTTTATGGTTTAGCATTAGAAGATCATGGTCGTGATTATGTTAATGCCAGAGTGGGTGTTGAACCAACGAGAGAAGCGTTTAATTCTATTATTTTAGATGAAAAAACAAATCGTCCTTACAACCCAATAGTGAATACAGGTGCAATTGCAACTACCGATTTAATCAAAGGCTATAGAGTAATAGAACGTCTCCAACGCATCCTCGATATGTTCAGCCGTTACACCGGACGGGAACACGAAATTAATGCCCCTGTTTTTTTAACAGAAAAAGTAACAGGAGACAACTATCGAGCAATGGCACACCTGATGCTCAGCTTTGGCATGATTAGCAATCGCATTGAAGAAACCCTCGACCTCTATTTCCAGCAATGCTCGATTATGGTTAACACCCGTGATTTAGCAATCATAGCAGCTACCCTTGCCAATGGTGGTGTCAATCCCATTACCAAAGAACGGGCGATTGATGAACACTATGTTCAGGATGTGATCAGTCTTATGCTCACTTGTGGAATGTACGAATACTCAGGGGAGTGGGCATATCGAGTAGGAATTCCTGCAAAAAGTAGCTTGGGCGGAGGAATTACTGCGGTTGTTTCCGGTAAGCTGGGGATTGGGACTTTTTCCCCATTGCTAGATGCCAAAGGCAATAGCATCAGAGGTATCAAAGTTTGTGAACACCTGTCGATAGATTTTGGCTTACATATCTCTAATGCCGCTAAACCAAAGCTCATTTTAGAAGATTTGATTGAGGGAGTTAATTCTGCCCAACGCGGAACTAGCCTGATTGGAACTAGCCTGATTGGGGCTAACCTGATTGGGGCTAACCTGATGGGAGAAGACCTCACAAGAAAAGACCTCGTTAGGGCTTACCTCAGTGGGGCTAACCTGATTGGGGCTAACCTCATGGGAAAAGACCTCACCGGGGCTAACTTCATCGGGGCTAACCTCAGTAGAGCTAACCTCAGTGGGGCTAATCTCAGCGAGGCTAACCTTTACAAAGCTAACCTTTACAAAGCTAACCTCAACGGTACTAACCTCAGCGGGACTAACCTCATCGGGACTAACCTCATCGCAGCCGACTTCAGCGGGGCTAATCTCAGCGGGGCTGACCTTAGTGGATTTGACCTCAGTGGAGTTAAACTCAGCGGTGCTAATCTCACTGGAGTTAACCTTACCGGAGTTAACCTTAGCGGACTTGACCTCAGCGGGGCTAATCTCAGCGGGGCTAACCTGAGTAAAGCTCAAGCGCTAGAAACAGATTTTACTGGTGCAAAGTTTACAGGAGCTTGTTTGGAAAACTGGAATATCAATAGTGCTTCAAAGTTAAATGACATTAATTGCCAGTACATCTATTTAAGAAATGACAAACAAGAATGCCGTCCTAGCAGTAGAGAATTCGCACCTGGAGAATTTACTAAATTATTTCAGAAATCTTTAGAAACCGTTGACCTAATTTTTCGTAATGGTATTGATTGGAAAGCTTTTGCTTACTCATTTAAAAATACACGAATTTTAAATCAAAATACTCCATTGGAAATCCAAAGTATTGAAAATAAAGATGAGGTAGTCTTAATTAGGGTCAGTGTCGTAGAAAATGCGGATAAGTCTAAAATTGAAGGTGACATCATGCACATCTACGAACTTGCCCACAAAGCATTAGATGCACTATATCAAGAAAGATTATTAGATAAAGATAAAGTAATTAATAATTTATTTTATACAGTTAATCAACTCAGTGAAAAACTAGGTGAGGTTCCAAAAATAATGGCTGAACAACCTAAAGTATATCAAAGTATCAATGGTAAAATTTATGGTGGTGTTGCTGGAAATGTTGAAGGAAATCAAAACATTTACCCCTCAGAGCAAAAGCAAACGCTATCAGAAGCAGCAACAGAAATTCAGAGACTACTAAAACAATTAGAGAAAACTAACCCTACAGCAACGCAGGCAGAACAAAATGCTTACGTTACTGAGTCAATTTCTCCAAAACTCAGAACAAGATGCCTGAATGCTTTGCAAGCTGGCTGGAAAGAAGCTGTAAAAGAGTTCTTAGATAATTCTTATATTAACGTGGGAATTGCTATTTTAGAAGGCTGGAAGGAAGCAGAGTGAAAACCTGACTTTGCACTTATCTGCGGCTTGTAGGAGAGAACCAAATGGTGGATTAGTAATTGCTAGCGCTATTTATAAAGATGTCATTCCTCATGTTTTAATTCAAGGTGCCTCTGATATTTTAAAAATTTGATTTTTTTAGCGTTTAGTGGCTAAAAGTAGTAAAAAACATCCCTCCATGGCTTTGGTCTGAAAAGCTTGCCTGATAATACTTTTAGCAATTCGTCTAATTCCTTAGCGTACAAAATATCTTTTTTGGTGCGATGACCCCTTACTCACTGGGCAACAGATACCGAGCAAATTATTGAGAATGCTTATAAAGAATGCGCTCAGTATGGGTTAGGAGCAATGGATGCTTTACATATCTCCGCAGCTATTTCAGTAGGTGCGGTAGAATTCCTAACCTATGAAAAACCTGAAAAATCGATCTTCCGCACAAAAAGCATTCAAGTTATTTCTATTGTTCCAGGGTCGGACTAATTTCTTAAGAAACTCAGCATCATCAAGATTTTGTTGGGTTAGATGGATATTGAACAGCTTGGGAAAGCTGTTCCACAAGAGTTTTTACAGTGTTATGCGAGTCCAACTAGTTTTTCAGTTAGTTCCCACATACGTTTTGCGGTTGTATCGTCTGTGGCTTTTTCGGAAAGTTCTTGTACAAAGGACTGGCGCCCTTCTTTTTGACGGTTGCCCCAACTCCAGTGGGCGCCAGATTGGTTAAACTCAGGGTCAGCTACGACTTGTGCTACCCGTTCACCAGATAATTCCTGAGAAACATATCCTTTTGTAATGTTTTTTTGGAACCAAGGGAATATTTTTTGGAATAATGGATAGCTGTTGCGGAATAAAGGTGTATCAGCTACGCATCCTGGATATAGCGAACTAAAAGTAATGCCTGTAGAGTCGTGATAGCGTTTGTGTAACTCACGCACGGTAATCATGTTGCAGAGTTTGCTGTCTTTGTAGGCTTTACCTGCTTTGAATTGCTTACCGTCTATCATACATATAGGCGCCTTAAATCCAGCTTCTAATCCCTTTAAGTCTCCCAAATCTGCTGGCGCCGGAATGGGTATTTTACCTCCCAACTCCTTAGAATTCGCTGTTACTGTTCCTAATATTACCAGTCTTGGTTCTTTGGCGCCTGAATTTTTCAAATCTTCCAGCATTAAGTTACATAGCAGGAAGTGTCCAAAATGGTTTGTGGCAACGCTTAACTCGTAACCATCTGGACTATACAATGGTTCCTTTAACAAAGGCATATACACGGCAGCGTTACATACCAACGCATCCAGTGTTTTGCCTGTTTCCCGAAAACTGTTTACAAACGCACGCACACTGTTTAAGCTGCCTAAGTCGAGATGAATAACTCTGTAGCTGTCTTTTGGCATTCCTAAACTAGCTGCTGCTTGTTCTGCCTTTTCTAAATTTCGACACGCCATTATAACGTACCAACCACGTTTAGCCAGCGCATTTGCAGCGTGCAAACCTACTCCCGAAGAGGCGCCTGTAATGATTACCGTTGGTTTTTGACCTTCTACCATTTGTTAAAACCTCATCAAAACAGAATTAAATTTTTTCACTGTTTATAGAATCTCATGCGATGTTCGCAATTCGTCAAACAAAAATAATTATCGTGAAATGATAATAAAAGATTCTACATAAGTTATTATTAAAAGTTTATATTTTTTAATTATTATAGCAACTGCGTATTAGTCGAAAACAGTCAATGGTAAGCATTACGTTGTTTTGTGGCATTATTTCTATGTTCGTATTTATCAAATTAAATTTACAAAACTTTGTTAAGGAATGTTAACTAATACAAATCCCTGGCAACGGATTGGAACGGATGTAACGGATGATTAGTTTTTTAATTATTAAATCCAATGTTTAGGATAAGTTCTTTTTGCTACTAAATTATTGAAAGCATATGTGCAGGAGAGTATAATTATTGACCCTGCTAAGACTGGAGCAAATAGAAATCCCCACGAAGCGTGACTCATTGCTCCTACAAGTGCGACTGCTCCACCAGGAGGATGAATTGTTTTTGTTAGCAGCATTAACTTAATTGCTACTGCAACAGAAGCTGCTTGAACCCACGGAGCTGACCCAAATAAATGAACTAAAATAATACATGTTAAAGCTCCGAGAATATTCCCTCCAATTACGTTACGAGGTTGTGCTAGAGGACTTTCTGGTACCGCATATAAAAGTACTGCACTTGCTCCGAAGGGCGCCGCTATTAATGGATAGTTTGTATGTAATGATAGGTATACAAGAGATGCTATACCTAAAAAGCTGCCTATGCCTGACAGTAAAATCTGTCTATAGGAGAAGCTTGGCTGATGTACAGAACTTCTATAGAGTTTTAAAAAATATCGTTTTACTTTATCTGACTTTTGCATAAATATTGCCATTGCCTAAATCGCTCACGGGATTTCCTTTGTATTCTGTCATGATAACTTAATATTTGAATAAAATGTAGCTAAATATACAGAATTACTGTTTGACTTTATTGATAGCAATAATAATTAGAAGCAATGCTAGCCAATACAGCATTACAACCCCTTGTAGATTCACTGCGGGCTTGCCTGTCTACACCTGAAGAGCGCATTGAGCAGCACTATACTAGACTTAAAAGAAGTAACAACTTCATCCAAATCTATAAATGTGAGTAATCAGTATGTCTGAGGTAATTGAGATACCAGCGGAATTAACGCCATTTTTGCTTCCTAGCGCAGTTCAAAACCGTCTTCAATTTTTGTTAGACCGTCAGGATGCAGGCGAACTGTTAAGTGACGAAGAACGTCAAGAAGCAGAAGGATTAGTCGAATTGTCAGATTTTTTATCTCTACTTCGCTTAAGGTCACAGCGAGTTACGAAAAAACTATAAATGTCAACATCAATTTCAGCTTCTTTGCGTAGATTAGTTATTCAAAGGGCGGGTAATCGCTGCGAGTATTGCGGTTTATCTCAAGCAGGACAAGAAGCGACATTTCACATTGACCATGTCACACCTGTTGTGGCAGGTGGGCAAACGGTAGAAAATAATTTAGCGCTTGCTTGTGTATCCTGCTCATTACATAAATCTGCTCGACAAATGGTTCAAGACCCGCAAACAGGGGGAACTGTCAAAATCTTTAATCCTCGTCAACAAATATGGAAAGAACATTTTGAGTGGGATGGTGTACGAGTTATTGGGTTGACTGCTACAGGACGAGGAACTATTGATGCTTTACGTATGAATCGTGCATTAATACTAGCAATTCGATCTGAAGAGGAGCTTTTAGGCAGGCATCCACCACCATAAAACTTTATTATTGTGACATCACAACTTCTTTTTCCTCGATAACTTCGTAGCCTGTAGCTAATTTGTCAATTGCTTTATCGAGTAATTCAACTCCTTGCTTTACGGTTTCTATTTTATTCAACTCACCACGTAAATCAGAGGCGCCAACAAATCCTTTTGCGTACCAAGCCATATGTTTACGCGCTTGGTAAATACCGCGTTCTCCTTTATATTCATACAACGCTTCTAAATGTTCTTTGGCACATTCGAGTCTTTGTATAAGTGTTGGCGCCGCTAATATTTCCCCTGTTTTTAAAAAATAATCAATTTCTCCCACTAAAAACGGATATCCCAAAGTACCGCGCGAACACATTACACCATCGGCACCTGTTTCTTCCAGACATCGCACTGCTGACTCTACAGAAAATATATCCCCGTTGGCAATTACTGGAATATCTAATACTTGTTTTACCTTTCCTATCCATTCCCAACGCGCGTTACCTGTATAACCTTGGGCACGAGTACGACCATGTACAGTTATCATTTGGGCGCCTGCATCTTGCATACGAAGAGCAAAATCTAGTATCGTAATCTCTGCATCATCCCAACCAATGCGTGTTTTTACGGTGACAGGTACATTAACTGCCTTAACTATTTCTCTTACTATTTCTTCTGCTACTTCTGGTTGTCGTAACAGCGAAGAACCCCCACCCTTGCGAGTAATTTTATTTACCGGACACCCCATATTAATATCCACAGTATCGGCGCCTTCGGCAACCGCTTTTTGTGCAGCTTCAGCTAAAAAATGTGGACGGCAATCGAATAACTGAATGCTTACCGGGCGTTCGTTCGGGTCAATTTCCATAATAATGGGAATTTCCTTTATATGCTGTAACCTAGAAGCGTGAACCATCTCGGTATATAACATTGATTCTGGAGCATAACGACGAACAAGGCGCCGGAATACCAAATCTGTTACACCAGATAAAGGAGATTGAAGGACACGACTGTTTACTTCTAGGGCGCCGATTTTTAGAGGAGTAGAAAGTCTCGCTTTAAGGTGGGGAGGTAATTGCAGCATAAAAAGTAAATATAAAATTACGTAGGGTGTGCTCTGAGCCATAACAAACTAGAAACGAAGCAAACAATTAAACTGCTGTCACGCACCATCGAATATTTATTGAACACCAAACGGCGCCTTTCTAAAAGGATATTTTAAAAATTTTATTAATATACAATTATAACCTAATTTATGTGTCTTTGTGTAAGACATTTTACCACAGAGACACACTAGAGTTCACCGATAAAAATGTTCTACAAGTTTAAATTAATCTTCTTATTTATATTATGATGTGCAGCAAGCGGAAGCGACTAAATGTTAATTTTGTACTGTTAATAAACCAGGTTGCTGTGGAGTAGTTGCACTAAAAACACCTTGATTACCAAACTGTACACCACTCGCGGTAGTAACAACAAACGAACCGCGAACATCTAAGCGCGCATTTTCTCCAAAAAATATCCCGTTTGGATTGATTATAAATAAATTGGCGCCACCATCAACGCCCAAGATTCCCAAAATATTCGATGCGTTCCCACCTGTCACCCGTGCCAATATATTTGATACCCCAGACGGGTTACTAAAATACACTCGCTGTCCATTTCAACCAATTGTAGAAAATCTACCTAAAGACCCGAATGAAAAGGTAATTTTTATTTTGTGGGGTGGGCATCCTTGCCCGCCCTACCCTATATATTTGGAACATATTTGGAACGGGCAAGGATGCCCATTCCACAAGAGCAATTTAAGTATCCTTTTATAGAGCTTCAGGTGCAGCAATGCCGGCGCCTACTGAAACTTGACCGTTAGATTGTAATCCGGGTTTGGTATTTGTTTCTTTCTCTTGGGGTATTTTAGTGAAAGATGAAGTTGAAGATGTGTTTGTATCGGGGAGTAGTCGTTTTGCTTCTGCTTGCTGTGACATTAATGATAGTCCACTAACGGCGCCAGCTACGAGTGCTGTATAACCGACATATAAATGCATCGGTTTAATATTTAATCCAATTCCACTACCAGAGCTTTTTTGTTCTTTATACCAAACTGGTGCAATTGTCTTTGCTGGTTCAGGAGCTGGTAAAGTCGCAACTAAATTAGTTCCATTGAGTCCCAATGCATTACCCATTACACGAATGAACCCACGAACATATACTTCTTCAGGTAGATTTTCCCATTTCCCATTCTCAATTGCTTCCATTTGATGGACGGGTACATGAGTATAGATATTCAACTGAGTCAGTGACATTCCTTTCAACTCACGTGCTTGTCGCAATTGTTGACCGATGTCGTTTAAAGTTTTGATGCGTTGTTCTGCTGCTGCAAGTAAAGCTTGTTCTACTTTGGAAGGTTTTTTGTTTTTGTTCAACCACGGTAACAATAAGTTCGGTTTAACAGGGCTTTTAACTTCTACGCTAGGTGAATTACCATTGTCTACTACTGCATCAGTTTCATGTTCTGCTTTGGAATGAAACTTTGCGCTGGTTAAGCATTCAGATAAATCACCATTGGGTTCTAGATTATGTTCAACAGAATGATTAACGTTTTCTTCTAATTGAGCTTTTTCTTCGTTATTTACAGAATTTGGAGATGAAGCAGCACCTGGTTGGACTTCTTCTATTTGTTGCTGCTGTTTAGCAAACTGATGAAAAGCTAAACCTATTGCTTCCCGTCCAATAGCTTTAAATAGCTGCTGTGCTTGTTCAGAAGATTCTCCGAACATTTTTTTTACAGTAGCTAACGCACGACGGTAAACTTTGCTGCGATGTAGCTCTGCTTCAATTTCGCCTAAGATTGACCGTAGTTCGTCTTGGCTGATCTCAATAGCTGATTTTCCGGGAATACTTAGTGAGTATACAGCTGTCATAATCTTTGTCTAAACCAATAATATTTATAAGAGCGAAAAAGCTTTCTCTGTGTAATTTATTCTCTTGATTGCGGGTGATTCCGGATTTTTGTGTATCAATCCATCAGGTATTTTGAACCACCAAAGTCATTTTTACAAACGCACGAAAATATAAACAATTACATCCTTGCTTAGGTGTAATTGCTTAAATCGGCACCTGTCAGAAACCTGGTTTCTTGGTCGATGATACATATAAATAAGATGATTTTGCGTAGAAACCAGGTTTCTTGGTTTCTTTAATAAAAAGTTGGTCGTCTCGCTTCAATTAGTTTTATAAAAGACTGTACAGCTTTTATATATACTCCGGGAGCGAACTCTCCAACGTTGTTATGGTTTGCACCAGGAACAATTAGTACTTCTTTAGGCTTTGGAGCCGCATTATACAGCTGTTTACTCATAAACGCTGGAACTGTTGAATCCTCGGCGCCGTGAATTAATAGGATAGGTATTTTTATCAGTGGTATTTTACTGATTGAATCAAAATTTTGTTTCAGAATCAACTTGACGGGGAAAAACCGGAAAAGTTTCCGAGCTACAATCACATTTCGTATTGATGTGAAAGTGCTTTCCACAATCAAACCGGCAGCTTCTGAATGCTTTGTGGCTAATTCTATCGCAACGGCGCCACCTAACGAGTGTCCATATATATAGATGTTGTGAGCAGCTACTTTTCTTTGTGTTACCAAATAATTCCAAGCTATGGACGCATCTTCGTAAACACTCTTTTCAGTAGGATGCTTACCAATACTCAGCCCAAACCCTCGATAATCAATTAACAATACTGAAAAACCTGCTTTATAATACCCAGTTGCTGCATAAAGATTGGCGCCAATGTTAGCTGCGTTACCGTGGAGATAGAGTAGCACTTTACCATCAGAGTACTTAGAATTATCCATCCACCAAGCGTAAATTCGCTCATTGCCACTGGAACTTACAGGTATCCAAACTTCTTCAAAAGGTACATCATAAGCAGCAGGTGTTTTTTCAATCTCTGACGAAGGATAAAAAAGATACTTGTGCTGTCGTGCGTATAAAAATAAGCACGTTGCGATATAAGCAATAATAACCAGCAGCCCCATACCAAGAAGAAACTTGGGGAGTAAATGTATTATATGTATCAGCTTTCCTGCCCTCCTTCAGGTAATTCTAAACACAATCATCATCATTTTTGTGACTAAATTTGGTACTCTATTAAATTAGAGATACGATTGGCAAATATGAATTTTTATAATTGGGATTAATTAGTTTAATTATATACACAAAAATCAGTACTTTCTCTATTGAATAAGCATAGGTGGATAAGAGGAGAATCAAGTGAAGTTAGCGACTGAGGCTCAAATAGAGCAATTAAGGGAGATTGGGGCTTACTTACGCAAACGACGCGAAGACAAATCTATAAGTATAGATGAAATCGCAGTACATACGCGGATACGCCCAGCGTTCATACAAGCCATAGAAGAGGGAAATGCCGAGGTTCTTCCTGAAGCAGTATTTGTACAGGGATTCATTCGCCGCTATTGTGATGCTATTGGCATTGATGGCGCCGCACTAACCACAAACTTTGGCGATGTATTTTTACCCGTACCAACTGAAAGCGAACCACAAGACATCGAAAAGAAACAAAGTTTATATATACCTCTAGCCGTACCGTATATCTTACTACTAGTTGCCGCTTCTTTAGGACTTATTTATATTCTTGTTCCTCGTCAAGGAGCTGAGTCGGTAGCTCAAAACAAAAGTAATACTACTAAAACAGCAGTTATTTCTAAAACTTCTCCCGTAGCATCATCGTTACCAAAACCAACATCAAGTCCAACAAGCTCTCAAGAAATCGCGTTAGCATCACCATCACCAACATTAACTTCTACCCCCCAAATAACACCAACACCAACTCCAACTATTCAAGCTGGGGAAGGAGTTGAAGTTGCTGTAGAACTGCAAGATAGTTCGTGGATACGAGTCAAAGTTGATGGAAAAACCGATTTTGAAGGAACCTTAAATAAAGGAGAAAAAAGAACGTGGAAAGCTTTGAAAGAAGTTTCGATACGTTCGGGTAATGCTGGTGCTGTTTTAGTATCCCAAAATAAACAACCTGCTACAGCTATGGGTCCTGAAGGTACTGTTCGAGATGTGAAGTATACTCCTGAAACTGGCGCCACACCAACACCTTCCCCAACACCATAAAAAATGTAGAGACGCGAAAAATGTAAAGACGCGATTTATCGCGTCTCTACAATGACAAAAATGATTTGTTTTATTGATTTAAATTTTGGGTTCGCGTGAATGCCAATCTGTTGCTTGCTCGTATGCATAAGCAACTTGGAATAACAAATCTTCCCGCAAAGCATTACCCACCAACTGTAAACCTATTGGCATTCCCTCATTATCAAAACCGCATGGTACACTTATACCAGGTAATCCAGCTAAGTTAACAGGGATCGTCATTAAGTCAATTAAATACATACTCAATGGGTCGGTTGTTTTTTCTCCTGCTTTGAATGCGGTTGTGGGAGCAACTGGAGATACTAAAACATCAACTTTTTCAAATGCGCTTTCAAAGTCTTGTTTAATTAACGTGCGGACTTTTTGGGCTTTGAGATAATACGCATCGTAGTAACCTGAAGATAGTGCATAAGTACCTATCATGATACGACGTTTGACTTCGGCGCCGAAACCATTAGCACGAGTGCGGGTGTACATTGATAGTAAATTTTCGGCATCTTCTGCACGCATACCATATTTAACACCGTCATAACGGGCTAAATTCGCAGAAGCTTCTGAGGGAGCAATAATGTAATAGCTTGGTAAACCGTAGCGGAAACGAGGACAAGAAATTTCAACGATTTCTGCTCCTAGTTCTTTAAGTTTTTCAATAGCAGTATTGACAGATTGCTCAACAGTGGCATCTAAACCTTCACCAAAAGTTTCCTTGATAATACCAATACGAATTTTTTTGCCGTTATACGACATCGAACCAGGTTTGAGATTTGCCGCATAATCAGGAATTTCAACTTTTAAACTCGTCGAGTCTTTAGGGTCATATCCTGCTATCGCATTTAGTAAAATAGCCGAATCTTCAACGCTACGCGAAAAAGGTCCAATTTGGTCGAGCGAAGAAGCAAATGCGACTAAACCATAGCGTGAGACAAGCCCATAAGTAGGTTTAATACCCACAACACCACAAAACGAAGCAGGTTGACGAATGGAACCACCTGTATCTGAACCTATTGACACAACACATTCACCTGCTGCAACTGCTGCTGCTGAACCTCCCGATGAACCACCTGGTACACGTGATAAGTCCCAAGGATTTGCAGTTTTTTTATAAGCTGATGTTTCTGTGGAACCTCCCATTGCGAACTCATCAAGATTCGTTTTACCAACCATTACGGCGCCTTCGTCGAATAGCTTTTGCGTTACCGTTGATTCATAAGGTGGGACAAAATTCTCTAAAATACGTGAAGCGCAAGTTGTAGCAATTCCCTTCGTACACATATTATCTTTGATCCCAATGGGGATACCAGCTAACATGCCGATTTCTTCACCTGCTGAAATTTTCGCATCCACAGCGCGTGCTTGTTCCATTGCCTTTTCTGCGGTAACACACAAGAAACTTTGTACTTTTGGTTCTAACGTTTCTATACGTTTTAGCGCTTCTTGGGCAATTTCAACCGCTGAACGCTCCTTTTTAACTAATTGTTCATGTAATTCACGAATCGATGCCATAGTAATTCCCTTATTTAGTGCTGAGTGGAAAGTGCTGAGTGCTGAGTAGAGACGTGATTAATCCCTTCGGGAAATCCTCCGGATAACACGTCTGTACAGGAGTTAGGAGTTAAAAATCATAACTCAGCACTCAGCACTCAGCACTCATAACTTATCAAAAGATTGATTTTAATATAGGTTGGGCACGAGTAACTCGTTTTAAACTAGTATTGATGGCACAGCCAGAATTTTATAAATACCTGATATAAGTTGCTTTTAGTCAATTCCATAAGTATTCAGAGGCAAAATTAATGGTAAAAATAACTGCTAAAAAAACTCTTGGTATACAAAATGTCTATGATATTGGGCTAGCGCAAGACCATAATTTTGTTATAAAACAAGGCTTTGTAGCTTCTAACTGCTTTAATAAATCACATTCTACTGCATATGGCTATGTAACTTATCAAACTGCGTACTTAAAAGCGAATTATCCCATAGAGTACATGGCAGCGCTGTTAACAGCTAACAGTGCTGATACAGAGAAGGTACAGAGATATATTTCTGCCTGCGTCACCATGTCTATTCCAATTGAGCCACCAAACGTAAATCGCTCTGGTATTCACTTTACCCCAACGGATAGCAAAATTGTTTTTGGATTGTCGGCTGTGCGTGGTTTAGGACAAGGCGCCATTTCGTCGATATTAGAAGCACGCTCCGAAGGTGGGGAATTTAAATCGCTTGGTGATTTTTGTGACCGTGTTGATTTGCGTGCTGTTACTCGTAAAACTATAGAATCTTTAATATATTGCGGCGCCTTCGATACAATCCTTCAAAATCGTCAACAACTAATCCACGATTTAGAATTGACTTTTAACTGGGCTTTGAGTCGCGCAAAAGACCGTGCTAGCGGACAGGGAAACTTATTTGACTTGTTAGGAGGAGGATTTGGCAGTAACGATACTAGCAAAAAGAATAGCTTTGATACGGCGCCTAAAGCCAAACCCGTTCCAGATTTCCCTCCCCAAGAAAAACTTCATAAAGAAAAAGAACTACTTGGCTTTTACGTCTCTGACCACCCGCTTAAATCAATTCGCCAATCCGCGCGTATTCTTTCACCCGTAAACCTATCGCAAATCTCAGAACAAAAAGAAGACGCTGCTATTTGCACGGTTGTGATGCTTAATAACGTCATCAAACGCATCACCCAAAAAGGCGATCCAATGGCAATTTTACAAATCGAAGACCTAACAACACAATCTGAAGCCGTCGTTTTCCCTAAAATATACGAACGTATTAGTCCACTACTTCAAGTCGATGCACGATTAATTATTTGGGCAAAAATCAAACGTCGCGACGATCAAAATCAAATAATTGTAGACGATGTAGAGCCAGTCGAACAAGTACAAATAATAATGGTCGAACTTACCCCTGAACAAGCCACCGTTATCGAAGAACAAGACCGTTTGCGAAACGTCTTAGTCAAACAAGCAGGTGGCAGCGAAAAAGGTAAAACACCCGTTATCGGAGTCGTCCAATCTGGAGGAACTCGTCAACTCGTTCGTTTCGGCAGACAATTTTGGGTGCAAGATTCCATCAACGCTATCACCGCACTCCAAAATGCCGACTTCAAAGCACGTCTCCAACCCCTAACCAATTAAGTGCTGAGTGTTGAGTGTTGAGTGCTGAGTGGGATTTGGAATATTACTCAGCACTCAGCACTTTCTACTCAGCACTCTATTGTCATCAGTATAATAACGTAAGTATTCTGTATTTAAATCATATAATTAGTTACTTATGCGGATGAGAAATATTGCATATGTATGGTATCGTTTTATGCCATATACTATTTGTATGCAGCATCAGTGGAATGAACAAAGATTGCATGAGCGCAGATGAACTGAATAAATTTGTGGCTTACTGCAAAAAAATTCAGCCCCAATCACAGCAGGACATAAAACGTTTTTTTGAAGGAGTTGTGGGGTTTCCCTACGATAAAGAACTCCTTTTACAAGCGTATTTATTTTTAAACATCCAGAGCTTGTTCACGAATTGCTCTGAGTTACTGCTGTTTGAAAAATCTCCGATTGCTGACTATACTGATTTGGGTAAATGTGATTTTGTTTACCTAACTACCACTGGTAACTTATTTCTTATCGAAACCAAATTTATTGATACCGAAGCAACAGGCGCCACCGAACGTAAACGTCGTAATAAGCACAGAAATAAAGTCTTTGACCAAGTAATTACTCTAAAAAGTCGATTTAGTGAGTACTGGGATATTCAGCTTGCGTACCTAAGTTGTGGTGTCTTTACTACCGACCCCGAAGTGGAATGGCGTGGTAATAATGCTGGTGTTATTACAGAGTCTATTTCAATAGAAAAACTCGAACAATGGCGCCGAAATTACCAACCCTAAAAACCCGGTTTCTTATATATTAAAAACACCGAACCTATGAGTCCTGGGTTTTCGACGTAGATTTTATCGTCATAGTACAAACCAGGCGACATTCCCCCGTCAAATAGCATTGCTTCACTAATGGCGCCTAAACAGTTATTTTTCGTTATCCCCATCAAAACATTATCAAACTGGTCAGGCAACAACTCTTGATTATTCTCTGATACGCTTATATCCGAGTTCGCTTTTGCGTCATTGACTAATAAAATTACATAACCGCGATTAGTAACAGCCACCATAGAACGATTAGTTGCTTGTTTACAAGCAAATTCACCTAAATCTTGACAAATATCTTTAAAACTTCCATCTCGATAAAATCTACCGTTACCACCAACAAGGTTGTAATTTAATATATCTTCCTTCCTTCTACCTGTAGCAATTGTCGCTCGGCGCCTTGTTGCCTCTCCAGACGATATACCAAACGACGAGCGCTTACTTTGAAAATCACCTGCATACGCAACACCTCGCGAAATATTCAAACCTTGGGGTTTATTTAGCGTATCAATATAATCAGCATTAATCGCAGCGATTGGTAATTTCCCTTTCAACTTCGCATTTTCATCACTAATAATTTCACGAAACGTTTTTGGTACATACTCTCGTTGTACTTTACCTTGATTATCTTTCTCATATAGTTTATGTCCCAACCCCACATTCACCTTAAAATCAAGCTTATTAGACTTTGGATTAAAAATAATTACGTGATTAATACCTTTCTCATACACCTCCCCAGAATTATTCGTCTTAAAAAACTCAATACTAAAATCTTTATTTTCTCCAAAACAATCCTTTTTTGGCGCCAACTCAACTGGTTCTAACTTTAATATAGGAGACTGACTTATATCTCGTTGAGTTATACCCTCCCTTTGACAACCCACAAAAATCGCTAAAACACTAAAGGCACACACCAACTTAATAACATCCTTCATAACAAATAATACATCAGTTACATCCGTTGCAAAAAACCCACCATAACTTTTATAGTGGGCTTCAATAACATTTAGCTACTAGTTGGGTATTAAGTTTTATTTAATCCATCCATGTGCGGAGCAAAACTAATTAAACCATTCCAATACTGCTTCATCTTTAGTATTGGTATGGCGCGATGGGGTTTCGCGGTTAAACTTCATTTGAATTGAACGAGTTTGTTCTCCATCTGCTGCTACTGCCATGATGGGGTAATCAATCAATCCATCTTGGAACGACATTTGGAAGCGGAAAGTTCCATCTGGATTTAACTTAATTGGGCGCCCACCAATTGTAACAGTTGCATCTGGCTCAGTTGCACCGTAAACAATCAACTCAGCATCAGCAATTAACCAGAACTTGCGGGGTTGCATTGGAACTTCACCCAAACCAACACCCGACATACCTACACCAGACATATTCAAACCTGATGTGGTGGGTACTGCCCACATACCTACACCAGATGGGAATACGTAAGAACTAATTGCTTGCTCAGGCGCCATCGAACCAGGTACGTGCTGCATTGAACCAAACAACGAACCAGCTACACGTAGAGCTTCGGTAGATTCTGCCATACCAAAGATTTGGTCGTAAATGCCATTACCATTGGCGCCTGCAACACCCGCACCCGCACCCGCAGCGGCAACTTTCTTAGCTGGAGGAACAAGTTCGTATAAAGTTTTACTGCGGAGATCTTCTTCAAAGTTGACGGTAATGAAGACATCTTCAATCCAGTCAGATGGATACACAGGAGGAATGTGAACGCGCGCGGAACGAGCAAGCACCAACCAGCGACCGTCAGCACAACGATAACCAATATCAATTACATAATCTCTATCGCTTACAGGAATAGGTAAATACCATTCCCGCGCCATTTCATCGCTTGGATATTCTTGAATACTGTGGGGGCTTTGGTGGTCAAAGTTTATATCAGTAACATCGTAGATTCTTAAAGCTAATTGCTGTCCACCATTGCGACGCAACTCTTCTTTATGCTCCTTGGGTATATCCCAGTAAGCATACGCCCATTGTGGGTCACGGGGCATTAATACAATGCGGCTTTCACCATAACCACCTGGCAGGTCAGCTAAAAACTCATCGACATCCGAGAGATTTCCTGCATTGCGGTCTACTTGTCCTAACTCAAACTTTGCTGCTTCCACGACTTCCTGTGCCTCTAATGTACGAGATTGATTTAATGAAGGTTTGCTACGTTCTACTTCTAAAATGGATGCAAGTAATTGGGTCTTACGCATCCGGCTGTAACGAGATACACCATAAGCACTAGCTACTTTACGTAACTGTCGCAATGTCATCTCATCTAACGGTGGGCGTTCTTTTGCCATGAATATTAACTCCAGTTTTTTCCTAAGATTTTTAAGTTTTACTTCCCCTGGCTAATTCAACTAATGAGCATAAATGTCGTTCACATAATCAAAAATTAACGTTCTTATTTGCTAAACTTATAGCTTAAGAAACGTGCTTTTATTTGAATTAATTTACCTTTTACAACTTGCTTTTCTCCTACGGGTATTCACTAAGAGCGAAACAAGTCTTTATGTTAATGAATATTAACCAATTACCCCCACTAGGGATCAAGGGGTCTCAAAGGGTATTTTTTAAGCTTTCAACGAATTTACACGCTTTCGGGGAGCAAAATGTCATCATTTCATAACATCTGACGGAATTACAAGCTTTTTCAGCCTTCAAATCGCCAAAATCATGTCATGTAATCATAACATTTGAATTCGGGGGTGCAAATTGATGTGGCACAGGCATACGAACTGTGCAATGCATAATGTTTCTATTTTTACCACAGAGACACAGAGTTCACAGAGAGGAGGAATAAAAAACGGCGCCTATCTCACCGAAATGCAGCATTCCATTAAATTTTTCAGATGGAAAAAGAAGTCCTTGCTTTAATTTCTAGTTTATGAAAAGTCCATTCATCAGGTAATTGGATTTTTGCAGGTAAGGGTTCTTGACGAGAGTTTATTGGATACGGGTCATTAATTAAGCCTTCTAGAGCTTCTGTGACAAGTTTAGCAAAACCAGCGCCAAGAGTTTTAGCAACTTTTTTAAGAGAACGCTGAAAATTATCAGTTGTTTCAATCGAGAAGGGAGTTAATCCAGTCACGGACTTCTCCTTTTTTAATACGAATTGATGACTCCGAAGTCAAAGCATCTTCTAATACTTTGGACATGACTATTTCATAGGCCGGGTGATTACGTTCTATGAAATCAAGCTTTTGATAGCCTAATGCTTTCATATCTTCAACAGGTATTGGTTCAGTCGAACTTGCTCTAGGTGCTAATCCTTTACGTGCTTTTTTCCAAGGAAATTCCCCATGAGTCATCTCACTAAGTTTATAAGCATGATAACCACCAAAATTTTCCCATACCTCCTCTAGAAGCTTTTTCTTATCATCAGGAATATCTTCCAAAAACTCTTTACTTGGGACAGGTAATTGTTGAGCTTCAAACTCGCTATAATATTTATAAGCAGGAGGGCATACAGGCCCATATCGCCATGCTTGGATTTCTTCTATAAATAACGGTTCATCGTACATTGCCAAGTGAAGGCATTGCGAATAATATAAAAGCTTTTGAATCTTCATATTAGTAATTTCCGCTTCCATACCATCTTCATAGGCTCTGATGATAAAGTAGCGAGCCACATCTAGTAATTCAACCATATTTAGACGTGCAAATTAGATTTGCTACTTTTAGTATTTATTAAATAAAGTTTATGATTTTATATTATAGCATAAATATTTATATTAAAAAGCCTGCGCGTTGGCAGGCTCTGCTAGTATAGCGATGCTTGAAATTAGAGATACTTCACGTAGTGAGGATGACAATATTGTAATATGTTCAGTATGACACTTTAATTACATTTTGGTGTTAGGACGCATTAACCAAATAGCTTCTTCTGCCATTAGAGCTTCAATGCTTTCTTCGCGAGTTAACGAACTATCAAAACTTGCTTGTGCGAAGGAAATTGTACCGTTGCTTGAGAAATTGTTCTTGGTTGCAACGCGCGTGTGTCCACCATCTTGAACTCCGCTACCTTGATGGTCAACCAGCAAGAAGTCACCGGGTTGAATTTTTGTAAATAGTTGTTGAAGTCTTGTTCTTAGTTGCGCTTCGGTTAATGATGTTGGTTTGATTTCGTCTATTAATAGGAAACGAACGGGGTTGTTGTTTGCAGCAGCGTATTTATCTGTCCATCTAAACCATTGGTTCGCGTTGGGATATTCACCTTTATTGTCGTTGGTGTTGTCTCTGTAATAAGGAGGTTCGTAACCACCTTTACGCAAAACGTTTCCACCGAATAAGTTGCATTTCCAACGGTCTTTGAGAAAATCAAAGGGTCTGTTGGTAGGTACGTTATGTCTGGGGTCAATGTTTATCCAAGGTTGAGGTACACCATAAAATTTTGCTACTTCACCTGTGGAAAGTTCAATTGCTGCGTTTACTAAATCTTTGGGACTGGCGCCTGTAATTCCTGGTACATCAGTTTTACGAAGTGCTGCATCGATGGCTTTCGCTGTTTTGGCACCAACTTTACCATCAACGAGTAATGCATTACCTTGTTGAAATGCCCGTACAGCTTTAATTGTTTCATCACCATAGTCACCATCGGCGCCAAACTCTCTTAACATATAATTTAATTTACTAGTACGGCTGGCTAAAGCAATTAGCGCACGTTGAATATTACGAATAGAAGGATGGTTACGTCCTGAGTCGGGTAAACTAATATTGCCATTGAGTAAATCGGTATCGTTAGCAAGATTAGCAATGGGTTGTGCAACTGTAACGTTGCTACCAAGAGATTTTAAAAGTTTATTTAACCAGCTACCTACACCTGGTTCTATTGTGTCAGCGTAACGAGTCGCTATTACTTCTGCTTCTTGTCTATTTGTTTGCCCTGCTTTAATGCGTCTTTCTAACTCGACCATTTCGGCAACAGTAAAACGCGCGTTGGTTATTAAATTTTGAATAGGAGTTGATAAAGCTGGCATGTAGTTTCTCCGCAATAATAATATTTTTCGTTGGAATTTTCTTGTGGTTTTGACTACATGCACCGTCTGAATCATTTCGGAAAATACAGACCAAGAAACCAGGCTTCTTTAAAAAGCCTGGTTTCTCAAGAGATATTTTATCTAGCTGCCTCAACTTCTTGGACAGTTAATGAAAGTGCTTGTGCAACTTGTTCAACGCTTAATCCCATTTGTAACAACTGAGATACTGCATCTAATCTTGCCTGCCGTTCAGCATTGGCACGTTGCTGCTCGGCTTCTTCTGGCAGTAAAACCAGATTTCCGGCTTCGTCGTAAAACCTTAGCCAAACTGCGTCATCATCTTCAATAACACCTTGCCAAGTCCCTAACCATAGACGTAAACTCTCGCACCACAACCACCCTCGCGAATCTTCTTCGATTGGTTGGTACCCTTTGTAGCTATCAAGGCGCCATCCTTGTAGTGAGTTGACCTTGAAGGGATGAAATACAAAATAATCTTTGGTTTTAAAGACTTTTTCGTACAGCGCTTTTTTTTCTCCTAGGTCATTTACTTCTGTAGTATCAGAAAGTAACTCAACAATCATGTCAGGATAACGTCCGTTTTCTTCCCAAACTACCCAACCTTGACGTGCCGGGTCAGGTGGCACATCTAAGACAATAAAAAAGTCTGGGCCTTTAAATTCTTTATTTTTAACTTGCTGACTGCTATAGTAAACAAACATATTGCCGCCAACAAAAAAGTTGTTTTGTCCTGCACAGTGGTGCCGATAAGAACGAATTAGCGCGTTCATTGTGACGCGGTGACGACTACTTTCCAAGGGTTCTCCGTCATCAAATATTAAATCTGTAGGTGGCATCGGTGGTTGCCACTCTTGTTCCGGTGATTGTGTTTCTATTTGTGCGACTTCAGCGGTTTGAGGTGTCATAATATCCACAGTGGTCATGGCGCCACCCGATTACAATATTTTTAAAACTTTTGTACTATTATACTACTTGCTATTAACTGGCACGTGATCATAGTTAGTAAACATTAGACTAGTAATAAAATACTCTAATCAAACTTAAATACTAAGAAGTACATTTGTGACAGATATTTTACTGGCACTAACAAAGTATTCATTTCTGCCGTTAAATGCTGGGTTTTCTATCGATTTGATCCCCCCTAACCCCCCTTAATAAGGGGGGAACTGGAGAAGAGAGTAATTATTTTTACATGGGGAAATAG
>ERZ1066120.249-NODE-249-length-54647-cov-14.441512_pt1 | contig 54647 bp, 49 predicted proteins | sample MGYA00382767_ERZ1066120 | MGnify/ENA primary metagenome ERZ1066120 (study PRJEB33369, sample SAMEA5778350) | biofilm metagenome | biome: Industrial cooling water; feature: Water cooling tower basin; material: Biofilm | place: United Arab Emirates | collected...
TTACCTATAGCCCAATTCCTAGCTAGGTCATGGCAGTTATTCACATCATAGTCATAACGATTATGAATTAACAAGGATGAATACAAACAAGGGTTAACAGTCAACAGTTAACTATCAACTGTCAACCCTCAGCTCTCACCTGTCAACCCTCAGCTCTCACCTACTAGCTCACTAAATCGGGAAATACCTGCTGGACGGCGGGATGGACTAGGCTATGATTTTGAACGTTAACACCTGCTGCAAGATAAGGATTGACTTCCACAGCTTTCAGACCTAAATTCGCCAATTGCAGAACATATGGTAGGGTACTGTTGTTTAACGCTTGAGTTGCCGTCCAAGGTACAGCCCCAGGCATATTGGGAACGCCATAGTGGACGACTCCCTCTTCTACATAAACTGGGTTGGTGTGAGAGGTTGGGTGTAAGGTTTCGATACAACCACCTTGATCGACAGCAACATCCACAATCACCGCACCAGGATGCATCTGCTTGACCAAATTACGCGAAACGAGGATCGGCGCTTTGCGTCCAGGAACTAAGACAGCACCAATGAGTAAGTCAGCTTGGGAGACAACAGCCTCGATTTGGGCAGAATTACTATAAAGTAGTTCTACTCTGGAACCAAATATAGTTTCTAAGTAAGCTAGGCGATCGACGTTGACATCTAAAATTTGTACGGCTGCACCCATTCCAACAGCAATTCGAGCCGCTTCCGTACCGACGACGCCACCACCTAAAATGACAACTCTACCAGGTCTTACACCTGGTACGCCGCCCAAAAGAACACCCCGTCCTCCCTGCTGGCGTTCGAGAAACCGAGCGCCGAACTGTACCGAGAGGCGGCCAGCAATAATGCTCATGGGCGTGAGTAAAGGAAGTTTGTTATTACCTGGTTGTTCTACAGTTTCGTAAGCGATCGCCGTTACGCCACAATCAATTAAATGCTCGGTTAAACCGCGATCGGCTGCTAGATGCAAGTAGGTAAATAATAACTGCTCTTTTTGCAAAAATTTATATTCCGGCTGGAGTGGTTCTTTTACCTTCACCACTAACTCTCGATTCCACGCACCTTCTGGTTGGGAAACAATTTGCGCCCCGGCTTGCTGATAGTCTATATCGGTAAATCCAGCCCCCATTCCAGCTTCAGTTTCAACAAAGACAGTATGTCCGTTTTCGTGCAGTACTCGCACGCTTGAAGGACTCAATCCCACCCGAAATTCTTGGTCTTTTGTTTCCTTGGGAACACCTATTTCCATTTGCTTTTCTTTTGGATACTCCTATATCTAGCTTATGCTTGACAACTCTCTTCTTGTGTGTAACACATTGCGATCGGCTTTCTCAGTTGCCAGTTATCACCTCTTGTCTCTCGCTTCTTACCCATTACCAACTAAAAATCACCAATCCTGAGTCCTAAATTAGGAAATTCTTAACACCAACTGGCAAACAAAAGTGTCACAATATATGTAATATGGTTAAAAATTGTAAATACGCGCCACTCTAATTTCTCAAGCAATTGTTAAACTTTCGAGACTAACGGCTTCCCACATTCAGTAGGTTCGCGCAATTAAAACTGTAATTAACTGTAATTAAGAGGATAAAAACATGACTGCCCAACCTCAACCAACGACCACACCTAGGCTAGAAGAACCAAAGTTTGGCTTCAACGAATATGCCGAGCGCTTGAACGGACGAGCGGCGATGGTCGGTTTTTTGTTAATGGTGGTTATCGAAGTCGTTACCGGACACGGCGTATTAGCTTGGCTGGGCTTAAAATAATTATCTAGCAGCAGTGCCGCTTGTGATGCTGTATATGGCATTGGCAGCAATAACTTATGTGGGTGAGGTATATTGGTAGTACCTACAGAGCAAGACAGTACCTTAAAATACAAGCGGCTTTGAGCAGTAGGTCGTAAAATTGTATGCGATCTGAGATGATAGCTTAAATAAAAGTAACCATATCGAAATGAACGCCGCATTACCTAGATTTTTGAAGTCAGCATATAGGAAAGAGCCTCTACCTGCCTTTTTAATCACGATTGGGGTAGTTGATGCAGTCATCGGCGGGTTTGGCGATCGCTGGTCGTTATTCACTATAGGATTGGGAACTGTAGGAGTCGCGATCGCTCTACGATGGTGGATTATTTCGCAAAAGCGACAGCCAGAAGCACCGCAACCCGTTGCTCAACACTATTTACCCTACCACTCTTCCAGCTCAGAACTACCTCCGTTGACTGTCTCCAAGCAGAGAAGGCGCAGGGAATAAGTTAAAAGTCAAAAGTCAAAAATTAAAACTGAAGAGACAGCCAGCAGATTGAGTGCGCAGAACCGAGCGCTCTCCCCTTCTTGATAACCGTTCATTATTTCATTGCTGCTTGCAACATTTGCCGCACGTTGTTAAAACCACGTTGCAAGCGATTGGGATGATTGTACAAGCGCCCTAGAAGAAGAGTTCCTTCGATCGCATTTAAAAGTTGTTCTGCTAAGTTATCAGGGTCAATATCCGATTGCAACTGAGTTTGTCCTTGACGAAGTAATTGGGCGATCGCAAAATGCCATTCGTCGAATACTTGAATCAGGTGTGCTTGAAATGAGGCATCGTATTTTGCTAAATCGACAATTAAGTTACCCAAGAAACAGCCGCCACAATCTGGTTCGGTAAGGTGTTTTGCTTCTAGGCGATCGATTATCCACAACAGTTGAGCGATCGGATCGGTACTATGTTCGCGAGCAGGCTCGACAATATGAGACTTGATTTGCTGCCACTTGTAGTCGATTAGGGCGTGAGCCAATTCATCTTTAGACTGAAAGTAATTGTAGAAACTGCCAGACGAAGTGCCACTGACAATAAATAATTCTTTGAGTCCCGTAGATTGAAACCCTTGATGATGAATCAGCTCTAAAACTGAAGCTAAAATATCCTCGCGAGTACGTTTCAGGTTAACCATTTAAATCAAGTGGTGCGTGGTGCGTGGTGTGTGACTCAATTGTGAATTGAATTGTCTCCCTTGTTTATTCGTGACTTTACACCCTCGATTCCTCGACGGCGCGGGTTTCGCGGGATAGGTGTAACTCTAGTTCGGCTTTTAATTCGTGATACGCGGGGTAGCGATCGAGGCTTTCGCGCTTGCGGGGACGGGGGAAAGGCACATCGAGTACTTCTACAATTTGAGCGGCAGGACCCCGACTCATCATCACAATTTTATCTGATAGTAGCAAAGCCTCTTCAATGCTGTGGGTAATTAGAATTGCGGTCTTGTGTTCTCGTTCCCAAATTCGCGCAATTTCATCTTGCAAAAAACCTCGCGTTAAGGCATCTAAAGCGCCAAATGGTTCGTCCATTAAGAGAATTTGCGGATTAATTGCCAAAGCTCTGGCAATCCCGACTCTTTGCTTCATCCCTCCTGATAATTCGTGAGGATGTTTGCGTTCTGCGCCCCGCAACCCAACCAAATCGATATATTCGCGCACGATCTGCTTTTGCCGATCGCGAGACATTTTAGGATAGACAGTTTCAATCGCAAAGCGGATGTTTTCTGCTACCGTCATCCAAGGCATCAGAGAATAGTTCTGGAAGACAACACCGCGATCGGGACCAGGGTGATAAATTTCTTTGCCATTCAGCATTACCATACCGCTAGTAGGTGGAGTTAAACCAGCGATGATGTTTAGCAAAGTCGATTTACCGCAGCCAGAAGGACCGATAATTGAAACAAAGGTATTCGCTGGGATTTCTAAATTAATTTCAGCGATCGCAATATAATCAGGCGAGGTGCGACGCAATATCCGATCTACTAAGCCTTGTCTCCCAGAAAAGACCTTAAACACATCCTTCAGCACCAACTGAGCCGTGTCTTTAAGCGTAGTATCGAGCGTATCGGTATAGGAAATCATATTGGTTATTTGTCATTCGTCATTTGTCATTTGTTATTGGTGAGAGGTGTGTTCGCGCACCACGCACCACTCTCTACTGACCAAAAGAAACCCAGCTGTGTAACAGTCCTAACAGGCGATCGAGGAGAATTCCTACTAGTCCGATAACGACGATCGCGGTGATGATGCTGGTAACGTTGAGGTTATTCCACTCGTTCCACACAAAGCTACCAATACCCGTTCCCCCGACGATCATCTCGGCGGCGACAATCACCAACCAAGAAATACCAACACTAATCCGCAGTCCTGCCACGATCTGGGGTGCGGCTGCTGGTAAGATCACTTTGGCGATCGTCCGCCAGCGAGAAGCCCCTAAAGTCCGCGCTACGTTGAGGTAATCGCGAGAAACGTTGCTAACACCAAATTTAGTGTTGATTAATGTGGGTGAAATGCTCGTAATTGCAATTACAAACAAGGCTGTTGCTTCAGAACTTTTGAGTATTGCTAGTCCCAAAGGCAACCATGCTAACGGAGAAACGGGACGCAGCAGTTGAATAAATGGATCGACGGCTTTGGAAACGACTTCTGATAAACCGATCGCAATACCTAGAGGAATGGCGATCGCGGAGCCGATGACAAAACCTACCATCACTCGTTGTAAACTTGCTAGTAGGTGCAGACCGATACCTTTGTCATTGGGTCCGTTATCGTAAAATGGATCGATAACCCAACTCCAAAAATCGGCGATCGTCCGACTTGCCGCAGGCATGACAGGAGAAAATAGCTTCAATTGCACTCCCAGTTCCCACACGAGTAGCAACCCAGCCAACAGCAAAAAAAATAGAATTGTGGCTTGTAAATTAGAATTTTGCAGCCCAGGATGAGTTTGGGAAGAATGCGATCGCTGCTTAGTTAACTGTCGGGAATTATCCACCATCACCTCTAGACCCTAAACTGCTTTTTCTGTTCTTGTAGGTAGGCTTCCACTTTGCCAGGATCGAAGTCACCATTCTTCAGTTTTTCTACCCGCGTAGACTCTGCAGGTGGATTTTGCCCTAATTCTTTCGCCAGTTCTCGCGCTAAATCTGTCATGTAAATTTGGTTGGCAATTTCTGCATAATTTGCCTTTGCCGTAGGCATCAACTGCCAGCGTACCATTTGGGAAGAAATCCATTTGGCAAAGCTTTTCCAAGGATAAGGATCGAAACCAATCCGATCTGGCACGTCTAGAGTTTGCCCTAAACCATTGTCAAATTTACCCGTCAGCACTGCTGTAAGCACTGGTTCCGGCTGGTTGAGATACTTGCGTTCGGACATTGCCTTGGCGACTTCCTGACGGTTTTCAGCAGCGTTGGCGTGTCCGGCACTATCGATGATAGCTTTGTTGACAGCACGGAAGGTGTTCGGGTGGCGATCGATCCAGGCTTGACTAGCGGCAAAAGCACAACACGGGTGTCCTTGCCAAAGATCTTTGGTCAGTAGGTGAATAAAGCCAATTTTCTCAAAGATTGCCCGTTGCCCGAAATTATCTGGCATGAGAAAAGCGTCGATTTGTCCTGCTGCCATCTTTGCTACTGAGTCGGGCGGGGGAACGATTTCCAGCCTTACGTCTTTATCTGGGTTCAATCCTCCCGATGCGAGGTAGTAACGTAGTAATAAATTATGCATCGAGTAAGGGAAAGGCACTCCGATGGTCATGCCTTTGAAATCTGCCGCAGTTTTGACTTTATCTCTATGTTTGTTGGCAACGGCGATCGATTGTCCGTTAATGTTTTCAATACTGGCAAGTTGAATCGGGAAAGCAGAAGAACCCAAACCGAGAGTCATAGCGATCGGCATCGGAGAGAGCATATGATAGGCATCGAGTTCGCCTGCGATCGCAGACTCTCGTACTGCTGCCCAGTTTGGCATTTTCTTCAGCGTCACGTTTAAGCCATACTTTTTAAAAAATCCCAACGGTTCGGCAGCGACGATGGGAATCGAACAGGCGATGGGAATAAAGCCAATTGTTAGATCTGCTTTTTCTAACTTACTCGTGTCTGCGGCATTTGTGGAAGTTGCAGTTGGTGCTTGCGAATTATTGTTACCGACGCAACTTGCAGCCGTGACAACTGCGGCGGCGGCGGCAACTTTGATTAAAAAATCGCGGCGACGAAACTTACTTAGACGTAATGCATCGCTAAAAAACTGGTTTGAGCGATCGCCAAAGGCAGCTGCAAAAGCCTCCTCCAATCCTCCGGCAAGCTGAATCAAATCGTAGCAAATTTGGCGTTGCCCTGGTTCGGCGCGCTCGAGCATCTGGAGTACCAGAGTCTTTCTGATTTCGGCTTGAGTTAGTGCCCTGGCAAATTCTAAAGTTTCCCCTGAATAGTGTCCCATTTTACACAGATCGTCTATCAAATCTGCTGGATCTTGGGGCATTCCTTCCAGGAATTTCTGATGATCTGCGGCGACGTGAGAACCACCACAAGGGCAATTTGCGTTAGCGGAGCTTAACGAAGTTATCGCATTTAGTAAATCTATGCCATTCTCGCTAGGAGACTCTAGTAGAGCCGTCATACTTGTTTCTGCGTTCGGTTAGTTAATGTTATGAATCTATCAACTATCGGCAAACTGTTTGTATTTTTTAATACAGCAAAGTTTCTACGTTTTTGAGGAAGAAATTAGGACTGTGGTAAGCTCTCCGTTAAATACGCAGAGCTGTTTTTGTTTTGCGCAAAGAAAGGATGCAAAAGTCAGACGATCGGTAATTCTGACTTCTGACTTCTGACTTCTGACTTCTCCATATCGTGTAACATTTTTTTCAGTTGTTTTAATGCTGGAGTGACGATCGCGACGAAGTACGATTCGCGGAGTTTTCTTTCGGCGATTCCACCGTGTAAGTAGCCTCTTGCGCCTACATGTAACATGGCGGCGTTTGCTGCCCGTAAGGAGAGTTCTGAAGCTTCAATTCGGGCTTGAATGACTTGTTTGATAACTTGTTTTGATATGGGGCGATCGCATCCCTGCTGACTGATTTGAGTAGCGATCGCGTAAGTTTTCTCGCGAGTAATTGCTAAGCTAGCAGCTATATCTTCTACTTGCTCGTCTAGAAAGCAGTTGACGTGTCCGTAGCGTTGATTTGCCCGTTCCATAATTTGAATGCAACTGGCTACTAGACCTAAACCCATCCCCACTTGCGTCAAAATAAACCCAGGACGAATGCGATTGACGTATTCTTCGCAGGGAGCAGCGAGAATTAATTTATCTGGTACGAAAACATCGCGGAAGATACAGCTATAGGTGTTGCTACCTTCTAAAGCAATGAAATGGGCGTTGCAACGTAGAGATAATCCTTCTAGTTCGTCGGAAGCGATCGCCATCAAGTAGTCATCGCTATCTGCTAATCTCGCGGCAATGCCAAAGTGATGCCCCGCACCTAAGTTGGAAACCCAAGGTAACATACCGTTCAGTACGTAACCTCCAGGGCGACGTTCGGCGACAAGGGCAATTTTCTCGATTCCGGCAAAGTGTTTCATGGGGTTAGATAAACCCGTACCTCCTAGAACTTTACCCGTAGCAACTAAGGGTAGAAGGTTTTGTTTGAGATAGGCATTGTCGCTATTTTGCATGTACCAAGTGCAAGCTATCTGACACCAAGCCATAAACCCAGTACACAAACATTCTTGGGAAATGGCTTCGATCGCTTGGACTGCTGCTTTTAAGCCGTTTCCAGTACCGCCATACTCTGGTGCAACCGCCTGCTGATAACCGCCCAATTCCCCTACTAAGTGCATGAAATGGCGAGGATATCGCCCTTTGAGGTCGATATCTGCAACTTGCGGCGCTAATTGAGTAGCGATCGCTTTTCGCAATTCTGCCAGCATGGTTTCCGGTGCTTGCGTCTTTGCAACTGCGCGATCGGATAAATTTGAAACTGTTTGCATACTCAGATTTTTGAGCGAGAGAACAAACTAAATTTATGATTTCAATTGCTTAACATATTGTGACCTGCCCAGTTCGGCAAGTCTGTCTTCTTAGTATCAATTCGCTCTCGATCTAGAGCAGATACGCAACTTAGAGTAGAGACGCAATAAATTATGTATGCATCTCTACAAAAGTACCTTCTGCCTTGTGTCTCTCACTTAAGAGAAACATCTACATTCACGGGTAAGCGAAATGTATTAGCAACTGGCGACCAAAAATTGGCATGAGCCACCAGATCTTCTAGTTCCTCTTTGCTGGCATTTCCTTCCACATCCACTTTGACGCGGACATCGGTGAATCCCAACCGCTTCTCTGCTAAATCGCCAATTCCCCAAACACCTGTGATGTTGATGTCGCCTTCTAGTTCTAGTTCTAGCTTGGTAAGAGTAATCCCCCGCATCACTGCGTTGGCATGAATACCCACCGAGAGGCACGAACCCAGACAAGCTAGCATTGCTTCTGATGGGTTTGGTGCTGTGTCTTGTCCTAGCAGGGTGGGAGGTTCGTCAATGACGTGTTCTGGAAGATCCCGAACGTAGGTTAAATTGCGAAATTGTCCTTCACAAACCGTTTTCACCTTCAAGGACTTGACAACATTGGGATTTGCCTTAGCAGTCGCCGCTAGTTTTTCCAGCCCTTCTTTGCTAACCGGACGCAACGGCGCTTTTATCTCTGCTTTGACAGTGGTTTCAGTCATAGCCCTGACTCAATTAGAATGTTCTATCTAATTGAACCAGACTTTGTTTGGTAATGCAGTACACTAAGTTACCAAATATCAGTTTCCAGTTATCAGGAGCCAGGAGTCAGGAGTCAGGAGTCAGGAGCAGTTTTTCTTCCTCAGCTGGGCGACTCTCTCTTTCCCCACACCCTACACCACACACCACGCACCGCACCGCACCGCACCACACACCACTCAATTACTGTAAAATCTTAGAGTTAAGTAATGACCCGAAACTATTGTGACCTACTGCCTGGGTATCATTACCAAATACGGTTTAGTCATGGCGGCGGATTCGCGCACGAATGCAGGGGTAGACTATGTATCTACATACCAAAAGCTATTTGATTTTTCTCAGTCAGGGGAACGAGTCATTTTGCTCTGCACGGCAGGAAATCTGTCGGTGACGCAAGGCGCGATCGCGCAGATGCACAGAGATATTAAGATCCCAGAAGAGGCTAACTTACACACTCTGCCAACACTCTACGATGTCGCTCGCTACATTGGGGCTAAAATTCGGCAGATTCAAGAACAAGACCGTGTGTGGCTCAAACAAGATGGGATTGACGTTCAGTGTACTTTGATTTTAGGAGGACAAATTCAGGGACAAGCACCAGAACTCTACCTGATCTACAGCCAGGGAAACTGCATTCATGCGACTTGCGAAACCCCATTTTTGCAAGTTGGCGAGACTAAGTACGGGAAGCCAATTCTAGACCGCATTCTCGATTTTGACACGACACTGGAAGCAGCAGCTAAATGTGCGCTGCTATCGATCGACTCTACGATGAAGTCCAATGTTTCGGTAGGACCGCCAATTAATCTAGTAGTGTACGAGAAAGACTCTTTTAAAGTCCAGCACAATCTGCGGTTGCGGTTAGGCGCGCCATATCTAACCAAAATTCGCAAGCAGTGGGAAACTTCGTTGCGAGAAGCCTTTGAGCGAATGCCTGATATTGACTGGGAACGCGATACGGGTGGAGATCTGGAAGATTTTCCTAACACTTAATCGAGAGTGCGTTTGCGGAATCAGAGGGTTCTATACTGTTGTTAAATTCTAGAGAATGAATTGGCGATCGCAAATTACATCCACGTCACCAATCCCTCATACTTTCACAAACTATTCACCGAAAATTTCTGTTTTCTTCACAAACTATTCACCTTTTTGGTTTAACTTCAAAATTAATCAGCACAGAGGAGATTCACATCATGGCTTCCATTCCTTTTGAAAACGCACTTCAATTCCTGGCTGCTGCATATCTAGCTTCTGTTTTCGGAATTATGGCTATTTCTCAATTCTGTTTGGCAGTTATTGAAACTTCAGAAGAATCAGTTAAGTAAATCGATAAATAGTATTTTTCAATACAGCTTTTTCTAGAGTAACGTGCATGGTGTTGTTGAGAGAAATTAGGCTCTGCAATTTCTGGAAAGCTAGCAAAGTTGCGCCATACCCAATCCATACCTACCTCGTTATTGAGCCTGATACGTTGTGGTGTAAACGAATCAACTCAGTTACACTTGCTAAAAGCTCTTGGTGCGATCGCGACTTATTGATATAACTATTAGCCCCTAATTCCATTGCTGCTGTTCGATTTTCTGCTTCGGTGTTAGCAGTCAGGATTAAAAAGGGAATTTGGGTAAAATTGGAAGATTGACGACAATAGTGAAGTAACTCCAAACCATTCATTTCTGGCATTTCCAGATCGCAGACAATCGCCTGAAAATCGGATTGCGATCGCAGTTGTATCATTGCCTCGCGACCGTTATCTGCTTGTACCACTTGATATCCAGCCTGTTGTAGCGTCATTGCTAAGGTTTGTCGCCAAGTGAGGGAGTCGTCGACTAACAAAATTTTTGCTCCCACAGCAGTTTGTTTCGATTGCGGTTGCGGGATTGAGAGCATAGGCGTAACGCTATCTAATAAACTGCCATCCTTGTCATTACTCCCTACCTGTCCCATCCCCTGAGTCAGTTGTCGCTCTAGTACGTACTTTGCCAAAGCAGTACTGTCAATTGCCAGGGTGAGTTTGCCATCAGCCAAAATACTACTGCCATAAACGTAGCTGGGCGGAACGATTATCGGGTCTAGTGGTCGAATCACCAATTCTTGTTCGCCGATCGCGCGGTCTATTTCTACTGCTATAAGTTGGTCTTGATAGCGTAGCAATACAAGTCGTTCTTGCAGATCGGTCGGACTATTGGCAGGAGCAGTTAGCGGCGCAAAATAGGGCAAAATTCCTTTCAGGGGTAAAACAGGGACAAACTGTTCTGCATTCGCTTCACCCCATCGCAATACCTTACCTCCCCGCCAGGGTCGCAATTTTTCTGGTTGAGGTAGTAAGATTTGTTCGATCGCGTTACCGAGTAAGGCATAAATCGTAGAGCCAACCTGACAGAGAAATAATTTAGCAATTGTCAAACTCAAGGGAATTTGGAGGATGAAAGTCGTACCGCGCTGGGGTTGAGAATAAACCGCGATCGCCCCTTGGAGGGATTGTAACTGGGCGCGAACCACGTCTAGTCCCACACCTCGTCCTGAAAGATTATTCACCTGAGCCGCAGTCGAAAAGCCCGGTTCAAAGATAAAATCCATCAGTTGAACTTCGCTAAGACTGCTAGCTGCTACTGGCGCAACTAAACCCATTTCAATCGCTCGTTGGCGAATGCGATCGTAATTGAGTCCTTGTCCGTCATCTTGTATTTCAATTGTTAGGTGACTGCCTTGATGAAAAGCACGAATGGCAATTCGACCTGTTGCTGCTTTCCCCAGCTGCGATCGTCTAGACTTAGGCTCAATACCATGATCGAAGGCATTGCGCACCAAATGCAAAAGCGGATCGTAAAGTTTTTCGGCAACAGCTTTATCTATCAACACCTCTTTACCGCTGAACTCTAGCGCTACAGACTTGTCGTGCAGAGTTTCTAGTTGTCTTAAAATTGGGGGCAAGCGATCGAAAACAACACTAACGGGAATAACTCTTGCAGTCAAAAACTCATCTCGCACGCTATTTAACAAGCGGCTTTGTTTTTCTAACAATTGACTGGACTGGCGAGCGTAGATGTCAATTTCATCGCCAGTTGCTTGCAGTTGTTCTCCATTAACCAATAAAGACTGCATCAACACGGCAAGTTTGCTAGAACAGTCTTCCTGTAGATCCAAACGCTGTCGTAGTTCTACCAGCATTTGCTGTTGCTGTTGAATTAATTCCAGTAACCCTTGCATCCCGCCTTGTAGTTTTTCATCTTGTAAAGTCTGGCGGTTTTGATTGGTCAGCAATTCGCCAATAAAATGATTCAGACGCTCTAAATGTCCGACGTTAACCCTGACGGTATCCGACGCTGCATCCCTTTTCGCTAAAGATGCAGGCGGCGATACTGGTTGCTCGAAGTTACTATTGGTCGCTGCGGCGACTGTCTCTAGTTCTTCAGGCTCGTCTACAGGTTCGGCAATCGTCCAAATTGATTCTAGTAAAACATCTTCGTCTTCTTCGGGAGTCGGGAGTCGGGAGTCGGGAGTCGGAATTAACTGGTCGCTGATAACTGCTTCCCCAACTAGTTCTAGCAACTGCGCCGAGGGAGTTCCGCCACCAGCGCGATCGCCTGCTAGTATGGATGCTTGCCCTTGTTGAAAGTCTGCTAAGGCTGTTTGGGCAACGATCGTCGCTCGGTCGGGATAGTTAGCTAAAGCCGCGATCGCCGCACTTGCAATTGCGCCAAACCCTGGTAAATTTAAAGACTCTGCTAAGCCCAAAAAGACTTCGGCTTGAGTTTGCAGCGCGATCGCGATTGTTTCCGGATCGCTACTGGCTAAAGCGCGCTCGATCTCTGCCAAGCGTTGAGCTACCCCAACTTCAAAAATAGACTTGGTGACATCAAATCCCAATTCATCGGAGTTAGGAATTTCTGCTTCTGGGGCAAGATTAAGTCCCAGTTTTGCTTGTAATTCGCTAAAAACTGCGGCGGCGCGATCGAAGACTTCGGCATCTTGGCTGTGGCTGCCAGTAATTTCTGCCATCAAGGGGGTACGCAAGCAGTCATAAGCTTCAAATAGTAAAGCTTCCGTTTCGCGATCGAGCTCTACTTCCGGTCGGCACAGGTGGCGAAAAATATCTTCTAAAGAGTGAGCGACCTGTCTTATACTGTCTAAACCGACACAAGCCGCCGAGCCTTTGAGCGTGTGAGTTGCCCGCATTAAAGTATGAACCTTATTTATGCTCCACTCGGCTCTTAGATTCAGTAGTTCTTCTTCTAATACCTGTAGCAGTTGCGGTGCTTCTTGGAGAAAGTAAGCATAGCTTTGTTTGTGGAGCGTAGAGTCGTTCATGTGATTAGGGAGCAGGGGGGCAGAGAGAGCAGAGGAGACTAGAAGCAGAGGGGCAGAGGAGACTAGGAGACTGAGAGCAGAGGGAGAAAAACAAGAAAGCCTCCCGCAAGAAAGCCTCTCGCCTCTTCCCACGCACCACTTGTTACGAATGACAACCGATAACTATTCACCTGCATTGACTTTAAACTTACTCGCACTGGCTTGCAGATCTTGCGACATGATGAGTAATTCATGGAAGGCGGCGGATAGGTGAGTCGCATCGGTAGAAGTTTTGTTGGCAATATTTGCTACTTCGGATACGGCTTGAGTCACAGACTGGGACTGCTGAGTTTGCGTTTGGGTAGCTTGGTTAATTCCAGCGACGAGTTGACCAATTTCGGCAGTAGCTTCAACGATCGCGGTGAGGCTTTGGCGGGTGTCGCTGACTAAATGACTGCTGGCGATCGCCTGTTGGACACCTGTTTCCATTGCTTGACTGACTTGCGCCGTGCCTGCTTGGATCTCTTGCACTAGCTTGCCAATTTCTGTGGTTGCCGTGGCTGACTGACGGGCAAGCGATCGCACTTCATCGGCAACTACGGCAAAGCCGCGACCGTATTCTCCGGCTCTAGTTGCTTCAATTGCAGCGTTGAGAGCGAGGAGTTGGGTTTGAGTTGTAAAGTTGCCAATCGCGTCTACGGCTTTAGAAATCTTTTGCGAGGAGGCACTCAAGCGTGCGATTAATTGGCTGGTTTCTGCTACCGTCTCCCGCAAAGCAAGAATGCCTTCAACCGTGCGGTTCATTGCTGCATCCCCTTGCTGTACGGTCTGATGCGTCCGTTGCGCCGCTTTTTCTACCCGTGCCGCATCGGCGGCTACAACTGTGGTGGCATCAACCATCGCTTGAATTTCGGTCATGGCACGCTGCAACGCTGTCAATTGTTGTTGTGCTTGTACCGTCAGTGCCGACATTGCCGACTCGCTATTTTGGGAAGTCTGGCTAACCTGTATCGATGCCGTTTGTAACTGCGTCACAATTCGCCGCAGGCTCTGCAAGGTGTTATTGTAAGCGTCGGCGATCGTCCCGACTTCATCGTCAGTGATGGGAGCGCGAACTGTCAGATCGCCATTGAGAGCAGGTCGCACGGCAACAAGTAGCTGTATTGCTCGTTGCTGAAGCTGTTCTTTAGCTGCTTTTTCTCGCTGGGCGAGTTGTTGCAACTGTTCTGTTTGGCTGCGAATTTGCTCTAGATAATTTACTTTTTGTAATGCCGCACCGACTTGGATGCCTACCTGTGCCAAGGCACTAACTTCTGTTTCTTCCCATTCGCGGGGCGCGGAATTCTGATAGGCTGCGAGTAAACCCCAAAGTTCCTGCTGGACGAATACAGGGACGATCGCGTAGGCTCTAGCTTCCATTTGCTCTAGCAGCTCGACATGACAGGCAGAGTGCCCCACTGTGTAAATGTCACTTACAGCTAGAGTTCCTCCTTGGCGATATCGTCCGCCTTGGGTATCTTGCAGGTGACTGTCTTCAACTACGGGCAGGACTTCTAGCAAGCTACTCCACCCTGTAGCCACGGATTCCGCGACAAATTCTCCGCCCCAGTCTGGTTTAAACTTATACAAGACAACGCGCTCGGCTGCCAGCATTTGCCGCACTTCTTTAGGAATGATTTTATAAATTGCTGACTCCGTATCGAGCGATCGCAATAAGCGGCTGGTAATCCGAGTTACAGCTTGCTCTATAGTTGCCGCACGGCTCAATTTTGCTGAGGTTGCTTGGACTTGCTGTAATGCTTCTGCTTGTTGTAGCGCAATTCCCAACGGGTTGCATACTTGCAGCATAATTTCTATTTCCTCTGCCTGCCAGTGGCGGGAACCAGAATTTTGATAGGCAGCCAGCAAGCCCCAAAGTTTGTCACCTTGATAAACTGGTACGGTAATGTATGCTCTAGCTTGGAATTTATCTAATAATTCCATATAGCAAGCAGAAAACTCGGCGGCGTAAACATCATCGACTTGCAGGTAGTGCTTATCCCGCAGCGAGCTACCTTTCGTGTTTTGCAAGAAGGTATCGACGGTAGTCGAGCCTGGTGAAGGTATATCTTTGACGACACAGCCCTCTTCTTCCGTAAAGTTGTGCTGCAAGCTGTTATCTTGCCGTTGCGCCTCCAGTAGCGATCGCCACCCAGGTGCGACAGATTCCGCCACAAAATCCCCGCCCCAGTGGGGATTAAAGCGATAGATTACGACTCGATCGGCTTTGAGTAATTGGCGTAATTCGTAGGTCGTGGTTCTAAATATATTGTGAATATCCAAAGACTGCCGGATCTTATCAATAATCCGAGTCACGGTACGTTCCCGTTCGGCGGCTTGGGCAATTCGATCGGCTTGAGACTGCAATCGCTGGCGTACTTCTGCTTGTTGTAAGGCAATTGCCAGTGGATTGCTCAGTTGCAGCATGATATTGACTTCTGCTTCTTGCCAGCGACGAGGTCCAGAATTTTGATAAGCAGCTAGCAATCCCCACAGTCTCGTATCTTGAAAAATGGGAACGATGACATATGCCCGCGCCTGATACTTTTCCAAGCTGGCGATATAGCAGGGAGAAAACCCAGCCGTGTAGATATCATCCACACGCTTAAATTTTTCCCCTCTGGCGTAGCCACCACCTTGCGTATCTTGCAAATATGTATCGGCATCGGCGTTAGGAGCATATGCTGTTAAGTTTCTCAACGTACAGCGGTCTTGGGTAGCGCGATCGCTTTTTAAAATCTCGTCTCCCTCCTGTGCTTCAATAACCGAAACCCAGCCAGCAGAGACGGACTCCGCAATAAATTCCCCACTCCAGTCAGGATTAAAGCGATAAATTGCGACTCGGTCGGCTTTGAGTAACTGGCGTAATTCTTGGGTTGTCGTGCGGAAGATACTGCCAATGTCGGGAGAACTTTGGATTTTCTCAATGACTCGCGCTAAAACTTTTTGCTGTTCGCCTAGCGATCGCAGATGAATCTTGTATTCTTCTGGTTGTACGAGCAAAGCTAATTCAGTGGCAACTCGCTCCAACAGACTGATTTCGCTTTCCGTCCAACTGCGAGGACTCTGGCATTGCTGCGCCACGAGTAAACCCCATCCTCCTTCTGGCAAAGCAATCGGCACGCTTAAGCTAGCACAAACTTGAAACCGTTCTAGCAATTGAATTTGATAAGGACTTAAAGAGGCTTGATAAATATCTGCTAGAGCGATCGCAGGCGAGTGCTGGTACGCTTGTAAATTTTCTGCCCCAAACATTCGCACTGCTAGAGTTTCCCCCAAACTCGGGGTAAAATCTCCCGCCATTACCTCCGCTAAAACAACGCCTTTTTCCTCATCTAAAAAGCGATAAATTAATACTCGGTCAGCTTGCAGATACTGACACACCAGATGAGCTGTCGTTGGTAACAGTCCGTCTTCTGCTGCCGCTTGTCGCATGACGCTAGCGATCGCGCTGAATCGTTGCCGTTCGCTTTTGAAGCTACTAGCAGTTGCTACACTCTGGTCTTTTATCCCCATCTGCAGCATTTGCGCCAATTGCTCCAACTGAAGAAACTTAGCTCTAGCTTCGGGCGCGTTTAACAATCCCGCCTGTTCTAATTCGACTTTCATGGCGTTGACTAGAGCCGTCGGTTGAGTTGCATCTTCAACTGCGTCACTAGCAGACTGCTGCATACCATCCACAGGTGACAGTATCTTGGTGCTACCACGATATTGCTGTCTCTGCTCTGGAAGTTCCTGTTCTTGCTTAAATAAATTTTTAAATTGCATTATTGAGTAAGTGAGTAGTGAGTGGTGCGTGGTGCGTGATGAATGGGTTGTGGGGTGTGGGGTGTGGGGTGTGGTGTGGGAAGTGTGGGAAGTGTGGGAAGTGTGGGAAGTGTGGGAGGACACAAGAGAGAATTTCTTTCTCCCCGCTCTCCCCCAGATGGGCGACTCTCCCTCAGTTCTGTTCCCCGACTCCCGACTTCCGACTCCCGACTCCCGCCTTCTGACTTAGCCTCTGTGCAATTGCCACATCGGACAACGAGCGATCGCTTCGGGGTCAAGAACTACAGCATCGGCATCAGGCAAGTAACCCTGTAAAAAGGGTAAGGTTTTGGCAGCGAACAAACTAGCTGTTGCTGGTTGAATCTGGCTTGGATCGTGCCATTCAATATCCTGTACTTGCGATACAACTAAGCCCATCGACTGTCCTTCAATCTGCATGACGATCGCCACCAGCGGGATGCTTGCTTCCGGTGCGACAAGAGGCGGATAGTCGAGGAAGAGATTCAAATCGACTAGCCACAGCATTTTGCCCCGCCAGTTGCAAATTCCCAAGATGCATTCAGGCATAGCGGGTACGGGTAATATTTCTGTCACGACAATTTGTAGAACTTCGGCAATGTGAATTAAAGCCAACAATCCACTATCTTGGGAACCGAGGCGACAGCGGAGAAACTTTTGCTGGGAGGATAGTGGCACTGCACTCAGTCGTGGCGTTGTTTTGGCTAGAGAATCGAGTAGCTCCATAAGTTCTATAGGATAAATTCTTGGATGACTTGCAGTAATTTTTGTCGATCTACTGGTTTGGCTATGTAAGCATTTGCACCTAACATCGAACCCCAAAGGCGATCGACTTCCGTACCTTTAGAAGAACAAATCACGACAGGAATTTTCTTGGTTGCGTCGTTTGTTTTCAAGCTGTGACAGAGTTCAAATCCACTTTGACCGGGTAAAATAACATCCAAAATCACTAAATCTGGTGTTTGCAGTCTTAGCTGTGCCTCAGCTTCTTCACCGCTTTGCACGCCAATTACCGTTAATCCTATTTGCCTGAGATAGCGGGTTAAGACTTCAGCCTCAGTTAGACTATCTTCTACTAACAAAACTGTACTCACAAACTCTCTCCTACCAATTGCTCCGATTGCGTTGCGCTATACCGATCGCTCCACGTACACCACAACAATACGGAATTCGTCTCATTCAATTCCGAAGTCTGTATTCCGTTCGCGCAGTGTAGCGCTGGCGTCTGTTCCGAATGCTAAATATTTTCTCACTACGTTGAGGATTTTAGGCGCTTCGATTGGCTTTGAGATAAACTCTGTCGATCGCACGACTTTGGCACGGACGCGATCGATAATCCCATCGTTACTGGTGACAATAATGGCAGGTGTATCTTTCAATACAGAAGTTCGGCGAATTTGGGCGCAGATTTCGTAACCGTTGGCGATCGGCATCACTAAATCTAAGAAAATTAAACTGGGTTTGTGTTCTAAAAGCATCGGCAGGGCAAGCACGGAGTCTTGCAAGCTGATGTACCGATAGCCTGCCTGGGTCAGAATTCTGCCCATTAGCTGGCTATCTCGGGGACTGTCATCGATATAGGCTATAAGAGGACTCGCTGTCTTAGGCTGTGCGGCAGACACATGAGAGCCTTTGGTTATGTGTTCCAGTTTCTCTCCTATATCCCCTACTTCGATCGATTTCATCCAGCCGCGCCGGATATAAGGAAGCAGGGATTGGGTTAGTAATATAGGGTCTTGTCGCAGTCTCAAGGCTAAATCTCTCAGCGTCCGCTTACCATCTACCATCGATACCAAACTGCGGTAGACTACGGGTGAAGATTGCTGCTGTAACTCTTCACGCTGCCAGATCGACGGAGCCATGTTCGGAGAAAAATCTTCTAGTCCAGCCTGACACCATTTCTGCCAAGCTTGTTTTGCCTGCTGCCAAGAACGATCTGGCGAGAGAAAAACTAAAGGCGCAGTATATAACCTTTCTTCGGGCGTAAAAGTGTAACTTAGGGGCGGTAGGGCGCGATCGCGCAGCCATTGTTCCTGTTGCAAAATATCAAATAATACTTCTGCCACGCTACCTTGAACTACAGATACCATTTGCTGGCGCAGTATCTCTCGTTTGCTCAGCAATGTCGCCAAAAATTCGTAATTGTCGCTGCGATATCTTTGCTCCTGGTAGAGGTGTATCGGATCGATTTGAACTTGAGGGCAATACTGCGCTAGCTGACGCAGCCATCGCCGCCTGGGATGCACTCCGCCTGCATCTCCGATTAAATGCCCTAGGTGGAAATATAAACTCCACTGCTGTTGTCCTCTGGAGTCTTTGATATCCAGCCTACCGTTTCTCAATTGCCCCTGGCTCCATGCTTGCAGCCAGTTGTTTAGTTTCACTGTATATAAATGACTTTCAGTCATTGCCGATTCCATATGGCAGATGCTTGTGTTGGATGAAGCAATTTGGTTAGTATTGACGCGAGCAATTTGCGCTGACTCACCTTCTCGATACAGATAAGTTTTAAACGCTACCTATGAATCGAGCAGTTCTATTGCTGGCATTTCACTCCATCGAATTGGTTACTAAGCTTGGCTAATAAGAATAAAAGAATTTGTCAATACTTAATAGTACTAGAAGCAAATTGTCAATTACTAGTAATCATGTTTACAGTGCTACGATCGAGGCTTGACTGTTTTCTTGACTGTTTGCCCACAAATACTCAAATTATGTATATTAAAATACAGTCAATAAATTCTGAATATGATAGAGAGGAAAACTCTTCTCATTTTAGAATAGAGCGATCGCGGATATTTCTGCTTGTATGATATGGCTTTCAACACCAGAAAAGCTATCATTTTGAAGCTCTACATCTGTCGTAAACACCCCACATAAATCTAGGCAAAATACAATATATTAATCCCGTACATCTCCTCAACCATGCCTCGGTTTCAATCCCTGGAAGCAGCACTCAAACACTACTTCGGCTACGATAGCTTCCGCCCTGGACAAAAACAGATTGTCGAACAAGCACTGCAAAATCGGGATCAACTGATTGTCATGCCCACAGGTGGGGGCAAATCTCTCTGCTTTCAGCTTCCAGCCCTGTTACAGCCAGGTTTAACCGTGGTTGTATCTCCCCTCATTGCTCTGATGCAAGACCAGGTGGAGGCACTGCGAGATAACGGAATTGGGGCAACATTTCTCAATAGCAGCCTTAACTTACATCAAGTGCGATCGCGAGAGCAAGCAATTCTCAGCGGTAAAACTAAACTCCTCTACGTCGCCCCAGAACGCCTGTTAAATGACAAATTTCTGCCTTTTCTCGACTTAATCCGCGAGAAAATTGGTATTGCTGCTTTTGCAATTGATGAAGCCCATTGCGTTTCGGAGTGGGGACACGACTTTCGCCCCGAATATCGCCAGTTAAAACAACTGCGTCAGCGTTACCCTGGCATACCAACTCTTGCCCTCACCGCTACAGCTACAGATCGCGTCCGCCAAGATATTATTCAACAATTAGGATTAGAACAACCTAGTATCCATATTGCTAGTTTCAATCGTCCCAATCTTTACTACGAAGTTCAACCGAAACAAAAACAAAGTTACAGCCAACTTCTACAAATTATTCGTCAATCGGAAGGATCGGGAATTGTTTATTGTCTCAGTCGTCGTAAAGTAGATGAAATAGCGTTTAAATTGCAACAAGACAAAATTGCTGCTTTACCCTACCACGCTGGCTTAAGCGATGCAGAACGAACGGAAAATCAAACCCGTTTTATCCGCGATGATGTCAGAGTTATGGTAGCAACGATCGCCTTTGGTATGGGAATTAACAAACCTGACGTGCGATTCGTCATCCATCACGATTTACCTCGGAATATTGAAAGTTACTATCAAGAATCTGGACGGGCGGGAAGAGATGGCGAAAAAGCCTGTTGTACTTTATTTTTGGGTTATGGCGACATTAAAACAATTGAATATTTAATCGACCAAAAACCCGATATACAAGAACAAAGGATTGCCCGTCAACAGTTGCGTCAGGTAATCGATTTTGCCGAAGGCACGGATTGCCGTCGCACGATTGTTTTAGGATATTTTGGCGAACGATTCGCCGGACAATGTAAGGGTTGCGACAACTGTATTGCGCCCAAACCAGTCGCAGACTGGACAATTGAGGCAATGAAATTTCTTTCTTGCGTAGCGCGTTGCAAAGAGAAATTTGGCATGAACCACATTATTGATATTTTGCGCGGTTCTAAAAATCAGAAAGTTTTGCAGTACGGACACGATAAACTTTCGACTTATGGAATTGGCAAAGATAGAACTGTAGAAGAGTGGCGATTGTTGGGACGATCGCTATTACATCAGGGTTTGTTAGATCAAACCACCGATGGTTATTCTGTGCTAAAACTCAATGCTGCGAGTTGGGAAGTGATGCGACGACAGCGCACGGTTTCAATCGCAATTGATAATACACCAAATCTCTCGGCTCAACCCTTAGAAGCACGAACTGCTGAGGTTGAAATGTTATTTCAAAAATTGCGATCGCTGCGGAAAGAAATTGCTGACGAACAATCAGTTCCGCCCTATGTCATTTTTGCTGATTCTACGCTGAAGCTGATGGCATTGCAGCAACCGCAAACTTTAACTGAATTTGCCAAGCTTTCGGGCGTAACCTCACACAAAATAGCTCAATATGGCAAAAAGTTTTTAACAGAGATTCAGGCTTATAATCAAATTCAAAATTCGCATCCAACCGAAACCGAACAGTTTACATTGCAGTTATATCAACAAGGATTGAGCGTAGCAGAAATTGCCCAAAAACGAGATTTACGCCCGACAACAATTATCCGCCACCTTTCAGACTTGGTAGAAAAAAATCAAAATGTAGATTTAGATCGGCTTGTCGATCGCGATCGGCAGATTAAAATTTACCAAGCATTGGAAAAACTTGGCGATATTTCTCTCACCCCAATTCGAGAATATTTAGGTGAGGATTATTCCTACGATGAAATCCGCTTAGTTAGAGGACGCTGGCGACGCGAAAATCAGATATAAAAACATGCGCGTCTTTGTTGAATTCGTTAGCTTCCAGACGATTGTAGACTGTCAGTTTACTGAACTGCGTACTTCCCGTTCGATTTATCAGAAATTCAATATATTTTCAATTTTTTGTTATATACATAACATTTAAATTTAAGATTTGTTGTAATTCAAATCACAACAAAAAACTTAATAGTAGTTTAAGCTACTAAACAAAGTCATCAATAGGAGTCAACTAAGAAAATGGCTGACATAGTAAGTACTGCTGTTAACGCAGGTTCTTTTAACACTTTGGTGGCTGCTGTCAAGGCTGCTGGCTTGGTAGATACCCTTCAGGGTCCTGGTCCATTTACTGTTTTCGCACCAACAGATGATGCTTTTGCCAAGTTGCCAGCAGGAACGGTAGATTCTTTACTCAAGGATATTCCTCAGCTGAAGAAAATCCTGACCTATCATGTCGTATCTGGCAAAGTAACGGCAGCAGACGTAGTGAAGCTGACATCTGCCAACACAGTTGAAGGCTCATCAGTTAATATCAATGCCTCCAATGGTAGTGTGAAAGTGAATGACGCTACAGTAGTGACTCCTGATGTTGCTGCTGACAATGGTGTGATTCACGTCATTGACTCAGTGCTAATTCCGCAATAAGCTCCACAAGCGATGGGTGGGTCGCTCTAGCTCTATTAAACTCCTCAGACACAAATTTCGTTGTCTGGGGAGAACCTGAGAGATTGCAGAAGTTGTTTGGCGAGATTCACTTGCACTTGTTTTGGCAATGGGTAGAGAATCGAAGCTTGCTCTAAAGGCTCAACTAGCAAGCCATCGCAACTATATCCACCGCGATCGCTCTCTTGCAAAAATCCAATAGTGCGCTAGCATAGATATGAGAGAATGAAATTCGGTTATATTGTTTGTTACTAAAATCAACAGGCTTCTCTCCGAAATCTAAATCTCTGCACCTTCTGATTTTGGAGACAATAGCAAAATGTCAATTTATGTAGGTAATTTATCATATGAGGTTACGCAGGAAGACCTCAATGCCGCGTTTTCAGAGTATGGCTCTGTAAAGCGAGTGCAACTTCCCACTGACCGCGAAACAGGTCGGGTGCGTGGTTTTGCATTCGTAGAAATGAATACGGATGCTGAAGAAACCACTGCTATTGATGCCCTCGACGGCGCTGAGTGGATGGGGCGTAGTTTAAAGGTTAATAAGGCAAAGCCTAGAGAAGACAGAGGTTCGTCTGATGGCAGACGTGGAAACAATGGCGGGGGCTACTCTCGCCGCTACTAAACTTTGAGACAAAGAATTTGACTCTAAGGTTTGAGGGTAGACAAGGAGTCTGCCCTTTCGTTTTTAAAGATAGCTTGTGGGTAGATTGCTTAAATCCTATCCTAACTCAGTCCATTAAAGCGGAGAGCGGCTAGATTCAACCGACAGCGCTCGCAATTACAAAAATTACACTCGACATTGGCAAAACGGTTAGAGATGAAAGCAATTTAAGCGTAAGAAACATCTAAAATATGACTCCAGAGGCAATACGCATTGTTACTCAGTTAAGACGTAAGTTTTATTCTCTCTTTGCTACAGAGATGGAAGTACCGGTAATTATTACTAACAGTAACTCATGCGCTAGTAATCCATCTATAGCTTCTTGGGTAGATCGCCGACAACGACTAAACTATCTATGTATTTACGTCCACTTATCACCCGATGAATTAGTCCCCAACCGTCCATTTCTGCTGCGGCTAGCTATTAATAAAGGTGCGGGTATAGCCACATATACGAAACAGCATAAAGACTCTCAAGGAATGAATAATCATTGGCACTTTGAGTTAACTTTATTGCCAGAAGAAATTTTAGATTTTCTTCCCTGGATAGTAACCTTAGTTAAGTCTTATGAAAAAGGTTTTACCTCATTAGCGATAGAACCACCACATCCATTGGAACTCACAATGTCTAGTCTGCTATTATCTCATGATATTTGGACTCAGAAAGCTGGACAGCAAGCCTCTCATATTCTGGCAGTCAAATGAAAATCCCAGCATTGAACATTCGGATTGGCGATCGCATTGTTGCCTATTGTAATAATAAGAGACAAGTCTGTACTGTAAAGCAAGTACTAGATTCTGGTCAAGGTAGCATCGCCCTGACAGTATGCCCTTCAGGGAATCATCGGCTTTCACTCTCGCGGGTGATTCGATTTCACCAAGATGCTTCAGTTGAGCTAGCAAGCTAAAACTATACTCCCGATAAATTTAGAGATGTTTGTGGAAACTGCCCTAGACGCAATTAGGGCGAGTTTACCGAGATCTCGATCTGAATACAAAGATCTCTAGTGAAGCCGCCCCTACAAATGACAAATGACAAATGACAAATTAACCAAACTGTTCCTCAGCATCCAAATTAAACAGGACTTGAAGAGTCTGCATACAACGCCGCCTCGCTTCAATATCCTGCTGCGATCGCAACTGTTCCATACCAACACAGTGTTGGGCTGCTAGCTACAACTGAAAACCTACGCTAACGCTGAGTGACTTCACCCAACGCCTCTTGCAGCACTTCATCACTTACACCATGACGCTTCAAACTAGCTATGAGAGCAGAAACTGTATCTCCCTCTAAACGCTCCAAGTCAGCGCGAAGCCCTTGTCCAATGTAAGCACGTACTAAAGGCTGATAACCAGAGAAACCAAGCAACGGGGCAACCCGCTTTAAATCTTCAATCACATCTTCAGGAATCCGAATCGTGATTGTGGTCATAGGGCGATTTCTATCCAGTCGTTTCTTTAATGCCTCAACCTTCATAGTCTTCACGTTCCTTGTGTGTTGCTTTACGAGCCGAAATGATCCGAATGATGTCGTTTTCACGCTCAATGTAGACGACGTACAAAAGATTCCATCGTCTATCTAAACCAATGACAGCATCTCGCGCTTCATCATTGCGACTTGCATCAACAACCACCAGCAGTGGATCGAAGAAAGCTTCTGCGGCTTGCTGAAACGTAACACCGTCATGGTTGATCGGGTTGATCCTGGCTTTTTCGTCATTCCAAACGAAAGTAATGCCATTGAGTACGAAATACACATTCATACCTACTAGTATAGGTATGAATGTATTTACATTGTCAATACGTTTTATGGCGTAAGCACATCGAGCCAAGAGCTTTCAGCACCCAACCAAAGCAATTTCAAAACCATCCCGCAGATAACGATAAGCTGTATAACGTCCCCGTTCACTCGCCGCAGATCGCTTCTCGAACTCGAAGAAGAGATTCAGATGGTCGGGTGCAACGGGATTGTTCTGCCGCAGTCGCTACAGATCTAATCGATACCGACATTTTTGTTTTTCTCCCCTTTGATACATATCGGTGTCGTCCGGCAAATCAACAATTTCCACCAACTGAGCACCAACAAGTTCACAAGTTCTTCTAGATGCTATATTGTCTGGACTGCATGTAATCCACACACAATTTAAACCATGCTTGCGTGCCAGGGGTAACAACAATTTGCAAGCTCTAGCAGCATATCGATGCCCGCGATACTCGGGTTTAACGCCATAAGCAATGTGACCCCCATACATAACAATGTGGTTTGTGTTTCCAATTCTTAACTCGATGTTACCAACCGCTTCATCTCGACCAGCAACAACCATCTGAAATCGATACGAAGGAACGTAATTAATGGTTAGATCGCCTGGATATTTTTCAAGCAATACGATTTCCAGATCTTCATCGATTAGTTTACCTGGATCGTAGAATTCAAACATTGCTCTACATTTTGAGTACAGCCATCAGTGGTTCAGTTTACTTACCTTTCGCGTTAGAAAGAAAATATCCTACGAAGTACGATTGAATTTGGCAGTAAACACGAATTGTGCGCTGATTTAGTGTATTTAAAAAAATCTGCAATTGTGGTTAGGGCGGGTTTACCGAGATCTCGATATGAATACAAAGATCCTGGTGAACCCGCCCCTACAAATGACGAATGACAAATGACAAATGACAAATTAACCAAACTGTTCCTCAGCATCCAAATTAAACAGGACTTGAAGAGTCTGCATACAACGCCGCCTCGCTTCAATATCCTGCTGCGATCGCAACTGTACCATTGGATCGTGCAAAATTTTATTCACGATCCCTCTCGTTAAAGCTTCGATCACTTCTTGGTGTTTTTCGGCAAATTCAGAACCTAGTCGCGATAGGGCTTTTTCTAACTCTTGTTCGCGAATAGTTTCGACTTTATGACGCAAGCAGCTGATGGTAGAAACAGTTTCCAGCGATCGCCACCACACGTCAAATGCCTCTACCTCTTCATCCAGCAGTTTTTCAGCTTCCATTGCAATTTTGCGACGGCTTTCTTGATTTTGAGCCACCACAGCCTTTAAATCATCTACGTTAAACGCTTGTACGTGTTCTAAATCGTTTACATCCTCATGCACGTTGCGCGGTACGGAGATATCAATTAGCATCAACGGACGATTTATTTCTAAACCAATTTCAAGTTTGGCGCGATCGATCAGCGGTTCTGTAGCTGAAGTACTAGTAAATACTAGATCTGATGTTGCTACCACTGGCATCATTTCTGATAGCAGGCAAAGTTTTAATTCGGCTTGTTGAAATTGACTAGCTAAAGCTTGCGATCGCTTTAAAGAACGATTCAAAATGCAAATTTGGTTTGCACCTTTGGCAATCAAATGCTTAACGAGTAACTCCGACATTTTACCCGCACCGACGATCGCCACTCGACAAGCTGCTAAGTTTGCAACTTTCATTTGGGCTAATTCTACTGCCGCAGAACTGATCGAAACTGCACCAGTGCCGATACTCGTTTCCGATCGCACCCGTTTACCAGCCGTAATCGCTTGTTTAAACAGCTTATTCAGAATCAGTTTGATGCCGTTATATTGTTGTCCTAAACTGTGGGTTTGTTTCACCTGAGCTAAGATTTGTCCTTCTCCTAACACCAAGCTATCCAAACCAGCCGATACTCGCATCAAGTGCATGACTGCATCTTGGTGGAGCAAAATAAATAAATGTTGTCTTAAATCGCGGACTGGTAATTTGCTATGTTCGCCTAAAAACTGGGTAACTTCCCGAATGCCTTGTTCCGTTTCTGGAGTCACGATATAAATCTCCAGACGATTACAAGTGCTAAGAATTGCTGCTTCAGTAATATGCGGATAGCTACACAAAAGAGCGATCGCGCTTTCCAACTGCGATTCCGGAATACTCAGCTTTTCCCTAACTTCTACTGGGGCTGTTTTGTGACTCAGCCCAACAACCGCAATGTTCATGTCTCCTCCCAATTAGGGGCTAGGGGCTAGGGGCTAGAGGCTAGGGAATAAACAGTTATCAGCGATCGGTTATCAGTTACTCCTGACTCCCGACTCCCGACTCCCTCCCTTGCCTCTTGCCTCTTGCCTCTTGCCTCTTGCCTCCTACTTCAGTTGCAGTGTCTTTGGTTCGTCAAACATATGGATCGTGTCTACAAACCGCGCCGTGCGGGATTGGCTGGAGATAACTAGACTTTGAGTTCTGGCTCCACCTTTGAAGAAGCGGACACCTTCCATGAGCGTACCTGGGGTAATACCGCAAGCAGCGAACAGGACGGTTTGACCCGAAGCTAACTCTTCGGCGTTGTAAACTCGGTCTGGGTCATTGATACCCATCTCTTTCAAGCGGGCAATATTTCCTTCCTTGCTTTCGCCAATCAAACCAGTTTTGACTACTTCTGGATCGTAGATCAATTGTCCTTGAAAATGCCCGCCCAAACAACGCAACGCAGCAGCGGAAATCACGCCTTCTGGGGCGGCTCCAATTCCCATCAAGGCATGAATATTCGTTCCAGAGAAAGCACAGGAGATTGCAGCGGAGACATCGCCATCGCTAATTAAGCGTACTCTTGCTCCCGCTTGGCGAATTTCTTGAATTAGCTCTTTGTGACGGGGACGATCCATCACAACTACAACTAACTCCTCTACGGCGCGTCCGAGGCATTCTGAGAGGATTTTGAGGTTTTGGGTAGCAGATTTGTTAATATCTACATGACCGCGTGCTGGGGCTGGCGCTGCGAGTTTTTTCATGTAAAAGTCAGGAGCAGCAAACAAACCGCCTTTTTCAGCAATTGCCAATACAGCCATTGAACCGTTTTGTCCGTAGGCTACTAAGTTAGTTCCTTCACACGGGTCAACAGCGATGTCAATTTCAACTAATTCGTCAGGATTACAGTAATCTTTGGCATCGGGACGGGTACAGATCCCGACTTCTTCGCCAATATATAACATGGGGGCTTCATCCCGTTCGCCTTCACCGATGACGATCCGACCCCGCATGTAAATTTTATTCATTCTTTCCCGCATGGCTTCTACAGCCACTTGGTCAGCAGTGTTTTTCTCGCCTTTACCCATCCAACGGGAAGATGCGATCGCTGCTTGTTCTACAACTTCAATAATCTCTAAACCTAGAGTATTTTCCACGCGCTCTGTCCTCCCAATGCTCTATTTACTGCTGTTGTTTTGCGGCTGTATCAGTACATAAGTCTACCAAACCGCGTCACCCCGTAGACTACAAGTATTTGCTCAGGATTTGTTAAGTTTTACTGCTAAAAGGGGCAGTAGGGAGTGGGGAGTAAGGAGTGGGGCAATTTGAGGAGGCGATCGCGTTTTGATTTTCTCGCTCGCTTTTTAGTACTTATGTACTTAATATATAGAGTCAAAGCGATCGCTTGCGAGAACGCTGTGCGTATGCGTTTTTGTACGACACAAAATTTTCCTTCCTCTAACGAGGAAACTTCCCGTCAGGCATAATTGCTCCCTGAAAAATCGCCTTACTCAAATTAGCTCCATCTAACTTAGCTTCGCTTAAATTAGCATCTATAAAAACAGCTCTGCTGAGATTAGCACCTCTGAGATCGGCTTGAATCAAATTAGCACTTGTAAAATTAGCCTTACTTAAATTACTCCATCTCAAATCCGTCATATAAAGCTCTGCCGCACTCAAATCGGCTCCAAATAAATACGCACCACCCAAATGAGCCTCGCTCAAATTAGCTTGGCATAAATTAGCACGATAAAAATAAGTTGCGATCGCCTCAGCTTCGTAGAGATTAGCACTACTCAAATTAGCATGACTGAAATTCGCTCCAGTCAAATTAGCATAGACAAAGCTAGCTCGACTCAATTTCGCCACGCTCAAATCCGCTTCGCTAAGGGTAGCACCAATAAATTCCGTCGCAGTTAAATTAGCATGATTGAGATCTGCTGCTGTTAAATCTACTCCCCGTAAATCTGCCCCTATCAGGTTGGCATAAGCCAAATCTGCACCCATCATTTGAGCCGAAATTAACTGAGCATCAATCAGTTCTGCTTTTTGCAAATTAGCATCAATCAATTCAGCCCCACATAGATTTGCAACGCTGAGATTAGCCCCGCTTAAATTAGCTGCAATCAGTTTAGCGCGATTCAGATCGGCTCTTTTCAAGTTAGCCTTGGCGAGATTAGCACCCCGAAGATTTACCTTAACAAGATGAGCTGCGCTCAAGTCCGGTTCGATCTGCGCGTTTTGCTGACGCCACTCCAACCATGCAACCGCACCCCGCTGAAGTAACGCCAGATGTTCCCGATCTGCCATTTCTGCTACTCCTTACGCCCACCAATAGTAGGGAGTTCGCGTCCGTGGGCATTTTCCATCGCCGCCAACGCCGCACTGGAACCTGCTAAAATATCCCGTTCTTCTCCGCCCAAGTAAAGCCGTCCGAAACTACCCACCGCTTGAATTTCTAAAATATTAATCAAAGCTGCTTTTTCCGCCTGATTTGCTGCTAAAGCTGCATAAGCCGCAGGTTGAACTTCTAACACATACAGCGTTTGTCCTGCCAAAATCATCTGCCCTCGGCGAGTGCGGTTAATTAATTGTGTTTGGTGCGGATCGATATTGCGGATAATTTGACTAGACATCACTTGTGGCTTGAGACAATCTCGTTCGCGCACTCCCATTGCTTCCATCACCGCCTTACCCGCTGCCCGCGTCTCACCCTGGCGGCTGGAATGGACTTCTAGCAGTCCGTAAAGCCGTTCTACCACCTGCACCCCCGGACGCACGGAAGCAGATTTTAAGGCAATATCCATTAATCGGATTACTTCAATTCCTGGTGAAACTTCAATCCACAAGGAAGCATCACCTGGTAATGGCAAAAAACCTGCTGCCACCGTCCCCATATAAGCAGCATGTTGAGGCTGTAAGCTGTCTATAAATACATAACTACGTAATTCAATACCCAAAACTTAAATCTCCACAATTGTCATTGGTCATTGGTCATTTGTATTTATTCTTCTTGATTTCTGACTTTTGACTTTTGACTTCTTTCCCTAGCCTCTAGCCTCTAGCCCCTTCCGTAGGATGATTGTAGTTAAGTATAATCAGAATAAGTATAAACAAAATTTATACGCGATCGCGTTCGTAAATTTCTGCCAAAACAAAGATTGTAGTTATGTTGGACTTCCTCAATCCGATTCTCAACCGTCATCCAGAGCGAGTCAAAGCCAACGTCGAGATTTATACCTGGCAGACTTGCCCCTACTGCATCCGCGCCAAATTATTATTGTGGTGGAAAGGTGTCAACTACACGGAATACAAAATCGACGGCGATGATGCAGCGAGAAACCGCATGGCAGAACGCGCCAACGGACGGCGAACCGTACCGCAGATCTTCATCAACAACGAGCATTTCGGCGGCTGTGACGATATTTACAAACTGGACAGCGAAGGCAAATTAGATCCTCTCCTCGCCCAGCTAGCGAATTAGCAGCGTGACAATTGAAGCACCAGAATACATTATCCACCGTCAATGGATGCAACGGGCGATCGCCCTTGCCCAGATTGCAGGGGAAGCCGGAGAAGTCCCCGTTGGTGCAGTCATTGTCGATTCGAGCGGTAACATCATAGCTGAGGCAGAAAATCGACGGGAACGAGACAACGACCCCACCGCTCATGCCGAAATTATCGCTTTGCGCCAAGCTGGTAAAACCTTACAAAACTGGTATCTCGATCGCTGTACTCTCTACGTTACTCTAGAACCTTGTCCCATGTGTGCAGGGGCGATCGTTCAAGCTCGAATTGGTTTACTTGTCTACGGTGCAGACGATCCGAAAACTGGGGCTATTCGCACCGTCACCAACATTCCCGATAGCGCCTGTTCCTACCATCGTCTCACCGTTCTCGGTGGCATTCTAGAATCTAATTGTCGCCAACAATTACAGGCTTGGTTCCGTAGCAAGAGGGGGAGTCGGGAGTAGGAAGTGGGGAGTCGGGAGAACAGAGAAGTCGTAAGTCATAAGTCAAAAATTACCTCTCACCTCTCACCTCTCACCTCTTACCAATTACCCATTACCAAATACCATTCACTGTTCACTGCTAAAACTGTCCCCTACTTGTAGCGATCGCAACTAAAAAAAATTACGGTGGAATTAAGCCATATAACTTTACGTTCGCTCACACACCCGCCACCGTCATGATTCAGATGGATTCCTCACACGCTGATATTGAGACAACCAAAAATACCAAGGTGGCTGCTACAAGTCGCGTCTCGCCTTGGTTAACGTCCATACTATATCCTATCGGGCAGCATTTAGTCTTACCGTTTTATTTTGGCAAAATTGAAATTAGCGGACAAGAAAACTTGCCGACTAGCGGTTCTGTCATCGTTGCACCCACCCATCGTTCTCGTTGGGATGCCATTCTCGTACCAGCTACGATTGGGAAAATTGCCACAGGGCGAGATCCGCGCTACATGGTATCCGTTGACGAAATGAAGGGTTTTCAAGGCTGGGTGATTCGTCATATGGGTGGATTTGCTGTAGATGTTAAACGTCCGTCCATTGCCACTCTCAGACATGGCGTGGAACTACTACAGCAAGAAGAAATGCTAGTCATTTTTCCTGAAGGTGGCAATTTACAAGAAAACCGCGAGCGCAAGCTGAATTCTCTTCAACCTGGTTTGGCTCGCTTGGCGCTACAAGCTGAATTAACTCAGCCAGATCTAGGCATAAAAATTTTACCTATCAGCATATACTACAGTCAGCCAAATGTACCCTGGCGATGCGAAGTGAAGATTCGCATTGGTTCTCCTATATTAGTTTCCGAATACAGCACGGGTTCGATTAAAAAAGATGCTAAACGCTTAACACAAGATTTAGAACTAACGCTCAAACAGTTGGACAGCCAGACGCAAGCAACCGTAAAGCAGGACAGTCCTACTTCTGCCGTGTGTTCTGAAAGCAAGGAATTTTTTGTTTAAACCAATAGCTTCAGGTATCGCAGCCGGGGGAACAAAATCACAAGTCACAAGTCACAAGTCACAAGTCACAAGTTATAAGTCAAAGGCAACTACTGCCGACTCCTGATTGCTGATAACTGATAAGATACCCGAAGTTAAAATCGGTTTTGTGTTTTTTTAGCGCACGGAATTAAGCCATGATTTCTGCTGGATCTCAACGCTTCCTCTGCCACAGCTGTATAACATTATTTTCAGCGATCGCAGCCATTACTTCACTTTCCCCAGCCCACGCTCAGGCGCAAACGCCTCCAGCACCAGCAAGCCCTAACCAAGCTCAACCTATCGATCCCAAAAATCCTAACATCATCCAACCTTCTGCTCAGAATAATAGCGTTTTGAGCGTGGCTGGCGGTCAACGGCTGATGTCGGAGGCTAGCAGCGCTATCTCCTCGCAAAACTACGATACAGCGGTGAAAAAGCTTCAAGAGGCGCGTCAGGTTTTCAATCAAATGTCTAATTTTTACCAACAACTGGCTGGTAACTTTCAAGGTATTGATAACCGGGTTGCTGATAGCCAGCGTAAGAAAGCATTAGATACTGCCCAAATGCGCGACGATGCTACTTACCAACTGGCATTAGTACATCGAGCCCAAAATAAGCCAGAACTTGCCGTACCGCTGCTAGTTCAAATTGTGAACAGTCAAAACCCCACGAGAGATTTGGGCAAAAAAGCCTATCAACAGCTGTTCGAGCTAGGATTTGTTGACGCGCCTTTTCCACGCACTGGTGATACGGGCAATTCGCCACAACGGAGTGAAGCCAAGCCCCCCGAACAATCTCCACCGAAACAGTAGCGCTGAGGCGATCGCTCATCTATCCTCAGAAATAGTTAAATTAGAAAAGAGTTCAGCAATTAGGAAGTGAAATGATTAGTCCTCAGCAAGTTGAGGAAATGATTAAGGTAGCGATGCCAGATGCCCAAGTTCAAGTACAAGACTTGACTGGGGGTGGAGATCATTACCAAGTAGTAGTCGTTTCTTCCCAGTTTGAAGGTAAGGGACGAGTACAACAGCACCAACTCGTCTACAGCTCCCTCAACCAAGCAATGTCATCAGAAGCTATCCATGCCCTAGCACTAAAGACTTACACACCTCAAGCCTGGCAAGCTGCCAGCCAAGTGGTGTGAGTTAGCTTCTCCCATAATTCTACTAGGCGCTAATACTCCATCCTCAAAACTAGGAATAACAGCTATGACTCCAGAATTGAAAGAGCGACTCGATAATCTGATTCAACAAAACAAAATCTTGGTTTTCATGAAGGGCAATAAATTGATGCCCCAGTGTGGTTTTTCTAATAATGTCGTGCAGATTCTTAACACTTTGGGAGTTCCATTTGAGACTGTTGATGTTTTAGCAGACTATGAAATCCGACAAGGAATCAAAGAGTATTCCAATTGGCCGACTATTCCTCAAGTTTATGTTAACGGTCAGTTTGTAGGTGGCTCTGATATTCTGATTGAAATGTATCAAAGTGGCGAACTACAACAGATGGTAGAAGTCGCGCTTGCTTCCTAACAATTAACGATTTGGAGAGAAACGCAAAGAGGGGCGCACGATTGTACGCCCCTACTCATTTGCCAAAAAGTTGGTCGAAAAATTTGCTTTTGGTCCCTAGGGCTTTTTAGCCAGCCTCAAGAATTAGGGCAATTAGCTAACCGAGTCCAACTTTTACTTTTCCTGTCAGGAAGCAGCAGAGGCAAATCCAAAACTTCAATTTAATTTCAATTGAATCCTCTGCCAATCTAATCCTAGTTCGAGGCAACCTAAAATAACTTAATGATAGTCCGATTCCGGTTCTGGTTGAATGGGCATTTCAAAGTTATACGGATCGTATAAAAAGCGGGTTGCTTCTTCCTCCAAACGATGAATTAGATAGGGTTCGAGGATATTGGAGTGCCTCATGGCTGCGAGATAGCCGTCTAAATACAATCGTAAATCGTCCGTGCGATAGCCTCTTTGCCACATTTCGACAAGGGCATCGGTAAGTTTCTGATAGTGACGGATTGTTTGAGTATCTTGTAACATAACGCAGGATGCAGAAATCGAATGTGCCTTGAAAATGTGTTTCTTAAGGAAATTTGCTAGGATGCAGTTCTAAAGTTGGGTTTTTCAAGCTGATTTTTTCAAGCAGCGATCGCGTTTACTAGCGACACAGAAATTATGAATTTCTTCTTAATAAGAGTGTATTCAGTTTTAGCGAGTCGATTTTATCCTGAGTCCTCTAGACTAACTAATATTGGAACAGCTACTGTACTGTAATATAATTCTTCTCTTATTTATTTCATCATAGACTAAATTGATACCAAAAAGTTTGTACCTCTGGGGCGATTTTCACCCCGGGTTGTCCTCAACCAATTTTTAACTAGATGGTTCAGCAGCCGATTCGGTATCAAAATATTAATTTTTTTTAAGCTGAGCGTTAGACGAATATGCTAGCCGAATCTAAGTTCGCTCGTCAAGTCTGCAAGGGAGTTGATACTGAGGTAGCAGCTGTTACAAAAGCTTGACACAGGCTTTGTTACCTTGAGAGTCACGTATAAAAGGAATCTTGCACCTGTGACCTCGGTTTGTATAGAAATTGTAGAGGGAAATCCACATCTGCGATCGCTACTGAGTTGGCACTTGCAACAAGTAGGCTATCGAGTCTATCAAGCAGCTAGTCTCTATCAAGCACGAGATGTATTTTTAACGCGCCAGCCCGCACTAGTCATTCTCGATGCTGAATTAGCTGATGGCGATGGGATAGAGTTTTGCCGTTGGTTGCAGCAACAGCAACAACCGCTGATTCTGATGCTATCTGCCCGTAATACCGAAGCTGATATTGTCACAGGCTTAAAAGCAGGAGCAGATGATTACTTGTGCAAACCCTTTGGGATGCAAGAGTTTTTGGCGCGAATTGAGGCGCTGATCCGTCGTCAACGCACGCCAGCCGCACCCGCCTATCTAGACTACGGTGCTTTGCAAATAGATTTAGTTCAGCGTCGCGTCTACTTCAAAGGCGAATACATCGACCTTACCCCCCAGGAATTTAGTTTACTTTACGTCCTGGCTCAAGCTAGCGGTTTACCCTTGAGTCGCTCCGAATTACTGCGGCGTGCTTGGCCCGATGCTATAGATAACCCTCGTACCATCGACACTCACGTCTTATCGTTGCGGAAAAAAGTTGAAATCGATCCGCGCCAACCGAGTTTAATTCAAACCGTTCGTAATGTAGGATATCGCTTCAACGCCGAAATTCTCAAAGCAAATAACGTGCAGCCAACAGACGTTTCTTACCGCCAAAAGTCGATTGCAGAAAATTCACCCCAATCTGCCATAGAAGGAACGAGGGAGAAGTCGGAAGTCGGAAGTCAGAAGTCGGAAGTCGGAAGTCGGAAATAGAGACGTTCCGCCAGAACGTTTATATGGAAGTCGAAAGTATTTCACAAACTGCCGATCGCTGTTCTAAAGTGTCACTGCGATCGCAAAATAAGAAAAAGCAGTGGCATGAGATCGGTTTATGTCTTCAATTGGTGTGGCGGTAGTCGGAACGGGATTTGGACAAAAAGTTCATCTACCTGGATTCAAGGCTCATCCTCGGACGCAGGTCGTGGCAGTGTATCACCGCGATCGCGACAAAGCTCAGGCGATCGCCCAAACTCATAATATTGCCCATGCGAGTCCTACGTTAGAAGAGATTGTCGCATTACCAGAAATTCAAGCAGTCAGCATTTCTACACCGCCATTTTTGCATTACGAAATGGCAAAAACAGTACTGCAAGCGGGGAAGCATTTGTTATTAGAAAAACCCACCACGCTTTCAGCCGCAGGGGCGCGAGAACTGTACCATATAGCCAGAGCTAACAAACTTGTCGTTACCCTAGATTTTGAATATCGCTTCGTTCCCGCCTGGCAGAGATTAGCAGAATTACTAGCTGAAGATTATGTCGGTAAAAAACGCTTGATAAAAATTGATTGGTTGGTTCCCAGTCGTGCCGATGCTTCCCGTCCTTGGAATTGGTATTCTCGTAAGGATATGGGGGGTGGGGCTTTAGGGGCGCTGGCTTCCCATACTTTTGATTACATTAGCTGGTTATTTGGTGCGGTACAAAAACTGTGCGCTCAGTTAAGTACTAGCATTCCCCTACGACTCGATCCAGTCACGGGGGAAATGAAGCCGGTAGATGCAGATGATACCTGTATGTTAATGCTAGAGTTGGCAGACGGCACGCCTTGCCAAATCAGTATCAGTTCGGCAGTCTATGCCAATCGCACGCACTCTGTAGAAGTATATGGCGATCGCGGTACTTTAGTGTTATGCAGTCAAAATCAAAAAGATTACGTCCACGGCTTTCATCTGTGGGCTGCTTCCGCCGGACAACCGCCAGCAGAATTAGAGATTCCGATGCGGTTGGGATTTGACAAAACTTATACAGACGGGCGCATCGCCCCATTTATCCGTGTAGTGAACCAATGGGTGCAAGGAATTGACAAGGGAGAATCCTTAATTCCTTCCATACGCGAAGGCGTTTACTCGCAATTATTAATGGATCTCAGTCATGCTTCCCACCAACAGCGCAGTTGGGTAGATGTACCGGACTTAGATGAATATCTCACCAGCGGCTAGAGTAAGAAGTTGGCAGTCGGAAGGTATATCAAGTTCGTTGAAATAGCCAGCGGTTCGCGTCTTCACGATCGCAATAAAATTTATGCTATATATTTCATCATGGCAAACTTTGCTATAGTCAATGCTCTATTTCTATGTAGATAAACATTTATAATTTGCAATTTTTAGAAAAAGTTTATATTCCTTCAAATAGAATTGCATTAATTAAGATAAAAAACGCGATCGGGCAGAATTTTGTTTTGCCCAACATGATACACTTCCCTGAAGAATAAAGATTGTGAGGTAAAAATTTCGAGCGATTCAGCCTGAACGGAACAGAGAAAATTCAGGTAGATAGAAGTATTTTTTGATACATGACGGGGGCTAAATTTCAATAGTAAGAGACGCTCGATCGCCAAAAAACTAAAATAGCGATCGCATCTTTGCTGCTTCCGTATCGAACTCAGGAGAAGCAATATGGTCATCGATTTTCACGCTCAAGGCATTGACATCAACAGTTTAAAAGAACCAGCGATCCATATTTTTAATCAAATTCAACCGCATGGAATTTTAATTGTTTTAGCGGAACCGGATCTGACGATTTTACAAATTAGTAGCAATGCGATCGCAACGTTCGGAATTGCTGCCGAACAAATGCTACAAAGACCTTTATCAGAATTTATCGATCCTTTTCAATTAGAAAGAATTAAGTCTGGATTAAATACAACAGAAGATCTCGATCTGATTAATCCCGTCAAGCTATGGGTAAGAAAAACAGGTGACGAATACTCTGTCTTTGATGGCGTATTCCATCGCAATAGCGAAGGTTTTTTAATTTTAGAATTAGAGCCAGCACTAGCTCAAGAAAATATTCCCTTCCTCAGTTTTTATCACTTAGCCAGAGCATCTATTAATCGTCTAGAAGAAACATCAAATTTACGTGAATTCTGTCAAATTATCGTTCAAGAAGTTCGTAACGTGACTGGATTCGATCGAGTCATGTTGTATAAATTCGATAACGACGGGCATGGTTCTGTACTTGCTGAGGATAAACTCGATAGTATGGAATCATATTTAGGATTGCATTTTCCTGAATCTGATATCCCCAGACCCGCAAGAAAATTATTCGCTTCTAACTGGATTCGCTTAATTCCCGACAGTCATTGCGAACCTATAACCCTCATCCCAGCAATTAATCCAATTAGCAAAGAACCTACCGAACTGACAAATTCAATTCTACGAAGCGCCGCACCATGTCATTTTGAATATTTACACAATATGGGTGTAGGTGCTTCGCTGACCATTTCATTAATCAAAGAACAAAAACTTTGGGGTTTGATTGCTTGTCACCATCAAACTCCCATGTACGTTTCTTACGAATTACGCAAAGCTTGCGAATTTTTGGGACGGATGGTATTTTCCGAAATTGCTTCTAGAGAAGAGACGGAAGATTTTACCTATCGGCGGCAGTTGGCTTACGTGCAGTCAACTTTAGTCGAATATATGTCTCAAGAAGAGAACTTTGTTGACGGTTTGATTAAACACAAACCAAATCTGCTTGACTTAGCCAACGCCCAAGGCGCAGCAATTTGTTTTGGTAACAATTGTACGACAATCGGTAAGACTCCCGTAGCAGAAGACTTAAATTTCTTAGTTCAATGGCTGAAAAATAACGTTCAAGAAGAAGTTTTCTACACGGATTCCTTAGCGCAAGTTTATCCCGACGCGGAAAAATTCAAACATGTTGCCAGCGGTTTATTAGCAATACCAATTTCTAAGCGGAATTACGTGTTGTGGTTCCGTCCTGAAGTAATTCAAACGGTGAATTGGGGTGGCGATCCGCATAACGCCTACGAACTCAATCGAGAGAATGGATTGCGGTTGTGTCCGCGTAAATCTTTCCAATTATGGCAAGAAACGGTCAGCCTTACATCTTTACCCTGGAAACAAGTAGAAATTAAAGCGGCGCTGGAACTGAGAAAAGCAATTGTCAATATTGTTCTGCGCCAAGCTGACGAACTAGCACAATTAGCAGCTGATTTGGAGAGATCTAACGCCGAACTGAAAAAATTTGCCTACGTTGCTTCTCACGACTTACAAGAACCGCTCAATCAGGTGGCGAATTACGTTCAGTTGTTAGAAATGCGCTATCAAGCACAACTCGACGCAGACGCGAAGGAATTTATTAACTTTGCCGTTGAGGGAGTTAGCTTGATGCAAACGCTGATCGATGACGTGCTGGCATATTCTAAAGTAGAAATGCAGGGAGTTGAATTTGAACTCACGGAAGTTGATACTGCTTTAGACCGTGCTTTAGGTAATTTGAGACAGCGAATTGCCGAAAGTGGGGCGAAAATTAGCCGCGATCCTTTACCAACGGTAATGGCAGATAGCACCCAGTTGATGCAGCTGTTTCAAAATCTGATTGGGAATGCGATCAAATTCCGCAGTGACAAACCGTTAGAAATTCACATCTCGGCACAACGGCAAGAAGAAGATGAGTGGTTGTTTTCAGTGCGAGATAACGGAATAGGTATCGAACCGCAATTTAGCGATCGCATCTTCGTCATCTTTCAGCGCCTGCACCCGCGCGATGAATACCCAGGTACGGGAATGGGTTTAGCAATCTGTAAAAAGATTGTCGAGTGTCACAGAGGACGAATTTGGGTAGAGTCGCAACTTGGGGCTGGGGCAACATTTTATTTTACGCTACCCGTAGGAGGGCGCGATCGTGAGCGGAGAAGCGGACGCAAAACACAAAACGATCTTTTTGGTAGAGGACAATAGAGCCGATGTCCGTTTGATTGAAGAGGCGCTGAAAAACAGTTCTGTACCGCATCAAGTGATGTCGGTAAGAGATGGCGTCAACGCGATCGCATTTTTGCGTCAAGAGGGCGAGTATGTTGACGCGCCTCGCCCCGATTTAATCTTGCTCGATCTCAACTTACCGAAAAAAGACGGGCGAGAAGTCTTGGCAGAAATCAAAGCCGATCCTCAACTCAAAAGCATTCCCGTTGTCGTCCTTACGACTTCTCGGAATGACGAGGATATCGCCCATAGCTACGCTTTACACGTCAATTGTTACATCACCAAATCTCGCAATCTCAGCCAATTGTTTCAAATTGTCAAAGGAATTGAAGAGTTTTGGCTCTCTACCGTTACCCTGCCATCACAATAAATCAGCGACCAGTTACCAGTTAGATCGGTTATCGGTTATTAGTTACTATTTGCTGTTCGCTGTTCGCTGGTCACTGGTCACTGTTAAAAAGGGGAGATCGAGATCTCAGATTTCAAGCACATAATTGCTAATGTAGGAGCATAGTGAGTATTTAGCCCAAAAACTATTGCTACTAAAGGAGGGGAAAAACCAGAAAACTATGCTTGCCAGTTTAGTAAAAGTCTTGTTGATTGAAGATAGTTTGGCAGAAGCTAGATTTTTACAAGAGATTTTGCGGCAAGCCGATCTCAGGCACTTTCATTTGGTACACGTCAAACGTTTAGGAGATGCCCTAGCAGAACTTCAGCAAGGATTAGTATCTTCACATCCTTACGATGCAATTTTATTAGATTTGACTCTACCAGATAGCCAAGGGTTGGCATCTTTGCCCCTCTTGCTGCAACAAGCCCCTGACTTACCGATAGTCGTTCTCACGAATACAAATGATGACGAACTGGCAATTGAGGCAGTGCGCCAGGGGGCGCAAGACTATTTAGTTAAACGGCAGATTGATGCTAAATTGTTGGTGCGATCGCTATGTTACGCAATCGAGCGCAAACAAGCGGCATCAGCCTTACAAGCCAAGAATCAAGCCTTAGCAACCCAAGTACAAGAAAGTGCAGTTGAGTTAGATAAAGTTAAGCAACTCAACCGATTCAAATCTGAATTTGTTTCGATGCTGTCGCATGATTTCCGCAGCCCGCTGACAACTATTCTCTTAGCAACTGGATTGCTACAGAATAGCGACAAAAAATTAACCCAAAAGCAAAAACTGACTCATTTTCAACATATTAATGCCGCAATTAAAAATATGGCGCAGATGTTGGACGAAGTTTCTCTAGCAGGTAAAGCTGAAGCGGGACAACTACAATGTCAACTTGCCTATTTAAATATTGAAGAATTTTGCCAAGAACTTATTGCAGAACTAGAACTTAGTGCAGCCAAGAAACAGATCGATCTGATTTTCACCTGTCAAGGGCAAGTAGAAGAAGCATTATGGGATGAAAATTTGCTGCGGCATATTTTAGGTAATTTACTCAGCAATGCAATTAAATATTCGCCCGCCGGTAGTAGAGTACGGTTTAATTTAATTGCTCAACCGGAAATACTAACCTTTCAGATTCAAGACTGGGGAATTGGTATTCCCAAAGCAGATTTACAACAGCTATTTCAACCCTTCCACCGTGCTAGCAACGTCGGGAGCAATCCTGGTACTGGCTTGGGACTGGCGATCGCCAAAAAGTGTATTGAGGCTTGCAATGGTGAAATTTTTGTAGAGAGTGAAGTTGGTGTAGGGACTACATTTACTGTCATGCTGCCCTTAGTCTTTGTAGCGATCTAAATGCGATCGCGCTCGTTCGCAATAAAATTTAACAACTAATAACATATTCAACAAAATAACTCTGTAGATAGATGTACTAATTCCATAGGTAGAGAACTAGCACGAAATTAGAGTATTGGTAACAAAGCCTACGAACCCTTTCACCGAAGCCGAATAATCTAGCATCAAAAGGATTTTGCCGCACAACCCGATCTGACGCGGAAATGCGATCGCACTTGCTGTAAAGTAACTCTCGTAGGCTAGATCGATGACACAAGCAGTTAAAAAACAAAAATTAAACAAAGTCGAACAAGCCAAAGCTAAAAAACATCCCTTATTACTCAAACAAGAACTAGAACACTTTGCTCAAATTGGCTGGGAAGCAATGGACGAGTTCGAGCGAGATTTCGGACTTAAGTGGTTGGGTTTCTTTCATCGTCCGGTGACTCCCGGTAAATTTATGATGCGAATGCGGATACCCAACGGTATCTTAACTAGCACTCAAATGCGAGTACTAGCAGAGATCGTCCAACGCTACTGCCAAGGCGCGGGATTTCAAGACCAGGGTAACGCAGACATTACCACGCGCCAAAACTTACAACTACGCGGCATCCGCATTGAAGACATTGCCGATATTATTAACATACTGGCACAAGCTGGTCTAACCTGCGTTCAGTCAGGGATGGATAACGTGCGTAACATTACAGGTTCCCCTGTAGCTGGCATCGATGCCAACGAACTGATCGACACGCGGGGATTGTGCCGTATCCTCCAAGATGCAATTACTAATAACGGTGAAGGCAATCTCGAACTCAGCGATTTACCCCGAAAATTTAACATAGCTGTGGCTGGCGGTCGGGATAATTCCGTTCATGCCGAAATTAACGATCTCGGCTTGCTGCCAGCATATAAAGACGGGACGCTGGGGTTTAACATCATTGTCGGTGGTTATTTTGCCCCCAATCAATACGTGACGGCAATTCCCCTTGATGCTTGGATTCCGCCTGAAGATGTTGTTGCTTTGACTCTGGCGATGATGATGGTCTATCGCGAAAATGGTTCGAGAGAAAACCGCCAAAAGTGCCGCATGATGCACTTAATTAACCAATGGGGGATAGAACAGTTTCGCGCTGAAGTAGAACAACGGTTTGGCAGATCGCTAGCTACAGCCGCAGAAAAAGATGAAATTGATTGGGAAAAACGCGACCATATTGGAGTTTATCCCCAAAAGCAGGCGGGATTGAATTATGTCGGCTTGCACGTTCCCGTCGGTCGCTTGTATGCAAATGAAATGTTTGAACTGGCGCGGATGGCAGAAGTTTACGGCAATGGAGAAATTCGCCTCACCGTCGAGCAAAATTTAATTATTCCCCATATTCCCGATACGCGCTTGAGTGCGTTTTTAGCTGAGCCTTTGCTCAAAGAACGTTTTACAATTGAGCCAGGAACTTTGAATCGAGGCTTGGTTTCTTGCACTGGAAATGAGTTTTGCGGCTTTGCAATTATCGAAACCAAAAATCGTGCTTTGGCAATAGTTAAGGAATTAGAACAAGAGTTAATCTTAACTCAGCCAGTACGAATTCATTGGACTGGATGTCCAAATTCCTGCGGTCAACCCCAAGTAGCAGATATTGGCTTTATCGGCACGAAAACGCGCAAGGACGATCGCACTGTAGAAGCTGTAGATATATGGATGGGTGGCAAGGTTGGTAAAGATGCTCGTTTAGGCAAAGAGGTGATGAAACGAGTTGCCTGTGAAGATTTAAAGTCAGTAGTACGGGATTTGTTGGTCGAACATTTTGGGGCGAAAATTAAAGAGGAAGCATTGGTTGGATAGATCCCTCCAACTCCCTTGAAAAGGGGAGCTTTAGATTGAGGCGATCGCACCATTTCGCCGTTTATCTCCCGCGCCGGAAATTATTCCCGATTCATCTTCCATAACTGTATGCACGCCCCCAAAAAACATATTCTGCTTGTTCCATAAAAGGGACTTTTCGTCAGCAGAAATTAGGTTAGCGATCGCCTCCTCACTCCAGCCTGGTTCGAGATTCAAGACATTATCTTCCCAGTGCAGGCGAGAACTATTTACGGCTAGGTCTACAGGCATTTGAAAATCGATAATATTGGAAATAACTTGTAAAATAGCTGTCCTAATGCGCTTAGAACCACCAGAACCTAAAACTATTTCTGGACGGTTATCTTTTAAGACAATTGTGGGCGACATCATTGAAGAAATTCGCATATTTTCTCGCCATTGATGAAATCCATGCGGATTTAAATCATCCTCGCCCAGCATATTATTTAGCATAATGCCCGTACCTGGAATAATATAACCGGAACCCTCTCCGTTAGAAGTTGTGACGCTAGCAGCATTACCTTCATCATCAACAACACTAAGGTGGGTAGTACTACCCCATTTATTCACAACTGAATTTAACTGCAATGCATATTTGGTAATTTGAGCAGCAGCTAAAAATGTTTCAGCTATATCACTTTGATAAAGATTAGTATCGTATTGTTCTTTTCGAGCGCGATCGGTTAATCGCATGACTGCTGTAAGAACTCGTAAGTGTAGCGGCGTGCTAAAACCAATTTTATTTAAATCGAATTGAGATAGTAATTCTAAGGCAAAAGCAATAAGGATTCCCCCCGAACTGGGAGATGGATTTGTTAATAATGTATTACCTCGATAATTAATCGTCAGTGCTTTTCTTTCAATAACTTGATACTGCTCTAAATCTGCTAGAGTTAAATAACCGCCATTGGTTTGACAATCTTTAACTAATTGCCGCGCAATGTCTCCTTGATAAAATTCTTTCACGCCTCGCTCGGCAAGATGACTTAAAGTTGCCGCAAAATCTGGCATAAATAATTTATCCCCTACCTCCAGCAATACGCCTTGTGGTGCGTAAATTTGTCGCGATGCTTTGGTAGCTGTCAAAATTGGCTGTAAAATTTGCCAGCAATAAGTTTGAAACTCATTCACTTCTATACCGTATTTAGCGTAGTGAATTGCTGGTTCTGTAACGACATGAAAAGGTAATTTACCTAACTTTTGTTGAACGTGAAAAATCCCACCAATATTTCCTGGTACGGCGATCGCACCCAGTCCAATATGAAATTCTTGGATGGCATCGCCAAAGTTAACTTCTATTGGATAAAAATTAAGTTCCTCTTGAGGTCTTTTATAAATAGGAGTTTGGGAAAAGAAATCAAATAAAATATTGCGATTTTCTTGCGTATGAGCTAAAAGAAAACCTCCACCAGCAGCAGAAGTCAGAGATGATTCGGTGACAAATGAGGCTAAAACGGCGGCGGCGGCGGCATCAAAAGCATTACCACCGAGGCGAAACATTTCAATTCCTGCTGCAGCTGTCCTCGCATCTCCAGCTGCGATCGTACCGCGTGTAACCTTACTCATGTTTGCAGATTAGCACAAAAGAAGTCAGAAGTCGGAAGCCAGAAGTGTTTCACTAACAAATGACAAATGACTCTCAGTCACTGATAACTGAAAAAGTACTCATTATTACAGTATGTGGTAAGTTGGCTCAGAGAAAATGGACGAATGCAAAGGTGAAAAAGGATGAACCCAAGCTGGGTATTGAATCAAGCTGGAGACGGCGCAGTAGTGGCTGTAGCCTTACACGACGGTCATGATGTTAGGCAGGAAGTTGCAGATTTCATGGTGATAAGTGAAGCCGATCGCTGGCGGGAAGAAGACCCGTTTACAGCAGCTTGGACGACGATCGCAGATACGCAAATTGTGGTGAAGCGATCGCGGTTTGAATTAGATCTCAACCGTCCTAGAGCAAAAGCAGTTTATATTGACCCTAGAGATGCATGGGGTTTGGAAGTTTGGCAATCCGTACCATCAACTGAAATTCTCGCCCGTTCTTTGGCTGAATACGATACTTTTTATACTAATTTAGAACGAATATTTAGAGACTTAGAGCGCCGTCACGGGCGTTTTGTTGTATTTGAACTGCATACTTACAACCATCGCCGTTTGGGACGAGATGCCGAACCTGCCGATCCGAGATATCATCCTGAAATTAATTTAGGCACTGCTACACTAGACCGCGATCGCTGGCATTCTGTAATTGAAAGTTTTCTCTCGGATCTCCGCAACTTTGACTATTTGGGCAGGAAACTCGACGTCAGAGAAAATATCAAATTTCACGGCGGACATTTTCCTAACTGGGTACATCAGAAGTTTCCCGATTCTGCTTGCGTCCTCTCTATTGAAGTCAAAAAGTTTTTTATGGATGAATGGACGAATGAAGTAGATTTAGAGCAACTAGAAGCTATCCGCCATGCCTTACAATCGACCGTACCAGGAATACTGGAGCAGCTAGCGTAAGAAGTAGAAGGCAGAAGGAAATCTCATTTGCAGTCACTTAGTAGCAGCCGCGATCGCTTTTTCTCAGCCGGATTGCTGAGCTTAGTTTTTAGCATTTGCTGTTAGCTAAAAAATTTACTTTAGGAATTCTTTTATTTTTCATTGTGTTCTTGAGCTGACTGAAAGCACTACAAATTCCTAAGGCAAATATACCGATTCCTGGAGAAAATTCAAAGGGAACGGCACTGGCGTTACTGATTCTGACGTTATCAAAACCTGCTGCGCTGTCACCTCCCAGAAAACCTTCATTGAGTTCAAAAGTAACTACATAATCAGTCAATGGGTTGAGAACTGAGCTGTCAACTGTAAAACCAGCATCTCTCGCGCCCTCTGGATTAGTATACGTATTAATTGTTAGTTGAAGGGGTGTTACTCCTACTGGAGTAGTCGGATTACTAGATGGTGCAATATATACAATTAACGGGTCTGCGGAAGTATCTCCGACTGTGGCTGCCGTCCCATCAAAAGCATAATCAAACTTTACAGACTGAGTGGAATTAAGTACTTCTAAAGCGGAAGCAGAAAATTGAAAAGGTTTACTAACACGCCGAGTAATACCAGAAGTAAATGAAGATTGAGTAGAGTTAGTAGTAGTACCTAAACGCCCAAAATTACCATCTGTAGATGTAAAGAAGCTCTCAAAACCCGTGCGTGACCCACCTGGTGTACCCGTTCCATTGGTATTCAGTCCATCAGTATAGGAAGCCGTGCCTACATACTGAGAGTCCCCAGTCAGATTTGTAAAGTCTGCCGCTCCATCCAGGGTTAAATCTGCCGATCGGGCAGGATAACTGAAAACTGAACTTATCAGCAAGCTGCCAGCAGCAACAAAGTAGACTTTTTTCATGTTCTCCTGACTCCGTTTCGCGATCGATGTTGCGTCTCAGATGTACTTAGAGTTTCTTGTTGATTGGTTCTCAAGCAAGCCCGATCTCTATTTCATATTATTCGTAGCAACAAATTAATCGACAGTAAAATTACTGCTCCTACCAGAATCAGCGTACTGTGGTTTAAGTATTTTTACGGCAGAATATAAATACTTGCGATGAGTCATCGTCATCTTTTATCTAAATGCCTGACGATTTGCCTGACGATCGCATTCAATGTCATTCGCAATTCCACCGAACGAAAATCAGGTAGGAATTCACCTACCTGACTATAAATTTAGCCAATATTAACCTTCACAACCTTGTTCTTTTCTTCTTCTGCTTTTGGCAATGTCAGCGTCAATACACCATTTTGGTATTCGGCTTGTACTTTGTCATTCTGAATTCGACTTGGCAGTGGAATGACGCGACGGAACGAACCATAGCGAAACTCAGAACGAGTTACACCTTTTTCTTCCATTTTGGTTTCAGATTTGCGTTCGCCGCTAATTGCGACAGCTTCAGCCGTTACTTGTACGTCCAGATCTTTAGCTTCCATTCCAGGGATTTCGAGTTTCAGTTGAACTGCTTCTGGAGTTTCTTGCAATTCAGCTGCGGGTACGAACGCCATACCACCATTACCAGTCCGAGTTGTCAGACTATCGAACAAACGGTTCATTTCTCGTTGTAAGCTGCCAAATTCGCGGAATGGTTCCATTTCAAATTCGCGGAATGGTTCCCAACGTACTAATGCCATAATTACCTCCGAACTTTGCTGTATCTCTAGCTAATGTGTGTCACTTACAAATGCGATCGCGATTAACTGAATTTCCGACTCAACAGCTGTTTGGTTATCGGTGGTTGACTGCTCTCAACCCAATATCAGGTTATCAAAGGCAGTAATAGAAGGATGTTCGGTTCTTTACCTATGTTATGTTCTTCTTCCCGTAATCCTGGTAGGATGCCTTACTGAGTGTACTCTACGAACTACTAGGAACTGCACGTATTTTGGTTATAGAGACAAGAGCGATCGCGTACATAGGAAGCAATGCGTGCAATATCTTATTTTTACAAAAATAATACTGGGTTTTTACAGACATAATACTAATTAATTAAGTATCTTGTAAGACTTAAATTAGAAGATTGGAAAATAAAAGCTTGGAAAGTTAAATTGGTTTTTTAAGTAAAATTAACCCTCTTTGATTAGCATGATTTTATCGAGCTTTTGTGCTGCATATGTTTTGGAGTTCTTGTTCCTCGATTAGTGCTTAACAATGCTTTAGAAAAATAAGTTTTATCAATTGATTGTTAAACAAAAATTTCAAAAATAAAAAAAAACACAATGTCATACTATCTTACTTTATATGAGAAAACAAATTTAGTTTCAAAACAATGATTTTAAAGGAACGATATGCAAAACAAATTGAAATTAACAATTTTATTATTAGGTAGTCTTTTTTTCAGCTCTGCTCCTGCTATAGCTGCCTTGCCTAATATTACGAACAATAGCAAGTGGCGAATTGAAACATACGATGATGGAGCTCGTGGTAAATTCCTCAATCCCGGTATTTGCGTGACTTTCACTGCAAATGGGGCAGTATATGGTGTACCTACCAGCGGAACATGGGCAAATTCTCCAACCTGGACAGGATATTGGTTACAGCAGGGTGACCGAGTCAGCCTGATTGGAGTTCTCAATAACAACGTTGCAACAACATTTGATGGATTCCTGATAGATCCGAGTTCTATGACTGGACGTTATAGTACTTATCCAGTACCGTTTGGGGGAGGTTTTCCAGTTTCTTTCGGTAGCTGGTCGGCTAGACCAGATGCAAGTTGTCCGTAAATAGCGCTAGGTCAGTCGCATAAAGCTCGTAGGGTGCATAAGTAATGCACCCTATCATGAACTCTTATTGTTTCGATCTACCTAAATATGCTGTAGGTTCTAAAACCCAAATTGAATAACCTTTAGGGGTTTTAGCAATTAAAGCATCGTTGCCTTTTTCCTGAAGTTTAGTAACTACACTTAAGGCTTTTTCTCGGTCTTTAACTGACTTAAAAAAACTATAGTATTGCTTATTTACTAAGATCGCAGCTAACCGTCCTTCTGAGTCTGGGACGCAAATATGACATGTAGAGTATTCACCAAGCGAGAGAAATAGATTGTTGTGAGAATTGCAGTTGGAGGATGAAATTGTAGGTTGCATAATCTTTTCTGTTATATTGACCCAGCAGAAAATAAGTTACAGATAGCGATCGCCTGAAAATAAACATCGTTCGTATTATTAAAATATGTAAACTCATGCGTGAGTGCATACCGTAGCATTGCGGATTTCCATAAAAATAGGTAGCACGGTCGTGCTACCTGACAGTACCTTGTTAACAACTCAAAACGGGTCGCTGGTCACTGGTTACCGGTCACCGTTTGTTTAGACTTGCACCAAATGGTAAGGACTGGTCAACTTATCCAACTGCTGTACTAACAAACTCAAGAATAATCCTACATCTGTCACCACACCTACAGACTCAACCGACCCGCGATCGCTCAGTTTTGTAACTACGGCGGGGTTAATATCCACGCAGACCATTTTCACCCCAGCAGCCGTCATGTTCCCTACGCCAATCGAATGCAGCATTGAGGAGAGCATTAAAATCATATCTGCTCCTTGCAATAACCGTGCGTATTCGGCTTGAGCTTTAATCAAATCCATCTCGGTGTCAGGTAAAGGACCATCATCGCGAATCGAACCTGCTAAGCAGAAGGGAACGTTGTTACGAACGCATTCGTACATAACTCCACTTTGCAATACGCCTTGCTCTACAGCCTTGGCAATACTGCCATAACGCCGGATCGCGTTGATAACTTTTAAATGGTGGCGGTGTCCTCCCTGTACGGCAACTCCCCGCTTCATATCGACACCGAGGGAAGTCCCCATCATATTTTGCTCGATATCGTGGACGGCGATCGCATTTCCACCCAACAAAGCTTGCACGTATCCTTCGCGGATCAACTGCGATAGGTGTTCTCCACCGCCTGTATGAATTACCACGGGTCCAGCCGTGACAACCACCTTACCACCTTGGTCGCGCACTTGTCGCAGTTCCCAAGCCACTTGTTCTACAACTAGTTCTACACGGCGTTCGCTGGAAACCCCAGCAGACATAAAGCTGAATTCTTGCTTGTTGCGCTGTTCCCGCGATTCAGTTTTGCGGATCGTGCGGATTCCTTCAATACCGACAATCACGTGTTCGCCAACTTCTAGATCCCGCAATAACTTGCAACGAGCCACGGGAGTACCAGAGTTAAATGTAATTGCGATCGCGCCATCCATGCGCTGATTTTGCACCTTCACCCATTCGCAATTTACCCGTACTTCTGTTGGATAAATCGTCGTCACGTAAAAATCATCTGGAGCTACACCCGCTTGCTGTACGGGTTCCATATTCACGTCACAGACTTCTTGCGGACGCGGCACAGCACCCAAATCGATCAACTGAGAGATAATCTCTTCCATGACATCGCGCGAAGGAGCTGTCACCTTCACTTCAGCAGAAGAAGTGCTTTGTCGCTGTTCTCCCAAGTTAAAATTCAGTACTTGGAAGCTACCGCCATTCTCAACGATCGCATCTAAAGCGCGGTTGATCAAGCCAGAATCGAGTAAATGCCCTTCCATGCGAACGGTACGGCTTTCCACTGGCGTGCTAGCGTGGACTTCTTCTCGTACTGGTTCTGTCACCCGCAACGTCAAACATTTAGCAGCTCCCCCAGCTTTAAGGAATTCCGTCAGTGGGGTTTCAATCACGTGGAATCCTAGTTTAGTCAGGCGAGCTTTCAAGTCATCGCTCGCTTTATTCATCACGACTACCGAGTCGATGTTGACAGCGTTGCAAGCAAAATTCACCGCATCGGCTTCTTTAATCGCAATCCGCTTTTCAGCCGGAACCCGCATTTCAATCAAGCGGTTGGAATAGGAATCAAAAGCTGGAGGATAGTAGAGGAGATAACCGCCACTCAAGGGACAAAAACAAGTATCGAGGTGATAGAAGCGCTCGTCCATCAAGCGCAAGGATAAGACTTCAATATCAAGCCATTTGGCGAGATAAGGGTGAGAGTCCAGTTCGGAACGGAAGCCATACCCAGCCCATAACCAACGTCCTTCCCGATCCAGCAGCGCATCTCCAGCGCCTTCAAACGGTAAGTCTTTGGGTAGTTCGTGAACCGTGTAACCTTTGGACTCAAACCACTGCTTGAAGAATGGTTCTTCTCCCTGACGCTCTTTGTGGTAGAAACGGCTGAGGACAACTGTATCCCCCAAAACTAAGCCCGCATTCGCAGTAAATACCATATCTGGTACGCCTGGTTGCGGCTGCACCAAATCGACAACGGCTTGTTCCTTCAAGACGTGGAACAACTTTTGCCACTGTTCGACGGCGCGATCGCGGGAGGACTTGTGAATGTTACCCTCCATCCAGGGGTTAATCACGTAGTCCACATCATAGTGGTCGGGGGCGCACATTAAGAAGCGGATCGAAGAACTCATAGAAAGCTTTCTATTGGGTCAAGATGACAAACTCTTCATGAATACAGATTTTTATGTCACCAATTCTGTAGAAATTGTTACGGAATCTGTACTCAATGCAACTATATTGCAACTGCAATTCTAGATCTTCATTCTATTACTTTGAGGAACAGTAGGATGAAATGGCTCTTGCTTGATGAGACTAAGTATTTACTCTTGTTAGCTGACCTGGCGACATTTTTCAATAATTTGTGAGTCAGGCTTTTAGCCTACATTAGTTTACATAGCTGAAACAGAATTACTATTTGACTAATTTTTAATCCCCTCCATTCTATAAAAACTGCGATCGCTCGGAGTAGCAATAGATTAGTTACGGTTGCTCGATCTCTAACTTGCTAGCAGTTAGCACGAACTATTTTATTGTATTTATTTTTTAATATTTTCTAAATAATTCGATCGAAAAGGCGTAGCCATGCAGCAATTAATAGTAGCCAAACTTTTCAATCTACGGACTAGCTACCAATCGCCATTTTCCAATGACATGGCTTGCTTTTGTATTGCAAAAATGCAGTTATTTTTCACCATAATTAGCAGCTAAATTCAAAAACTACTACTTTTTCTTAACATTTACCTTAATAGTGAAAAACCCTATGTTAAGCTGTTGGCGCGTGTACTATTTGAGGAAATAGATAAAAGCAACAGCTTTCAATAACTTTATTTATATAGATGGAGCCACTAAATACTAGGGGATCGAGTTTAGGGCGAGTGTTGTTCGCCCTACCAGAAAATCTGCGTTATTACAATATTGCACTTTGCTTTTATTCTTAATGTGACATTCAACTTAACAAAAACTCACGCAATATAGTTTCCAAGATTTTGACTTTTAACTTTCGACTCTTGACTTTACAGGGGAACTCTTCATGTCAGAGAAATTACAATTAACAGAAATTGAATTTCCGCTTTGGGATGAAGAATCAATTCAGTTGATAAATCGAATTCAGCCACATGGAGTTCTTTTGGTTCTAGAAGAACCAGATTTAAAAATTTTACAAGCTAGTACTAACACATTTTCTGTTTTTGGTATAGCAGCAGAAGAATTAGTGTCGCGTAGTCTAGAAGACATCCTCGATTTTTATCAGGTAGAAAGAATTAAGCTAGGACTAACGGAAAATAATTTCGATTTGCTCAACCCAATGAAAATATGGTTGAGAGTCAAAGGTGACGAATACATAGTATTTGACGGTATATTTCATCGCGATCGAGATAAACAGTTAATTTTAGAACTAGAACCAGCTCTAACCCAAGAAAATATTCCCTTTTTAAGCTTTTATCACCTAGCCAGAGCCTCAATTAACCGATTGGCGAAAACGTCAAAATTACAGGATTGCGGTCAAGCTATCGTGCAAGAAGTGCGTAAAGTCACGGGATTTGACCGCGTGATACTCTATAAATTTGAAGATGACGGACATGGTGTTGTCATTGCTGAAGAAAAGCTAGACAGCATGGAAGCTTATTTGGGATTGCATTTTCCCGAATCAGATATTCCTAAAGCAGCCAGAAAATTGTTTTGCTCTAATTGGATTAGAACAATCCCCGATACTCATGCCAAACCAGTAGAGCTTTTTCCACCGATTAATCCTAATAATATACGTCCGCTAAATTTGACTCATGCCACTTTAAGAAGTGCATCTGCTTGTCATCTTAAGTACTTACAAAATATGGAAGTAGGTGCTTCACTAACAGTTTCCCTAATTAAAGAAGACAAACTCTGGGGTTTAATTGCTTGCCATCACCGATCGCCCAAATATGTATCTTACGAGTTACGTAAAGCTTGCGAGTTTTTAGGACAGATGATTTTTGCAGAAATTTCAGCAACTGAGGAGACAGAAGATTACGACTACAATCTTCACATCGCATCCGTGCGATCGCAGTTGCTCGAATATATGTCGCAAGCCGAAAACTGGATTGAGGGTTTATTTACAAGAGAACCAAATTTATTAGAATTAGTCGATGCTCGAGGAGCAGCGGTCTATTTTAATAGCGAATGGATAACGATCGGTCAAGTTCCCAAGCAGGAAAACTTAAATGTCATCGTGCAGTGGTTAAAACACCAGTTACAAGATGAAGAAGCTTTCTACACGAATACCCTACCACTTGTATTTCCAGAAGCAGAAATTTATCAATCTATTGCTAGCGGACTACTAGCGATTCCTATTGCCGACAAAAGCTATATTTTATGGTTTCGTCCCGAAGTGATTCAAACAACCAATTGGGGTGGAAATCCTCACGAAGCGTTTGAAGTCAGTCAGGAAAATGACAGCGTGCATTTGTCTCCGCGCCAATCCTTTCAGTTATGGCAAGAAACCGTACGGGGTAAATCTCTGCCGTGGAAACAAGTAGAAATAAAAGCCGCGATCGCCTTGCGTAAAGCCACAGTCGAATTAGTCTTACGCCAAGCCGAAGCACTATCGCAACTCGCATCCGATTTAGAACGTTCTAATGCCGAACTGAAAAAATTCGCTTATGTTGCTTCCCACGACTTACAAGAACCATTAAATCAAGTTGCAAATTACGTCCAGTTGTTAGAAATGCGCTATCAAGAACAGCTAGACGAAGATGCTAAAGAATTTATTAGCTATGCGGTATCGGGAGTGAGCCTCATGCAGACGCTTATAGATGACGTACTGGCTTATTCCAAGGTAGATCGACAGAATGTCGAATTTCAACCTGTAGATTTGGAGGTGGCTTTAAAACGCGCTCTAGGTGGCTTACAGGGACGAATTTCAGAAACAGGAGCTACGATTTCTTACGATGCACTACCAACGGTATTAGCAGACAACACGCAGATGCTGCAACTGTTTCAAAATCTCATTGGGAATGCGATCAAGTTTCGCAGCGACAAGCCACCTGTAATTCATATTGGTGTTTCACCACTAGAAGATGCCTGGTTACTTTCAGTCAAAGATAACGGGATCGGTATCGATCCCCAGTTTAGCGATCGCATTTTTGTTATTTTCCAACGTTTGCATACCAGAGATGAATATTCTGGTACGGGAATGGGTTTGGCAATTTGCAAAAAGATAGTCGATTGCCATCGAGGAGATATCTGGGTAGCTTCAGAGTTAGGTCAAGGTGCAACGTTCTACTTTACAATTCCCGCCGGAGGTAAGAAATATGAGTACAGGCACGGCAGAAAAACTCAAAACCATTTTCCTAGTGGAAGACAATAAAGCTGACGTCCGCTTGGTGGAAGAGGCGCTCAAGTGCAGTTCTATTCCCAACCAAGTTTTATCCGTACGAAACGGGATAGATGCGATCGCTTTTTTGCGCCAAGAAGGGGAGTTTATGGACGCACCTCATCCCGATTTAATTCTGCTCGATCTCAACTTACCGAAAAAAGACGGTCGGGAAGTTTTGGCAGAAATTAAAGCCGATCCCCAGCTGCGACGTATCCCTGTCGTGATCTTAACTACCTCCAAAAACGAGGAAGATATTTGTCACAGCTACGATTTACACGTCAATTGCTACATTACCAAGTCCCGCAACCTCAGCCAATTATTCCAAATTGTCAAAGGAATTGAAGAGTTTTGGCTTTCTACTGTAACTTTACCTAACTAGAGGCTAGAAGAGAGCTGAGACAGCTGAGGTGGCGAGGTGGCTGAGGGAGAAAAATTACTCCTGTCTCCTAACTCCTG
>ERZ1066120.251-NODE-251-length-54576-cov-15.310651_pt1 | contig 54576 bp, 46 predicted proteins | sample MGYA00382767_ERZ1066120 | MGnify/ENA primary metagenome ERZ1066120 (study PRJEB33369, sample SAMEA5778350) | biofilm metagenome | biome: Industrial cooling water; feature: Water cooling tower basin; material: Biofilm | place: United Arab Emirates | collected...
TCCACGGTCAGGTCCACCCCCTTCAGGATGGCCTTGTCCTCGTCCTCGAGCCGGACGTGAAGGTCGGAAATGGTCAGCATGGGATCCTCGATGCGGAAAGGCCGCCCGGGGGGCGGCGCAGGGTTCGCGGGGCGACGGCGCGAGCCGTCAGGGGATGGCGATGATCCGCGACCCCCAGAGCAGCGACCGCGGCTCGGTCCGGGTCAGCACGTCGGTCACCCAGGCGTCCGAGAACAGCACGCGGAACAGGTCGGGGCGCAGCTGCACCGCGTTGTGCAGCGCGGTGAGCGACAGCAGGACGCCCGCCGCAGCCATCAGCAGCGGGCCCGGCCGCGCGATCCCGAGCCCCCAGCACGGGAAGACCGCGATCAGCATCCCCATCGTGCCCGACACGACCATCGCGCGGTCGCGGTCGATGCCCGGCTCGGGCATCCCGCCCAGATGGAACTCCACGAGGCGCCAGGACAGCTGTGCGGCGAGCCCGATCAGCAGGCCCATCAGCATCGGCAGCGCCACCGCATCGGCCCTGGCGCGGGGCTGGGCCTTCTCCAGCGACCGGCGGAAGGCCTTCATGTCGTCCACGCGGAAGCTCTGGTCCAGCCCCATGAACACCGTGGCGTTGGTGATCCCCTGCCCCTTCTCGATCCGGGCCAGGCGCGCGGCGAAGTCGGTCTTCTGCGTGGACATCGGCGTTCCTTCCCCCAGGCACCTGCGGGAATCGGCCTACCGGCGAACGGTGGCCGAATAGGGGCCGAATTGGCCCGGAAACCGGAACGCCGCGCATGGGGTCAGCCCACCGAGCCTTCGAGGCTGATCGCGACGAGGCTCTGCGCCTCCATCGCGAACTCCATCGGCAGGGCCTGGAGGACCTCGCGGCAGAAGCCGTTGACCACGAGCGCGACCGCCTCCTCCTCGTCCATGCCGCGGCTGCGGCAGTAGAAGAGCTGGTCGTCGTCGACCTTCGAGGTCGTGGCCTCGTGCTCCACCCGGCTCGAGTTGTTGCGCACCTCGATGTAGGGCACCGTGTGCGCCCCGCACTCGTCGCCGATCAGCAGGCTGTCGCACTGCGTGTAGTTGCGGCTGCCGGTGGCCTTCGGGTGCATCGACACCAGCCCGCGGTAGGTGTTCTGCGCGCGGCCGGCGCTGATTCCCTTGGACACGATCCGCGACCGGGTGTTGCGCCCCAGGTGGACCATCTTCGTCCCCGTGTCGGCCTGCTGCGCGTTGTTGGCGATGGCGATCGAGTAGAACTCGCCCTGGCTCTCGTGCCCGCGCAGGATGCAGGACGGGTACTTCCAGGTGATCGCCGAACCCGTCTCCACCTGCGTCCACATGACCTTGGCCCGGTCGCCCCGGCAGTCGGCGCGCTTCGTCACGAAGTTGTAGATGCCGCCCACGCCGTTCTCGTCGCCCGGATACCAGTTCTGCACGGTGGAGTACTTCACCTCGGCATCCTTCAGGATCACGAGTTCCACCACCGCCGCATGAAGCTGGTTCGTGTCGCGCCTGGGCGCAGTGCAGCCCTCGAGGTAGCTCACGTAGGCCCCCTCGTCGGCGACGATCAGCGTCCGCTCGAACTGGCCGGTGTTCTCGGCGTTGATGCGGAAGTAGGTCGACAGCTCCATCGGGCAACGCACGCCCTTCGGGATGTAGACGAACGATCCGTCCGAGAAGACCGCGCTGTTCAGCGTCGCGAAGAAGTTGTCGGTGGGCGGCACGACCGAGCCGAGGTAGCGCCGGACCAGATCGGGATGGTCGCGCACGGCCTCGCTGATCGGGCAGAAGATCACGCCGGCGCGGGCCAGCTCCTCGCGGAACGTGGTGCCGACCGACACGCTGTCGAAGACGGCGTCGACCGCGACCTTGCGCCCGGTCTCGGCCCCCTCGACGCCGGCGAGCAGCGCCTGCTCCTTCAGGGGGATGCCGAGTTTGGCGTAGGTGGCGAGCAGCTTCGGATCCACCTCGTCCAGCGACTTCGGGCGGACGGCCATGCTCTTGGGCTTGGCGTAGTAGTACTGGTCCTGATAGTCGATCGCCGGATAGTCCAGCATCGCCCAGCGCGGCTCCGTCATGCCGACCCAGCGGCGGTAGGCGGCCAGCCGCCAGTCCAGAAGCCAGTCGGGCTCGCCGTTCTTCTCCGAGATCAGGCGGACGATGTCTTCCGACAGGCCCTTCGGGGCGAAGTCCATCTCGATGTCGGTCTGCCACCCGTGCTTGTAGCGGCCGGCCATGGCCTGGACGGTCTCGATCGTCGCGGCGTCGACGCCCTCGCGGACGTCGGGCGTGCCGTCGGGAAGGGCGTCCTTCACGGTGGCGTCGAGCATGGCAACCTCGTTCATTCCTGTTCCCCCATGGCGGCGACCGGCGCCCCCGGCCCCTGCCGCGCCCGCCAGCGCGTCCGCGCCGCGTCGAACGCCCCGGCGAAGCGCATCGCCTGCGCCTCGGTGACGTCGGGCCCGAGCGAGACGCGGATCGCCGAGGCCGCCTCGGCCTCGAAGCCCATCGCCGCGAGGACCCGGCTCGCCCGGACCTTGCCGCTCGAGCAGGCGGAGCCGGCCGACACCGCGAAGCCGGCCAGATCCATCTGCATCACCTGCGTCTCCCCCCGCCAGCCCGGCGTCGCGAGGCACAGCGTGTTCGGCAGCCGCGCCGTCCTATTCCCGACTGAAATAGTCCCCGAAGCGCCGCCTGACAATGCGTCTTCTAGAATATTTCTAAGCTGCGCGACCCGGTCCCAGACCCCTTCGGCAAGGTCCCGCGCGGCGGCCTGCGCCGCGGCCCCGAACCCGGCGATGCCGACCACGTTCTCGGTGCCCGCGCGCCGCCCCTGCTCCTGCCCGCCGCCTCGGATCATGGCGGGCACGTCGATCCCCCGCCGCACGGCCAGCGCGCCCACCCCCTTCGGTCCGCCGATCTTGTGCGCGGAGATCAGGCCGATGCCCACGCCCGACCAGTCGAAGGCAACCGGCACCTTGCCGAAGGCTTGGGTCAGATCGCCGACGGCCAGCCCCTCGGGCAGGTCCTGCATCACGCCCGTCTCGGAATTGGCCATCTGCACGGCCGACCGCCCCGGCTCGGGCACGGCGACGCGGCCCGCCGGGTCGACGGCCAGCGAAGGCTCGCACCACGCCGCCACCGCCTCGTGCTCCACGGCCGCGCAGAGCAGGCCGAGCCCCGCGCAGGCCATCGCCGCGCCCTCGGTGGCGCCGCTCGTGAACACGATGTCAGACCCCTCCGCGCCCAGCGCGGCGGCGACCTGCGCCCGCGCCCGCTCCACGATGGCGCGGGCCGCGCGTCCCTCGGCATGGACCGAGCTCGGGTTCCCGACCGCGTCCATCGCCGCGACCATCGCCGCGCGCGCCTCCGGCCGCAGCGGCGCGGTCGCGTTCCAGTCGAGGTAGACGCGCGCGCCCGCCACCCCATTCACTCCTCGTCCACGACGCGGAACAGCGCGGGCACGGCCGGGCACGGGGTCATCTCGTCGCGCACCACGTCCGACAGGCGGGTCTGGTGCAGGAAGACGTAGACGTTGGCCGACAGGTTTTCCCACAGCCGCCCGGTCAGCGCCTGCGCGCGGGTGCCCGACGCCGCCCCCGAAGCCCCCGCCCCGGCATGCATCGCGCTCACCGTCTCCTCGACGGCCTCGAGCACCTCGCTGACGCGGATCGCCTCGGGCGCGCGCGCGAGGCGGTAGCCGCCGCCGGGGCCGCGCGCCGCCTCCACCAGCCCCGCGCGCCGCAGCTTGACGAAGAGCTGCTCGAGGTAGGGCAGCGACACGGCCTGCCGGCGCGACACCTCGGCCAGCGAGACCCGATCCCCCTCGCCGGCCAGCGCAAGGTCCGCCAGCGCCACCATCGCATACCGCCCCTTGGTCGACAGTTTCATCGGCGGATCCCCAAACGCATTGACGCGCCGCGGCGGCTTGACTAGGTCAGGCCAGCCCCCCGGGCCGGGGCAGCGGTTTGGAACGGTTCTAAGTTGTCGGGCCGCGCAGGTCAAGCGCGCGCCCGCTGGAAAGGCAGTCACGCGCATGCCCGAAGTGATCTTCGCCGGGCCCGAGGGGCGGCTCGAGGGCCGCTACCACCCGCAGAAGGACCGGGACGCCCCCATCGCCATCGTGCTCCACCCGCATCCGCAGTTCGGCGGCACGATGAACAACAAGGTCGTCTACAACCTCCACTACGCCTTCTTCAAGCTGGGCTTCACCGTCCTGCGGTTCAACTTCCGCGGCGTCGGCCGCAGCCAGGGCGAATACGACCTCGGCATCGGCGAGCTGTCGGACGCGGCCTCGGCGCTCGACTACCTGCAGGCGATGAACCAGAACTCCAAGCACTGCTGGGTCGCGGGCTTCTCGTTCGGGGCCTGGATCGGGATGCAGCTTCTGATGCGGCGGCCCGAGATCACGGGCTTCGTCTCGGTCGCGCCCCCCGCCAACATGTACGACTTCAGCTTCCTCGCCCCCTGCCCCTCGTCGGGACTGATCATCAACGGGACCGCCGACAAGGTCGCCCCGCCCAAGGATACCGTGGCGCTCGTCAACAAGCTGCACGAGCAGAAGGGGATCCGGATCACGCATGTCCAGATCGAGGGGGCCGACCACTTCTTCAAGGACGAGGAGACGGCGATGGCGCCCATGATCGACACCGTGACCGACTACGTGCGCCGCCGCCTGACGGAGGCCACGCGATGAGCTTCGTCGAGGATCTGGCCGACGCGCTCGCCCGCGACGTGCTGGCCGCGCAGGACGAGATCGGCGACGACCGCTTCTACGAGAAGGTGGCGCGCGTCCTCGGCGCCTCGTCGCCGACCGTGCAGGAGGCCTTCCTGACGAGCGTGCGCGTCCGGCTGGCCGAGATGCGCGCGCGGCGGTTCTTCGAGCAGTCGCTCGCGGCGAAGCGCGGCGGCGGGGCCGCGCCCGAGGCGCCCCGCGACCTGAGCGCCGGGCATTGACCGACCGGCTGGCCGCGCAGTTCGCCTTCCTCGCCGAGGCCGACCGGCTGAAGTCCGTCCTGCGCGCGACCACGCTCTGCGACGGCTCGCGCCCGGAGAACTCGGGCGAGCACAGCTGGCACCTCGCGCTCTACGCGATGGTCCTGGCCGACCAGGCGCCCCCGGGCGTCGACATCGGCCGCGTGATCCGCATGCTGATCCTGCACGATCTGGTGGAGATCGACACGGGCGACGTGCCGATCCATTCGGCCGAAGGTCTGGCGCACGGGTCGGCCGCGGTCATGGAAGCCGAGGCGCTGGCGGCCGACCGCATCTTCGGCCTGCTGCCCCCCGACCTCGGCATCCCCTTCCGCGCCCTGTGGGAGGAGTTCGAGGCCGCCCGGACCCCCGACGCCCGCTTCGCCAGGGCGCTCGACCGCGTGCAGCCGGTGATGCAGAACGTCGAGAGCGGCGGGGGCACGTGGATCACCTACGGCGTGACGGCGGAGCAGTTGGAGAGCCGGGTAGGCGCGAAGGTCGAACGCGGCGCGCCGGGGCTGTGGGCGTGGGTGCGGGGGCGGGCGGGGGCCTGGTTCAGAACGGCCGACGTGAACGACCATGGATTGTGAACGGCCTTTCGACATCGCCAACCGGTGCAACGGACCAGCGATCGTGGATCGCGTCGCGGCGCAAGAGGACGACGCGTCCTGCAAGGCGGCGTTTGCGACCGGCCCAGGTCAGTCAGAACCTCATGGTCAGATCAGGTTGCCCGCCTTGGCTGTCCTCGTGGATGGGGACACCCGCACCGAAGTCGTCATCGTTCAGGTAGAAAGCGAAGTCGGTGGCCCGATGCTCGTTGCAGGCTACACATTCGCGAACGGCCGTAGAGGTGTCGGACCCCTGTCGGATCTGATCGTCGTCGAAAGCGCAGGTTGACGGGCTGGCCGTCGCCTCTGCCGCAGAACCATTCCACCTTCAACAGCGACCACCTTTCCGCTAGCAAGCGCTGAACGAACTCCTGCCGAAGGCCATCCCATGACCAAGATCAAAGTCGCGAACCCCGTCGTCGAGCTCGACGGCGACGAGATGACCCGGATCATCTGGGACTTCATCAAGACGAAGCTGATCCTGCCCTACCTCGACGTGGACCTCGCGTACTACGACCTCGGGATCGAGGAGCGGGACCGCACCGAGGATCAGGTCACCATCGACGCGGCGAACGCGATCCGCCAGCACGGCGTCGGCGTGAAGTGCGCGACCATCACCCCCGACGAGGCGCGGGTGGAGGAGTTCGGGCTGAAGCAGATGTGGAAGTCGCCCAACGGCACGATCCGCAACATCCTGGGCGGCGTCATCTTCCGCGAGCCGATCATCTGCCGGAACGTCCCGCGCCTCGTGCCGCACTGGACGAAGCCCATCGTCGTCGGCCGCCACGCCTTCGGCGACCAGTACCGCGCGACCGACTTCAGGTTCCCGGGCAGGGGCAAGCTGACGATGACGTTCGTCGGAGACGACGGCACGGTGATCGAGAAGGACGTGTATGCCGCGCCCTCGGCCGGGGTCTTCATGGGGATGTACAACCTCGACGACTCGATCCACGACTTTGCCCGCGCCAGCCTGAACTACGGCCTCGTGCGCGGTGTGCCGGTCTACCTCTCGACCAAGAACACCATCCTCAAGGCCTACGACGGCCGCTTCAAGGACATCTTCCAGAAGGTCTTCGACGAGGAGTTCGCCGACGAGTTCCGGAAGCGCGGCCTGACCTACGAGCACCGGCTGATCGACGACATGGTGGCCAGCGCCCTGAAATGGTCCGGCGGCTACGTCTGGGCCTGCAAGAACTACGACGGCGACGTGCAGTCCGACATCGTGGCGCAGGGCTTCGGCTCGCTGGGCCTGATGACGTCGGTCCTGATGACGCCCGACGGCAGGATCGTGGAGGCCGAGGCCGCGCACGGCACCGTCACGCGCCACTACCGCGAGCACCAGAAGGGCAAGGAGACCTCGACCAACTCCATCGCCTCGATCTACGCCTGGACCGGCGGGCTGAAGCACCGCGCCAAGCTCGACGGCAACGCCGAGCTCCTGCGCTTCGCCGAGACGCTGGAGCGGGTCACCGTCCAGACGGTCGAGGACGGGCACATGACCAAGGACCTGGCGCTTCTGGTCGGACCGGATCAGGCGTGGCTGACGACGATGGGCTACCTCGAGAAGGTGGACGAATACCTGAACCGCGCGCTTCAGGGGTGACGGCCGGCCTCGGCGCGAGGGAACGAAACCGGCTACGGCTCGTTGGCCCGCCGAAGGCCGCCGCATCGGCCGGCCCGCACAGGGTGGCACCCATGAACCGCATCATCTACCTCGTCGGCCTGGTCGTCGTCGTCCTTGCCGTCCTGTCGTTCTTCGGCCTGCGCTAGCGGATCGGGCACGGCCCGGGTCGCGGGCCCCCGGCTTCGGCCGGGGGCCTGCCCGCGGACGAACCCGCTGGCCTTCGGCGCGCCTTTCCTGTACCGGCACGCCAGACCCAGGATCATCGAGAGTGCCCCCCGATGGAGCTTCGCAACATCGCCATCATCGCGCATGTCGACCACGGCAAGACCACGCTCGTCGACGAGCTGCTGAAGCAGTCGGGCGCCTTCCGCACCGGCCAGCAGGTCAGCGAGCGGGCCATGGACAGCAACGACATCGAGCGCGAGCGGGGCATCACGATCCTCGCCAAGTGCACCAGCGTCGAGCATGGCGGCATCCGCATCAACATCGTCGACACCCCTGGCCACGCCGACTTCGGCGGCGAGGTGGAGCGCATCCTGTCGATGGTGGATGGGGTGGTGCTGCTCGTGGATGCGGCCGAGGGGCCGATGCCGCAGACGAAGTTCGTCACCTCCAAGGCGCTGGCGCTGGGCCTGCGCCCCATCGTCGTGCTGAACAAGGTCGACAAGCCCGACGCCGAGCCCGACCGCGCCCTGAACGAGGTGTTCGACCTCTTCGCCAACCTCGGGGCCGACGATGCGCAGCTCGACTTCCCGCACCTCTACGCCTCGGGGCGGGCGGGCTGGGCCGACGCCTCGCTCGACGGGCCGCGCGCGAACCTCGACGCGCTCTTCGACCTGATCGTGGCCCACGTCCCCGCCCCCGCGCAGGTCGCGCGGCGCGCCGAGCCGTTCCGCATGCTCGCCACCACGCTGTCGGCCGACCCCTTCATCGGCCGCATCCTGACCGGGCGCGTCGAGGCGGGGACGCTGGGCGTCGGCGCGACGCTCAAGGCCCTGTCGCGCACCGGCGAGCGGCTGGAGCAGTTCCGCGTGACGAAGATCCTCGCCTTCCGCGGCCTCACCGCGACCCCGATCGAGTCGGCCGAGGCGGGCGACATCGTGACCCTCGCGGGCATGACCCGGGCGACCGTGGCCGACACGCTCTGCGACCCCGCGATCGACGTGCCGCTGCCCGCGCAGCCCATCGACCCGCCCACCATCACCGTGACCTTCGGGATCAACGACAGCCCGCTCGCGGGGCGCGACGGCACCAAGGTCCAGTCCCGCGTGATCCGCGAGCGGCTGATGCGCGAGGCCGAGACCAACGTCGCGATCAAGGTCGCCGACACCCCCGGCGGCGAGGCCTTCGAGGTCTCGGGCCGGGGCGAGCTGCAGATGGGCGTCCTGATCGAGAACATGCGGCGCGAGGGGTTCGAGCTGTCGATCAGCCGCCCCCGCGTCATCCTGCGCGAGGAGAACGGCCAGCGGCTGGAGCCGATCGAGGAGGTCATCGTCGACGTCGACGACGAATACGCGGGCGCCGTCATCGACAAGCTGACGGGCGAACGGAAGGGCGACCTCGCCGAGATGAAGCCCGCGGGCGTCGGCAAGACGCGGATCGTGGCGCATGTGCCCAGCCGCGGGCTGATCGGCTACCACGGCCAGTTCCTGACCGACACGCGCGGCACGGGCGTCCTGAACCGCATCTTCCACGGCTGGGCCCCGCACAAGGGCCCGATCCAGGGCCGCCGGCAGGGCGTCCTGATCTCGATGGAGAACGGCACGTCGGTGGCCTACGCGCTCTGGAACCTCGAGGAGCGCGGCCGGATGTTCATCGGCGCGCAGGAGGCGATCTACGAGGGCATGATCATCGGCGAGCACAGCCGCGAGAACGACCTCGAGGTGAACCCGCTGAAGGGCAAGAAGCTGACCAACATCCGTGCCTCGGGCACCGACGAGGCCGTGCGCCTCACCACCCCCGTCCGCATGTCGCTGGAAGAGGCCATCGCCTACATCGACGACGACGAGCTGGTGGAGGTCACGCCCAGGATCATCCGCCTCCGCAAGCGCGAACTCGACCCGCACGAGCGCAGGCGTCAGGCGCGCGCGGGCTGATCGCGCCGGCGGCGATCCGCTGCCCCGTGGGGCAAAGGTCCAGAACCGCGCAGCGGTGGCAGGCGGGGTTGCGCCAGTGGCAGCAGCGCTGGCCGTGCAGCATCATGACCTCGTGGTGGTCGTAGACCGACTGCGCGTCCCAATCGGGCGGCAGGAGGGCGGCGAGCGCCGCATGGCTCGGCCCCACGTCCATCGAGGGCGGGATCAGCCCCGTTCGCTGGGCCACGCGGTGATGGTGGCTGTCCACGGGCAGCGCGGCCCCGCGCAGCCGGCTGAACGACAGGACGGCGGCACTCGTCTTCGGCCCGACGCCCGGCAGTGCCTCCAGCCAGGCGCGCGCCTCGGCGACCGGCATTCCTTCCAGGAAATCGAGGCTCAGCGTCCCCCTCGCCTCGGTCACGGCCCGAAGGATCGCCTTGATCCGCGGTGCCTTCTGCTCGGGCCAGGTGACGCCCTCGATCAGCGTCCGGATTTCGCCTTCCGGCGCGTCGCGCAGCGATTCCCAGTCGGGATAGAAGGCCCGCAGCGCCCGGAAGGCACGGCCCGACTCGCGGTTGCGCGTCCGGTGCGACAGCAGCGACGAGACGAGTTCCGACAGCGGGTCGTGGTCGTGGAAATAGGCGATGGGGCACCCGTACTCCCGGCAGAGCCGCCGGTGGATCTCCAGCGCCTTGGCGGCAAGGTCGGGCGTGTGCAGCGTGTCGGCCATGCGGAGTTATCCACAGGCCCCGGTCTTTGTTCCCGCGGGTCAGCCCAACGCCGCATTCTCCTCGACGATGACCAGCTCGCGCTCGGCCGCCCCGGCGGCCAGCGCCATCGCCGCCTGATACTCCTCGGACCGATAGCAGCCCACCGCCGCCTCGAGCGAGGGGAAGCGGGCGACGACCTGCCGGGCGCGGTCCGGACCCTCCATCGTCGCATGGCGTCCCGCGCGTGCCAGCCAGACGCCGCCATGCGCCGGGATGATGTCGGTCGCGCGCCGCGCGTATTCGGCGTAGCGGTCGGGGTCGGTCACGCGCACATGCGCGATCCACAGCGCGGTCGGCATCACAGTCCCCCGATCACGGCCTCGGCCGCCGCGATCGCCGCCTGCGCCCCCGCGATGTCCGCGCCGCCCCCCTGCGCGAGGTCGGGCCGCCCGCCGCCGCCGCGTCCGCCCATCGCCCCCACGGCCGCTCGCAGCAGGTCCACCGCCGAGAGCCGCGACGTGAGGTCGTCGGTCACGCCGGCCGCGACCGCGGGCTTGCCCCCCGTATCCGCGATCAGCAGCACCGCGCCCGATCCGAGCCTCGCCTTCATCCCGTCGATCAGGCCCGGCAGGTCCTTCCCCGGCACGCCGCTGAGGACCTGCGCCGCGAAGGCGACGCCGTTGACGCGGCGGGTCTCGGGCGCGGCCCCCGGCCCGCCCATCGCGAGATCGCGGCGCAGCTGCGCCACCTCGGTCTGCAGCGCGCGGCGCTCGTCCAGCAGCGCGCGCAGGCGGTCGGCCACGTCGCCGGGATGCGTCCGCAGCAGCGCCGCCGCCTCGGCCAGCCGGGCGTCCTGGGTCCGCAGATGCGCCAGCGCCGCCGCCCCCGTCAGCGCCTCGACCCGCCGGACCCCCGCGCTCGAGGCGCTGTCGCCCAGCAGCACGAAGGCCCCGATGTCGCCCGTGCGCGCCACATGCGTGCCGCCGCAAAGCTCGAGGCTGTAGGTCTCGCCGTCGGAACCCTTGCCCGAGCCGGGCTGCCGGCCCATCGACACGACGCGAACCTCATCGCCGTACTTCTCGCCGAACAGCGCCTGCGCCCCCAGCGCGCGCGCGTCCTCGGGGGTCATGATCCGCGTTTCCACGGGGGCGTTCTGGCGGACGAAGGCGTTGACCTCCGCCTCCACCGCCGCGAGTTCCTCGCCCGTCAGTCCCCTGCCGTGGCTGAAGTCGAACCGCAGCCGGTCGGGCGCGTTCAGGCTGCCGCGCTGCGCGACGTGGTCGCCGAGATGCCGCCGCAGCGCCTCGTGCAGAAGGTGGGTTGCCGAATGGTTCGCACGGATCGCGGACCGGCGGCCGTGATCGACCGCGAGCTGCGCGCCCTGCCCCGGCCGGATCTCCCCCTCCGTCACCTCGGCGCGGTGGAGGAACAGCCCCTGTGCGCGCTTGGTGTCGGTGATGCGGGCGGTGCCGGTGTCGGTGCGCAGCGTGCCCGCGTCGCCGGCCTGGCCGCCTGCCTCGGCGTAGAAGGGGGTCTGGTTCAGTACGATCTGCACCACCTCGCCCGCCACGGCGCGGTCCGCCTCGGCCCCGCCCGCGACCAGCGCCAGCACCTGGCCCTCGGCGGCCTCGGTGTCGTAGCCGAGGAACTCGGTCGCCCCGTGCCGGTCGGCCAGCGCGAACCAGAGCGCCGCGTCCCCCGTCTCGCCCGAGCCCGCCCAGCTTGCGCGCGCCTTCGCCTTCTGCGCGGCCATCGCCGCATCGAAGCCCGCGACGTCGACGCCCCGCCCCTCCTCGCGCAGCGCGTCCTGCGTGAGGTCGAGCGGGAAGCCGTAGGTATCGTAAAGCCGGAACGCGGCCTCGCCCGGCAGCGCGGCCCCCTCGGGCAGGCGCGCCACCTCGTCGGCGAGAAGCCGCAGGCCGCGGTCGAGCGTCTCGCGGAACCGCGTCTCCTCGGCGCGCAGCGTCGCCTCGATCAGCGGCTGGCCCTGGACGAGCTCGGGGTAGGCCCCGCCCATCTGCCGCACGAGCGCGGGCACCAGGCGGTGCATCGCCGGATCCTTCGCGCCCAGCTGGTGCACGTGCCGCATCGCGCGGCGCATGATCCGCCGCAGCACGTAGCCGCGCCCCTCGTTCGACGGCAGCACCCCGTCCGCGACGAGGAACGAGGTGCTGCGCAGGTGGTCCGCGATCACCCGGTGATGGATGCGCCCCGGCCCGTCCGGGTCGGTGCCGGTGGCCTGAGCGCTCGCCTCGATCAGGCTGCGCATCAGGTCGGTGTCGTAGTTGTCGTGCTTGCCCTGCAGCAGCGCCCCGATCCGCTCGAGCCCCATTCCCGTGTCGATCGACTGCATGTCGAGCGGGATCAGCCGGCCGTCGGCGAGCTGCTCGTTCTGCATGAAGACGTTGTTCCAGATCTCGATGAACCGGTCGCCGTCCTCCTCGGCGCTGCCAGGGGGGCCGCCGGGAATGCCCTCGCCGTGGTCGAAGAAGATCTCGGTGCAGGGACCGCAGGGGCCGGTGGGGCCCATCCGCCAGAAGTTGTCGTCCGAGGCGATGCGGATGATCCGGTGATCGGGCAGCCCCGCGATCCGCGCCCAGCCGGCGGCCGCCTCGTCGTCGGTGTGGTAGACCGTGACGCAGAGCCGGTCCGGGTCGATGCCGAAGTCCCGCGTCAGAAGCTCCCACGAGAAGGCGATCGCCTGCTCCTTGAAGTAGTCGCCGAAGCTGAAGTTCCCCAGCATCTCGAAGAAGGTGTGGTGCCGCGCGGTGTAGCCCACGTTGTCGAGGTCGTTGTGCTTGCCGCCCGCGCGCACGCATTTCTGCGCGGTCGTGGCGCGGACGTAGTCGCGCGTCTCGACCCCGGTGAAGCAGTTCTTGAACTGCACCATGCCGGAGTTCGTGAACATCAGCGTCGGATCGTTCCGCGGCACCAGCGGGCCCGAGGGGACCACGCGGTGGCCGTTGCGCGCGAAGAAGTCGAGGAAGGTCGATCGGATGTCGTTCAGGCTGGGCATGGCGGACCTTCGGGCTGCGGCGACCGACCCTTAACGCCGCCCGGCGCGCGGGTCCAGTGGCGGCGGGGCGGCCCGACCCGGCCGACACGTCGCAAGGGCTGGCCGGACGGATGCCGCCGGAAACGGAAAGGGCCGGCCCGTCGTCCGGGCCGGCCCTTCCGTCATCCGATGGGAGGCGATCAGCCCTCCATCACGTCGTCGCCGCTGCCGCTCTCGGGATCGCCCGCCGCGGTGAAGTCAAGCCCGTTCGCGGCGCGGATCTTGTCCTCGATCTCCATCGCGACGCCGGGGTTGGACTTGAGGAAGGCCTTGGCGTTCTCGCGCCCCTGCCCGATCCGCTCGTCGCCGTAGGAATACCAGGAGCCCGACTTCTCCACCACGCCGGCCTTGACGCCGATGTCGAGAAGCTCGCCCGTCTTCGAGATGCCCTCGCCGTACATGATGTCGAACTCGACCTGCTTGAACGGGGGGGCCACCTTGTTCTTCACCACCTTAACGCGGGTGGAGTTGCCCACCACGTCGTCCCGCTCCTTGATCGCGCCGATGCGGCGGATGTCGAGGCGCACGCTCGCGTAAAACTTGAGCGCGTTGCCGCCCGTCGTCGTCTCGGGGCTGCCGAACATGACGCCGATCTTCATGCGGATCTGGTTGATGAAGATCACCATGCAGTTGGACCGGCCGATGCTGGCGGTCAGCTTGCGCATGGCCTGGCTCATCAGGCGGGCCTGGCTGCCCATCTGCATGTCGCCCATGTCGCCCTCGATCTCGGACTTGGGCACCAGCGCCGCGACCGAGTCGACGACCACGAGGCTGACCGCGCCCGACCGCACCAGCGTGTCGACGATCTCCAGCGCCTGCTCGCCCGTGTCGGGCTGGCTGATCAGCAGCTCGTCGAGGTCGACGCCCAGCTTCTTGGCGTATTGCGGATCGAGCGCGTGCTCGGCGTCGACGAAGGCGCAGACGCCGCCCTTCTTCTGCTCCTCGGCCACGACGTGCAGCGTGAGCGTGGTCTTGCCCGAGGACTCCGGCCCGTAGATCTCGATGATCCGCCCCTTGGGCAGGCCGCCGATGCCGAGCGCGATGTCGAGGCCGAGCGACCCCGTCGAGGTGGCCTCGATCTCCATGGCGGGACTGTCGGCACCCAGCCGCATGATCGAGCCCTTGCCGAACTGGCGCTCGATCTGGGCCAGCGCGCTGTCGAGCGCCTTTGACTTGTCCATGTCCCGTTTTCCGTTCAGGTCGAGTAGGGTCGCCGAAGCCATGTGCCGTTCCTTGTTGCACAGCCGCCCCATGACGGCAATGTCGTGGATGTTCCTGTCCTGTTCGCACCATATGGGAACAATGGGGGAACAATGCAACGGGATTCCCGTAAAATCAGCTTCAACCGGAAGGTCTTAAGGGATAGTTACCGATGCCGGGCCAACCCTCGCCGCGACGGGTGGCAGACGGGGGATCGGGTCGTCCATGCTGGTGTTCTGGGAGCCGCGCCTCGCCCTGCTCGCGACCCCGAAGACGGGCTCCACCGCCATTGCCGCGGCGCTCGAATCGCTGGCGGTGCTGTCGGTCCAGCGCCCGCCCGCGCTGAAGCACACCTCGGTCCGTCGGTTCGGGCGCTTCCTCGGCCCCTGGCTCGAGGCGGCCGCGGGCACGCCCTTCGAGGTCGCGGCGCTGATGCGCGAGCCGCGCGCCTGGCTCGGCAGCTGGTACCGCTATCGCCAGCGGCCCGAGCTGACCGATCCGCTGCGCAGCACGCAGGGCATCGCCTTCGACGCCTTCGTGCGGGACTGGTGTGGCGATGCGCCGCCGCCCTACGCCCAGGTGGGCCGGCAGTCGCGGTTCCTCGGGCAGGGCGAGGGCGTCCACCACCTCTTCCGCTACGAGGCGATCGACACCTTCGTGGCCTTCCTCGAGGATCGTCTGGGCTGCGAGATCGTCCTGCCGCGACTCAACGTCTCGCCGCAGATGGACCTCGACCTCGAGGCCACGACCGAACGCCGGCTGCGCGAGGTGGCGGCGGCGGACTTCGCGCTCTACGACCGCCTCGCGCGCTGAGCGGCGGACGGCCGCCCGGCCGGCGCGCCATGCCCCCGCCGCGCTAGTGGAGCTGGCCCTGCACCACCGCGGTCAGCTCGCCGAGCGAGAACGGCTTGGGCAGGAAGACCGCGTTCGGGATGCGGTCCTGCCGGTCCCACAGGCTTTCCTCCGTGTAGCCCGACACGAAGACCACGCGCACGTCCGGGCGTTGCTCCAGCGCCTGCCGCACCCAGCTCGGACCGTCCATGCCCGGCATGACCACGTCGGTGACGAAGATGTCGACGTCGATCGCGGGGTCGCGCAGCGTCTCCAGCGCATCCTCGGCGCTTTCGGCCTCGATCACCGTGTAGCCGCGCAGGCGCAGCGCGCGCGAGGCGAAGGCGCGGACCGGCGCCTCGTCCTCGACCAGAAGGACCACGCCCTCGCCCTGGCGCCCCAGCGGCCGGGTCATCGGCGGCGGCGGGTCGAGGACGGGCGCGTCCGCCTCCTCGTTGATCGGGAAGTAGAGGTGGAACACGGTGCCGAGGCCCACCTCGCTGTCGACGAAGACGAAGCCCCCCGACTGCTTGACGATCCCGTAGACCGTCGAGAGGCCGAGGCCGGTGCCCTCGCCCGGCCGCTTGGTCGTGTAGAAGGGCTCGAAGATCTTCGGGATCCGGTCCGGCGGGATGCCCTGCCCCGTGTCGAGCACGCGGACCACGGCATAGTCGCCGCGCGGGATCACGGCGCGTTCGCGGGGCAGGTCGTCCTCCAGCGTCAGCGCCTCGGTCTCGATGCGGATGACCCCGCCCTGGGGCATCGCGTCGCGCGCGTTGACCACGAGGTTCATGATCACCTGCTCCAGCTGGCGCCGGTCGGCCCGGATCGTGCCGAGATCGGGGGCATGCGCCACGCGCAGGGTCACGTTCTCGCCCACGAGCCGGTTCAGCAGATGCGCGAGATCCGACAGCAGGTCCTGAAGCTCGATCCGCTCGGGCGTCAGCTTCTGCTTGCGCGAGAAGGCGAGAAGCTGTCCCACCAGCGCCGCTGCGCGGTTGGCGTTCTGGCGGATCTGCACGAGGTCGGCGTAGTCGGGATCGAGCGCGTCGTGCCGAAGCAGCAGCAGGTCGCAGTGGCCCGAGATCGCCGTCAGCAGGTTGTTGAAGTCATGCGCGATCCCGCCCGCGAGCAGGCCGATCGCCTGCATCTTCTGGCTCTGGGTGAACTGCGCCTCCAGCGTCTTGAGGGCGGTCGCGTCGGTCAGGACCGCCAGCACCCGGACGCGCCCCTGCTCGACGATCTGGCGCAGCAGGATCTGCACGAAGGCATCCTCGGGCCCGCGCGAGACGCGCAGCACCTCGGACTTCGCGGGCCCGCGCCCGCTCGCGACGTCCGCGAGCCAGGCCTGGATCGACCGCCCGAGCCCCTCGAACAGGTCGCCGAAGCCCGGCCGGTCGTCCGCGGCGAGCGCGAGCATCTCGCGCGCGGCGCGGTTCGCGGCGTCCAGCTTGCCGTCGGGCGCGAATTTCATCAGCGCCACCGGGACATGCTCGAAGTCGGTCAGCGTCGGGGTATCGGGGCGCCGGTCGGGGACCGGCATGAAGTAGAGCTCGCGCCGTTCGCCCGGACCCTGGACCTCGGCGAGGAAGGCGCGCACCGGCCCCTCGTCGGTCGCGACCTCCACCGCCTCGCCCGCGCCGGGATGCGGGTCGGTGAACAGCCGGTCGAGATGGCGCGGGCGCCGGCCGACCAGCCGCCGCATCGCCTCGTTGCAGAACAGCACCACGCCCGCGCGGTTCGCGACCAGCATCGGCAGGCTCAGCGTCTCGGCCCCCCGGCTCTGGCTGCGGTCCTGGAACTCCTCCAGCCGCCATAGGAACTGCCCGGTCGTCATCCGGTGCGCCGAGAGACGGACGTGACCGCGCCGCGTCACCACGTCCTCGCGCGCGAGGCCGCCGGCGGCGGCGCGGCTCTGCAGGCGGAACAGGACCGAGCCGGGGCTCGCGAAGTGGTCCTGCAGCGCCGCGACCAGCGTGCCCCCGGGCACGGACTCGAACCGCGCCCGCGCGGCGGCGTTGCGGAATCCGATCACCCCCTGCTCGTCCGTCGTGAAGCAGGGCGTCGCGTCCTGCCCGACCACCAGCTCCAGCACCCCCAGCGCCCGGTCGGACCGCGCGCGGTGGATCCGCATCATCAGCGCGATCAGCCCCGCCATCGCCAGCAGCGTCATTCCGGCGAGCTGCGCGCCAAGCCGGACCGCCGGGTCGGGAACGACGATCGCGGCACCGAGCGCGAGCGCCGCCGCCGCGACGAGCATCCAGAGCCGCGCGCCGATCCCCTCGGCCGACCCGACAAGTTCCGCGATCGCTGTCACAGGCTTCACCCTACGTTCCGGCACCGGATTCGGCTGCCCGATCATTCGGCGGCCGAAGTCTTAAGTGAGGATGAATCCCGCCCGGAATTCAATCCGCGATTGCGGGCTTACCGAGCCGCTCGCGCGAACACGCAGAGGAAGAAGCCGTCGCCGCCCTCCAGCGGCGACCAGCGGCGCCGCGTCACGGGCGCGAAGCCGGGATGGCGCGCGCAGAACCCGTCGGCCTGCGCCTCGTTCTCGGCCGAGAGCAGCGAGCAGGTCGCGTAGGCGAAGCGCCCGCCGGGCCGGACGTGCCGCGCCGCCTCGTCCATGATCCGCGACTGGAGCGCGGTCAGACCGGCCAGCCGGTCGGGCGTCAGCGCCCACTTTCCCTCGGGCGCCCGCCGCCAGGCCCCCGAGCCGGAACAGGGCGCATCGGCGAGCACGAGGTCGAAGGTCCCGCGCGGCTCCTCGGCAAGGTCGATCCGCACCCCCGCGCGGCCGGCGCGCGCGGGCAGGTCGCGCATCCGGGCCGGGTCGGCGTCGTGCGCCGTCACCCGCGCGCCCAGCGCGGCGAGCGCGAGCGCCTTGCCCCCGCCCCCCGCGCACTGGTCGAGCACGGCCATGCCCGGCCGCGCGTCCAGCGCCTCGACCACCGCCTGCGAGGCCGCGTCCTGAAGGTCGACCAGACCTTCGGCGAAGGCCGACGACGAACGGATCCGGCGCGCGTTCGCCGTGACGGCCAGCGCGGTCCCCGCCAGCGGATGCGGCTCCGCGAGGATTCCCTCGGCGGCGAGCCGCGCCCGCGCCGCGGCCGGAGTCGCCCGGGCCAGGTTCGCCCGCAGGAAGACCGGCGCGCGCCGGCGAAGGGCCTGAAGGACCGGGACGAAGTCGTCGCCGAGGTCGCGCCGCAGGGCCGGGGCCAGCCAGTCCGGGCAGTCGAGCGCGACCGCCTCGGGCAGGTCGGCCGGCGCGGGCGCTCCCGCCTCGTCCGCGGTCGGCGGGGCCGGCGCGCGGCCCTCGCCGGTGAAGACCGCGGCGGGGTCGGTGCCGGCCGCCCGCAGTCCGCCGAGCACCAGCCCGCGACCCGTCGCGGACCCGCCCAGCGCCGCGAAGGACCGCCGGCACCGGACCGCGTCGAACACGAGGTCGCGCACCGCCGCACGGTCGCCGGACCCCGCGTAGCGGCTGCCGCGCGCCCAGTTCGTCAGGGCCTGCTCGGCAGGCTCGCCTGCCAGCCAGCGGTCGAGCACGGCGATCGCCGCGGCGTGGCGGGCGCCGGGCGTCACCGGTCAGACCGCGCGGTAGTTGGGCGACTCGCGCGTGATCTGGACGTCGTGGACGTGGCTTTCCTTCAGCCCCGCGCCGGTGATCCGCACGAAGGCGCAGCGGGCGCGCATCTCGGCCACGGTGCGGTTGCCGGTGTAGCCCATCGCCGCACGCAGTCCGCCGACGAGCTGGTGGATCACGGCCGCCGCCGACCCCTTGTAGGGCACCTGTCCCTCGATCCCCTCGGGCACGAGCTTGTCGCCGGCGGCATCCGCCTGGAAGTAGCGGTCGGCCGACCCGCGCGCCATGGCGCCAAGGCTGCCCATCCCCCGGAACGACTTGTAGGACCGCCCGTTCCACAGGATCACCTCGCCCGGCGCCTCGTCGGTGCCCGCGATGGCGCTGCCCACCATGGCGCAGCTGGCCCCCGCCGCGATGGCCTTGGCGAAGTCGCCCGAGAACTTGATGCCGCCGTCGGCGATCACCGGCACGTCGCCCGCCGCCCCGGCCGCATCCATGATCGCGGTCAGCTGCGGCACGCCCACGCCCGCAACGATCCGCGTGGTGCAGATGCTCCCGGGCCCGATCCCCACCTTCACCGCGTCGGCGCCGGCGCCGATCAGCGCGCGCGTGCCCTCGGCGGTCGCCACGTTGCCCGCGACGACCTGCACCGCGTTCGACAGCCGCTTGATCCGCTCCACCGCGCGCGCGACGCCCTCGCTGTGGCCATGCGCGGTGTCGATCACCACCATGTCGCAGCCGGCGTCGATCAGCGCCTCGCTGCGCGCGAAGCCCGCATCGCCCACCGTGGTCGCGGCCGCGACGCGCAGCCGCCCCATCGCGTCCTTGCAGGCCTGGGGGTTCAGCACCGCCGTCTCGGTGTCCTTCAGCGTCAGAAGGCCCGTCAGCTTGCCCTGCCCGTCGGTGACGAGCAGCTTCTCGATCCGCCGCGCCTTCATCAGGCCGATCGCCGCGTCGCGGTCGGCCGGCTCCTGCAGGATCGCGAGGTTGTCGGCCGTCATCATCGCGCGCACCGGGGTCGCGTCGTCGCTGGCGAAGCGCATGTCGCGGTTGGTGACGATGCCGACCACGCGGCCCCGGCCGTCCACCACCGGGAAGCCCGAGACGTTGTAGCGCGCCCGGAGCGCCTTCGCGTCGGCGAGCGTCTGGTCGGGGGTCAGCGTGATCGGGGCGTCGACGATCCCGCTCTCGAAGCGCTTCACGCGCCGCACCTCGGCCGCCTGCGCCTCGATCCCGAGGTTGCGGTGGATGACGCCCATGCCCCCCGCCTGCGCCATGGCGATGGCCATCCGCCCCTCGGTCACCGTGTCCATCGCGCTGGACAGGAGGGGGATGTTCAGCCGGATCGCCCGCGTCACCTGCGTCGCCGTGTCGGCCTCGGACGGCAGGACGCTGCTCGCCGCGGGCACCAGAAGGACGTCGTCGAAGGTGAGCGCCTCGCGGATGTCCATGCATCGCTCCTGCGGCAGTGGGAACCCCTCTGGCGCCCCGTCCTGTCACGCAACGCACGGTGCCGCAAGCCCCCTTTCGGCCGCGCCCCTGGGCTCTTCCGGCCGCGGCGGCGGTGCGGCCCATGCACGCGCCCCCGCTTCCGTCCGGCGGATCCCGCCGGCCTCAGCCCTTGTCGCCCCTGGCCTTTTCCTGTGCCGCGACGATGCGGGCGGTCAGCGGGTTCGCGCCGGCATCGGCGGCCTTCTTGTCCTTCTTGGGCTTCTTCGCTTCCTTCTTCGGCTTGTTCATGCCCTTGGCCATCGCGTCCTCCCCGTTCGGCCCGCCGATGGGGCCCGCGCGACCACAGGTGGTCGCGGATGCGGTCCTGTCAACCCGGCCGCCGGGTCACCGGTAGAGGAGCGAGCGCCCCTTGTGGAAGACGTGGACCTTCGCCGGGGCCGCCCCCAGCGCCACGGTCCTGTGGCGCAGGTCGGCGTGGATGCCGGGCAGCTTGGCCACGACCGACGCCCCCTCGCCCTGCTTCCTGAAGTAGAGCAGCGTCACCTCCCCCAGCGCCTCGGTGATCTCCACGTCGCCGCGGAACAGCCAGGCGCCCTCGGTCGGCACCAGGTCCTCGGGCCGGACGCCGACGTTGACCCGGGCGCCCATGTCGGGGGCGTTCGTCGGGACGGCCGACCGCGCCGTGCCGCCGTTCTCCAGCTTCACGACCGTCTCGGCGCCCGTCCCCACGATCTCGCCCGGCAGAAGGTTCATCGACGGGCTGCCGATGAACTGCGCCACGAACTCGTTCTCGGGGCGCTCGTAAAGCTCGAGCGGGCTGCCCACCTGGCTGATCCCGCCCCCCGCCAGCACGACGATGCGGCTGGCGAGCGTCATCGCCTCCACCTGGTCGTGGGTCACGTAGACCATGGTGGAGTTGGGCATCGCCTCCTTGAGCTGCGCGATCTCGATCCGGGTCGCCACGCGCAGGGCCGCGTCGAGGTTCGAGAGCGGCTCGTCGAAGAGGTAGACCTTGGGGTCGCGCACGATGCTGCGGCCGATCGCGACGCGCTGGCGCTGCCCGCCCGACAGCGCCTTCGGCAGCCGGTCGAGATAGGGCGTGAGCTGCAGGATGCGCGCGGCCTTGTCCACGGCGGCGCTGATCTCGGCGGGCGTCTTCTTCGCGATCTTCAGCGCGAAGCTCATGTTGTCGCGCACCGTCATGTGGGGATAGAGCGCGTAGCTCTGGAACACCATGGCGATGCCGCGCTGCGCGGGGGGCACGTCGTTCATGCGCACCCCGTCGATGGAGAAGGTGCCGCCCGTGATCCGCTCCAGCCCTGCGATCATCCGCAGCAGCGTCGACTTCCCGCAGCCCGACGGGCCGACGAAGACGATCAGTTCGCCCGTCCTGATGTCGAGGTTGATGTTCTTCAGGACCTTGACCTCGCCATAGGCCTTTTCCACGTTCCGCAGCAGAAGATCGGCCATGCACAGCCCCCTATCGTTCAGATCTTGATGGCCAGGGCATAGCCCCAGGGTTCGAGCGGGATGCGCCCGTCGGACCCGGCCGCCGTGCCGCCGATCGACTGGCCTGCGGGCGACCAGCGCCCCTCGGGCAGCCGCGCCTCGGCGGGGCGGTCGCCCAGGTTGAAGGCGCAGTGGACCGTCGCCTCGCCCGTCCGACGGAACGTCGCCACGTCGCCCTCCGTCTCGGGCAGGGTCATTCCCCCGGTCCGCAGGACGGGATGCGCGCGGCGGAAGGCCCAGACGGCGCGGTGATGCGCCAGCATCGAACCCGCCGCGCCCGCCTGCGCGGCGACCGACAGGGGGCGGTGCTCGGGCGGCACCGGCAGCCAGGCGCGCCCGGCGGTCGAGAACCCGCCGAGCGCGTTGTCGCTTTGCCAGACCATCGGCGTGCGGCACCCGTCGCGGCCCCTGAACTCGGGCCAGAACTCGATCCCGTAGGGGTCTCTCAGGTCCTCGAAGGCGATCTCGGCCTCGGGCAGGCCCAGTTCCTCGCCCTGGTAGAGGCAGACCGAACCCCGCAGACAGGCGAGCAGCACCGCGTAGCACCGCAGCGCCGCGTCCCCCAGCCCCCAGCGGGTCGGCATCCGCACCGTGTCGTGGTTCGAATAGGACCAGCAGGGCCAGGCGTCGGGCGCGGCCTGCGCCATCCGCGCGAAGATCGCGGCGAGCCCCTGCGCCGTCAGCCGCTGCGGCTGGAGCATCTCGAAGGGGTAGCACATCTGCACCTTGTCCCCGCCCGAGGTGTATTCGGCCATGATCTCGAGGCCGCGCTGCGCGTCGCCCACCTCGCCCACGGCGGCCGCGCCATGGGGGTCGAGCACGGTGCGGAAGCGGCGCAGGAACGCGAGGTTCTCGGGCCGGTTCTTGTCGTAGAGATGGTCCTGGTGGTTGTAGGGATTCACGCGCGGGGCGATCGAGTCGTTGCGCGCCTCGGGCGGCAGGGGCGGGTTGTCGCGCAGCTCGGGGTCATGGAAGTAGAAGTTGATCGTGTCGAGCCGGAACCCGTCCACCCCCCGGTCGAGCCAGAACCGCGCCACGTCCAGAAGCGCGTCCTGCACGGCGAGGTTGTGCAGGTTCAGGTCGGGCTGGCTGGTCAGGAAGTTGTGCAGGTAGTACTGCTCGCGCCGGCCGTCCCAGGCCCAGGCGCTGCCCCCGAAGACCGACAGCCAGTTGGTCGGCGGCGTGCCGTCCGGCTTCGGGTCCGCCCAGACGTACCAGTCGGCCCTGGGGTTGTCGCGGCTCGCGCGGCTTTCCGCGAACCACGGATGCGCCGAGGCCGTGTGCGACAGCACGAGGTCGATCATCACCCGCAGCCCCAGGTCGTGCGCCCGCGCGACCAGCGCGTCGAAGTCCTGGATCGTGCCGAACATCGGGTCGACGCCCCGGTAGTCGCTGACGTCGTAGCCGAAGTCCTTCATCGGGCTGGTGAAGAAGGGGCTGATCCAGATGGCGTCGGCCCCCAGCCCCGCGATGTGGTCGAGCCGCGCCGCGATTCCCGCAAGGTCGCCGATCCCGTCGCCGTCCGAATCCTGGAAGCTGCGCGGATAGATCTGGTAGATCACCGCGCCGCGCCACCAGTCCGGGTCGCGCGCCAGCACCCGGGCCGCCTCGGTCGCGGTCGCCATCGCCGTCACTTGACCGACCCCGCCAGAAGCCCGCGCACGAGGTAGCGCTGCATCGCGAAGAACACCAGAAGCGGCACGATGATCGACACGAAGGCCGAGGCCGACAGGATCTCCCAGTCGCCCCCGCGCGATCCCATCAGGTTCACGAGGTTCCCCGTCAGCACCTGCTGGTCGTTGCCCGTCCCGAGGAACACCAGCGCCACGAGAAGGTCGTTCCAGGTCCACAGGAACTGGAAGATCGCGAAGCTCGCCAGCGCCGGGAACGAGAGCGGCAGGATGATCCGCACGAAGATCTGGAAGTCGGTCGCGCCGTCGACCTTGGCGTTCTCGATGATGTCGCGCGGCAGGCCGACCATGTAGTTGCGCAGAAGATAGATCGCGAGCGGCAGGCCGAACCCGGTGTGCGCGAGCCAGATGCCGAGGTAGCCCTTCCCGATGCCGATCCAGTTGTGGAACTGCAGGAGCGGGATCAGCGCGAGTTGCAGCGGCACGACCAGCAGTCCCACGACCGCCGCGACGAGCAGGGCGCGGCCCGGAAACTCCATCCACGCAAGCGCGTAGGCCGCGAAGGCGGCGATCAGGATCGGGATGATCGTGGCCGGGATCGCCACGGTGGCGGTGTTCAGGAAGGCCTGGAAGACCGTCTGCCCCGCCAGCGGGCTTAACAGGACGTTCCGGTAGTTCTCGGTCGTGAACTCGGGGGCGGTGGTGGCCGTGGTGAAGACCCGCGGCAGCCGCCCGCCCTCCCACGTGACGGGGGCGGACAGGACGAACGACCCGTCCTCCTGCACGGTCAGCGTGCGGCCGTCGCCCAGGTCCGCGGTGTCGCCCGGCGCGAACTCGGTCGGGCGGTTGACGTTGGTGCCCCAGGCGCTCACGGCGGTGGCGCCGCCGAACAGGTTCCCCTCGATCACGAAGGCGCCGTCGCGCTCGACCTCGTCCCCCTCGATGCGGATGGGGGAGAGCTGCTGTTCCTGCGCCGACAGCGCCCGCCACCAGCCCGACGACGTGATCTGGTCGCCCGTGCGGAACGACGACACGAGAAGACCGACCGTGGGGATGACCCACAGCAGCACGAGAAGCGCGGTCGCGATGTGGACGGCCCACATCAGCCCCGATTTCTGGCCGACGACGTTGTCCATGCCCCTCGATCCCCCCTCAGCGCATCTCGCGGCGCACGGTCCACACGTTCCAGACCAGGATGGGCGTCACCAGCAGCATGATGATCATCGCCGCCGCCGACCCCACGCCCCAGTCGTTGGCGCGGAACAGCTTGTCGTACATGTAGTTGGCCAGAACCTGCGTCTCGAACTGGCCGTTGGTCATCGCGAGCACGATGTCGAAGACCTTGAGCACGGTGATCGTGATGGTCGTCCAGACGACGACGATGGTGCCCATGATCTGCGGTATCTTCACCTGGAAGAAGATCTGGAACGGGTTCGCGCCGTCGATGATCGCCGCCTCGACCGTGTCCTCGGGCACGCCGCGCAGGGCGGCGGACAGGATGACCATGGCGAACCCGGTCTGGATCCAGACCAGCACCGCCATCAGGAAGAAGTTGTTCCAGAAGGGGATCGTCAGCCATTGCCGCGGGGTGCCGTAGGGCAGCGTCGCCGTCAGCGCCCCGAAGGCCCAGAGGAGCGCGGTCGCCCCGATCAGCGCGGCGATCACCCCGCCCCCGGCGCGCGCTACGGCCGCGATGCCCCGCGCGGCACCCCGCGCCAGCGGTCGCGCGATGATCCAGCCCATCCACAGCACCGCCGCCGCGAAGCCCGCGAGCAGCAGCGCGGGCAGCAGCCGCAGGAAGACGGTCGACCAGACACCGCCCTCGAACCGCAGCCAGACCGCGTTCAGGAGGCCGATCTGCGCCACGTCCGCCGGGCGGCTTTCGTAGATCAGCTTCCAGATGACCGAGGCGCCGACGAAGCTGATCGCCATCGGCATGAAGATCAGGGACTTCGCGATGTTGCCCCAGCGGATGCGGTCGGTCAGTTGCGCGGCCAGAAGGCCGAAGGCGGTCGCGGCGGCGGGCACCACGATCAGCCACAGCATGTTGTTGCGCATGGATTCCCAGAACTTCGCCTCGGACCCCATCTGCGCGTAGTTGGCGAGGCCCACGAAGACCCGCTCGCCGCCGGCCGCGTCCTGCGTCAGCGACAGCCAGGCGGTCTGGAACACCGGATAGGTGAGGTAGAGGCCCAGCGCCATGATCGCGGGCAGAAGGAACAGCCAGGGCCGGACCATGTTGGCGCGGTTGATGTTCCGCCCGGCGTTCGGCCCCGAGGCCGGGAACAGCACCCGGTCGAGCACGACGTTCGCGAGGTAGAAGTAGCCGATGCAGCCGCCGACGCCGATCGCGATCGTCAGCAGGGCCTGGATTGCCGGATTCATGCGTCCCTCCCCCGACGGACATGATCCCTGTCCCGTGGGAACCGGCCCTTGGGCCGGCCCCGGTGGCGGCCTCAGGTCACTGGCGCGGCCAGCTCGCCTGAACCTCGTCGGCCACCTCCTGCGCCGAGGCGCCCCCGACGTAGTCGACCATCGCCGTCCAGAAGGTGCCCGCGCCCACCGCGCCCGGCATCAGGTCTGACCCGTCGAAGCGGAAGGTGGTGGCGTCGGCGAGGATCTGGCCCTGGTTGCGCAGAGCGTCCGAGCCGTAAAGCTCGGCATTCACCCCGGTATAGGGCGTGACGAAGCCCGACTGCGCCATCCAGACCTCGTGCGCGATGGGGGTCTTCAGGAACTCGATGAAGGCCCGCGCCCCCTCGCTCTCGCGCATGAGGAAGGCCAGCGTGCCGCCGCCCAGCACCGGCTGGCCGAGGTCGCGGTCGGCATAGGCCGGGAAGTAGAAGAAGTCGGCGTCCACGCCCAGTTCGGTCCCCTCGGGGAAGAACGACGGGATGAACGACGCCTGGCGGTGCATGTAGCACTGCGGGGGCGAGGTGAAGAGGCCGGCCGGGCTTTCGCGGAAGTCCGTCGTGGTGACCGCCGCCGCGCCGCCGGCGACGAAGGCGTCGTTCTTCGCGAACCAGCCGAACTCCTCGATGGCGCCCACGACCTCGGGCGAGTTGAAGGGCAGCGCGTTCGTCACCCAGCGGTCGTAGACCTCGGGCGGCTGGGTGCGCAGCATCATGTCCTCGACCCAGTCGGTCGCGGGCCAGCCCGTCGCGCCGCCCGACCCCAGGCCGATGCACCAGGGCGTGCCGCCGTCGGCCACGATCTGCTCGGTCAGGGCCTTCAGCTCCTCCATCGTGGTGGGGATCTCGTAGCCCGCGTCGGCGAAGTTGTCGGGCGAATACCAGACCAGAGACTTCACGTCGGCCTTGTAGGGGAAGGCGAACATCTGCTCGGCGCCATCGGCCCCGGCATAGGTGCCCAGCGCGGCCCAGCTGGCCCCGGCGCCGTAGTTGTCGGTGACCCACTGCGCGGTCTCGGGGCCGAGCGGCAGGATCAGCCCCTGGCGGGCCATGTCGCCGATCAGGCCCGGCTGCGCGAGGATGCCGATATCGGCGGGCGAGCCGGCCTGCGCGTCGATCAGGATCTGCTGCTCGTAGCCCTCGGACGAGGAGTAGTTCACCGTGACGCCCGAGGCCGCCTCGAAATAGGCCAGCACGGATTCGAACAGCGCCTGGTCCTCGCCGCGCCAGGGACCGAAGATCGTGATCGTCTGGCCGTCGAGGTCATAGGCCGCGTCGAAGTCGGTGTAGGACTGCCAGTTGAAGGCTCCCTCGCCGACGGGGAACCGCAGCTCCTGCGCCTGCGCGCCGCCGGCGATCAGCGCAAGGGTCGCGGCCCCTGCGAGCAACTTGGATGTCATCCCGATCCTCCCCTTGGACGCGCCGCTGCGCGCCGATTGACCGTAAGCCGCGCCTCCACGCGGCCTGCCCAGGCGGCGGGCGAGGCCCAAACCGCTTTGGATGGAAACAGTTAGCCTCGCGGACCGCTTCAAGTCAACGAGTCCCTTCGCAGGGCCGGACTTCGGCTTTGACCGCAGGGTCGGGCCTGTCTAAGGTCGCGGCGCACCCGCCAAGGCCAGGACCGACCGGACCCAGACCCGATGAACCTCAAGGAGCTCGCGTCCCGCCTGTCGCTGTCGCCCACCACCGTCAGTCGCGCGCTGAACGGCTACCCGGAGGTAAACGCCGCCACGCGCGAGCGGGTGCAGGCCGCGGCCCGGCGCTGGAACTACCATCCCAACGCGCGGGCGATCCAGCTCGCCACCGGCCGGTCAATGGCGGTGGGGCACGTCATCCCGATCGCCGGCCGGCACGAGATCGTCAACCCCGTCTTCGCCGACTTCATCGCCGGCGCGGGCGAGGTCTACACCCGCAACGGCTATGACATGGTGATGTCGGTCGTGGCCGATCCCGACGAGGCGCAGACCTACCGCACGCTGCGCGCGCGGGGCACGGTCGACGGCGTGATCGTCCATGCGCCGGTGCAGGACGACCCGCGCATCGCGCTGCTGACCGAGATCGGCCTGCCCTTCGTCGTCCACGGCCGGGCCTCGGGGGCGACGCTGCCCTACTCCTGGGTCGACGTGAACAACCGACGCGCGTTCCAGCGCGCCACGCGGATGCTTCTCGACCTTGGCCACCGCCGGATCGGGCTCATCAACGGGCTCGAGTTCATGGATTTCGCGATCCGCCGCCGCACCGGCTATCTCGACGCGCTGGCCGGCGCGGGCATCGCGCCCGACCGGGCGCTGATGGCCACCGACGAGATGTCCGAGGGGTCGGGCCACCGCGCCGCGCGGGCGATGCTGGACCTGCCGTCGCCCCCCACGGCGCTCGTCGTGTCGTCGATGATCTCGGGGATCGGCGCGCGCCGCGCGATCGAGGAGCGGGGTCTCGCGATGGGGCGCGACGTGTCGGTGGTGATCCACGACGACGAACTGAGCTACCTGCGCAACGGGGCGGAGGTGCCGATCTTCACCGCCACCCGGTCCTCGGTGCGCGAGGCGGGGCGGCGCGCGGCCGACATGCTGCTCGGCCTGATCGCGGATCCGGAGGCCGGGCCGCAGACCCACCTCCTCGAGGCCGATCTCGTCCTCGGCCAGTCTACGGGCCCCGCCGGCTGACGCCGGGCTTGCGGCCCCCGGGGCTCCGCCCTATCACGCGACGACCCCAGACCGGAGCCCGCGATGCCCGACCCCCGACCGCCGACGCTGGTCGCCGACATCGGCGGGACCAACACCCGGGTCGCGCTGGCCGACGGCACGGCGCTGCGCGCGGGCACGGTCCGCCGCTACCGCAACGCCGGCTTCGCGGGGCTGGAGCCGGTGCTCGCCAGCTACCTCGCCGAACAGGGCGACCCGGCCTGCGCCGGGGCCTGCGTCGCGGCCGCCGGGCCGGTGCGCGACGGGGTGGCCACGCTCACGAACCTCGGCTGGACGATCGACGGCGCCACGCTGGCGCGGGCGGCGCGGACGGGCCGGGTGGCGATCCTGAACGACCTTCAGGCGCAGGGGCACGCGCTGGGGCACCTCGCGCCCGAGGGACTGCGCACGATCGTGCCCGGACCCGCCGCGCCGGCGGGGGCCGCGCGGCTGGTGATCGGCATCGGCACCGGGTTCAACGCGGCCCCCGTGCACGCGACCCCGGGCGGCCGCGTCGTGCCGCCCTCCGAATGCGGGCACACCACCCTGCCCGTCCGCACCGACGAGGACCTGGCGCTGGCGCGGTCGGTCGGGCGCGCGCACGGCTTCGCCGGGGTGGAGGAGGTGCTGTCCGGCCGGGGGCTGGAGCACCTTCACGCCTTTGTCACGGGGCGCGCCGGCTCTGCCGCCGCCCGCACGGCGGCCGAGATCATGGCGCTGATCGACGCGGGCGACCCCGCGGCGCAGGAGACCGGGAGGGCCTTCGCGCGCTTCGCCGGCGCGGTCGCGGGCGACCTTGCGCTGGTCCACCTGCCCTTCGGCGGGATCTACCTCTGCGGCGGGGTCGCCCGGGCCTTCGCCGTGCACCTCGGGCCCCTGGGCTTCGCCGCGGCCTTCCGCGACAAGGGCCGCTTCTCGGGCTTCATGGACGGCTTCGGCGTGCAGGTGGTGACCGACGACTACGCCGCGCTCACGGGCTGCGCCGCGCATCTGGCAGGCACCGGCTGACCGCGCGCCGGGCGGCGGCCGGCCCGGCCGTCCGGCGCGCGCGTCAGGTCACGACGTCGGGCGCCGTGCGCCCCGTGTGCGCCCCGATCCCCGCAAGCGCGTGGGCCGCGCGGATCACGGGGGCCAGCGCCGCCTGCGGGTCGTGGCCGAGCCCCTCGGGCCCCGGCGCGTAGCGCTCGAGATAGAGCCGCAGCGTTGCCCCTTCCGTCCCCGTGCCCGACAGGCGCAGCACGATCCGGCTGCCGCCGTCGAACAGGATGCGCACCCCCTGCCCCCTCGACACCGACCCGTCCAACGGGTCCTGGTAGGCGAAGTCGTCGGCGGCGGCGATGGTCATGCCCTCCACCGTCCGGCCCGGCAGGCCGGGCAGGCCGCCGCGCAGGGCCGCCATCATCGCGTCGGCCCGCGCCGTCGCGATCCCCTCGAAGTCGTGGCGGCTGTAGTAGTTGCGCCCGAACCGCGCCCAGTGGCCCGCCATGACCTCGGCGACCGACTGCCGGCGCACCGCGAGGATGTTCAGCCACAGCAGCACCGCCCAGAGCCCGTCCTTCTCGCGGACGTGGTCCGACCCGGTGCCGAAGCTCTCCTCGCCGCAGATCGTGGCCCGTCCGGCGTCGAGCAGGTTGCCGAAGAACTTCCAGCCCGTCGGCGTCTCGTGCCGCTCGATCCCGAGCGCCTCGGCCACGCGGTCGGCGGCGGCGCTGGTCGGCATCGAGCGCGCGACGCCGCGAAGCCCCCGCGCGTAGCCGGGGGCGAGATGCGCGTTCGCCGCCAGCACCGCGAGGCTGTCCGAGGGGCTGACGTAGATGCCGCGCCCGACGATCATGTTGCGGTCGCCGTCGCCATCCGAGGCCGCGCCGAAGTCGGGCGCGCCCTCGCCCATCATCTCGTCCATCAGCGCCTTCGCCCAGGTCGGGTTCGGGTCGGGGTGGCCGCCGCCGAAGTCGGGCAGCGGCGTGCCGTTCAGGACCGTGCCGGCGGGGGCGCCCAGCCGGCGCTCCAGGATCTCGGTCGCGTAGGGGCCGGTGACCGCGTGCATCGCGTCGAAGCGCACCCGGAAGCCGCCGGCGAGCAGCGCTCGGATCGCGCCGAAGTCGAACAGGCCCTCCATCAGCGCGGCATAGTCGGCGACGGGATCGACCACGTCGACGGCCATCCCGCCGAGCGTCTGCCGCCCGGTCCGCGCGAGGTCGAGGTCCTGCGCGTCGAGCATGCGGTATTCGGCCAGCGCGCCGGTCCGCACGAAGATCGCCTCGGTCACGGATTCGGGCGCGGGTCCGCCGTTCGGCATGTTGAACTTCAGCCCGAAGTCCTCGTCCTCGCCGCCGGGGTTGTGGCTTGCGGACAGGATGAAGCCGCCGTCGGTGCCGTGCAGGCGGATCAGGTGGCTCGCGGCGGGCGTCGACAGCAGCGCCCCCTGCCCCACGATCACCCGCGCGGCGCCGTTCGCCGCGGCCATCCGCAGGATGACCTGCGCCGCGCGGTCGTTGAAGTAGCGCCCGTCCCCGCCGAGCACGAAGGTCCGCCCCCCGGCCCCCGCCACGTCGAGCACCGCCTGCACGACGTTCTCGAGGTAGTGCCGCCCCATGAAGACCCGCGTCTTCTTGCGCAGGCCCGACGTGCCGGGCTTCTGGCCCGCGATGGGCTGCGTGGGAACGGTGTGGAGGGTCATGCGGGGGCTCCGGCGTTGGATCGGTAGAGAAGGACGGACTGCGCCGGGGCCGTGGCGGGCGCGCGCGCCGGCTCAGGGGGGGCTTCGGGGCGCGTCGTGTCAAGCACCAGCGTCCAGCCCGGTTCCGTGTCGGGCAGGGTCAGGTCGCGCGCCGGGCCGCCGTTGAACACCGCGAAGACCGCGTCGCGCCGCCCGTCCCCGCCGTCGGCTTCGATCCGCAGCTCCACGCAGAGGCACCGGAAGGCGGGGTCGTGCCAGTCCCCGGGGTCCGGCACGGCACCGTCGGCGCGCCGCCAGCGCACGTCGGGCTGGCCGTCCGCCGGGCGGATCCGGCCGTGCAGGAACCGCGGCTGCCGCAGGAGCGGGATCGCGCGGCGGAGCGCGACGAGCCGGGCCGCGAAGGCGCAGAGATCCGCGTCGGCGCCCGGCCAGTCGATCCACCCCGTCTCGTTGTCCTGCGCGTAGGCGTTGTTGTTGCCGCCCTGTCCGTTGCCGATCTCGTCCCCCGACAGCAGCATCGGCGTCCCCTGGCTCAGCATCAGGGTGGCGAGCAGGTTGCGCTTGCGCAAGGCCCGCGCGGCGCGGATCGCGGGGTCGCCGGCCGGTCCCTCGACGCCGAGGTTGTCGGAATGGTTGTCGTTGTGCCCGTCGCGGTTGTCCTCGCCGTTGGCGAGGTTGCGCTTCCGGGCGAAGGACACGAGGTCCTCGAGCGTGAAGCCGTCGTGCGCGGTGACGAAGTTGACCGAGGCGGTGGCGGGCCGGTTCGCATGGTCGAACCGGTCGGCGCTGCCGAGGATGCGGCTCGCGAGTTCGGCGGCCTGCCCGTCGTCGCCGCGCCAGAACCGCCGGACCCCGTCGCGGAACCGGTCGTTCCACTCTCCGAAGGGATGGGGGAAGGCGCCGAGCTGGTAGCCCCCCGGCCCGATGTCCCATGGCTCCGCGATCAGCTTCACGCGCGCGAGGACGGGGTCCTGCCGCACCGCGTCGAGGAACCCGCCGCCGGGGTCGAACCCCCCCGCCTCGCGCGCCAGCGCCACCGCGAGGTCGAAGCGGAAGCCGTCGACGTGGCACACCTCAACCCAGTAGCGCAGCGAGTCCATCACCATCCGCAGCACCATGGGATGGGTCAGGTCGAGCGTGTTCCCCGTGCCGGTGTCGTTGACATAGGTCCGCCCGCCGCCCGCCAGCCGGTAGTAGCTGGCGTTGTCCAGCCCCCGGAAGCACAGGGTCGGGCCCATCTGGTCGCCCTCGCCCGTGTGGTTGTAGACGACGTCGAGGATCACCTCGATCCCCGCCGAATGCAGGCGGCGGACCATCGACTGGAACTCCCAGACGGCGCCGGTCGTCATGTAGCGCGGCTCGGGCGCGAAGAAGCCGATCGTCTGGTAGCCCCAGTAGTTGCGCAGGCCCCGCGCCACGAGGAACCGGTCGTCGACGAAGGCCTGCACCGGAAGCAGCTCCACCGCCGTGACGCCGAGCCGCGTCAGGTGATCGAGCATCGGCTCGGACGCGAGTCCGAGGAAGGTTCCCCGCAGCGCCTCCTCGACCCCGGGGTGGGTCATGGTCAGGCCCCTGGCATGGGCCTCGTAGATCACCGTCTCGGCCATCGGGCGGGCCGGGGCGCGGTCGGCCCCCCAGTTGAACGAGGGGTCCGCCACCACCGACTTCGGCACCGCGAAGGCGCTGTCGCGCGCGTCGAACGACAGGTCGCCGCGCGGGCTGCCCACCTTGTAGCCCATCAGCGCGTCGGACCACCGCAGCCGCCCGGCGAGCTGGCGCGCATAGGGATCGACCAGAAGCTTGTTCGGGTTGAAGCGGTGCCCCTGCTCGGGTGCGTAGGGTCCGTGCGCCCGGAAGCCGTAGAGGCTGCCGGGGGTCAGCCCCCGGACGTGGACGTGCCAGATGTCGCCGTCGCGCTCGGTCAGGGGGATGCGGCCCAGCTCCTTCCGGCCGTCGGGCGCGAACAGGCACAGCTCGATCCTCTGCGCATGGGCCGAGAAGACCGCGACGTTGACCCCCTCGCCGTCGAAGGTGGCCCCGAGCGGCCAGGGTCGGCCGGGGCCGGTCGCGTGGTGCGTGCGGCCGAGCGGGCGCGGCTGGGGCGTCAACGCGCTACCGTCGCGTAGAGCGCGGCATAGGCCGCGGCCGACCGGTCCCAGCCGAGCGGCTGCGCCATCGCGTTCCGCTGCATCCGCCCCCAGAGGCGCGCGTCCGCGAACAGCTCCAGCAGCCGCCGCAGCGCCTGCGCGAAGGCCGGGGCGTCGGTCGGCTGGAAGGTGATCCCGGTGGCGGCCCCCGCCGCGACCGCGGCCGGGTTGGCGGTGATGACCGTGTCGGCGAGCCCCCCCACCGCCGCCACCACCGGCAGCGTTCCGTAGCGAAGCCCGTACATCTGGGTCAGCCCGCACGGCTCGAACCGGCTGGGCACCAGGACCGCGTCGCCCCCCGCGAACATCCGGTGGCTCAGCGTCTCGTCATAGCCGAGGCGGACGGCCACGCGCCCCGGATGCGCGGCCGCGAGGCGCAGCACCGCCCCCTCGAGCGCGGGGTCGCCCGAGCCGAGGACGAGCAGCCCCCCGCCCCCCGCCACGAAGCCGGGGATCACGGCGGGCAGAAGGTCGATGCCCTTCTGGTCGGTCAGCCGGCTGACGACGATGGCGAGCGGCCCCGGCACCTCCAGCCCGAACGCGGCGCACAGCGCGGCGCGGTTCCGCGCCTTTCCCGCCATCGCCCCGGCGCGGTAGGGCAGCGGCTCCGCCTCGGGCGACCAGACGGCGGTGTCGACGCCGTTCAGGATGCCCGTCACGTCGCCCGCGCGGGCCGCGATCACCCCCTCCAGCCCCATGCCGCATTCGGGCCGCGTCAGCTCGGTCGCATAGGTCGGCGAGACGGTGGTGATCCGGTCCGCCGTGACCAGCCCGGCCTTCAGCGACGACAATCCCCCGTAGTACTCGAGCGCGTCCGCATGGAACTCCGCCGCCGGCAGGCGCAGGTCGCCCAGGAGCGCGGCGGGCGCCCAGCCCTGGAACGCGATGTTGTGGACCGTCATCACGGTGCCCGCGTCGCGCGGCCCGCCGTAGGCGAGGTAGGCGGGCGCCAGCCCCGCCTGCCAGTCGTGGGCGTGCAGGACGCGCGGCCGCCAGCCGTCCGCCAGCCCGCGCCGCGCGATCCCCGCGGCGACCCAGGACAGCGCCGCGAACCGCAGCGGGTTGTCGGGGAAGTCGCCCTCGGGGCCCGCGTAGGGGCCGCCCTCGCGATCATAGAGATGCGGCGCGTCGAGAAGGAGGATGCCCCCCGGCCCCGCCAGCACGCGCCCCGGCCCGCCGAAGAGGTCGGGCTCGGCGAAGACCCCGGCCCAGCCCTTCGTCGCGGCCCGCAGCGGACGGTAGGCGGGCATCAGCACCCGCATGTCCCAGCCCAGGGGCGCGAGCGCCGCGGGCAGCGCGCCCACGACGTCCGCGAGCCCCCCGGTCTTGAGATGGGGCACGCATTCCGATGCGACCGACAGCACCCCGCCCATGCGTCAGCCGAGCGACCGGGCGCGGGCGTCGAGCATGTCCTGCGTGACCAGCACGATCCCGGCCTCGGTGCGGCGGAACCAGCGCGCGTCCTCCTCCGGGTCGCGGCCCACGACCAGCCCCTCGGGGATCACGACGCCCCGGTCGATCACGCAGTTCGAAAGCTCCGCCCGCCGGTTCACAACCACCTGCGGCAGCGCCACCACCCGGTCGAGGCTGGCGTAGGAATGCGTCCGGCACCCGGTGAACAGCAGCGACTCGCGCACCTCGGTGCCCGAGACGATGCAGTCGCCCGACACCAGCGACGAGATCGCGGTGCCCCGCCGGCCGTCGGTGTCGTGGATGAACTTCGCCGGCGGCACCAGCTCGGCATAGGTCCAGATCGGCCAGCTCCGGTCGTAGAGGTCGAGCTTCGGGACGAAATCCGTGAGGTCGATGTTGGCCTGCCAGAAGGCGTCGATCGTGCCCACGTCGCGCCAGTAGGGCTCGGTCTCCAGCCCGGTCTTGACGCAGGATTCGGAGAAGCGGTGCGCCATCGCCTTCCCGCCCCGCACGATGCCCGGGATGATGTCGTTGCCGAAGTCGTGGCTCGAGTTCTCGTCCTCCATGTCGCGGACCAGGAGGTCGCGCAGGAAGGCCCAGTCGAAGACGTAGATCCCCATCGAGGCGAGCGCGTGGCCGGGGTCGCCGGAGATGCCCGGCGGGTCCGCGGGCTTCTCGAGGAAGGCGGTGATCCGGCCCGCCTTGTCCACGTCCATCACGCCGAAGGCCGTGGCCTCCATCCGGGGCACGGTCAGGCAGCCGATCGTCACGTCGGCGTCCGTGTCGACGTGCTGGCGCAGCATCACCTCGTAGTCCATCTTGTAGACGTGGTCGCCCGCGAGGATCACCACGTACCGGATGTCGTAGCTGTCGACGATGTCGATGTTCTGCGCGACCGCATCGGCGGTGCCGAGATACCACTTGTGCTCGGCGACGCGCTGGCTCGCGGGCAGGATGTCGAGGTACTCGTTCCGCTCGGCGCGGAAGAAGCTCCACCCGCGCTGGCAGTGGCGGATCAGGCTGTGCGCCTTGTACTGCGTCGCGATCGCCATCTTGCGGATCCCCGAGTTCAGCGCGTTCGACAGCGCGAAGTCGATGATCCGCGTCTTGCCGCCGAAGTAGACGGCGGGCTTGGCGCGGCGGTCGGTCAGCTCCTTCAGGCGGCTGCCCCGACCCCCCGCCAGAACGAAGGCCATAGATTGCGACGAAAGCCGTGCGTTCGGCCGTCTCGGCATGTCCATCCTCTTCCTCCCTTGGCCCGCCTGGCGCGGGCGCTGCCCTGGTTCGCGCCTCACCCCTGCCGCAGGTAGACCGCCGACAGCGGCGGCAGGAGGACGTCGGCCGACTGCGCCTGCCCCATGGCCGGCACGGGCTCGGTCGCCACCCCGCCGAGGTTGCCGCGGTTGCCGCCGCCGTAGTGGCCTGCGTCGGTGTTCAGGATCTCGGACCACCGGCCGGGCGCGGGCAGGCCCGCGCGGCACTGGCGGTTCACCGGGGTCATGTTGACCAGCGCCACCACCGTCGGATCGCCCGGCCGCCCGTGGCGCGCCCAGACGAAGACCCCCGCCTGCGCGTCGTTCATCTCGATCCACGAGAAGCCCTCGGGCCGCGTGTCGTGGACGTGGAGCGCGGGGTTCTCGCGGTAGACCCGGTTCAGGTCGCGCACGAGCCGCTGCAGGCCCGAATGCCGTTCGTCATCAAGAAGATGCCAGTCGAGGCTCTGGGAATGGCTCCACTCGCGCTCCTGCGCGAACTCGCAGCCCATGAACAGCAGCTTCTTGCCCGGATGCGCCCACATGAACCCGTAGTAGGCGCGCAGGTTGGCGAAGCGCTCCTCGCCGTCGCCCGGCATCCGGGCCAGCATCGAGCCCTTGCCGTGCACGACCTCGTCGTGGCTGATCGGCAGGATGTAGTTCTCGGACCAGGCGTAGTGCAGGCCGAAGGTCATCTGGTGGTGGTGGTACCGGCGGTAGATCGGATCCTTGGCCATGTAGGACAGGGTGTCGTTCATCCAGCCCATGTTCCACTTGAACCCGAAGCCGAGGCCGCCGTGGTCGACGGGGCGCGACACGCCCGGGAAGGCCGTCGACTCCTCGGCCACGGTCATGATCCCCGGCACCTCGCCGTAGACGAGCGCGTTGGTCTTGCGCAGGACCGCGATCGCCTCGTAGTTCTCGCGCCCGCCGTCGCGGTTGGGGATCCACTGCCCCGGCGGGCGGGAGTAGTCGCGGTAGAGCATCGAGGCCACGGCGTCCACGCGCAGGCCGTCGACGTGGTACTCCTCCAGCCAGTAGAGCGCGTTCGACGTGAGGAAGTTCGCGACCTCGGTCCGGCCGTAGTTGTAGATCAGCGTGTTCCAGTCATGGTGGAACCCCTCGCGCGGGTCGGCGTGCTCGTAGAGCGCGGTTCCGTCGAAGCGGCCGAGGCCGTGCGGGTCGGTCGGGAAATGGCCCGGCACCCAGTCGAGGAGGACGCCCAGCCCCCGCCGGTGCGCCGCGTCGACGAAGGCCGCGAACTCGCCGGGCGTGCCGTGGCGGATCGTCGGCGCGAACAGGCCCACCGGCTGATAGCCCCAGCTTCCGTCGAAGGGATACTCGCTGACCGGCATCAGCTCGACGTGGGTGAAGCCCATGTCCGCCGCGTAGCCGACGAGCTGGTCGGCAAGCTCGGCATAGCTCAGCATCCGGTCCCCCGGCGCGCGCCGCCACGACCCCAGATGGACCTCGTAGATCGCGATCGGCGCGTCGACCGACTGTCGCGCCCCGCGCGCGGCCATCCAGCCGCCGTCGCCCCAGCCGCTGCCGCCCGCCCGTCGCACGACGCTCGCATTGGCGGGCGGATGCTCGGACCCGAAGCCCACGGGGTCGGCCTTCAGCGGCATGAGCGCGCCGCCCGGCCCCCGGATCTCGTACTTGTAGACCGTCCCCTCCCCCAGCCCGGGGACGAAGATCTCCCACAGGCCGGCGTCGCCCCGGCGGCGCATGGGGTGGCGGCGGCCGTCCCAGTGGTTGAAGTCGCCCACCACCGAGACACGCTGCGCGTTGGGTGCCCAGACCGCGAAATGCACGCCCTCGGCCCCCTCGTGCGTCATCGGATGCGCGCCGAGCACCTGCCACAGGCGGCGGTGCGTGCCCTCGGCGAGAAGGTATTCGTCCATCTCGCCCAGAACGGGGCCGAAGCGGAAGGGGTCGTCGAACTCCCACTCCGCAGCGCCCGCGCCGGCGCGCAGGCGGTAGGGCACGCGGTCGGGCAGGACGGCGTGGAAGAGGCCCGGCACGGCGCCCGGCTCGGCCGCGACCGCCGTTCCGGCCAGCACCGCCAGCCGGTCCGCGCCGGGGACGAAGGCGGTCACGACCCAGCGCCCGTCGCGGCTGTGCGGGCCCAGCACCGCGAAGGGGTCGCCGTGCGCGCCCGCGGCGATGGCGTGCGCCTCGTCCTCGGGCAGCCAAGCGCCCCGGGCATCGGCGGGGGTGCTGCGCGCGACGGGCTTGGCCATGACGAACCTTTCGGTCAGAGAACGCTGCGGGTCGACCAGATGTCCGCCATGTAGCCACGGATCGTCCGGTCGGACGAGAAGAATCCCGACCGCGCCGTGTTCAGCGCGGCCATCGTCCGCCAGCGGTCGCGGTCGCGGTAGGCGCGGTCCACCTGCGCCTGCGCGGCGTGGTAGGCATCGAAGTCGTCGGCCACGAGGAAATGGTCCTCGTGCCATACGCGATGCACGAGGCCGTGGTAGCGGTCGGTCTGGTCCGGGCTGAAGGCGCCCTCCGCGATCGCCTTCAGCACGCGGCCCAGCACCGGCGAGGCCTCGATCGCGGTCCGCGCGTGCGCGGGATCGCCGCGCCGCCCGGCCACCTCCCCGGCGGTCAGCCCGAAGAGGAAGAAGTTCTCCGCCCCCACCTCGGCCAGGATCTCCACGTTGGCCCCGTCGAGCGTGCCGATGGTGGGCGCTCCGTTCATCATGAACTTCATGTTGCCGGTGCCCGACGCCTCCATCCCGGCGGTCGAGATCTGCTCGGACAGGTCGGCGGCGGGGATCAGCCGCTCGGCCATGCTGACGTTGTAGTTCGGGGGATAGACCACCTTCAGCCGGTCGCCCGCGACCGGGTCCGCGTTGACCGTGGCGGCCACGTCGTTGATCAGGTGGATGATCTCCTTGGCCACGGCGTAGCCGGGCGCGGACTTGCCCCCGAAGATCCTGACGCGCGGCACCCAGTCGGCGCCCGGGTCATCGCGGATCGCCTGCCAGTGCGCGACGGTCTGCAGGATGTTCAGGAGCTGGCGCTTGTACTCGTGGATGCGCTTGATCTGCACGTCGAACAGCGCGTCGGGCGAGACGGCGACCCCGCAGGCATCGGCCAGCCAGCCCGCGAGCGCCGCCTTGTTCGCGCGCTTGGCCGCGTCGAAGGCCGCGCGGAAGCCCGCGTCGGCGACGTGCGGCTCGAGGCCCCGCAGGCGGTCGAGGTCCGCCTCCCACCCCTCGCCGATCGTCTCGGTGACCAGCGCCGCCAGCGGGCGGTTCGCCATCCGCAGCCAGCGCCGCGGCGTGACGCCGTTGGTCTGGTTGACGATCCGCCCCGGATGGAGCCGGTCGAGCTCGGGGAACAGCGAGCTTCGCACGAGGTCCGAATGGAGCGCCGAGACCCCGTTGACCTTGTGCGCCATGATGAAGGCGAGGTCGCCCATCCGCACCTCGTGGTGCTTGACGATCCCGACGTAGTGCGGCCGCGCCGGATGGGCGCCCTTGTGCCAGGCGTCGATCCGCTCGACGATCTGCATGTGGCGCGGCAGGACAGTGCCGAAGGTGTAGGTCGCCCAGCGCTCCAGCGCCTCGGGCAGCAGGGTGTGGTTCGTGTAGCCGAGGCAGGCCCGCGCCACCTCGACCGCCTGCGCGAACTCCAGCCCGTGGTCGTCGGTCAGAAGCCGCACCAGTTCCGGGCCGGCCAGCGCGGGATGGGTGTCGTTCATCTGGATCGCGACGTGGCGCGGCAGCGCCGAGAGGTCGCGGTGGCTGGCGAGGTAGCGGCGCAGGATGTCCTGCAGCGCGGCCGAGGTCAGGAAGAACTCCTGCTTCAGGCGGAGCTCCTTGCCCGCGTAGGTCGTGTCGTCGGGGTAGAGCACGCGGCTGAGGGTGCGGGCGAGGGCCTCGGGCTCGGCGGCGGCGGCGTAGTCGCCGCGGTTGAACCGCTCCAGGTCGAACTGCGTCGTGGGCTTGGCCTCCCACAGGCGCAGCGTGTTGGCCCAGCGGCCCTGCCAGCCCACCACCGGCGTGTCGTGCGCCGAGGCCGTCACCGTCTCGCCGGGGAACCAGACCTCGCGCCCGTCCTGCACCGCGACATGGCCCTTGAAGCCGATCGTGTAGGCCGCCTCGGGGCGCGGGAACTCCCAAGGATGGGTCTGCTTCAGCCAGTCCTCGGGCGTCTCCACCTGCCGGCCGGCCTCGAACCGCTGGCGGAAGAGACCGTGCTCGTAGCGGATCCCGTAGCCGTAGGCGGGGCAGCCCAGCGTGGCCATCGATTCCATGAAGCAGGCGGCAAGCCGCCCGAGCCCGCCGTTGCCCAGCGCGGCGTCGGGCTCGTCCTCGACGATCGCCCGGAAGTCCTGCCCCAGCGCGGCCATGGCGCCTTCGGCCGCGTCGAACAGGCCGAGGTTGATCGCCGCATCCTCGAGCAGCCGGCCGATCAGGAATTCCATCGAGAGGTAGTAGACGCGCTTGTGGTCCTGCCCCCAGGTCGCCCGGGTGCTGGCGAACCACGGCTCCACGATCCGGTCGCGGATGGCGTAGGACAGCGCCATCCGCCAGTCGTAGCGGCTGGCGTGGTCGGCGTCCTTGGCGAGCGTGTAGGTGAGGTGCCGCAGCACGTCGGACTTCAGCGCATCCGGGGTCAGGATCAGGTCTTTCACGGGCACGTCCCTTGGGCGCGCGGCGCGCGCGCCCGGATCAACTCATCCGCCACTGATGGGTTGCCCGCGCGCGGGGGTCAAGGGCGAAGCGGCCCGTATCCCCAAAGCGCTTTGGAGGCGTGCCCGGTCCGCCTCGCCGCCGCCGCGCCGGCCCCCTGTGGCGCGGCCGCCGCAGGCCCCGTCCGCGCGCGGGCCGGGCCGGGGCGCGCCTTGAAGCGGCACCCTGCGTCACGATAACGTCACGAAAGGGCCGCGACCGCTCCTTGCGCGCTTGCAGGGAATGGATAGATCGGCGGCACCGTCCAGGACCGGTGACAGGTCCGACCGAACGAGGCAGACGATGACGAGGCAGACGACGAAACCGGGCGCCGCGCAGCAGGGCGGCCAGCCGCAGGCGGGGGGCCAGCAGCAGGCCGGCGGCCAGGGCGCGGCCCCCCAGCAGCCGGGGCAGCAGTCGGGGCAGCAGTCGGGGCAGCAGTCGGGGCAGCAGTCGGGGCAGATCTTCCGCGACTGGGCCTCGATCTGAACCCGGCCCGATGCGAGGCCCGGCGCATGGCGACGCCGATCCGAAGCATCCCGAACCTCGGCCCCGCGACCGAGACGGCCTTCCTCCGCGCCGGCGTCCCTGACGCCGAGACGCTGCGCGCGATGGGGGCCGATGCCGGCTATGCCGCGCTGCTGCGGTCGGGCACCCAGCCGCATTTCATCGGCTACTACGTGCTCGTCATGGGCCTTCAGGGCCGCCCCTGGAACGACTGCCAGGGGGCCGAGAAGGCCGCGCTCCGCAGGCGCTTCGACGCGATCAAGGCGGCGGCCGGGATCGCCGCAGCGACGAAGGGCGACCCCGGACTGGAGGCCGCCCTCGATTTCTTCGGCGTCCGGCCCGCGCCTCAGCCGACCAGCTCGAGCCCCGCGAAGAAGTAGGCGATCTCCTCCTTCGCGGTCTCGGGCGCGTCGGACCCGTGGACCGAGTTCTCGCCCACCGACAGCGCGAACTCCTTGCGGATCGTGCCCTCGGCCGCGCCGGCGGGGTTCGTGGCCCCCATGACCTCGCGGTTCCTCGCGATCGCGCCCTCGCCCTCCAGCACCTGCACCACCACCGGCCCCGAGGCCATGAACTCGGTCAGCTCGGCGAAGAACCCGCGCTCGCGGTGGACGCCGTAGAACGCCTGCGCCTGCGCCAGCGTCAGGTGGATGCGCTTCTGGGCCACGATGCGAAGCCCCGCCTCCTCGAACTTGGCGTTGATCTTGCCGGTCAGGTTGCGGCGCGTGGCGTCGGGCTTGATGATCGAAAGGGTGCGTTCGATGGCCATGGTGTCCTCGGCGTCTGGAATTCGGCGCCCTGCTAGCACGCGCCAGCGGGCTTGGGAAGGCGGCCGCCCGGTTGACGCCAGGCCCCGCATGGGGCATCCCCGCGGCCCATGCTGCGCATCGCCGGGATCACCTATTCGGTCGAGGGACGCCCCCTGTTCGAGGGGGCCTCGGCCACGATTCCCGCGGGCCACAAGGTCGGGCTCGTGGGGCGCAACGGCACGGGCAAGACCACGCTCTTCCGGCTGATCCGGGGCGAGCTTGCGCTCGAGGGGGGCGAGATCACCCTGCCCGCCCGTGCCCGCATCGGCGGCGTGGCGCAGGAGGTGCCCTCGTCCGCGACCTCGCTTCTCGACACGGTGCTGGCCGCCGATGCCGAGCGCGCCGCGCTGCTGGCCGAGGCCGAGACGGCCACCGATCCCCACCGCATCGCCGAGGTGCAGGGCCGCCTTGCCGACATCGACGCCTGGTCGGCCGAGGGACGGGCGAGCGCGATCCTGAAGGGCCTCGGCTTCGACGCCGCGGCGCAGGCCCGCCCCTGCTCCGACTTCTCGGGCGGCTGGCGGATGCGGGTGGCGCTGGCGGGCGTTCTCTTCGCGCAGCCCGACTATCTGCTGCTGGACGAGCCCACCAACTACCTCGATCTCGAGGGGGCGCTGTGGCTCGAGCAGTATCTCGCGCGCTACCCCCACACCGTCCTCATCATCAGCCACGACCGGGGGCTTCTGAACCGCGCGGTGCAGGGCATCCTGCATCTCGATGCGCGCAAGCTCACCTACTGGACCGGACCCTACGACCAGTTCGCCCGCCAGATGGCCGAGCGCCGCGCGGTGCAGGCGGCCGAGGCAAAGAAGCAGGAGGCGCGGCGGGCGCATCTCCAGTCGTTCGTCGACCGCTTCAAGGCCAAGGCCTCCAAGGCCGTGCAGGCGCAGAGCCGCGTGAAGATGCTGGAGAGGATGACGCCGATCACCGCCCCGGAGGAGGCGAAACGCCAGGTCTTCACCTTCCCCGCCCCCGAGGCCCTGTCGCCCCCGATCATCAGCGTCGACGGCGCGGCCACGGGCTACGGCGGCCCGCCCGTGCTGCGCAAGCTGACGCTGCGGATCGACCAGGACGACCGCATCGCGCTGCTGGGCCGCAACGGCGAGGGGAAGTCGACGCTGTCCAAGCTGCTCGCCGGCAAGCTGCGCGCCGAGGGGGGCAAGCTCGTCCGGCATTCGAAGCTGCGCATCGGCTACTTCGCCCAGCACCAGGTCGACGAGCTGCGCGTGGAGGAAACGCCGCTCCAGCACGTCCAGCGGCTGCGGCCCGACGAGGGGCAGCCGCGCCTGCGCGCCCGCCTCGCGGGGTTCGGGCTGACGGCGGATCAGGCCGAGACGCCGGTGGGACGCCTGTCGGGCGGGCAGAAGGCGCGGCTGTCGCTGCTGCTCGCCACCATCGACGCGCCGCACCTGCTGGTCCTCGACGAGCCGACGAATCACCTCGACATGGAAAGCCGCGAGGCCCTGGTCGAGGCGCTGACCGAATACGCGGGTGCCGTGATCCTCGTCAGCCACGACATGCATCTGCTGGGGCTGGTGGCCGACCGGCTGTGGCTGGTGAAGGGCGGCGAGGTGCATCCCTACGCGCAGGATCTGGAGACCTACCGCGCGCAGCTTCTGTCGGGCGAGGACCAGCCGAAGGCCCCGGCGAAGCCCGCGCCGAAGCCCCGCGCCGCCGGCCGCGACGCGATCGCGGCGCTGCGGGCCGAGGTGCGCCGCTGCGAGGACCGGCTCGCCAAGCTGAACGCGATGCGCGACCGGCTCGCGGCCAAGCTGGCCGAGCCCGCGCTCTACGAGGATGCGCGCGCCGGGGAACTCGCCACCTGGAACGCGAAGTACGCCGAGGTGATGGAGGGGCTTGACCGCGCCGAGGCCCTCTGGCTCGCCGCGCAGGAACGGCTGGAGGCGGCCGCCTAGGCTTTCGCTTGCCAGCGCGGCGCGCCTCGCGCCAGATGGCGGAATGGACGCCGCCTTCCTCGTGACCGCCTTCGCCACGCTGTTCGTGGTGATCGACCCGCCGGGGCTGGTGCCGATGTTCATCGCGCTGACGCAGGGCATGAGCGCTGCGCGGCGGCGCGAGATGGCGCTGCGCGGTTGCCTCATCGCGGCGGGGCTGCTGCTCGTGTTCGGCCTCGCCGGAGAGGCGGTGCTTGGGTTCATCGGCATCTCGATGCCCGCCTTCCGCATCGCGGGCGGGATCCTGCTGTTCCTGACCGCGCTCGACATGCTGTTCGAGCGGCGGACCCAGCGGCGCGAGGGGCAGCAGGCCGACCCCGACCACGACCCCTCGGTCTTCCCGCTGGCCACGCCGCTGATCGCGGGCCCGGGGGCCATCGCCTCGATGATCCTGCTGGTGGGGGAAAGCGGGCCGGGCTGGGTCGGCGCGACGGCGGTGATCGCGCTGATGCTCGCCATGGTGGCCGTGACCTACCTCTTCCTGCTCGCCTCGCCCGCGCTCGAACGCGCGCTGGGGCGCACCGGCACGGTCGTCATCACGCGGCTGCTGGGAATGCTGCTTGCCGCGCTGTCGGTCCAGTTCGTGATCGACGGGGTGCGGGGGACGGGGCTGATCGGCTGAGGCGCGTTGCGCGCGGGGCCGCGCCGCCCTACATCGGCGTCCGGGGTTCGGAGGCACGGATGGACGGCGAGGATTTCGGACGGCTGGCCTACCTTGCGCTGCTCCTGCTCGCGGTGGGCGGCTGGGTTTTGGTCGAGTACCGCACCCGGATCGGGCTCGCCCTGCGGACCGCCGCCGCCTGGGGGCTGATCTTCGTGGGCGTCGCCGCGGGCTACGGCCTCTGGCAGGACATCCAGCGCGACCGCGCCGCCGTCGTCTCGATCGCCGGGGACGGGCGGATCGCCGTGCCGCGCAGCGCCGACGGGCACTTCTACCTGACGCTCACCGTCGGCGGCGTGCCGGTGGAGTTCATGGCCGATACCGGGGCGTCGAACATCGTCCTGTCGTCGGCCGACGCGCGGCGGCTCGGGATCGACCCCGCCACCCTCGTCTACGCGGGCCAGGCCTTCACCGCGAACGGCACCGTCCGCACCGCGCGTGTGACGCTGGAGGACGTGGCCCTCGGCCCCGTCGCCGATGCGCAGGTCAGCGCCTATGTCACCGACGGCGCGATGGACCTGTCGCTGCTGGGGATGGACTACCTCGGCCGCTTCCGCATCGAGATCGACGGCGACACGATGGTCCTGATGCCCCGCTCGGCCTAGGCGCGCTTCGCCCACCGGCCGGATTCCTCGGACCAGTACTCGGCGGCCTGCCCGCCTGCGGTCAGCGCCGTCCACTGGGCGCGGGCGGCCGCGACCGCGGCCTCGTCGGTCCCGTCGAAGAGGATCCAGACGCGGTCCAGGCACGCCGCCTCCGCCGCGTCGGTGGTGGCCCCGTCCACCAGCATCAGCGCCTGCGCGCCGTTGCCGATCGCGCCCGTGCCGAGCAGGATCGGCTGGCCCGCGTCGTGCGGCCCGCCCTGCAGCCCGTGCGGCAGGAACCCCTCGTCCGGGCCGAGCCAGAGCGCCGCGTCCAGCACCTCGAGCGCCGCGCGGTCGGTGCCCCGCACCATCACCCGCCAGCCCTGCTGGCAGGCGCGCGCGAGAAGGCCGCGCGCCATCTCGGCGGCGGCGCTGGCGGTCAGGTGGTAGAACAGCACCCTGGCCATGCGGCCCCCGTCACGACTCAAGCCGGTCGCGGATCAGCCGGTCCAACGCCATGACCCCCCAGCCGGTTGCGCCCTTGGGGGCGAGAGGGCCGTCGGCCTTCAGCAGCGCCGTCCCCGCGATGTCGAGGTGGACCCAGGGCGTGCCGGGCCTGACGAACCGCTGGAGGAACTGCGCGGCCGTCACCGCCCCGCCGTCGCGCCCGCCCACGTTCATCATGTCGGCGATGCGCGACTTCAGCTTGGCATCGTAGCCCTCGCCCATCGGCATCCGCCAGGCGCCCTCGCCTTCCGCCCCGGCCGCGGCGAGGAACGCCCCGCACAGGTCGTCGTCGTTGGAGAAGACGCCCGCGTTCTCGTGGCCCAGCGCCACGATGATCGCCCCCGTCAGGGTGGCGAGGTCGATCATCCCGGTCGGGTTGAACCGCTCCTGCGCGTACCACATCACGTCGGCCAGAAGCAGCCGCCCCTCGGCGTCGGTGTTGATGACCTCGATCGTGTCGCCCTTCATGGACCGCACCACGTCGCCCGGCCGCTGCGCGCGCCCGTCGGGCATGTTCTCCACCAGGCCGACCAGCCCCACGACGTTGGCGCGCGCCCGCCGCAGCGCCAGCGTCCGCATGACGCCCGCGACGGCGGCGGCCCCGCCCATGTCCATCGTCATCTCCTCCATCCCCGCCGCGGGCTTGATCGAGATGCCGCCGGTGTCGAAGACGACGCCCTTGCCCACCAGCGCGAAGGGGGCCTCGCCGCCGCCGCCGCGCCAGTGCATGACGACGACCTTGGCGGGGCTCTCCGACCCCTGCCCCACGCCGAGGAGCGCGCGCATCCCGAGGTCGCGCAGCTGCGGCTCCTCGAGGATCTCCACGTCGAGACCGAGGTCCTGCATCGCGGCGAGCCGCGCCGCGAAGTCGTCGGTGGTCAGCACGTTCGCGGGCTCGTTCACGAGGTCGCGGGCAAAGACCACGCCCTCGGCCAGCGCGGCCATCGGCGCGGCCTCGGCGGCGACCGCCTCGGGGTCGTCGACCATCAGCGCGACCGGGCCCGGCTCGGTCGTCGCGCCGGTCCTGTGCGGCGTGAAGTCGTAGGCGCGCAGCACGAGGCCCAGCGACAGGTCGGCCGCGCGCGCGAGGCCCTCGGCCAGCACCACGGTGCCCGCGCGGCCGAGCGCGCGGCCGACCGCGCCCCCCGCCTTCCGCGCGGTAAGCGCGTCGGCATCTTGGTCGAGCCGGACGGCCAGCAGCGCCTCGGCGCCGAGGCCCGCCGGGAAGGCGAGGTCGCGCGCCTCGCCCGGCTTCATCGTGGCGAAGCCCTCGGAGGCCGCGAGCCGCGTCAGCGCCCCGCCCGTCGCGGCATCGAGCGCGCGCGTGGCCGGCCCCATCGCGCCGCCCTCGCCGAGGAAGACCGCGACGCGGCCGGGGGCGGCCGCCGCGGCCCCGGCGTCGAGCGGTCGGAACCGGAGCGGAAGGGGATGGGCCATGCGCAAACCTGTCGGAACGGGGATCGCGCGGACCCTAGCCGCGCGCCGTCCGGTTGGCCAGATAGCAGTTTTCCCCGCGCGCCGTTTCGTCTAGCGTCCCCCGAAAGGGCCAAGGGGGGGCCGGCCGGGTGCCGAGGTTCGACCGTTACCTGCTGTCGCAGCTTCTGACGCTGTTCGGGTTCTTCGCGCTGGTCCTGGTCGCGATCTACTGGATCAACCGCGCCGTGGGCCTGTTCGACCAGCTCATCGGCGACGGGCAGTCGGCGCTCGTGTTCCTCGAGTTCTCGGCGCTGACGCTGCCGAACGTGATCCGTCTGGTGCTGCCGGTCGCGGCCTTCGCGGCGGCGGTCTACGTGACCAACCGGCTGACGGCGGACAGCGAGCTGGTGGTGATGCAGGCCACCGGGTTCTCGGCCTTCCGGCTGGCGCGGCCGGTTCTGTGGTTCGGGCTCGCCGTCGCGGCGATGATGGCGATCCTGATGAACGTGCTCGTGCCCGCGAGCCGCGCCGCGCTGGCCGTGCGCACCGCCGAGATCGCGCAGAACGCGACCGCGCGCTTCCTGACCGAGGGGCGGTTCATGCACCCCGCCACCGGCGTCACGCTCTTCATCGGCGAAATCACCCCCAGCGGCGAGCTGCGCGACCTGTTCCTCGCCGACGACCGCGCCGCCGCGGACGAGGTGACCTACACCGCCGCCCGCGCGCTTCTGGTGCGCGACGGGGGCGGGCCCAAGCTCGTGATGATCGACGGTATGGTCCAGACCCTCGACCGCGCGACGCGGCGGATGGCGGTGACGCGGTTCGCCGACTTCACCTATGACCTCGGCGGCATGATCGAGGGGGTCGGGCGCGCGGGCCGCACGCTGGACGAGCTGTCGACGGCCGCGCTGCTCCGCCCGACGCCCGCGCTGATCGCCGAGACGGGCGAGACGCGCGCGGCCTTCCTGTTCGAGGGCCACAGCCGCATCGCGCAGCCCTTCCTCGCCACCGCCGCGGCGCTCATCGGGTTCGCGGCGCTGCTGCTCGGGACCTTCAGCCGCTTCGGGCTGTGGCGGCAGATCCTGTTCGCGGTCCTGCTGCTGATCGGGGTGCAGCTGATCAACACCGGGACCACGGGAATCGCGCTGCGCGACGCCTCGGCCTGGCCGCTGGCCTATGCGGCGCCGCTCGCGGGGATCGCCGCGGCGGGGACGATGCTCTGGGCCGCGCAACGCCCCCGCCGGCGGCGCGCGGCGGCGGCGCCCGCATGATCCTCAGCCGCTACATCGCGCGGCGGTTCGGCTGGACGATCCTGCGCATCCTGCTGGTCTTCGCGGGCATCCTGATGCTCATCGACGTGATCGACCAGCTGCGGCGCTTTGCCGGGCGCGGCCTGTCCTTCGCCGAGGCGCTGCGTCTTGCCGCGCTGAACATGCCGGCCAGCCTCTACCAGATCCTGCCGCTGATGATGATCCTCGCGGCGATCGCGCTGTTTCTCGGCCTCGCCCGGTCGTCGGAGCTGGTCGTCGTGCGGGCCGCCGGGCGGTCGGGGCTGCGGTTCCTGCTGACGCCCGCGATCGTGGCGATGACCTTCGGCGCCTTCGCGGTGGCGGTGCTGAACCCGCTCGTCGCCGCGACCCAGCGCCAGTACGCGGACCTGCGCGCCTTCTACACCCAGGGCACCGCCTCCACCCTGTCGATCAGCGACGAGGGGCTCTGGCTGCGGCAGGGCGGCGAGGGCGGGCAGACCGTGATCCATGCCGACCGCGCCAGCGGCGACGCGACGGTGCTGTTCGGCGCCTCGTTCCTCACCCTCGACGCGGCGGGCGCGCCCCGCAGCCGGATCGAGGCCGACGAGGCGCGGCTCGTGCCCGGCGAATGGCGCCTGACGGGCGCCAAGCTCTGGAACCTCGCGGTGCCCAACCCCGAGACGGCCTCGGTCCAGCGCGCGACGCTCGGCCTGCCGTCGGACCTGACGCGCGATGCGATCCGCGACAGCTTCGGGGCGCCCGACGCGATCCCGGTCTGGGACCTGCCCGCCTACATCGCCGGGCTGGAGGAGGCGGGCTTCTCGGCGCGCCGCCACCGCGTCTGGCTCCAGATGGAACTGGCGCTGCCGCTGATGCTCGGGGCGATGGTCCTTCTCGCGGCGGGCTTCACGATGCGCCACGCGCGCGCGGGGGGGGCCGGGCGCATGGTGCTGCTGGCGCTGCTGGGCGGGTTCGCCGTCTTCTTCTTCCGCAACTTCGCGCAGGTGCTGGGCGACAACGGCCAGATCCCCGTCGCCCTCGCCGCCTGGACGCCGCCGGTCGCCGCGACCCTGTTCGCCGTCGGCCTGATCCTGCACCGCGAGGAGGGATGATGCGCCGGCTCGTGCTCGCGCTGGGCCTCGCCGCCGCGGTCGCCCTGCCCGTCCCGGCGCAGGAGCGCGCGCGGCTGGTGGCCGAGACCGTCCGGGTCGAGGGGTCGTCGACGCTGGTGGCCGAGGGCGGGGTCGAGATCGTCTTCCAGGGCCGCATCCTGCGGGCGTCGCGCGTCGCCTACGACCGCGCGGCCGACCGCCTGACCATCGCGGGGCCGATCACGCTCAACGACGGGACCGGCGCCGTCCTTCTGGCCGACCAGGCCGATCTCGCCGCCGACCTGACCCAGGGCGTGCTCACCAGCGCGCGGCTGGTGCTCGACCAGCAGCTCCAGCTCGCCGCCCGCTCGATCCTGCGCGAGTCGGGGCGCTACACCGAGCTGACCGACAGCGTGGCCTCCTCGTGCCGGGTCTGCGCCGGCAGCATGACCCCCCTGTGGGAGATCCGCGCGGCGCGCATCGTCCACGACCAGCAGACGCGCCAGATCTACTTCAGCCGCGCCCAGCTGCGTCTTGCCGGGATCCCGGTCGCCTTCGTGCCGCGGCTGCGCGTGCCGGACCCCACGCTCGACCGGGCGACCGGGTTCCTCACCCCCTCGGTCCGCACGACCTCGGGCCTCGGCGGCGGGCTGAGGCTGCCCTACTTCATCGCAGCCGGCGACCGGCGCGACCTGACGGTGACGCCCTACCTCACCACGCGCGGCGGCCGGACGGTGGCGCTGCGCTACCGCGAGGCGCTGGCCTCAGGCCGCCTCCAGATCGAGGGGGCGGTGTCGCGCGACCGTCTGGCGGAGGGGCGGCGCGGCTACATCCTCGGGCGCGGGGTCTTCGTGCTGCCGCGCGACTTCCGGCTCGCCTTTCGGGTGGAGGGGGTCAGCGACCCGGCCTACTACCTCGACTACGGGCTGGAGGAGCGCGACCGCCTGGACAACCGGCTGGAGGTGACGCGGACGCGGCGGAACGAATACATCCTGGCCCGGCTCGTCTACTTCGAATCGATCCGCGCCGGCGAGGACAACGCGACCCTGCCCTCGGCCCTCGGCGACGCGACGCTGCAGCGCCGCTTTTCGGGCGGGCCGCTGGGGGGCGAGGCGGGGCTGCGGCTGCAGTGGCACAGCCACGACCGGCGCTCGGTGCAGCCGCTCGACCTCGACGGCGACGGCAACGCCGACGGGCGCGACCTGAGCCGCCTGTCGCTTCGGCTCGACTGGCGGCGCGACTGGATGCTGCCCGCCGGGATGGTCGGCGCGCTGATGGCCGAGGGGACGGGCGACCTCTACCGGATCGGACAGGACGCGGCCTTCGAGGGGCGCACGACGCGCCTGTCGGGGACCGCCGCGGCGGAGCTGCGCTGGCCCTGGGCCCGCGCGGGGTCGGACGGCGCGACGCAGATCGTCGAGCCGGTCGTCCAGCTCGTCGTCAGCGGCCGGAGCACGGCCGCGCTGCCCAACGAGGATTCGGCGCTGATCGAGTTCGACGAGGGCAACCTCTACAGCCTGAACCGCTTCGCCGGGTCCGATGCGCGCGAGCGCGGGGTTCGCGCCAACCTCGGCCTCGGCTGGACGCGGATCGACGCCACCGGCCGCGAGGTCGGGCTGACGTTCGGGCGGGTGCTGCGCCGCGACGAGGCGGGCGGGTTCGGCCCGTCGTCGGGGCTCGCGGGGCGCGACTCCGACTGGCTCGCGGTGTTCCGCGTCACCGACCCTGCCGGGCTGGCGCTGACCAACCGGCTGGTGATCGGCGACGGGCTCGGCCTCACGAAGGCCGAGGTGCGGCTCGACCTCGACCGCGACCGCTACGGGCTCGCGGGCAGCTACGTCCAGGTCCGCGCCGACCCGCAGGAAAGCCGCCCCCGGGAGACGCGCGAGCTGGTCCTCGACGGGCGCTACCGGATCGCCGGCAACTGGACCGGACGCGTGCGCGGGCGCTACGACTTCGTGGCCGACGAGGCGCGCACCGCGGGCGTCGGACTCGGCTTCCGGACCGAGTGCCTCTCGGTCGATCTTTCTCTCTCGCGTCGGTTCACGTCCTCGACTAGTGTGCGCCCGACGACGGATTTCGGGCTTCAGGTCGACCTTCTGGGCTTCGGCAGCGGCAAGGCGGCAGGGCCCGCGCGGCCCTGTCGCTGACGCGGGCGGGCCGACGCGCAACAGGATGGACGCGATGCCGAACACCGACAGCCTGCCCCGGCCCCGCGCGCTTCTGCTGGCGCTGGCCCTGGCCTGGCCGGCCGCCGCCCCCGCGCAGGAGGGGCTGTTCGCACCCCGGGCGATCGTCAACGACAGCGTCGTCACGAACTTCGAGCTGCAGCAGCGCATCCTGTTCCTCCGGCTTCTGCGCGCGCCCGGCGACATCGAGGCGGAGGCGCTGGACGGGCTGATCGACGACCGCCTTCGCGTGCAGGAGGCGGCGCGGCTGGGCGTCGAGGCCACGCCCGAGCAGATCGACACCGGGATGGAGGAGTTCGCGGGCCGCGCGAACCTGACCACCGCGCAGTTCGTGACCGAGATCGGCCGTGCCGGCGTGGAGGTGCAGACCTTCCGCGACTTCGTCGAGGCGGGCGTCCTCTGGCGCGAGGTGATCCGCGCGCGCTTCGCCCCCCGCACGCGGGTCACCGACGCCCAGGTCGACCGCGCGATCACCGGGCAGGGCCGGGTGGCGGCCGTCACCGTCGCGCTGTCCGAACTGATCATCCCCGCCGAGCCGGGTCGCGAGGCCGAGGCGCTGGCGCTGGCGCAGCGCCTGTCCGGCTCGATCGCGACCGAGGCGGCTTTCGCCGAGGCCGTGCGCGCCTACTCCGCCGCCCCGTCGGCCGAGCGCGGCGGGCGCATCGACGCCGTGCCGCTGGAAAACCTGCCCCCCGCGATCGCCCAGATCGCGCTGGCGCTCGGTCCGGGCCAGGTCTCGGACCCGGTGCAGATCCCCGGGGGGGTCGCGCTGTTCCAGCTGCGCGGCATCACCGAGAGCCTCGGCGCCGAGCCCGGCGCGACCGAGGTGGACTACCTGCAGGTGATCCTGCCCGACGACGCCGCCTTCGCGGCCGAGGCGGCACGGCTGCGCGACGGGGCCGACGTCTGCGACGATCTCTACCCGCTCGTGCGCGGGCTGCCGGCCGGTCAGGTCCTGCGGCAGACGCAGACCATGGCCGCGGTGCCCGCCGACATCGGGCTGGAACTGGCGCGGCTCGACGCCGGCGAAAGCTCCACCGCGCTCGCGCGCGGGGGGTCGCGGGTGTTCCTGATGCTCTGCGCGCGGCGGCCGCAGTCCGGCACCCCGCCCGACCCCGAGGCGGTGCGCGACGAGCTGGCGAACCAGCAGCTCGGCGCGCGGGCCGAGGCCTATCTGGCGGATCTGCGGGCGAACGCGATCCTCGTCACCCCATGACCCTGCCGCCGCCGCTGGTGCTGACCTGCGGCGAGCCGGCCGGCATCGGGCCGGAGATCGCCGCGAAGGCCCGGGCCGCGCTGGGCGACGACCTGCCCTTCGCCTGGATCGGCGATCCGCGCCACCTGCCCGCCGGAACGGCCTGGGCGGCGGTGGACCGCCCCGCGGACGCGCGCGGGGTCGCATCGGGCGCGCTGCCCGTCCTGCCCCACCCCTTCCCCGGCGCCACCCGCCCCGGACGCCCCGATCCGTCCGACGCGGCCTCGGTCGTCGCGGTGATCGCGCGGGCGGTCGCGCTGGCGCGCGCCGGCGAGGCGCAGGCCGTCTGCACCGCGCCGATCCACAAGAAGGCGCTGAAGGACGGCGCGGGCTTCGCCTTCGCTGGCCACACCGAGTATCTGGCGGCGCTGGCGGGCGACGTGCCGGTCGCGATGATGCTCGCCTGCCCCGGCCTGCGCGTGGTGCCCGCGACGATCCACATCGCGCTGCGCGAGGTGCCCGCGGCCCTCACGCCCGAGGCGCTGGAGACGGCGATCCGCCTGACCCATGCGGGCCTGATCCGCGACTTCGGCATCCCCGACCCGCGCATCGCGGTCGCGGGCCTCAACCCCCACGCGGGCGAGGGCGGTGCCATGGGAACCGAGGACGGCGACCTGATCGCCCCCGTCGTCGCCCGCCTCGCGGCCGGGGGGATGCGGGTGACCGGCCCGCGTTCCGCCGACACGATGTTCCACGCCGCCGCCCGGGCGGGCTACGACGCGGCGGTGTGCATGTATCACGACCAGGCGCTGATCCCGATCAAGGCGATCGACTTCGCGGGCGGGGTCAACGTGACGCTGGGGCTGCCCTTCGTGCGCACCTCGCCCGACCACGGCACGGCCTTCGACATCGCGGGGCGGGGCCTCGCGGATCCCGCCAGCCTGATCGCGGCGCTGCGGATGGCCGCCGGCATGGCGCGGGCCCGGCATGCCCTCGCCTGACGGGCTGCCGCCGCTCCGCGCGGTCATCGCGGCGCACGGGCTGACGGCGCGGCGCCAGCTCGGCCAGAACTTCATCCTCGACCTGAACCTGACGGCGAAGATCGCGCGGCTCGCGGGCGACCTGTCGGCCTGCGACGTGCTCGAGGTGGGGCCCGGCCCCGGCGGCCTCACGCGCGGGCTGCTGATGGAGGGGGCGCGGCACGTCGTGGCGGTGGAGAAGGACGCGCGGTGCCTGCCGGCGCTGGCCGAGATCGCGGCCGCCCATCCGGGCCGGCTGACGGTCGTGCCGGGCGACGCGCTGGAGGCGCGCGACCTGCCGCTGGCGCCGCCGGTGCGGGTGGTGTCGAACCTGCCCTACAACGTCGGCACCGAGCTTCTGGTGCGCTGGCTGACCCCGCCCGCCTGGCCGCCCTTCTGGACGAGCCTCACGCTCATGTTCCAGCGCGAGGTCGCCGACCGCATCGTCGCGCGTCCGGGCAACGCGGCCTACGGGCGGCTCGCGCTGCTCGCGCAGTGGCGGGCCGAGGCGCGGATCGTGCTGTCGCTGCCCCCCGGGGCCTTCAGCCCCGCGCCGAAGGTCCATTCCGCCGTGGTCCACCTGACCGCCCTGCCCGAGCCGCGCTTCCCTGCGGACGGCGCGGTGCTCGGGCGGCTGACGGCGGCGGCCTTCAACCAGCGGCGCAAGATGCTGCGGTCGAGCCTGAAGGGCGTGGCCCCCGACATCGAGGCGCATCTGCGCGCCGCCGGGATCGAGCCCACGCAGCGCGCCGAGGAGGTTCCGCTGGACCGCTTCTGCGCGCTGGCCCGGTCGGTCGCGGGGGGCTGACTACTCCGCCGCCTCGCGCGGGGACCCGTCGCCCTCGGGGCGGTCGTCGCGCGGGGTCCGCGG
>ERZ1066120.262-NODE-262-length-53735-cov-43.163301_pt1 | contig 53735 bp, 48 predicted proteins | sample MGYA00382767_ERZ1066120 | MGnify/ENA primary metagenome ERZ1066120 (study PRJEB33369, sample SAMEA5778350) | biofilm metagenome | biome: Industrial cooling water; feature: Water cooling tower basin; material: Biofilm | place: United Arab Emirates | collected...
TTAATGTGTTTTCTCGTCAATATTTATATGCCACAACCTTTCTAACTTGGCGATGCGATTACGGTGTGTGGTGATTTTATATTTTTTGAAACCAATAATACTTAATAATACTACTACAGGAATTGCGATGACAAAATATCCTGCGTAATTACATATCGACTCAGAATGACTTTTAGCTGGAACTGGCGCCGATGGACTTACAGACTGTGAAATTTGCTGGGAGCGCATTTTAACCTCTAACTATCTATCTACTAGCAACGTGTACAGACAACTACTTCAGGGGTTATTCCCTAATTTCCTGATAGATAACTGTAAATTTTTTATGTCAGGCTACATTTTATTCCGCAACAATCAGTAATTAATTACGCAACTTTACGTAACATTTCTGTACGCACGAAACTAAATATATGATATGCAGCTATTCGCACAAGCCAATACCCGACAAGACAATCTACCTAAAAGGGGATTACATCTGGATGTAGAAACACCTATAAATTCTAACCGAAACATGAATCATTTGGCATCATTAAATTACAATGATATCAATAGATTCACTTACAACCCCAGTTTTTCAACCCTAGTGATATAATGCTGTACCGAAGATTTGGAAGAACTGAGTTACAAATGCCCGTTTTCTCCTGTGGTGGAATGCGATACCAGTTTAAATGGCAAGATGTTTCACAGTCACAGGTTCCTGTTGATAATCAAGCGAATCTTGAAGCGACGATTAAACGCTCGTTCGAGCTTGGAATTAATCATATCGAAACTGCACGCGGTTACGGTAGTTCTGAAATGCAGTTAGGTCAAATACTACCTACGCTACCGCGCGCTGAGTTAATTGTTCAAACCAAAGTGGGACCTACCGCAAACCCAAAAGATTTTGCGCGCGACTTCGACAAGTCTCTTAAATATTTAAATCTAGATTACGTAGATTTATTGAGTATTCACGGTATTAATAATTCTGAAACCTTCAATCAAAGCGTTCGTCCGGGTGGCTGTTTGGATGTTGCTCGCAAACTCCAAGCACAAGGCAAAGTTAAATTTATTGGTTTTTCAACTCACGGCGCCTGCGACACTATTATTCAAGCTATAGAAACAAATTACTTCGATTACGTAAATTTACATTGGTACTACATAAATCAAAACAACTGGCGTGCAATAGAAGCTGCCACACGTCATGATATGGGAGTATTCATTATCAGCCCATCAGACAAAGGTGGTAAGTTATATAGTCCCCCACCTAAATTAGAACAACTTTGTGCCCCCTTAAGTCCGATGGTATTTAATGACTTGTTTTGTTTGAGCCATCCGCAAGTACATACTCTCAGTTTAGGCGCCGCAAGACCAAGTGATTTTGACGAACACCTCAAGGTATTAGATTTACTTGATTCTTCAAATGAAATCTTGCCACCTATATTGGAAAGATTCGAGCAAGAAGCTATCAAAGCTTTGGGTGAAGAGTGGGCGAAAACTTGGCATCTAAATTTGCCAACTTATGAGCAAACACCCGGTAATGTAAATATACCAACAATTTTATGGCTACGAAATTTAGCTGTGGCTTACGACATGGTAGATTATGCCAAAATGCGCTATAACCTGCTTGGTAACGGTGGTCATTGGTTTCCTGGCGCCAAGGCTGATAAGTTAGAGAATCTTGACTTAGGCTCCTGTCTGGTCAAAAGTCCTCACGCGGAGAAAATTCCCAATGTTTTAGCTGAAGCACATAATATGTTGAGTGGGGAAGCGGTGCAAAGGTTGAGCAACGGATGATAAACGGATGTAACGGATGAGTTGTTGTTTACAAACAAAATTTTGCTATTTAAAGTAACCTATCCGTTATATCAGTTTTATCCATTGCCAGTTCTAATAGTTTTTCTCTGACGATGTTAAAAAAGTTTTCGTCTGTTAATAGTCGGTATAAGAAGGCTTGATGTGTATAAGTTTGTACTAAGCTAAACCAGGCGCCTGCTGGAATGTTTTCAACAAATAGTGCTGCGACGCGCGTGTTTGTTGTTCTGGCTGGTTTTAAATACCATGCTTCTGTGAGAATACTTGCTAAACTACCGTTTTTGGCACCGAATGTGTCTAATTCCTGTTGGTTAGAAGATAATTCCATTGCCCATTCCAAGTATTGACGCATAATTTTGTCGGCACCTGGAGAAATTAGTAAACCACGATATACTCTTTCCATGATTTGAGCATAAGCGCTAGCTGTGCCTTTACCATTCAAAGCTTGTGCCATTGCTTGCTGTTCTTTAAGCTTTAGCCATTGCTGCGATGTAATGTGCTTAATTTGTTTATCGCGAAATTCTTCTGAATGGTGCCATACTTCTGTCCAGCGATAAACTTCTTCTATATAAGTGCTTTGTGATGCTAGGTATTTATTTAATCTTTCGGTTGGAGTGTCAGTGAATGTATGATTACTCCAGGTTAATATTTGACCAATAATTGGCGCTGGGACATCTTGCTTTTTGAGACTTAAACCAGAAACTAGATTTTCTAAATTTTTACGCCCTAACCGTAAGATTAAATAATCGGTCGCAGCATTATCACTATGTTTAATCATTGCCCTAGGAATATGGCGCAATTCAACTTGATTGTGTGAATTTATATATTGTTTTTGCCTAAATTCAGTAATTGCACTTGGATGAGCATCTCCATCGGTACGAGGCAAATAATATAATTCAATATCATCAAGATTTATTAATTCTTCAGGTAATAGTATTCCGTTTTCTACCTGACGCGCATATTCAGCCAGCACTAAAACTTTTATTGTCGAAGCTAAAGGTCTTGGAGTATCAGCATTGTAAAAAATTTCCTGTTCAGAGTTACCTGTATCGCGCGCAACAAGAGATACATCATTAGGATGGGTAATTATATATTCAAGTACGTCTTCTGGTGTTTTAAGTTGTGATGCCCATTCTTTACCTTCAGATAAGACGTTAAAAATATCAAAGATACTAAGTATCGCTTGTTTTTGCCAAAATATTACACCAACTAAACCAATCATTAAAACGGTACTAATTAACCAGTTTAGATTTTGAATAAAGTTTATATTTATCAAATAAGTCATAATACTCTTCAACCGTATGTAATTTATAATACTTCATAATTACAGTGTAAATTATCAAGTCATATTTTTTACTAAAACTAATGATTTATTGCTCAAATCTCACAGAATAAGCTAGAGTCCATATCTGATTATTAATTGTCTTATCACTTTATGATTCTAAACCGTCGTCATTTTTTATTTTTACTCGGCGCCAGTGTTGGCTCGTTGACTTTAGAGGGGTGTGCTTTAGACCGAAATAATCCCTCACCTGAGAATACCTTAACTGCGGCACCTTCCCCAACAGAGAAAAGTGAGGCGCCGTCATATGCTATTGTCCTTCCACCATTACCATATGGGTATGATGCTTTAGAACCACACATCGATGCAGAAACAATGCGCTTCCACCACGATAAACATCATGCTACTTATGTAAATAACTTAAATGCAGCTTTAGACAAACATCCACAGCTAAAAGGCAAAACAGTAGAGCAAATGCTACAAAACCTTGAGGGCATACCAGCAGATATTCGTAATGTAGTACGTAATAACGGTGGTGGTCATGTCAACCACAAAATGTTTTGGGAAATTATGAAACCTAAAGGTGGTGGTGAACCTACTGGCGCCTTAGCAGCAGCTATTGCTGAAAATTTCGGTAGCTTTGCTGACTTCAAAAAGAAATTTAACACTGAAGGTGGTAAGCGGTTTGGTAGCGGTTGGGTATGGCTAGTTCGTAATAAAGATGGCAAGTTAGAAGTTGTTAGCACGGCAAACCAAGATAGTCCCATTAGCGCAGGTAAGTATCCTATTATGGGAAATGATGTGTGGGAACATGCTTACTACTTAAAATACCAAAATAAGCGCGCCGACTATTTAGAAGCTTGGTGGAACGTTCTTAACTGGGATGAAATAAATAAACGCTTTGAACAAGCAAATAAGGTTGCTTGATAAGTAAATACAAGGTATGGTGGGCACTGCCCACCCTACTTAATTTAAAGATAAAAAGTTATACATATTTTGATCTAACATTTCTAATATTTTGACAGAGCAACTATTAAAACAAAATACTTACAAATATAGATTATTAGTACTACTATCATTATTTTTTAATTAATAATAAGCCTATCTCAAGATAGATTTGTTGGTTCAGGTGACAATTTACACTTAAATTCCTATTTAGACAACATCTCATCATGGTAGTTGATTTGTATTGTAAAATTTTTAATAGATTTTGATTAAACCTATCTAAAGATAGATTTATTAACTCGTATTAACAATTTGTGTCAAAGTTATTATTTAATTAATCTTATTATTCGTGAAGAGGTGAATATTTATATTTATATTTTAAGTAACGTCAAACCCGATTAAAACTATAAAGAAAATCTAAAGATTTAGAGGCTAAAATGACATATCAAATATTTATGACTTGTGTCAAGGTTCTGTGACACAATAAATTGTGAACACACATAACTGTTGTTACAAGCAAAAAAATATACTCTGGATAAAGTATATATTCAGCTAGTTAATTTCCGATTTAAGGTTTAGTGTGTTGTCTACTTGTTTACAAATGCTCTCCTAAATATTTTTATGTTTTGTGTTTTTCTTTACTTAAATGACCTGGTTAGTCAGTGTAACCTAAAATACAAAGAAATTTGCACCCTAAGAGTCCGAGGAAAATTATGAGTAATCAACTGGATAGACAAAAATCGCTCCTGAGAAAAATCTTTAATCAAACTACGGACAAATCGCTTCAGCATAAGAACTTAAGTGGGTGTGATTTGGCTGGGATTGATTTATCTGGAATTGATTTGAGTGGATTTAATCTTGTAGGTGCGAATCTGAACGGTGCAAATCTAAGTGGTTCAATCCTTACAGGTACAAATTTGAGTGGTGCAAACCTTGTAAAGGTTAATTTGAGGGAAGCTTACTTACATGAGGCTTGTCTGTGTGAGGCTAATTTAATGGACGCGGATTTATCGCGAGCTAATTTATGTGGTGCTTTTTTATGGCGTGCAAAGCTAAAGCGTGCTAATTGCTGGGCAGTTTCGCTATGTGGTGCAGATTTACGAAAGACTGACTTTCGCGATGCTCAACTAGTTGAAGCTTCGTTAATCGAAGCTAACTTGATTAAAGCTAATCTTAATAATGCCAAGTTGTGCGGTGCCAATTTTGTTGAAGCTAATCTAAATCAGGTTAATTTGACAAACGCCAATTTAAGTTGGGCAAATTTGATTCAAGCAAACCTGTTTGAAGCAAATATCAGCGGTGCCAATTTCTATAATGCTAAGTTGACAGATACAATTATGCCCGATGGGACAATTGACCAACCACATATATTGTTTTTTGATTAAATATTAAAGTAGCGAATAATGGGGGCGCCATTCGACCCCCAATTAAAATTCGCGCCTAGAAATTAAAAGAATAGCTAAACTCAATAGCATAACGCTATAAAATATACCGTAACTAGCATTGGCAACCAATGTCATAGATGATGGTAAAGCTTGTAAACCGTAAACAGCTTCGTTTTTAAAATCTAACCGCGATAAATCGGGCAGTATCAAATATATAGCTTGTGTTATCCTTTCAATTACAGGGTTACGACTGATATTACCAAGTTTGAGAAGGTCTTGAGTAATACTGCCCATGAGATATATACCGAAAGTCAAAGCTGTTGCTAATAGCGAACTAGTGAAAACACCCAAGGTAATTGCAACAGCAGCAATTAAACAAAGCTGTAACAATAAAAATATCAACGCAATTGTTATAGCTTGTACCGAGTAAGATACTTTAGCAATTTGTAAACAACCCAACATTATAGCAGTCATTGCCAATATCAGTACACTTAACACTGCTGATAATCCCAGAAACTTACCAGCGATAAACTCACTCCGACTAATCGGTTTGGCTATCAACATCAAAATCGTGCGCTTTTCGATTTCCTTGTTTACTAAACTTGTGCCAATAAATATTGCCACTATTACACCTAACCCACTCATAAAAGCTAAAGCAAAATCTGGAAGCATTTTGTCTTCAGTGGCAGCGGCAAATTCAGGCAACAGACGCATTGAAGCAACGACAATCAAGGCATAGAAACCAATAATATACAGTATGCGGTCACGCACTACTTCGCGAAATACATTTTGCGATAGTACTAATATTCTACCAAAGTTCATAAGTTAAGAATAATTGGGTAAGGGTAAAGGGAAAAGGTACAAATGGTTTATCACCAAATTCTTTATATCCGCTTGATTGGGTATCTGCCCACTATGAAGTTGATAATTATCCTTTTAGCGTTTCCCCTTACCATGAAGCCGATATGATTACTGCTTTGGTGGAAGACTTTCGGGGATGGGTTTAGGCGCCCGATCACATTGAATTTCTGCAACAGTGATTCTTTCTCCTGGCTTCTTGATATTTACTGTTGACACATCTGCTGGTCGGGAGATGGGGTCAATTTGACAAGATTTGCGTAAGTAATAACTTTTGTTGGCAGACCTAGGACCATCCCAAGAGGCTAATAAATCTAAACGATAGCCGCCACCTTTTCTATTAATTACGCGCGCATCAACGTTCCAATATCTCAATTCTTCAAGGCTTTCTACTTGATTTTCTCGAACTTTTTTACCGCTTTGACGACTTAAATCTTGTATAACTTGTCTGCCTAAAGCATTGACTCTACCTAGAGAGTTTTTAGTATTTGGCGCTTCAATTAGCCAGCGTTCAACATTTGACCAAGGTGTTGCTTCTAGTTGTTGTTGAACCAATGGCTGTATTCTATTTAAAATTTTGGCGCCGTTTTCGGGAAGTTGTCTGCGCGTTCCGGTTTTAATAACAAAAGCACTGCGACTAAAATCGTCAAATAGTAAGCTCGGATACTGTCTTGCCCATTTGTCAACAGTAAAATAAAGTTGTATCCAAGCACTCAATATCAAACAACAGCCAACTAAAACAATAATTCTTTGGCGTACTTCAGCTTTGGGTATTTGACGTTTATAATCGATACCACTACCTTCAAAGAATTCTGGAATCGCCGTAATTAGCGCACTAATGGTAGGCCACAATACAATAGTTCTTGTTGTGATTATATCTTCCTCATGACCGAAAGCAAAAACGCTAACTAAAAATCCTGTGATTACAGCACCAATTGGCATATTGGTACCAGGGATTAGTATAGGCTGGTCGGTTGTATACCATGATGTGCCTGCGATTAAAAATGCCCAGCCAAAAAAGGCAATTACGTTTTTAATTGGGTATCCAGCCAACGACGACATTATCCAAGAAAATATACTCAGATAAATCAAAGTTTGCCAAGAATAAGCGCGAGGTGGAATAAATATCTTTTTTATTCGCTCATAAATGCTTTCAACAATACCGAGTAAACCGAATAAGTCCTTTGTTATTTGCATAGTATTTTCTACTCATTTGTAGATGGTTAATAGTTTCTGAGTCAGTTTTAGGAGTATAATTTTAACTCAATTACTTCTGAAGTGTAGTGATTACTAAAATGATAATAGTTATTGCAGTATAACTTAGCGAGTTTCCGATCAGAACAGTTGTTAGTATACTTGTATTTTGCAGCTTCATTCGACCTAGGCGCCGCGAAGTTTTACGACCTATAATTTGGGCTTCTTGTTTTACTTGTCCAGGTTCGCGTAGTGACATCAATGCCATTTTGAGCAGGAAAAATTTGACTAGAAAAGTCGAGAAGAAAATGATGAAAGCAGTCATCATTAAAATTAATAAACTAGTATTACCACCTGGTCGGTTAAAGAAAAAGTAGCTAACTATTTCTGATCTGATTTCGGGCGGTAAGATTGGCTCGATCAAGAAAAACACAAACCACCCAATGGCGCCGGAAAATAGATTGATAGCTATCGAGTAAAATATACTAGTGCGTTTGTCAAATTTGAGTCGATTAGTAAGTATATACGCTTCAATCGGTATAGCAAGCGTAAAAAATAAAAAATTGAACAGAATTGCACCAAGTGGGAAAACAGGGGATACATCAAAAAACGGGAAACCAACAAAATCTAGCATACGAGTGTTGATAGTAGTGTTTGAGTAAAGGTGTAACGGCGTGTCTTACACCTGTTGGGGGAAATTATCGCATTCTCAAGCGTTGTTTAACACTGTTTGATACAGAACTTTCCATACGATTTAACCAAGACATAGTATAAGGCACATAGTTAGAACTATTGGTAATAAGTAATTTAGTTGGGACGTCTACAAAAAAATTACACAAGCAAGAACGTAGAAACGCGCTACCATATAACACTGCGAACTAATAACTCTGGGTAAAATGACAAGGAACGGCATTGGTATTCGCACAGCTAGTGTGCTTTCTCAAAGGGTAACAGGACAAATTCATGTTTATGATGGTTTAGGCAAGGGTAAATCTCAAGCCGCTTTGGGTGTAGTTTTACGCTCGATAGGCTTAGGTATAAATACTCCTAATAATTACAATCGTGTTTTACTGTTACGGTTTCTAAAGGGGCCTGAGCGTGACTACGATGAAGACGGCGCCATAGCGGCTTTGCAAAGTGGTTTTCCGCATTTAATAGACCAAGTTCGTACTGGTAGGGCAGAGTTTTTTAGTTCTGAACAAGTTACCAGTTTCGACAGACAAGAGGCAGCACGTGGTTGGGATGTTGCCAAAGGCGCCATTGCTTCTGGACTATATTCAGTTGTAGTACTCGACGAAATCAATCCTGTTCTTGACTTAGGTTTGCTAGATGTAGATGAAGTCGTTCGAGTTCTCAAGTCTAAACCACACGACTTAGAAATAATAGCTACAGGACGTGCGGCGCCGCAAAAGCTTTTAGATATATCTGATTTACATTCCGAGATGAAACCGCATCATCACGAATCAGCACTATTACAAGGAATAGATGGTATAGAAATATATACTGGCGCCGGAAAAGGTAAATCGACAAGTGCCTTGGGTAAAGCCTTACAAGCGATTGGACGAGGTATAAATCATCCTGGTTCAACGCGCGTGTTAATCATGCAATGGCTCAAAGGGGGCAGTGGTTACACCGAAGACGCAGCAATAGCAGCATTACAGCAATCGTATCCAGAAGTAGTAGACCATCAGCGTTGCGGACGCGACGCAATTGTATGGCGTAACTCGCGACAGGAATTAGATTATGTAGAAGCCGAACGTGGTTGGGAAATAGCCAAAACAGCCATCGCTTCTGGACTATATAAAACCATCATTCTCGATGAACTAAACCCCACAGTCGATTTAGAATTACTTCCAGTCGAACCAATAGTTCAAGCACTGCTTCGCAAACCGCGCGACACTGAAGTTATTATTACAGGCCGTTGTCAAAACCAACCCGCCTATTTTGACTTAGCCACAGTACACTCAGAAGTATACTGCCATAAACACTACGCTAATCAAGGTGTAGAACTTAAACGCGGAGTTGATTTTTAGACTCATAAAATTTTCAATTAACCATTAAAAACTAAGCATATGAACGAAAGTACACTCGACTTAATAACAGCCGGACTAGCAGTAACTATTCTTGTTGGTGGAATGTTAATGATGTATACAACTATATTCACAACCAAGAGGTAGCACCAAATCTGAATAATTGTAAATAAAACAAAAACCCTTTAATTAAAGGGTTTTTATTTATAAGCCGGCAGTAGGATTTGAACCAACGACCTTCCGATTACAAGTCGGATGCACTACCACTGTGCTATGCCGGCAAGGTGCTTTGTTTTTTTGCTCAACAGTCATTGATTATAGCATAGTAGATTTTTTTGTAAATAGCTAAGTTAAAAAATTTATTTTGATTGGGGGTTGGATTTTAAGGACGGGCAGGATGCCCGTTCCACAAGATTACAAGAGTAATATTATTTCTCTGTCTGAAGAATGATTTATAAAATTCTGCGAATGTGGTTTATCTGTAAAAGGGTCAATGTGTCTACTGGTAGCAATGCAACTGTTGACAGTTAACCTAAATCTTGGTTAAACCAAAGAAATATCTAGATAAATGTTTAACTGGCTAGCTAGCACTAGTAAGCTGCGGTGGCGCCACTGTTTGCATTGCTGGGTATGAAAATGATTATAGTACTATTTTTCTTGGCAGAGAAAGCATGGCAGCGTTGATTGGAAGAGACTTATTAGGTTTGGCTGATTTGACTGGTGAGGAAGTTGAGTCTCTGCTAAAACTAGCAACCCAGTTAAAATTAAAACAGGTGAAGCCACAGTGTAATAAAGTTTTAGGACTTTTATTTTCTAAAGCTTCGACTCGGACTAGAGTAAGTTTTACAGTGGCAATGTATCAATTGGGTGGACAGGTAATTGATTTAAACCCAAATGTAACTCAAGTGGGTCGTGGTGAACCAACACAAGATACAGCTCGAGTGTTAGATAGATATTTAGATATTTTAGCAATCCGCACTTTTGCTCAACAAGAACTTGAAACTTTCGCCAATTACGCCAAAATTCCTGTTATCAACGCGCTTACTGATTTAGAACATCCTTGTCAAGTTTTAGCTGATTTGATGACGATACAAGAATCTTTCGGGTGTTTTCATGGTCTAACCTTGACATATGTCGGAGATGGTAATAATGTTGCCAACTCATTAATGTTAGGTTGTGCGCTGGTGGGTATGAATGTGAGAATTGCCACACCCGAAGGATATGAGCCAAATGCTGGTGTCGTGGAAACTGCCCGCAAAATTGCACAAGATAAAACCGAAGTTATTTTGACTAATGACCCCGAAGCGGCAGTAAAAGGAGTAAATGTACTTTACACCGATGTCTGGGCAAGCATGGGGCAAGAAGAGGAAGCTTCAGATAGACTACCAATTTTCCAACCTTACCAAATTAATGAGCAATTATTAAGTCTTGCTGACCCGACCGCAATCGTTTTACACTGCTTACCAGCCCATCGCGATGAAGAAATTACCGACGCTGTAATGGAGGGTTCACAATCGCGAATCTGGGAACAGGCTGAAAATCGTATGCACGCTCAAAAAGCTTTGCTTGCTAGCATTTTAGGGGCAGAATAAAAATAAGGGCATTCGATAGGGAATTACGAAAAAAAGGTAAGGTATATGAGAATGAATCTTAAAATCTTATCAAGTAACTTCAAATCTAGGCGCCAATTTGGTTCGAGTTCATGCTTACCAGGTTCATGTTTACTAAATTTTTGTTACTTTAAGTTTTTTCTGACAAAAAACGAGTATACTTACTTATTAATAGGATTTATGAATCTCCCTACGCCCCATCATTCTTCTTACGAATATAAATTTTTTGATCAAATATTCAAAAAGTATGGTGCTTTTGTAATTTTTGTAGTACTAATGTTCTAAGGGAGATTTGTATTTCACCTCCTTAAATCTAGGTTATATGGAACGATTAACGGAAGCGCAAAAAGAATTGTACGAATGGCTAACGGAATATATCCGTATGCACCAGCATTCGCCCTCTATTAGACAGATGATGCAGGCGATGAACTTAAAATCGCCGGCGCCAATTCAAAGCCGTCTTGAGCATTTACGTACAAAGGGTTACATCGAGTGGAACGAGGGTAAAGCTCGTACAATCAGGGTATTGCGTGCATCAAGACACGGTATCCCAGTTTTAGGAACAATCGCCGCAGGTGGTTTGATTGAGCCTTACAGCGATGCAGTAGAGCATATTGACTTTATGAACTTAGCATTGCCGTTACAAACTTATGCGTTGCGCGTCACAGGTGACAGCATGATTGAGGATTTAATCGCCGATGGTGATTTAGTCTTCTTACGTCCTGTGCTTGAGCCTGACTATTTGAAGAATGGCACAATTGTTGCCGCGCGCGTCGAAGGTCACGGTACAACTCTGAAGCGGTTTTATCGCGAAGGAGAAATGGTTACTTTACAACCTGCAAACCGTAAATATGACCCAATTGAAGTAACTGCTTCAAGCGTTCAGGTTCAAGGTTCACTTGTAGCTGTATGGCGCACTGAAATTCAGTAAACCGCATCGACTTTCTGGCGCCGATGCAAAACTTGTACCTTTTTGACGAAACAAGGTGCTATAGATAATTCTGTAGAGACGTGGCAACACCCACGTCTCTGCGATCATCGATAGCGTGTTAAAAAAATTTACCAAAATAGGTATGACAGATTACTTGTTTGTTGTGCAAGTTGTGCTGTTCAGATTCACCCAGTCACACCGTAACTTGTATGACAGGTTCAAGTTGATCCCCCTATAAAGGGGGATCAAAACCCAAATATAAAATCAACTAATATATGTATCTAACCAAAACCAGGGTAGAAAAAACATCTGGGCAAATTAACTTATCTAATAAATTTCAGCTTTCAACGAAAAAATTATTTCGTTCCGTCACTGAGTCAACCAACAACTACCATGTAAAACCATCACCTGGGCGCCCGCATATACCATCATGGTTGGTATTACGTTCATATCAAACCCAAGCGATTACCAACTGGTTTAAAAGTAATGGTCGGGGTACATTGAAAATGGCAACAGGTAGCGGTAAGACTATTACTGCATTATCAATAGCTTGTGAACTTTATAAACAAATTCAACTTCAAGTATTACTTGTAGTATGTCCTTATCGACATTTAGTGACGCAGTGGGGACGGGAATGTGAAAAATTTAACTTACAGCCGATATTAGCTTTTGAAAGTGTAAGCGCTTGGCAAAGTCAGCTAACAACACAGCTTTATAATATACATTCAGGCACGCAAGAATTTTTAACTATAATTACGACTAACTCGACTTTAAACACAGACAGTTTTCAATCACAGCTTAGATATTTACCTGAACGTACTTTAATTATTGGAGATGAAGCGCATAATTTAGGCGCCGCAAAAGTCGAAGAAAGTCTACCTCGGCAAGTGGGATTACGGTTAGGGCTTTCAGCGACACCCGAAAGATATTACGATGATGACGGTACGCAATCTTTACTTAGCTACTTTGGGGCAGTAATTCAGCCGGAGTTTACATTAAAAGATGCAATTAGCCAAGGGGCATTAGTCCACTATTTATATTATCCAGTTCTTGTAGAGTTAACCGAGACCGAAAGTATTGCGTATTCTAAGATTACGCAGAAAATTGGACGTAAACTTTTGTTTAAAAACAAAGAAGGTGCCGATTTAACTGATATAGAGAATAACGAGGATATTACACATCTATTAATGCGACGTGCAAGGCTTGTTGGCGCCGCCGAAAATAAGCTTAACGCATTGCGCGAACTCATGCAGCGGCGCCGAGAAACTACTCACACATTATTTTACTGTGGCGATGCTTCTCCTCAAGCAGACTCAAAATCTGACTTGAGTCAACTTAGGGCAGTTACTCAAATATTAGGTGTCGAATTAAATTATCGTATTACTACATATACAGCACAAACACCCTTAGAAGAACGAGAAAAATTGCGGCGCCAGTTTGAAAGTGGAGAACTACAAGGTTTAGTCGCAATAAAATGTTTAGATGAAGGGGTTGATATTCCTGCTATTCAAACAGCCGTAATACTCGCGAGTTCAAGTAATCCTCGTCAGTTTATTCAGCGTCGAGGTCGAGTTTTGCGTCCACACCCTGGAAAAGAAAGGGCTACTGTATTCGATATGATTGTTTTACCGCCAGATTTAGATAGGAATACGTTGGAAGTTGAGCGTAATTTACTGAGGAAGGAATTAAAGCGGTTTATTGAATTTGCTGATTTAGCTGATAATGCAGGAGAAGCTAGGATTAAATTGCTTGAGCTACAAAAGCGCTACGGGTTACTTAGTATTTAAAGACATTAGTTTTGATCCCCCCAACCCCCCTTAATAAGGGGGGCTTTAATTTAATCTTATTCCCCCCTTATTAAGCAGGGCTTTAAATTTTATCTTGTCCCCCCCTTATTAAGGGGGGCTAGGGGGGATCTATTTCTTTATAAACAAATGAATGTAGTTAATATTACATAAAAATTGTGTAAAGCTATATATATAAAGACTTTTGTAAGATTGCCTTGCCAATTTAAATACAGTGCGTTCACGGATAGAAAAATATGATACGAAAAAGTACAATCGTATCTAAATATATCTGGAATAACTACTGATGAAAAAGCAAAGTAAGGTAAGTAGTGACTTAGAAAATACAGAAAATAATTTTGATGATATTGAGGATGTACAGGCACCTATATCCACAGCACCAGAAGACGTGAGAAAAATAATCGAAATGGTATGGCAGTTGGAAAAAAATCGGCTTGATAGGAAAAGTTTTGGTCATATAAGTGACGATATTTTAACAATCATTAAGGGTGTAGTTCAATGAAGCTGATATCGATAAGTTTTTGTAACTTTCGCTCGTTTTATGGCAGAACACCAGAAATGTTTCTTGCAGTTGACGAAGTAAAAAATACGACGGTTATTCATGGAAATAATGGTGTTGGTAAGACGAGTATATTAAATGGGTTTACTTGGGTGCTTTATGAAAAATTTAGCGCTGCATTTGCATCAGCAGAACAGTTGGTGAATAAACGCGCGGTTGCAGAAGCATCTCCTGGGCAAGCGGTGGAGTGTTATGTAGAAGTGACGTGGGAACATGATGGTAAACGTTACCGTGCGAAGCGTCAGAGTCGGGTGTATAGAACTGAGTCTGATGTGGAAGCAGGTAAAACTGATATGTTTATGTTGGTGACGGCAGGTGATGGAAGGTGGTTTGTCCCCGACCAACATCCAGACGATATTATTAATCAAATTTTGCCTTGTAGTTTGCACCAGTATTTCTTTTTCGATGGTGAACGGATAGAGAAAATTGTTCGTAATGATAAGAAAGCTGAAATTGCCGAAGCTACGAAAATGCTTTTGGGAGTGGAGGTAATAAACCGTTCTATAAGGCATTTGGCAGAAGCAAAACGTTCGTTAGAAGCTGAACTACGCACTATAGGTGACTTGGAAATTAAGAAGTTGCTGAAGCAGCATAATAATATTGAGTCTCAGGTTGAGGCAATTAGCAAGCGCTCTTTTGAGATTCAGCAAGAGATAGAATATCAAAATATATTTAAGCAAGAAGTTGCTGGTCGCTTACGTGAACTAGGTGCTGTAAAGGAGTTGCAAGAAAGGCGCCAGCATTTGGAGTCACAAAAAAGTTTGTTACAGAAGCAGTTAGCAAAAAGTAAAGATAACTTACAAAGGTTTATATCTAATCAAGGTTATAGTGTATTACTTTCAGAAAAAAATATACAGTTCCGTAATATTATTGAGAAGCTTAAAGATGCTGGTGGCTTAAAGTCTGGTATATCAAGAGAATTTGTGATTAATTTACTCAATGGCAGTAAATGCATTTGCGGTAGTTATTTACACGAACATAGTCAAGCACGTAAGCATGTTGAACAATGGTTAGAAAAAGCGGGTTCTTCAACAGTAGAAGAAACAGCTATTCGGATGACCGCACAAGTTGATGAAATTGACAAGCAAGCAGTGTCATTTTGGCAGGCAGTAGACACAGAGCAAGTAAGAATAAATGAGACCAGGCAGACACTCGGTCAAATTGAAACAGAATTGCAAGAAATTAAAGAAAAACTGCGAAAAAATCCAAGTGAAGAAATTCGCGATATTGAGCAGCGTGTGGAAGATATTGAAGTGAAGATTTCTGAGTTAATTTTTGAACAAGGTCGTAACCAGCAGCAAACCGATACTTTAAATATCGAATTAGATGATTTGAATAAACAAATAGCCAAGCAAAAGCTGAACGAAGAACGGCAACTGCTTGCACAGCGTCGTATTACTGCCACTACTGATGCCATTGATAGGTTGAGCGAAGTAAAAACCCGGCAAGAGAATCATTTTCGTTATTCGCTCGAAAAGCGAGTTCAAGAAATATTTAGTGCTATATCTCCGGCGCCGTATATTCCAAAAATAAGCGACAAATACGAGCTAACACTAATGGAGAATACCCTTGGTGTAGAAATGCCCGTTGCCGCATCAACCGGAGAAAATCAAATACTCAGCCTTTCGTTTATAAGTAGCATTATCGATAAAGTGCGCGAGTGGAGCGGAAAGAAAAAAATGTTAATGCTTCCCGAAAGCAGCACATTTCCAATAGTCATGGACTCCCCATTTGGTAGCTTAGATGAGATATCACGGCGCCATATAGCCAAAATAGTTCCAGAAATGGCGAACCAACTCGTGGTGTTAGTGACAAAAACCCAGTGGAGAGGAGAACTAGAAGAAGAAATAGCGAACCGCGTAGGCAAAGAATACATTTTAATTTACCACTCGTCTAAACCTGACTGCGAACAAGACTATATAGAACTGAGAGGAGTTAGATATCCTTTAATTAGGCAAAGTCCCAACGAATTTGAGTATACCGAAATAGTGGAGGTTAACCGCGATGTTGAGTAAATTACATCTGTAGACTATTGAGGACTAAGCCACAGAAACCGGGTTTCTCTCTCACAGAACACAAAAATTTACAACAAAAACGAAAAGAAACCCGGTTTCTCAGCACCACGAAAAATCTAGACTTACCAAAATTATGACAGAAACAGGCAAAATTAGAATCGCAAAAGATAAAGCCGAATTAGTAAAATCTCTAACTATTTCAGGAGGTAAAACGGGGGCATTTCAAACCTTTGCTGATGTAGTTGTATTTGCAGCCACACTAGGCGCCAAGCATAAAAAGCGCGTTCCATTAGAAGGAGTATCTAAAAAAGAACCGGGACCAATACGTATAGAGCAATTTATATCAATGGGGTATGACGTAGTAATTAAATTATTAGCAGTCGTTGAAACTCAAGATGTAGAAATACTATCACCAACCGAAGAAGAGTTAGAGAAACAGCGTAATCAAATATTTGAAGAGTACGCCAACGGAGGACTAGAAATAATTCAAAATGAAGTACTTGGCGCCGTAGATTATCTAGAACGAATATTATTACTACTCAGCTACGAACGCACAAGCAAAGATAGAACAGATGGAGAATTCGATTTAACTAGATTTTTACCTTAATTAATACAAATAATGTATGAAAGAAACAGTTTATATAGAAACTAGCATTATCGGTTATCTTACTGCTAGACCAACTACAAACTTGATTATTGCAGCAAATATTGAAGTGACACAACAATGGTGGAACTTGCATAGTAGTCGTTTCACGTTGTATGTATCAAAAGTCGTTTTTGATGAAGTAGCAAAAGATGATTTAGAAATTGCGGCTCACAGACTTGATATTTTACGTGATTTTCCTGTACTTGAATTAAACACAGATGTAAAAGCTTTGGCAGCAGCATTCCTATCTCAAAGCAATCTGCCATCAAAGGCTTCTGATGATGCTGTTCATATTGCAGCAGCCACAGTACATAAAATGAATTATCTGCTAACCTGGAATTGTAAGCATATAGCAAACGCTCAAATCCAAAGAAAACTTTCAGAAATAAGCCTTGATTTTGGTTACGAACTACCAAGAATCTGTACACCTTATCAGCTAATGGGAGAATCAATAATGTGGGAAGACGAAATTTTAGAAGAGATACGTCAAATTCGTGAAGAACATACTAAGTCTTTTAACTATGACTTAAATGCTATGTTCGCAGATTGGGAAAAAAGACAGTATGAAGATGGTAGGCAAGTTGTGAACCTATCGCAAAAACCGCGTACTTGCAAGTCATTACATCAAAATACTGAAAATATATAGATTGGGTGCCATTAAAGAAAGCGCTACAATTAGAGATGTAGTTATAAAAACACAACTATATGTCAACCAATACATCTGTCGAACAACGTCTTGCAATGGTAGAAGCTGCAATAGCCGAGTTACAAAAACAATTAGCAGTTCATCAATCTACTAAGTTGGTTACAATAAATTACAGGTTAATTCAAAAACGAACCAGCTTTTGAAGAAATCTTAGCTTATGGAAATTAAATGATAAGTAATGGGAAATTATCAAATATAGCTAAAATAAAAATTATATGAAAGACACTTCTTACTACTCAAATATTTTTTCTAAACTGAACGTAAGCAAAAGTAAAGAATTAGGAACTGCGAATCATAAGCCAATACTAATATTAAGTGTTATTGATTTATTTACACGAGGAATAATTACAACGAATCAAATTCTGGTATCTGATGAACTTGTTGATACTTTTAATAAATATTGGGATGTATTAGGCACGAAAACACGCAGAGGAGGCTTACATTATCCATTTTATCATTTGCGAAGCGAAGATTTTTGGCATTTAATCTTTAAACCCGGTTATGAGGAATTACAAAATAAAACAGTACATAACTTAAGACCGAAAACACTTAATCAATTGAGATTAGCAGTAGAATATGCTTATTTAGATGATGAATTGTTCAATTTGCTACAAGATGAAGGAACGCGAAGAGAATTAGTTGAATCATTGATTTCAGCATGGTTTTCTAATTATGCAAATGGGATTGAAGAAGTTATTACAATAAATCAGAACTTTCAAGACTTATCACTAGAGTTAGATATTTCCGAAACAACAAATTACGATGCTGAATCTAGAGAAGTTTTAAAAACATCAATTATCAGAAATGCTTTTTTTAGAAAAGCCGTACTACATACTTATGAATACAAATGTGCTTTTTGTGGATTAAAAGTAATGAAGTCCAGCAAATATTATATAGTAGATGGAGCGCATATTAAGCCCTTTGGAGAATTTCGTGATAGCAGAATTAAAAATGGTATATCGCTATGCAAAAATCACCATTGGGCATTTGACATAGGCTTATTTACTGTTGATGATAAATACAAAATTGTCATGAGTAAAAAGTTTGAAGAAGAATCTCCAAATGCTCAACCCATGAAAGATTTTCATGGCAAAGACTTATACTTGCCACGTTTAGAAAAGTTTTATCCAGAGCTAGAAGCTTTTGAATGGCATCGCCAAAATAAGTTTGATAAGTAATTGGAAAATAACTTATAACTTAGCTGGTAGCCCTAATTCTTGTGGGTCAATATAATCACCCTCAAAATTTATAGTTTTACTTCCAAAAGTCCTTGTTTTAGCAAACTCTTTCCTTAATTCAGAAATTTCCATAGAATCTTTCATTCCACCTAAAATATATACTAGTAGCTTGGCTGCTAAGTCTTTTCCTGCAACTGTTATTCGCTTGCGATTTGTATCATACAAAACTCCGTACCAAAGCGAGTTAGTAAATTCCATGTTGCTAAACCCGCCTTTTTTATCAAATGTACGAAGTTTTTTGAAAATTTTCTCAAGCGATAATCCCTTTTTAAATACGAGAATGCCTAATGCTTGTACTAAGGCGACTTGACCGACAGGACGGAAAAGCATATTTCCCTCGCCGCCATTTTTTTCAAAACTAAATCTTCTTAAGGAAGGTGTATCTTCATCTTCTAATATCCTGTAACTAGGAAGACTGGCTAAGTAATCAAAAAGCGTACTAAACTCTTTTATTCCTTCTTCGAGTTCTTCATCGTCAGGACGCATGGATATTAATCCCTTTTCTTTTTTCCAGTGTAGATATTTTTGTCCCAAGTACCGCTCTGACATTTCTTTTAGTGCTTGCAGCGTCGTTAAAACGGTTGACTTCGGCGCCACTGTTGCACTATTCCAGTTTATGCGGGCTTGCCTATCTTCACGTTGTTCAAGCAGTGGATGAGTAACAGCTATTTTTCTTGCAACAATAGAAAAACCGTCATCTTCGTCTAACTGGGTTAGTTGGCCTTTAGTTAAAGGAACAGCCATCAGGTTTACATGAACAAAAATTGAGCGTACACGTCTTGTTGCTTGCTGCCTCGTTTCTCCTGCTGTTACCGCTGAAATAAACTCAATACCAATTTTTTCTTGTGGCAGTTTCTCCAAATAATCTGAGGATAAATCAAATTGTTCAATTAAATCACTAAGTTTTATGAATGATTCGTATGGAGTTTTATCTTTCTTATAGCGTTGCAGTTGGCGGTTGCCGAGTAACTCTATCAGACCCTGCACCCCCATTAACCGATGCTGTCCATCAAGAGCATATATTGTTACGTTTTGTGTATTTACATTAAGAAAACCAAATCTACCTTCTTCATCAAATGAAATAAATTCAGCAGCAGATTTTAATGCTTTTCCTTCGTTATCCCATTCTGGTGCCTTTGGAGTATCGACCCAAGGCTGATTTAATACAACTAAAACAGGTGGAAACTTATGGTGCTTACGCGATGCTAAGTATTGAACCAAGGCAGCTTGACGCGACCAGTCTAAAGGACGTTGGTTAATTTCATCGATACTATCGGCATCAATCTCGATATTACCGCTAAGAGGATTATACTTATGGCTTAGTAAAGGCAAATGTGAAGCAAAGTTAACTCGGCTAGCAAACCATTCCAAAGTCACAGAACTTACATACGCTTCAGTACCACCCATCTCTGTTTTTTGTGCGGGTATTAGGTTTCCGCCATCTAGATAATTTTCTAAGAGCGAAGAAAGTATTTTTTGATTCCTAAGTTCTGGTTCGTTATACTGATGGATAATTTCAGGTATTAGGTCTGATTTGCTTGAAATCATAAATAATGTGTCGAAAGTCGTAATTTGAACAAGATACACTATATACAAAGTAAGGGGATAATAAAAATAGTTTTTAAAAACCTTAATTTTATGTGATACTAAAACTTGCTCTTGTGCAACGAAGCTGTCACATATAAGGTTTTTACGGCTAGACCCATAAAGTTGAGTCCGTTTAAAATCAGGCATTAAGTTTAAGCAAGGCGGTTGAATAGGTAGAGAAAATGACTGCAACACAACAGCCAGAAAATAAAAATCAAGGTCAGCGGACTGTTTCTGAGTTTGTCGAAGTTATTGAGGCACTGACTCAGGAAATACAGGAACTATACTCCCTAGATGCCATTCCTTGGGTTATTGGTTATTCTGGCGGAAAAGATTCTACCGCGACTTTGCAACTTATATGGGATGCAATAGCAAAACTTCCTATTTCCAAGCGACAAAAAGTAATACACGTTATTACAACTGATACATTGGTTGAAAACCCTATTGTTGCTTCTTGGGTGCGTAACTCACTCATCCAAATGAAAAAAGCCGCGACTGAGCAACAAATGCCTTTCGAGCCTCATTTATTGACTCCAGAGATTGCACAAACATATTGGGTTGGTTTAATTGGAAAAGGATACCCAGCACCTCGTCATAAATTTCGTTGGTGTACTGGCAGGTTAAAGATTGACCCATCAAATCATTTTATTCGTGATGTTGTAAGAGCAAGTGGCGAGGCAATAGTCGTTTTAGGCACTCGCAAAACCGAAAGTCTAAATCGTGCTTTAATTATGGCAAAACGTGAAGCACGACGAGTACGCGAACGTGTTAGTCCTCACCCGAGTTTAATAAATTCTCAACTTTACACTCCTATTGAAGATTGGCGAACAGATGAAGTTTGGCTTTATTTAATGCAGTGGCAGAATCCTTGGGGTTATAGTAATAAAGACTTATTCGCTATGTACCGAGGAGCAACGGCTGATAATGAATGTCCTTTAGTTGTCGATACATCTACCCCTAGCTGCGGCAGTTCCCGTTTTGGGTGCTGGGTGTGTACACTGGTTGATAGTGATAAATCATTAACAGCAATGATTCAGAATGACGAAGAGAAGGAATGGTTACAGCCATTAGTTGATTTTCGTCTAGAACTGGATATAGAACATGACCGTCATAAGCGAGATTTTCGTCGTATTTGGGGGGAAGTTCAACTTTTTGAGCGTAACGTCAATGGAGAAACATCTGTTGAACCAATACCGGGTCCATATACAAAATATTGGCGTGAGTATTGGTTAAGGCGCCTACTAGAAGCCCAAACAGAAGTTCGTCGTACTGCACCAGCAGGAATGCGTGATATTTATTTAATTACTCCAGAAGAGATAAGTGAAATTCGTCGTATCTGGTTGCAAGAAAAGCATGAGTTTGATGACAGTGTACCTCGTATATATAAAGAAGTGACTGGAGAAGATTTTAAAGACCCCCGTCCAGGCGCCGGGTATAGTTTACTTGGCAGCGACGAATGGGAAGTTCTCGAAGAACTTTGTGGCGATGATGCTATGCATTTAGAGTTAATGGCAAAGCTTTTAGATACCGAATATCAGTATCGCAAGCGCGGGCGCCGTGTAGGAATATACGACGCATTAGAAAAATGTTTTGACACAAGCTCACGTTCGCAGGAAGACGCAATAAAAAATGCTCACTTAAAACGTGATTTAAGAGAAGCCGTTAGTGAAGGGAACGTAGCTAAAGTTAAACAGCTAACTCTTGGCGATGCATTGTTAGCAGAAGCTAATCAAGAAGAATCTACAAATGATTCCGCAACCGACAATAAAAACTGGAAAAACATTAAGTTTAAGAATAAGGGATAAATTTTTTTCACAAAAGCGTAAAAAATATGTAAGCGTTGTAATACAATTATCTTGATTATATTAAGATAGTATATATGTTTTTTTGCTTTAAAATCAGACAAAAAAATAATTATGAAATTTATTGAACTAGTATTACAAAATTTTGGACCCTATGTGGGTAAGCAAGTCATTAACCTTGATACTCAAAGTAATGACATCTCGCGTCCTATTTTACTATTAGGCGGAATGAACGGTGGTGGTAAAACAACTTTTATGGATGCTCTTCGTCTAGCGTTATATGGTCATCGCGCTTATTGTTCAACTCGTGGAAATTTAAATTATAGTGACTTTTTACTTCAATGTATTAATAGCAATACAAAAGCAGATGATACACGAGTAGAACTAGTCTTTGAGAATATTGAAAATGATAAACCAATTAGGTATCGTGTTGTTCGTGCATGGAACAGAAGTTTAAAAGATGGAAAAGATTCTTTAGGAGTATTTAATACAAAAGATGATACTTGGACGCTAGAAGAACTAGTTAATACTTGGGATGATTACATAGAAAATTTATTACCTTTGGGTATTTCTAACTTATTTCTATTTGACGGCGAACAAGTAAAAGAATTAGCAGAGCAAGAAACACCTCCTCCTGCTGTTGCAGACGCTATTCGCGCATTATTAGGATTAGAATTAGCAGAAAAGTTGACAGTTGATATAGAGATTTTAGTTAATCGTAAGCGTAAAGAAATAGCTGATACTAAAGAATTAGCAAATTTAGAGGATATCGAAGAAAAAATTATTTTGCTCCAAGAAGACTATCAGCAAAATAAAGATTTAGAAGATTCTTTTTTGAAATCTTTAGATAAAGCTGAGAATAATGTAAAAGAAGCATTAGATAAATTTGTGTCGGAAGGAGGAAAAATAGCAGCCGAACGCAGTCAACTAGAAAAACTTCGTAACCAAAAAATATCAGAAGTTGAAGAAGCACGCAAAGGGATGTGCGATATGGCTGATACTGCATTACCACTAGCTTTAGTAGAAAACTTACTTAGTAAAGCAAAAGTACAAGGCGAAAAAGAATTAAGTATTCAACAAGCACAAATTGCTAGTAATATTTTATTAGAACGTGATAAACGACTATTAGATTTGATTTCTAGCTTAGATATATCAAAAGAAGAATCTAAAAAAATTAAAGCGTTTTTAGATGAGGATATTTCAACGTTAAATTCTAACTTAATTCAACCTGAAGAATCTTGGTTATTAGCTGATGCAGAAAGCATTAGTAAACTAAGTAACATTCTTTACTACTTACATAACTCAAAAAATCTTGCTAAACAGCAATTAAAGATACTCCAAGTTAAAGAAGATGAAATTGTAACTTTGGAGCGTCAAGTACAAACAGCAGCCTCGCCAGAAGAATATAACAAACTACAAAATGCACTAAAAGACGCACAAGCGAAAGCTTCACAAATCAATAATAAATACGAAGTAGTAAAACGCCGTTTAGTAGAATTAGGAGAGGAGATTGAAGCGGCAAAAAAAGAGTTAAGAGAATATACAACTCAAACAATTGACCGAAAAAACGTTGAGCATATAATAACCGCATCTTCAAGAGTTCAAGAAACTCTCAAACAATTTCGCGAAAAATTAACTCGTAAAAAACTGAATAAACTTGAGCTTGAAGTAACAGACTGTTTCCGTTATCTACTACATAAATCTGATTTAGTACATCGTATTGCAATTGAAACTGTAACTTTTAGCCTTTCATTATATGACTCACAAGGTAAAGCTGTTCCCAAACATCGTTTATCAGCAGGAGAAAAGCAGCTTTTAGCCATTGCCTTTTTATGGGGACTCGCGCGCGTTTCCGGGCGCCGTTTACCTGTTGCTATTGACACACCGTTAGGGCGCCTTGACTCATCGCACCGAGGTAACTTAGTAGAAAAATACTTTCCAGCAGCAAGTCATCAGGTAATATTACTCTCTACAGATACAGAAATAGGTAAAGCCGAAGTTGAAAAACTCCGAGAAAACGAAGCTATCGCGCGCGAGTATTTACTTAAGTATGACTCTGCAAAGCGTCAAACTTCGGTAGTGGATGGGTATTTCTGGTAGTAGAGGACAAGTAAGCAATGTTAAGCTGTTTTGATGTAGCTAAATATTTTTTGACCCAAATTTCTGAAGATGCAGGAGACTTGATGTCAAATCTCAGGTTACAAAAATTAGTTTACTACGCTCAGGGGTTTTATTTAGCACTTTATGATACACTGCTGTTTCCTGAACCTATAGAAGCTTGGATACATGGGCCTGTTGTTCCTGTGTTGTTTGAATATTACAAAAAGTATGGAGCAGGCACCATCGATTACCCTAATGATGTAGATTTTTCTATATACGATGATGAAACAAAGAGTTTTTTAGATGAGGTTTATTTAGTATTTGGGCAATTTGCTGCTTGGAAGTTACGTAACATGACTCAGGAGGAATATCCTTGGAAATTAGCGGCTCAAACTCATACAGAAATTTCTCACAAGTCAATGAAGGAATATTTTAAAACTCAGCTAAACAATGAAGAAGCTGATTAATGTAATACATTTTATCCTCACTCTAGACGCGACATGTCGCGTCTCTACACTCAGCACTCAGCACTTTATACTCAGCACTCATTATGGAACCACCTCTTGAACGTGTAAAATTATCGCAAACAGCGAAAGAGCAATTAATTAAGCTCAAGCGGATTACAAAAATAGACCAATGGAATATATTATGCCGTTGGGCACTATGTCGTTCGCTAGCAGAACCAACACCTCCCTCACCAGTTCCAATAAAACTAGATAGCAATGTTGAAATGAATTGGCGTGTATTTGGAGGTGAGATTTCCGATATGCTGTTAATTGCTCTTAAACAGCGCTGTTATAACGATGGTTTGGGTACTACAAAAGAAGTTTTAGCAGAACAGCTAACATTACACCTACACCGTGGCATAGGTTATTTGGCTGGCGACCAAAAAATTAAGAAAATTGAGGATTTCATTGAGTTAACAGTCAACACGTAGTATCAACGTTAAATTTATTACAATCTTGATCCCCCCTAACCCCCCTTAATAAGGGGGGTTGGGGGGATCAAATCCAAATTCTCAATTTTCCATAATCTGGTCATCCTCATCTTCTAGATGTTCATGAATAGGTCTACCTGACCAATCTATTGGTTCGAGTAAACTTGCTCTAAAATCTTCTACAGTATCACGATACTTCTGTTTTAAATCCCTTATTCTAATATTAATCTTTAATCCCAAAGCATGACTTATCATTGATACAATTAAACCTCGTGCTTCCTTGCCAGCATCCGCACGTTGTTTTGTTGGGTTCCAAATGACATTTACCCAAGGCGCCTTATCTATATCCACAGGTACATAAGTCATAATAGCATCAATTGCATCTTCAATCGATTTACCTTGAACTCTAACCAGCTTTAATACATCAGCTAAAATGAACTGACCAATAGGACGAGCATAAACGTTACCCCCAGCAGTTGGTTTTCCAGTATCATCAAACAGAAGCACACCATCAGCATCGGTACGCTTACGAATATCCCCAGCTTTTTTCCTACCCTTAAGAACATCATCAAAACCAGGACATTTACGTAACCAATACATCCAAATATTTTCTAAATACTCATAAAAGTTATCTAATTCTTCATCAGAAGGTCGAAACTGTTTAAATTTTGCATCAATATCCAATCCACCATTATAAGCTCCAAGCAATATTTCATTAATGTCATAGAATGTTGTCAATGTTCCAATATAAGGGTCATGTACTTTCTTTGGCGATATTTGCTTGGAACCTAAATTACCCAAAATTAATATTTTTAAAGTGTCGTTCTCTTTAATTAAACGACGTGAAATAATTGCCACTGCATCATCTTCATCAATGGCAATATTCATTCCAGAGCTTGTAGGTTTTGCTCGACGATTTAAAGTCGAAAATAATCTTCGAGTTCTTTCAAGTCCTTCTTTTGTATTCTCGTGCTTTAAAATAATAACAGTAATTTCTTCTTTACCTAAATCAGGATTTTGTCTTAACGCTTCTTGAATTGACTTGAGTCGGTGTTGACCATCTAAAGCATAATATATTTGGCTACCATCAAACCGTAGTAAACCAAATCCATAACTTGAACGGTCTTCTTTATCATCGATTAAATGATGTTCATCTACTTTGACGTGGGAAAACATCGGTTCTCCTCCATATACAGCTACCACTAAGGCGCCGTAAAATCTTTGTGGTGCATTTAAAAGATAAGGAACCATTTCCTTTTGCACACGGTCTTGAATTTCTCTTTGAATTAATTCGTCTAAATGTTGATTTGTGTGGATTTCTTCTGCTAGTCTACATTCACGCGCAACTTTACCCAACTTCATAACGGTGACAAAATAATCCCAGTCACCCATTTTCGCTTTTAATGCTGGTACATAATCTGCCATGATAGTGCTTCCCTAATTAAATGATTTTACTATTTATATTTCGTGTGCGGCGCCTATGACACAATTAAGCAAGGTTCTCATTCTCATAAAAACCCGCATCTATTCGTCAATGCGACACTAGCTTGGTGTAGTTACAAATTAATTAACTGATTTGAGTATGGAAATAATCTGGGCAATATTAAAAAAGGTTAACTCCAACTTTTATAACAAATACTTAAGTAATTCGTATGTAAATTAGCTTGGCTTTACAGTAATTTTACATACCGAAGCACTTTTATGTGTTTAAAAGAAATGAAGTTACACAAATAAGATTATAAATACTCTTGTGGGATGGGCAGGAAAGCCCGTCTGATATTAAATATGGTTATATTAAAGGCGGGCAAGGATGCCCGCTCCACAAGACAAAAATTATAAGTTACTCAAATTTAACTTTGCTATAAATATCAGCAAGCATTATTTGGAAGGGCATTGAGTTCAAAGATAAAGTTTGATTTAAATCATCATATTCTGTAAATGTCCAAGTTTTGCTGTTAGTGTTATAATATTGCTCAACATGTACGCTATATTGGTCTATTAAAACATATTCTTTAAAAGTAGGGATAGTACGATAGGCAGCAAATTTTTGGTCTTTATCATATGCCCTTGTAGATTCTGATAATACCTCAGCAATCATTAAAGGATTAGTAATTGTATCTCGGCGCCCTTCTTGTAATTGTATCTCACCTTCAACTACCATTACATCAGGATAAGTGTTAATGCGTTTTTTAGGTATCCAGAGTTTTTGGTCTGAAACAAAGGTTTCATATGATTGCTGTTTCACGGCTAAATTCAATGCTGCGCTAAAGTTTAAAGCTATTCTATTGTGATTCGGCGTTCCACCAGTCATAAGAATAATTTCACCATCAATGTACTCATGACGTTCCTGTGAATTAATTTCTAATTCAAAATATTCGTCAAGAGTATAATATTCTTTTTTGTTAGCTTGTACAATCATTTGATTATTGCCTAAGCATTCAAGTTATTACCTTATATTATAAATATATTTAGAGTGTTTTTAGAATAGTTGTAACAATTTAGACTTATATTATGAACCAGATAATCCGGAGGATTTCCCGCAGGGTAGGCACAAAGGACACAAAGAAAGAGGAATAGTTTTTGTGTTAAATATAATACCTGAAGCAAGTTAGGGCGCCTGAATTATCAAGAAAATTAAAGTTTTGCTCTAAATCACTGCAAAAAATATATATAGATAATTATCCCTTCCATCTTCTTCCTATGACCGGGAGCTACATTGAAATTGAACGTCACCGTGCTGCGATACAGCGTGTTGATATATCACGTCCTGTGAAACTGGCCTTAGAGTGGAATATTCTCACTCAAAGCAATACTTTTTTTGACTACGGTTGTGGTTATGGTGGTGATGTTCAGCGCACTACGAAACTAGGGTATCAAAGTACTGGTTGGGACCCTTATTACTTCCCTAATGAAACGCTAGTTGCTGCGGATGTCGTCAATATTGGTTATGTTCTTAATGTTATTGAAGATACTACTGAACGTGCAGAAGCTCTTTCTACAGCTTGGAACCTTACGCAAAAAGTACTCGTTGTCTCAGCACAAGTATTAGTTAATGCTCCAAGTCATCATCAAATATCTTACGGTGATGGAATTGTTACCCGTTTAAATACGTTTCAGAAATATTACGAGCAAGAAGAACTTAAAAAGTATATAGATGAGACTTTAAACGTTGATGCTGTACCTGTGGCATTAGGTGTTTATTTTGTCTTTCGCTCAGAAGAAGAAAAACAACATTTTAAAGCTATTAGATATTTCTCACGTACCTCTACACCCCGCGTTCGCATTCCTACTAAGCGTTTTGAAGACTACCAAGAAATACTGCAACCGCTAATGGAGTTTTATACACAACGTGGTAGATTACCTATAAAAGGAGAGTTAGTAAACCAAGAACAATTATTAATCGAGTTTGGTAACTTTAAGCGCGCGTTTGCCGTTATCCTCCAAGCAACCGATGAAACTGAATGGGATGCTATCGCTTATCGTCGTTCGCTCGATATCCAAGTATACCTGGCATTAATGCAACTCGAAGGTAATCGTTCCCTCTACAAACTACCATTAGAAATGCGCCAAGATATCAAAGCTTTTTTTGGTGACTACGAAGACGCTTGTGATGTCGCTGACCGAAAATTATTTAGCTTAGGGCAAGCAGGAGTCGTTAAAACCGCGTGTGATAAAAGTAAAGTTGGCAAACGTACCCGCAGCGCACTTTATGTCCACGCTTCCGCACTCCAAGAACTCGACCCTCTACTGCGAATATATGAAGGATGTGCAACCCGCTTTATTGGACGTGTTGATGATGCTACTTTGATAAAATTTTACATTGATGAACCGCGAATATCCTATTTATATTATCCAGATTTCGACACAGACCCACATCCAGCTTTAAAAGCTAGTATTAATATTGACCTTAAAACACTTAGAGTAACTCACTACGACTATTCAGACAGAGCAAACCCACCTGTTTTACACCGTAAGGAAACATTTGTTGTCTCAACTTATCCTCAGTATGATTTATTTGCCAAGTTGACTCAGCAAGAAGTAGAGTTAGGGTTACTCAAAAATAAAAACGAAATTGGCACGCGCGATGGTTGGTTAAAGTGTCTAGCTGAACATAATGTGGAAATTAAAGACCACCAAGCAGTGAAAAACCGATGAAATATATAAGGGCGGGCAAGGATGCCCCGAACTTTGCCAGAAGAATAATCTCCTGGCAAGTTCTCTCCACCCCACAAGAGATTCACTAACTTAAATTAATTTGTATGTCACTTGACAGAAAAACCGCCATAATACAATCATGCATTGACTGACCGTTCATACGAACTATGTGCAACATACATACTCTTGTTGTGTTACGACACTCTCAAATTATCGAGTAAGGTCATTGATTAGAAAATATGTTTTGTAATACATTATACCTATTTAATATAAAAAGTTGATGTGAAATTTTCCAAAAATTAATTATCCGTCTTGTGGGATGGGCATCCTTGCCCGTCCCATACTATTAATGTATGGTTTATGCGTGAAATTACCTAATACATGTGGCAATATATTCTGAATTGCATCGCTTGTCTATTACATTTGGTGAAAAATAAGCATAAAAAATAAAATCGGTGTTATTTTCTGCACAATTGACCGGGTGCGGCGCCTATAGATATGAACAAAACAGATTATTCCAATATAAGGATGTTGAAGTGGTGAATGATATAAAAGCATTAACAAAAGCTGTTGGCAGTCGTAAGATGACTTCGCTGCTAATTCTCGGCTTTGCGTCGGGGTTGCCGTTATTTTTAACGAGCCGTACTCTCCAATTATGGATGCAAGACGCGAAAATTGACATTGGGGTAATAACGCTGTTTGGCTTGGTCAGTTTACCCTATTCATTAAAATTCTTATGGTCGCCTTTACTCGATAGATTTAATCTCCCATTTTTAGACCCGCGACGTGGGTGGCTGTTAATAACTCAGATTGGGTTAGTTGTTTCAATTATAGCGTTGGCATTCCAGCAGCCTGCCCAAAATAACCAAATTTTACAGCTTTTAGGAATAAATTGCCTAATTATTGCGTTTTTGAGCGCTACACAGGATATTGCTGGTGATAGCTACCGTACAGATGTTTTAAATAAACTTGAATTAGAAACCGGAGCATCGCTTTGGGTTTTAGGATATCGTTTGGCATTGTTCATTACACTTTCCCTCGCACCAATGCTTGCCGATGTTATTCCTTGGAATGGAGTATATCTCGTAATAGCTGCAATTATGGGTGTAGGGATTATAGCAACGTTGATTGCTCCACCTATACAACGACGTAACCAGCAAAATAATTCTTCACTATCACTATTAGATGTAGGTATTGTCGTTGCCATTATTGGTGTCATTGTCGGATTACTATCTTGGGTGATGGGAGACCCTTGTTTGGATGCAGCGAGAAAATGTACTCCTTATGAAGCACGTCTATTTCAGTTTTATTGGATACTCGCAGCGTTGTTAATTGGTTGGATTACCCTATCAGTTATGGCGCCTAAACCCCCAGTATCTCAACATGCAGAAGAACAGCCGCCACAATCGCTCCAAGATGCTCTGGTTCTACCATTACAAGAATTTTTTCATCGTTATGGATTAACTCAAGCAAGTTTAATATTAGTATTTATATTGCTGTATAAATTGGGTGACTCTGTAGTGGGAATTACAGCTAATTTATTTTTACGCGAAATAAATTTTACTAAAACTGAAATTGGTGCGATTCAAGGAGGAATGGGGTTCATTGCTACCACCGTGGGTGTTCTGGTTGGTGGTATTGTCCTTTCCAAAATTGGTATAAATAGAGCGCTCTGGATATTTGGAATACTGCAATTACTCAGCAACCTTGGTTATTATGCTTTATCACTAGTTGGCAAAAAGGACTTTACGCTTTTAATTTTGGCGATTAACATTGAAAATTTCTGTGCTGGACTCGTTACTGTGGTGACTGTGGCGTATTTGATGAGCTTGTGTAATCACAACTTTACAACTACACAGTTCGCGTTGTTTTCTAGCTTGATGGCAATTAGCCGTGACATTCTTTCCGCACCCGCAGGACAATTAGCTAAGGCAACAGGTTGGTCTTCATTTTTTCTGCTTTCACTAGTTGCAGCATTGCCAGGATTGCTTCTACTACCTGTTATTGCCCCTTGGGAACGCAAGCCCGTTTCAACAATGCCCAGACCCGGACTAGATGAATAAATATAAGGAAGTTTAATCTATGGGGCAAAGAGTTGTCGTTGTTATTTCTACGACCATCCTTTTTCTAACAGGTCTTTTACTCGGTTACGTCCTCTCACAACTTGTTCTCGGACGCTTGGCACTTAACATTGTCACCTTTCTAGGAACATTTAGCTTGATTGTTATCTTCGCCACCCTTTACTACGTATTATTTTGGGAGTTCCGCAGACAGCAAGCACAACCAGTAGGGCGCCAACCGTTAAATCAACAATACAGCGCGGATGAATTTGCACCCCCCATCGCCCAACTCAAAAACCAACTTGTTAATTTATTAGGAGGAGATAGCGAAGGCGCCGAGCGTCTTGTAGCCCAAGCGCGTAAAACCTATCCCAAAATGCCAGAACATTGGTACTGGGAAAGAGTTATCGCCGATGTAGAACGCGATAGACGATAATCTTGTAGGATAGGCATCCTGCCTGTCCTTTCCATTTTTTAAAAGCTGTATTGACGCTAAAATATGTGAGGCAAGGTTAATAAATCTTTAACTAATAGAATCATGAATATTGTTCGTCAATACATCGCCCCTTTCATAGCCATTATTATTTTTTTTATTGCTCTAGCAGCAACCAGCGCGCGTATCTTCTTGCCGTCTGACATGTCGGCGCCTGCTCCTGTAGATGGTGTGGGATTTAATGGTAATGAGTTACATAATCAAAATAGTATTTATGTTTCGATGAAGGCGCCTTCTCTTTAAGATTGCTTGCTTTGAGTTTGGGACGGGGCTTGCGATGCTCCGAACTTTGCCAGAAGAATAATCTCCTGGCAAGTTCTCTCCATCCCACAAGATAAAACAACAAAGTTGGTATATATAAAGTAAAATTTACCAAAGGTTATTTTTTTTCAGTGAGTTTTTGTGTCAGATTGTACTTACTGAGTTCCCGTAAACAGCTTTGAATTCCTTTTTAATACCATCATATAAAATTCGCAAAGGCTCAACTCTAGACAGAGCATTACTGGTAAAGTTCATGCAACTGACTTACCAAGACATTTTTCCAAACCAAGATTTTTCGCATTTGTCGAAGACTGTTGAGCAATATCTATCGAGCGAAACCCCTCTGTGGTGGGTAAACTTTACAGACAGTGAAACTCTAACCCAAGAAACTTCTCCTGTAGCTTGTCTTTGGATGGGAAACGCTATCGACCAAATTACAGGTCAGCGTCATGCTCACCTATTTTTACTGTACGTTGTTGCTGAACATCGGCGCCGAGGTGTAGGTAGAGCATTAATGGAATATGCACAAACTTGGGCAAGAGCGCGAGGGGACAAGCAAATTGGTTTACAAGTGTTTTCTTCAAACACACCTGCGCTTAACTTATATAATCAACTCGGTTTTCAAACGCAATCTTTGTGGATGATAAAACCATTGGAAAATGGGGAGTGAAAAGCGGCCTTCCCCAAATTAAAATCAAAAAGGTGTGGAAGATAGCCGCTTGTAATGGTACTTTTTATTTATGTATGATGAAGATGACCTCAGCTTACTCGACCCAGAAGCCGAGCTAGAAAGTCCTCTCGACAGTATTGAACCGCTGACTGAAGAATCAGAGGCACAATTACCTGACCCGGATGAGATGCTCGCGCTTCTTGATAGCCCTGTGCCACAGCAAAGAATGCTAGCGGCACGTGCTTTTAGTGACATAGAAGATGCGCGCGCAACTTCTCCATTAATACGTTTATTAACAGACACTTGTCCTTTAGTTAGGGTGAGTGCAGCCTATGGAATTGGACGTAATCCCTGTTCCGAAGCAGTAGAACCACTGATACATCAGTTAAATCGCGACTGGAACGGCTACGTGCGTAAAGGCGTAGTTTGGGCATTAGGAAACTGTCGCGACCGTAGAAGTTTAGCCCCCTTAGCTAATGCACTCAAAACAGATATTTCGGCTGTACGACTGTGGGCAGCTAGCGCACTTGCTCAAATGGCAAACATAGGTTATGACGCTGTTGTTGGCGCCATGCCTCCTTTGGTTGCAGCTTTGGTTCAAGACCCAGTTGGTGCAGTTCGGAGTAATTGCGCTTGGTCTATTGGACAATTGTGTCGTGAGCTACCTTCTAACGTAGTTTACGCTACCGCAATTGATGCCTTAATTCAAACCTTTGCCGAAGACACCGACCTAGGAGTACGCGAAGACGCAAAAGCCGCTATTTTAGGTGTCGGAGATACGCGCGGACTTCAAATGATAGAAACGCTGGAACAAGAAGGATGGTTTTAATTGAGTGCTGAGTGGAGAGTGCTGAGTGGAGAGTGGAGTTAGGAGTTAAGAGTAGGGTGGGCAGTGCCCACCTTACGAGTTAGCAATTATAAATCAATAGTTACATCCGTTGCGAGCGTTCACCATAGCGTAACAATTTTTCAATTGCTCCTAAACGATTTTCCCAGACGCGCACCTGGTAGGAATTTTCTGCTGACTGCTCACGCATCCACCCTCTAAATTGTGATTGGAAACGCGAGAGTGATGACTTTGCTGTGGTTAAGCGTGAAGCACTGGGTGTTTCTGCTAGTTGATTTAATGCTGTTTCTAAGACATTTGCTTGTTGTTTGAAAGCTGATAGTGCTGTTGGTGTTAATTTTAATTGATTATTTTGCTCAATCCATTTCCATTCTGCTTGTAGTGCTGTGTAACGTACTGCTGCTGTTTTAAAGGGTTGACGATGTGGTATTGGTTCAGAGGCGCCTGTTGATGATTTAACGGTAGCTGAATTACCTTGGGTATTATTAAATACTTGTTGCAATTCACCTGTTAAATTTTCTGCTGCAAATAATGCATAACCAACAGCAGGCAAGTCTCTAATAACTTGAAGTTGGTCGAATGCTCCTGGTGTTGGTAGGTTTAGTAAGCGAATACCTGGTACTAATAATGCGGCGCCAAGTTGCCCAAATTGTGTGGAAGCTATCCACGGTTGTGCGAGTCGCTCGAAGCGTGTAGTATCTAGCGCATAAGTCATTGGCACTATTAAATCTATATCACCTCGTCTCGCCCAAACTTCCCAGTTTTGCTGAATTTTTTGAATTCGTTCTTGTTCAGGTAACGGAAACACAGCTACTGATATAGTTAAATCAGGTTTCTTGGCCCGTAAAGAACGTGAAACTTCTGCCACAAAACTATTAACTTGCTCTGTGCGGAATGCCGTCCATTTCTGCCATAAATCCGTTTGACTGGGTGAAATGGTTGCTGGGTCAATACCATATATTTGCCGAAATTGAAGACGTGCCGCTGTTCCATACCCATAAAGTCTTCCTGCACTGGGGTCTTGAAATGGGTAACGAATATAATCTAGCTGTAACCCGTCTACGTCATATTTCGTAATTATTTCTTCGTATAACAACCGCAAATATTGCCTTACCTGGGGATTTGCTGGGTCGAAAAATGGTTTACCTTGACCTTGAGGTACCATTTGACCTCTATGGTCATATCCTGCCCAAGAAGGATTTGCTGCTAATACTGGGCCTGGATAGTTTTTATCTATACCCAACAATTCGTTATGTCGCTGATTTCCGGCTGCAAATACCCAAACCCAAGCGTGTAATTCCATACCACGCGCTTTTGCTAGTCTTACAGCAGATGCAAGGGGGTCCCAACCTCGAATCAATGGGTTTTGCTGCGGCGCCACTTTACTTGGGTAAATTGGATAGCTGGCGTTGAGTGTTTCAAAAAATACTGTGTTAATTCCAGCTTGGGCGAGTCTATCAAAAACACGTGCAAGTCCTGCCTCGCTTCCGGCTCGAACTATTGTGCCTCTATCTAGCCACATCGACCGAATTTCTGGTTGTGCTATTCGCTGGTCAACAGGAAACTGCTTCCATAAGGAACTGCGCGCTGCTAACCATGCAGAACGAGCTTGAGCATATTGTCCTCTGGCAACAAGTTGAGGAATGCTGTCTGCAACTTGACGCGCTTGGGAGTTACTAAAAGTTGGCGCCCCAGGTCTAACGGATGCAAAACTTGCTTGTTGCGCTTTTAGTGGCTGTACTCTACCAGAGATTGCTGATGCTGATAATTGAGAACTTTCGACTCGTCCAATCAAGTTTTGCAGTTCTTGACGTAATGCTGCTGCTTCAGAGGCACTTATTGGCTTAGTCGAATTTGGCACTACGTCTAGGCGCACATTTTGTTCGAGTTGGTCAATTGCTTCGTCGCTTCTGGGTATATTTCTAGGAAAACCACTTTGAGAGTTTGTAGCTGTCGCCGTTGTCCTTGCTGTTGGAGAGGTAAATATTGAGGGGTCAACTTTTATTGCTCCAAATTGCTGTGTATTTGAAGCTGGAGTATTTGTATTTATAGATGTAGAAGGTAATGATTTGGGAAGTTTTGCGACAGATGTGACACAATTTTTGGCGCCACCTGAAACTGTTCTAGAGGCGCCTGGTGGTAACTGCATATGACGGTTAATTGCTGCAGTTAACCATCTCGAATCTAATTCGCTAGCAGCTACTGTATCAACACCCCAACGCCAACCAAAAAAGGTCGAACGGTCGGTCGTCAAAACCGCTGTTGAATTATCTTTTGTATCCCATATTGCTGCTGGCTGTCCAGTAGATTCGTCGGAAATAACAACTCCACCCCGCACTTGTCCAAAAACACCAGCTTTTGCCCAATCTTGAGTAACTTTAACTTTTGTTGGTTGAATTTTTTGAACATTATTCAGACTAAACCCCCAATAACCACCTAGTAATGCGCGTACTAACTGCCGCACTCCTGGCGCCGATGTAGTACCAACAGGGCCTGATGCGATTAGGCGCCCGCCTTTACTCATCCACTCTTCCAAAGCAATAGCTTGTGCAGGGCTTAAGGTTTCAACGTTGGGTAAAAATAAAACTTTACGCTCTCCCCAGTCAGTAGCAGTTCTAATTGAATCTAGAGAAACAACACAATAGTTAACGCCTGCTGCCTGTAAGCGGCTGGTAATACCCGACCACTGATTAGCGTTGTCTTGACTATAAATAATAGTTAAATTCGTATCTGAGGCTGCCGTTGCCGGAATACTCAACAAATTAAAAATAATAAATTGTAAATTAAAGAAAAATAAGCCAAATTTTGTAATGCTGTTTACCTTGGTTGACTTAATTATTTCTTCCTTAACTAATTTAGCCCGTTTTATCACGCCCTAATCCTCAGTTGGTTGTTTACGATTAAAATAGTTATTAGCCAATACAGTAATTGGCATTATCAGCGGAAGCAATCGAGTCAAAACCATCCTGCGTTCATTAAAACATTAACGAACGCACGAAATGGAAGGAACCAAAATTCCTGGGTTTGCCAGTGGAAAAAGCAGACGCTTTTAATTAAAGGTAGCTTATCACTAATAGCCTAATTTATACAGGTGTTTATTAACTCATTAACTCCAGTGACTGGAAAAATTTTGGTATTGAGTCTAGAAGCTACTTCCTCGACACTAATATCGTCTAGAAAGATTAATTCACCGTGTTTAAGCATAACGCTTGGTAATAAAATTCCATCACCTAAATCAACACCTTGTAACTTAGATAACAAATCATGACCAGTAAGTAATCCAGTGACACTTATATCTTGCCCCCAGTATTCGCTTGATAAAGCTTGCATATTAACTTGCAATCCTTCAACCGAATTTAACTGTTGGTTTAGAGGTTGAAATGCTTTTTCTACAGCGTTGCCCACAACCCAAGTCAATTTTCTGGGTTTGACTTTTGCTGGTAATAATTCCGATGCTGTGGTTGTAAATTCTTTGATAAACAAACGAATTGAACCAACACCGTTATCAATTTGGGGATAATCTTCGTAATCAGCTTCACATGGTAACTCCTCACCAGCAATCAAAAACCATTCATCAGCTAACCAAACAACAGTAGAACCCAACTTTTTGCGAAACTCCTCTTGTAGACTTTTAACTTGTGAAATCACTTCTCTAGCTTTTTTAGGGGTGACAGGTACAAGTTCGTCGTACTCTGGTCGAAAGCGCGTTAATCCTACAGGTACCACCGCAATTGATGCTACCGCAGGCACATCACCTGTATAAAACGACGCTAAATCACGAATTGTTTGTTCCAAGTGCTTGCCATCATTTATACCCGGACACACTACTACTTGGGCATGAATTTGCAGGCGCCGTTCTTGAAACCACTTGATTTGGTCTAATATCTCACCTGCACGCTGATTTTTGAGAAGTTTAATTCTAACATCTGGTTCCGTAGCGTGTACTGATACGAATAAAGGCGAAAGTCGCATTGCTTCGATGCGTTGCCATTCGCGAGCAGGTAAATTGGTCAGCGTCAAATACGAACCGTAAAGAAAACTAAGACGGTAATCATCGTCCTTATAATATAAAGACTCGCGTTTACCTGGTGGTTGTTGGTCGATAAAACAAAACGGGCATTTGTTATTGCACTGAATCAGATTGTCGAACAGCGCAGTTTCAAACTCTAACCCTAAATCTTCGTCGTAATCCTTTTCAATCTCAAGGCAGTGAGTTTTACCCGATGCATCTAATACTTCAAGTTCGAGTACCTCATCGGCACACAAAAATCTATAATCAATCAAATCGCGTGGGTGACTACCGTTGATGCTGACAATTGCGTCTCCTGCTTCAAAGCCAATTTCAGCAGCTATCGAGTCAGATAATACTTTTGTTATACGAGCAGGTTTAATAACCGACATACGAGAATATTAATACTTAACATGTCATTCTGAGCGTAGCGAAGAATCTCTTTTACCTTGTAATTTATTTAGATGCTTCACTACGTTCAGCATGACATAATTTTAGAGCTATATTTATGCCAATCCTTTAAATGCTCCTGTAGCAACGGCGCCTAAAATAGCTGCACCAAAAGCAAGACGATACCAAACAAACACCCAGTTGCTATTGCGCTGTAAGAATTTAAGCAGCCAAGCGATAGATAAATAAGAGAAGATAAAGGTCGAGATAATGCCGACTATCAACGGCACAAACATATTTGAGACTTCAAGAACGTCTTTAGTCTGAACTAATGTAGCAATAGCAAGGGTAGGGAATCCTAGCAAAAACGAGAATCTAGCCGCAGTTTGACGCTCTAATCCTAAAAACAAGGCAGTTGTCAGTGTTGAGCCAGAACGCGAAGCACCTGGTAATAAGGCTATCATCTGTCCTAAACCAACGATAATTCCATCTTTAATTTCTAACTCTTCAAACCCGCGCTTGCGTGAACCTATTTTTTCCGCTAAACCCAATAGTGTTGCCATTACTATCGACATACCAGCAATTGTTAACGGACTTTCTAATTCGACTTTTAATATTTTTAACACCAGCCCACCCAAAAGCGCAGGCGCCGTACCAATTATAATTCCAACAAATATCTTCCACTCTTCACGCTGCCAGTCTTTACGCTGAAACGCAGCCCAGGCGCCTTCTAAAATACTCAAAATATCTTTACGGAAATACCAGCCAACTGCAAAAACGCTGCCTAATTGAATTCCATCGATTGAGGCCTTACTCCATGTCGCTTTCCATCCCAAAACATCACGAAAGATAATTAGGTGCGCTGTGCTGCTGATGGGCAAAAACTCTGTAATGCCCTGCACTATGCCTAAAACGATACCTTGTATAACCTGCCAAATTAAGTTGGAATCACCCGCAGCAGTATTACCTGCTTCTTGCATCAAGTAGGTGAATGCAGGCAAATAATCTACACCTATAAACATTGTTGCCATTAACCAGACTCCCGAAGTTGCCGCGTTTTACGAATTATCCAACTTTACGTTACCAGCGTCAGCGGTTCCGGGTGACATTTATTTAAGTGAAAAGTGCTGAGTGTTGAGTGCTGAGTGTTGAGTGCTAAGTGCTGAGTGCTGAGTGCTAAGTGAGAAGTTAATACTCAGCACTCAGCACTTTCTACTTTTGACTTTTTCTCAGCACTCAGCACTTTCTACTCATCACTCATTAGGGGTATAATGTTTTTTAAATGCCCTAGGGGGGGATTTATTGTTATGTTACTTTAAGTAAGATAAAGTTAAGTAACAAATATTAAAATTAAAATTTTGGTTAATACAGCCTTGGTTAACACAGTTTTGCCTGCACGCGCAGCTTCTACCCAATCATTAAAGATACTAGATACGCAAGAGGAATCTAGCACCGTTGCTACTCAAACCGAACTTCTAGATTTAAAGAATGATTTAACAAGTGATTTTAAGCTTTATACATCTACGGCGCCTGTATCGTTAGTACCTCCTATTACGCTTCTCATTTTTGGTGCGGCAGTATTTTTAGTGTCGGTTCCAGTATTTATAGAGGCGCCTTTAGTTAGAGCTTTGCCAACTTTAAGCTTGGCACTAACTGGGTTTTGGATGTGGCTAAGTTTCAGCTTAATGTCGCATCACAAAACTTATATATGGGGTGATTTACTCTATGGTTTTAGCTGGAGTTGGTTGGCTGGTTCGATTTATTGGGGTTGGTTACGATGGGAACCGCTATGGCATTTACCCGTAGAAGCTATTGGTTTACCTTTTGCGATATGGTGTTTGCAGCGCAATTGGGGTAAAGTTGGCAACTGGTTTTACTTAGGTTCGCTTTTTGGCACTGTTATCACAGATATTTATTTTTATTTAACAAACTTAATACCTTATTGGCGCCAAATTATGCATGTAGAGCCAGAAGCAGTACCAGGGATTTTACAAGCAGCTTTGGTTCAGGTGGAAACACCAATCGGTCAGTTATGGGGAGTAATTCTTGGAGCTGTATTGTTAACAGTGGGAATTTTACCACTGGCAAGACACCGAAATCATTGGTTTGCCTTTGGTGGTGCCGTGTTAAGTACTATTTTGGTTGATATGTTGTTTTTGGCTGCTGCCATGTTCGCTTAAACTTTGCTTAAGCACATTGTGTAGATTTGTATCGTTCCTTCATGAAAAAATTCACGGTAAATTAACCATTTTCGTTAGTTTTAGTAAAAATTTTACCAAACCCATAAGGCATCAGAGTTTTGAGTGTTAATACGCTGTATATTAGTTTCTGATAACTGCTGTGTTGGTTTATGAGTTGTTAATGTCAAAAGTTAAACTATTGACTATTGACTTCTTAAAACAGTGATATTTGTTCGATGATGAAAGGTGGAAAGTATCGTGAAACGATTCGCGCGTATATTATCAGTATTTAGCTTGCTAGTAGCTTGTTTAGGATGGTTGGGCACTTCTCAACCAGCTCAAGCGAGTACATTGAATAGCTTTGCTTTTCGGTCGGTTCCTGTATTCGCGGCAGAAACTAGCGAAACGTATCGTAACCGTGCAGATGACAGACTGGCAGAAGTTTATGGTAAAAAAATAGATTTAAATAATACCAATATTGCTTCTTTCCAGCGTTTCCCAGGACTTTACCCAACGCTTGCAAGTAAAATCGTTCAAAATGCTCCATACAAAGATGTTCAGGACGTTTTGCAATTGAAAGGACTTAGCGAACGCCAAAAGCAAATTCTGGAAGCTAATCTCAACAACTTCGTTGTTAATGAAGTTGAGTCTGTTTTTACCGAAGGTGACGACCGTTACAATAACGGTATTTATAGATAGGAGATAGGAGATAGGAGTTAGGAGTTAGAAGTTAAGAATTCCTCACTTCTCATTCCTAATTCCTCGTTCCTCAGCACTCAAAACTCAGCACTCAGAACTCAGCACTCACCACTTTATTTAGTTTGTCAATTGAACGTTGTTAAGAATGAATTTGATGTTTTAGTAGTAGGCGCCGGTGCGGCTGGACTCTATACTGCACTGTGTTTACCTAAAGAAACGCGAGTTGGCTTAATTACTAAAGAAACTATTTCATTATCTGCTAGTGATTGGGCGCAAGGTGGTATAGCCGCAGCTGTTTCACCCGAAGATTCTCCGCAGTTACATATTGAAGATACTTTAAAAGCTGGCGCCGGGTTATGTGATGTAGCTGCAGTTGACTTTCTGGCTAATAATGCTTCAGTTTGTATTAAGTCACTTGTAGATTTAGGTGTCGCTTTCGACCGTCACGGTAATAATTTGGCGCTAACCCTAGAAGCTGCTCACTCTAGGCATCGTGTTCTTCATGCTGCTGATACAACAGGACGCGAAGTCACGACAACTTTAGCAAATCAAGTTCTTAAACGTCCTAATATTCATGTTATTCAACAAGCGCTGGCATTAGATTTATGGCTTGAACCAGAAACACAGCGCTGTTGTGGTATTAGTTTATTTCACGATAATCAAATTACTTGGGTACATGCTACTGCTGTTGTATTGGCAACAGGTGGTGGAGGTCAAGTATTTGCACAAACAACCAACCCAGCGGTAAGTACTGGTGATGGTGTTGCTATTGCTTGGCGAGCTGGTGCCATTTTACGCGATTTAGAATTTGTACAGTTTCATCCAACTGCTTTGACTAAAGCTGGTGCAGACCGTTTTTTGATTAGCGAAGCTGTTCGGGGTGAAGGCGCCCATTTAATTGATGATCAAAGACGGCGCTTTGCATTCGATTATCATGAAGCTGGCGAACTGGCGCCACGCGATATTGTTAGTCGAGCTATTTATAGCCACCTACAAAAAAATGCCTCTGACCCATCAACGGCAAATGTATGGCTAGATATGCGCCCTATTCCTAAAGAAACTATTCGTTATCGCTTTCCCAACATTGTTAAAATATGTCAGTTCTGGGGAGTAGACGTATTCTCAACACCAATTCCTGTTGCACCTGCTGCACATTACTGGATGGGTGGTATTGTCACTGATTTAACTAATAGTACTAATATAAACGGTTTATATGCTGTTGGTGAAACAGCTAGTACTGGAGTTCATGGAGCAAACCGTTTAGCGAGCAATTCACTGCTCGAATGCATTGTGTTCGGCGCCCAAATGGCAAATATTAAATTAGAGCAGGTAAAAACTTCTACAATAAGAACAAGTACCGTAGATTTTACGTTAAGTACAGTGCAACTAGAGTCTTGTCAAGTTTATCTTAATGACTTGCGCGAAAATATTCCGCGTTTGATGTGGCAAAGTGCTGGAATATGTCGTGAACAAAATCTTTTAGAAAGCGCTATTACAACTGTTGAAACTTGGCAGCGTGATTTTAATAATTTACCGCTTAGTCAATTTTTAGTTGCTCTGCGTCCGACTGAATGCGTATTTAATATATCTAGCGTGGAAAAGCTGTTACGATTATGGGCAGAAACCCGCAATTTGCTTGATGTTGCTTACTTAATTCTTAAGAGTGCAGCTTTTAGAACTGAAAGCAGGGGTGGACATTACCGCACGGACTTTCCATCATCTAGTACTGACTGGGAATTACATACGCTTGTGCAAAATCAACTTTGGTATAAATCATAAAATTTAAGAGTTAGGAGTTAGGAGTTAGCAGTTAGGAGTTAAGAGTTAGGAGTTAAGAGTTAGGAGTTAAGAGTTAGGAGTTAAGAGTTAGGAGTTAGGAGTTAGGAGTTAGGAGTTAGGAATTTCCTTTTATGTCATGCTGAACGTAGTGAAGCATCTTTCTAATTTATTGAGACTTAAAAGATTCTAGCCTGTGGTAGATGCTCCGCCGGATGGCTACGCTCAGAATGACAATTTCTAACTCATCACTCCTAATTCATCACTCCTAACTAATATATTGGTCTGTGTCATTAATTTTGGGTTGTTGTAAGGTGGGCAGTGCCCACCCTACTATCGGCGCCTACACCCCAAAACTTATGACATGAACCAATATATTTATCTTGTTCCACTGGCGTGTTCGCTGTCGGGACCACCGTAGTCAGGTGGTTCATATTCGCTATGAGAATTTTGAAGCACCTGTACTTGATTTAAGTTTTGGTTATTAAGCTCAATATTACTCGAACGATTTGCTGCGGCAACAGGTTGATTCAACATTGCTGCAGCATCAGCTATTCTTGGAACTAATACATGGGCGCCGACAAAGAACAATAGCGCGCTTGCTAATTTTAAGCTAGTTACCATAAGCTCGGTATTACTCCTTTGTATGGCTAAAGTATTATTACGTAAGTGTTTTTACTGAAAATTTTTCTGAAAAGTGAAAAGCTTATAAACTTTTAACAAACATTTGAGAAAGATTCGAGTCTTTGTTGTTACAAGTTCGCTTGAAATTAATGCCAGTTGACAATTGGGTATAACCAACTGAATAACAAATTTGAAGCAATATTAAAGTAATACTGCTGCTGTATCTTTCCTCGCATCACCCAAAAGAGCGATATATTTATTTCATAAATAAGACGTTAATGCTTACAAGCCTGTCTTTCTTTGACAATATTTTAATATGCTTACGTATAAATGCGGTGTAAATCAAATAACAAGCTTATGAAAAAATACCAATACTTAAGCAGTAATGAGTAGAATAAAAGCTATGACAATGGTAAAAATATCTATATTTTTGATTTAAGTAGTCGAAAAATAAGAGTTATAGGCTTTACTGATATCAAATATAAGATAGACACAAATAGTATTTTCACTTATGCTATTTACTACTTTAGTATTAATACTCAGGTTATAAAGGTTATTGGAAGTCTTTAAGCAAACTCATAACGATTTTTACCCATGTGTTTGGCACGATACATTGCAGCATCAGCTTGCTTGATTATTGTTTCAGTATCATGACTATTACTTGGGTATATGCTAATACCGATACTTGCAGATACTCTAGCAACGTTACCTTCTAAGAGAATTGGTTCTGTGATTGTTAGTAGTATTTTTTCGGCAACTTTGGCGGCGACTTCTTTTTTGGGTATTGCACGTAGTATGACGGTGAATTCGTCACCACCAAGTCGCGCAACAGTATCGCTTCCACGCAGACAGTTGTTGAGTCTGCTAGCAACAGTAATTAACAATCGGTCTCCCATCTCGTGACCTAAAGTGTCATTAACTTTTTTGAACCCATCTAGATCGATAAACAATAGTCCAACCATAAGGCTATTGCTTTGGGCCCATAAGAGTGATTCTTCGAGTTGTTCGGCGAATAGTTTGCGGTTTGGTAAACCTGTAAGGGGGTCGTGATAGGCTAAGTAACGTAAGCGGTCTTCTTGGATTTTTAACTCCTTATTGGAACGAAATAACTCTGCTTTCTCGCGTTTGAGGTCTTCCTCGATTAATTTTCGTTTGGTAATATCACGAATGACTCCCACTAAGTAGCAGTTACCAGCAGCGTCTTTATGGAGCGAACGTTTTGTGGCAATTGAGTAGGTATTACCATTTTTGTCAGTAAATTGTTCTTCGGTTTCACATGGTTGTTGAGTTCTAAAAACTAAATCGTCATGAGACCGAAATGCTTTAGCTTGAGAGTCAGAAAAGTATTCGTAGTCACTTTTCTCTAACAAAACTTCTTTTGGATAACCCAAAAATTCACAATAAGCTTCATTTATAACAATCCACTGATAGTTTTTATTTTTAACAAAAACGGGGTCAGGAATTGTGTTGATAATTTGGTCTAAAAACTCTTTAGAGCGTTTTAACTCTTCTTGAACGTAATTAATTTGGCAAGTAACGACAAACGCTGAAGCAGATAAGCTAATTAATCCGGGTATAATCGGTATCCACCAACCATCAAGAAATATTACAAATGCGCTTCCAGCTAGTACAGAACCAAAAAATATAATTATTAAAAAGCTTATGGTAGTTTTCTTAATTTGATATCGTGTGACTACACCTAAATACGCGCACACCCAAATCCATAAGTATTCGATTGGGTCTGACCATACTTTGATTAATGGTCTTGAGTATAAGGCGCCAGAAATTATTTCGCTGGTAAAATAAGCTTGCAGTTCAACTCCAGCTATCGTTTTGACTTGACCAACAAATTGACTAGAATACGGTATTTGCACATAATCTTGTAGAGAAGGTGCTGTGGAACCAATCAAAACAATGCGGTTTTTAATCCAGTTTTCTGGAACTTTATCGTTGAGAACTTCGCGTAATGATACTTTACGAAAACCCCAATTATCAGGAGAACAAGTTTCACAGCTAGGTTTAGGGAAATTAGATATTATTTGATAGCCTCTGTTATCCGCTCCTACATACGAACCATCGTTTGGTAAAAAGCGAGAAAAAACTGCTTTTCCTAACTGTAAATACTCTGGATTACTCTGTGCTGCTAACGGTACAATACCATTTGATTGTAAATATAGCTTGGCAATTTTTAGCGCAAAACTTTCGTGCTTTTCCTTGTATGTGTGCCAATATAGTAAACTTCGCCGTACTTTCGCATCACTGTCTAGTACTATATTATTAAAGCCTACTTGGCTTCGATTTAAACCAATTGGTGGCAAAACGTGATTATCTCGCTTTTGTGATAACTTCTCAATACCAACTAAGTTGGGGGTAGCTTTATAAGCAGCTAGTAGCTGTTCGTGACCAGGGTCAACTTTGAAATCTCGATAAATATCTAAGCCAATAGCGCGTGGTTGATACTTATTCAATTTCATTAATAACTCGGCGATGGTACGGTCTGGTACAGGCCACGTACCAATAGTTCTCAATGATATCTCATCAACAGCAATAATTGTGATAGGTTGAGGATAAGTTTCCAATGGACGTAATTGGAAAAGTATATCTAACGCAATCCATTCAAAAAGCTGAAAAAATCCCAGTAAGCGTAAAGCAACAATGCAGCCTGCAACTCCAAGGGAAACGAGTAACTCTTTTCGATTAAAAAGAGGTTGTTTTTGCTTGAACCGAAACATTTGCAGAAACTTATATCGCTGCTTACTCATTCCCAATTACCGAGTCGAGTTTTGAAACATAAAACTTATTTAAACAGTTACTGCTATAGTCATTACTATGGCATATTTCTATTTATAACGATTTGTCAAGTCTAATTATCTCTAAATATAATTATTTGTGATAAACTAAATCGCAACCATGAGAGTAGCCTATTTAGCAGCTATTAAAATATTAACTAGATAACAATTTATTACAATTTACAATAATTATCCATAATTCGTTACAACACTATATAGTTTTCTATAAATAAAAATACCTCCTCTAACGTTAGAGAAGGCATTAATTTGATAAATCTCACTAAAACCTTACAAATAAAATGATTACCTAAAGTATTTGAAATTACGAGGGCCAGCGTAACCAGATGCGTTTGCTAAATCATTCAAGTTTTGAACTCCACTGTAAGATTTACTATTGATAATCCAAGTGGGAAACCCTTGAATACCAGCAGCTTTACAATCTTGTGGTTTACCAACTGGGCTTTCTTTAGCGCATTCTGTTTTAACGTTATTATCTGTAATTACTTTGTAAGCTTCTTTACCAAACAGTAACTTTTGTTCGTGACAGTGCGGGCACCAGAAAGCAACATATTCTCTGGCGCCAACTTTAGCCAAGTGGTTTGCTAATTGAATTTCAGCTTCGCCACTGGTAGTAGTTATTTCCCAACCTGATTTTGGGTCAGGTTCACCAGCTTTGCGTGCATCGAAGAAAATTTGTCCGGCGCCAGACCCAGTTTGTACAACAGTTACACCAGCACGATTTGGGTTAGTTGGGTCAGCATTATTTCCATTTGTAACCAGGTTATTAATGGGAGCGTAAGCAGCAAGAGTACCTATTAGCGTTACCATGCCCACAATAACTGCTGTAAAAAATATTTGACCGATATCGTCCCACGAACGACCAATAATAGTTAATACTAATATACTAAGTGAAAATAATGCACTTGCAATACAGTAATAACAAACAGTTTTGATTTGGAAAGCGAGCAGGTACATTAAGTAACCGCTGAACACGGTCATGGCTATGCTACCAGCTAGTAGTAATAGCCAGGTTATGTTTTCTAATTTTTTGCGTTGCTCTTTATTTGTTTCTGGCTTAATAGCTAATGGCGCCAGTGCAAAACCAGTCATGCTGGCATAAGCCAAAAACCCAAATATAGCTAGTGGGACACCAAAAATGGTAGCCCAAGGGCTAGAGAGAACACTATCACAACCAGCAGTTTTATTCACGCAGGCAACGGCGCCTCCGCTTAACTTGACGTAGCTAAGATAGCCTGTGTTAAGGGCGCCAAGTCCAGCTATCGCAGCAATAATTAAGCGCGAAGTGCGATGAATCCAAGGGATAGAACGACGGCGACTCATAATTTTGATCAAGGGGTTGGAATAAAAGAGTTAGGAGTTAGGAGTTAGGAGTTAGGAGTTAGGAGTTGGGAGTTAGGAGTTAGGAGTTAGGAGTTAAAACTCAGCACTCAGCACTCAGCACTCAGCACTCAACACTCCTAACTCTTATTTTAAAAATGTAGTTTTACCGAAGACGTAGACTTTTTGCCACCTTTGGAATTACTACTAGAATTGTGACTAGGATTACGGGTCATTCGGGCTGCTTCGACAAATGTAGCAACACGGTTGGGGTCGATAGTTTGCTCAATCCGCCCTTGACGTTTGAGCGAACTAGATACAATTACACCATCCGCAGCTTGCATTAGTGTAGCTATATTATCCACGCTAGCACCACTGCCTATAAATACTGGAGTTCCATCTGCTGCTGCTGATGCTAATTCTAAATCTTCTAAAGAAGGTGGGCTACCTGTCGCCCAGCCAGATAAAATAACAGCATCAGCTAGACCACGTTCAATTGTATCTTTGACGGCAACGGTCAAATTGGGAGAACTAAGGGGACGTGCGTGTTTAACAAGTACGTCAGCAAGAATTTTGACATCGCTACCTAATTCACGCCGATAGCGTAATAATTGATGTGCTTCTCCTTCAATTAATCCTTGGTCGGTTGCCATCACCCCAGTTAAAACATTAACGCGAATAAATTGTGCATGAACACAGCTCGCTATTGCCATAGCGCTTTTGCCGTCATTCCGCAACACATTCAACCCAATGGGTTGCGTTACTAAATTTTGAATTCGCTGCACTACTACTGTTATGGCGCTGACAACAGCTGGGTCAACTTGGTTTTTAGTAAATGGCGCATCGAAAAAATTTTCGACTATAATACCGTCAACTCCTCCGCTCGCTAAAGCAGCGGCTTCTCTTTCGGCGCGGTCAATAACCGCTTTCAAACTTCCCCCCCAACGCGGAGAAGTCGGCAGCGGCAAAAGGTGAACCACGCCAATAATTGGGGTTTGGGTTTTAAATAACTGATATAAGTCCACTCTTCAATTAAACCGCTCTTGCGGAGTCCTCTATCTAATGTCACAGCCTTCTCTATTGAAAAACAACCGTGCTGAAAGTGAAAGGGGTAGACTTTGCTATATTTTATCAAATATGTGCTATATGGTTCGGTTTTCTGCCTCCTCCTTAAGGAATAATTTGAGGTGAAATATTTCATAAGATATGTTAAGATAGAAAGTGGCTACAAGAGGAGACTGCCACTTAATAAAATGCGCTTTGACTGGTACTATGTGGAAAAGTCTACACAAACGGTACACTTTCCTGTATAATGGCGGCGTGATGAATAAAGTGAGATAACAAGCAGCCCACAGCTCTCGCGCTTTTTAAAAAGAGCAACGAGCTAACACCACCGCACGGCAGCATAAAATGCGCGCTTGCGATACTACCTACGGGTTGCGACTTCTTTTGGATACGCCACAGACTAGTAGTAATAACGAACTTCAGTTCGTCTACCTAGTCATCCAGAGGGCGGACTTGACTATGGGTAAATTCACAACGCATTTTCTAGCTCCGGTAGTGTACAATACCTACAGCTATAAAGTTGTAGAATTGTAAAGAGTGTTAAATTTGCCCTAAGAATAAATTTGGTTTTTTCTCTGGAAACACAGAATCAAGCACAATCATAGCATGTCTCGTTACTGTAAGCGGTCTTAGCCCCTAGTTGAGGCGCCAGACGCTTGATAAGCATTTGTAGGGATATCACTCTCGAATGTAAAATCAAATTCCACCATATAGTGAAGGGAAAATAATGCTTAACTGTTTGATAATTAACAAACGTGACAAAATAAGCAAGAATGATATTAAAATATGGGTGAAAAGCCAACGATTGCCATTTCTCATCTAGGCTGCGAGAAAAATAGAATTGACACGGAGCATATGCTGGGACTGCTTGTAGAAGCAGGTTATGGCGTAGATAGTAACGAAGAGTTAGCAGATTACGTTATTGTAAATACATGTAGTTTTATTGAAGCGGCGCGCGCTGAATCGGTTCGGACTTTAGTCGAACTAGCAGAAGCGAACAAGAAAATTGTCATTACCGGCTGTATGGCGCAGCATTTCCAAGAGCAATTATTGGAAGAGTTGCCCGAAGCGGTTGCAGTAGTGGGAACGGGCGATTATCACAAAATCGTAGATGTGATTGAGCGCGCATCAAGTGGCGAGCGAGTAAAAGAAGTTAGTGCCGAGCCAACTTATATAGCTGATGAGTTGACACCACGCTACCGAACAACGACAGAAGGCGTAGCTTACCTGCGAGTTGCGGAGGGATGCGATTATCGGTGTGCATTTTGTATAATTCCCCATCTCAGAGGAAACCAACGTTCGCGTACTATAGAATCGATTGTTACCGAAGCCGAACAATTGGCATCTCAAGGAGTGCGAGAAATTATCTTGATTTCTCAAATTACAACTAACTACGGTATGGATATATATGGCAAACCGAAGTTAGCCGAGTTACTGCGCGCGTTAGGTAAAGTTGATGTACCGTGGATTCGGATGCATTACGCCTATCCAACGGGACTTACCCCTGATGTAATTGCGGCAATTCAAGAGACACCCAATGTTTTGCCTTACTTGGATTTACCGTTACAACACTCACACCCCGATGTTCTTCGTGCAATGAACCGTCCTTGGCAAGGACGAGTTAACGATGCGATTATCGAGCGCATCAAGGAAGCGTTACCAAACGCGGTGCTGCGAACAACGTTTATCGTTGGGTTTCCTGGTGAAACAGATGAGCAATTTGAACATTTGTTGCAATTTGTTCAGCGTCATAAATTTGACCATGTTGGGGTATTTACATTTTCAGCGGAGGAGGGAACACCAGCCCAGAATTTACCCAACCAGGTACCGCAAGAAATTATGGATACAAGACGGGATGCCTTGATGGCACTCCAGCAACCGATTTCTGAAAATAAAAATCAACAACTTATTAATCAAGTTGTGGATGTGCTGATTGAACAGGAAAATCCAAAAACAGGTGAATTAATCGGTCGTTCGAGTCGTTTTGCTCCAGAAGTTGATGGGCTTGTATACGTTAGTGGACAAGCCAGTTTAGGAAGCATCGTCCAAGTTGAAATTACTGGTGCCGATGCGTATGACCTTTATGGTCAAGTTGTTAGACAGTTAGTAGCTATTAGTTAGCTGTTAACTTCGCCCGTTATGGCTAGTAGATTATTTCCTGATTATAAAGATTACCCTTTTCTATTAGCCCTTATTATCCATATCAAGTTAATTACCCATTACCAAATAAGAAGATTTAGGAGAATTAATGAATCCTTCCTTTCAAGAATTAGGTCTCTCAGAAGAACGTGTACAACAATTAGAAACACTAGGTTTTACTGAACCTACCAATATTCAGGCACAAGCGATTCCACATTTGCTTTCTGGACGTGATGTTGTTGGTCAATCGCAAACAGGTACTGGTAAAACCGCTGCTTTCTCCTTACCTATATTAGAGAGATTAGACGTTAATCATCGCGCTGTACAAGCTTTAGTTTTGGCGCCAACTCGTGAATTAGCGATTCAAGTTCACGATGCAGTTTCTACTTTTATCGGCAACAGTGGATTACGTACAGCAGCTATTTATGGTGGTCAGTCAATAGACCGTCAAATTATGCAACTGCGACGTGGTGTCCACATCGTTGTTGGTACACCTGGACGAGTAATTGACTTGTTAGAGCGTGGTAGCCTCAAACTTGATTATGTTCGTTGGTTTGTATTAGATGAAGCCGATGAAATGTTAAGCATGGGCTTTATCGATGACGTTGAAAAAATTCTCTCGCAGGCGCCAACAGAGCGTCAAACGGCATTATTCTCAGCGACAATGCCACCAAGTATACGTCAGCTTGTCAATACCTTTTTGAACGACCCCGTTACCGTTACTGTACAACAACCAAAAGCGGCGCCGAACAAAATTAACCAAGTAGCTTATGTAGTGCCTCGTAACTGGAGCAAAGCCAGAGCATTACAACCTATTTTGGAAATGGAAGACCCAGAGTCAGCGTTAATATTTGTACGTACTCGTCGTACAGCAGCAGAACTTACCAATCAGCTTCAATCAGCAGGTCATAGTGTCGATGAATATCATGGTGACTTGTCGCAACAAGCCAGAGAACGGTTATTAGGAAGATTCCGTAATCGTCAAGTTCGTTGGGTAGTAGCAACTGATATTGCTGCACGTGGTTTAGACGTAGACCAGTTATCACACGTAATTAACTTTGACTTACCTGATAGCGTAGAAACTTACGTACACCGAATTGGTCGTACAGGTCGTGCAGGTAAAGAAGGTACTGCAATTACTTTAGTACAACCATTCGAGCGTCGTAAACAGCAAATATTTGAGCGTCACGTTCGTCAAGCTTGGCAAGTACTGCCAATTCCAACACGCGCACAAATAGAAGCACGCCATATTCAAAAGTTACAAGAACAAGTGCGCGAAGCACTAACTGGCGAAAGATTGGCATCCTTCTTACCAATTGTTCGTGAGTTGAGCGAAGAATATGATGCTCATGCAATTGCAGCAGCAGCATTACAGCTAGCTTACGACCAAACTCGTCCAGCTTGGTTACAAACCGAAGCTGATGCAAGTGAAGAAGAATTACTATCCCCAACACCCAAACCAAAACTTCGTGGAGGTGGTGGTTCACCCCGTCGTGAATACTCAGGAGAACGTCGTGGTGGTCGTTCTTGGGATAATGGCGAAGGTGGACGTGGTGAAGGTGGACGTAGTGAAGGTGGACGTTCCGTTAAACCCAAACTTAAAGGAGGTTCTTCTTCCCCTCGCCGTGAGTCAGCAGCATCAGGTAAAAAACTAGGTTCTGTTAGCGCTGCTCAAGAATCAGCTTCTTCATAGATTTTAGGCGCCCTCTTTAAATAAAGGCTAAGTAAAGTCTAAATAAAGGGCGCATCCCACTAATTAAAAACATCATCCTGCTGCAAAGCTTTTCCGGTTTAGTCTTTCTTAGATAGGATTAGCGGTGCAGCATGTTTCCATGTTTTTATTTTGATAGCCTAGTGAAGAGGAAGAGACGGGCAAGGATGCCCATCCCACAAGAGGTTTATTGTAAAAGTTACTTAAAACTTTTAAATCTTAAAATCTAATATCTCTCCAATTTTTAGATTCAGTAAAACGACTCAAATGCTTGACATTTCCAGTTGCTATCACAATATAACGACCGGGAAATTCTTCTGTTAACATTTGCCAGTGGGAACAAATAATCATGTCAGCATCTAGATTTTGATTATCAGCAGTAGGTATACCTTGACTGCGTGCGGATGCCCAAAGTTCAGCAGCTTGGTTTAACACTTCCCAAGTCACTGGTAAAAAAGTAATAATTTCTTGCAATTCATCTAAACTGCTAATGCTAGTTGAACGAGGATTTCTACGGTTTTCCAAAACCATGCTTCTTCTGATTTCATAATCGCATAGTTGAGAAGAGTAAATAGTAACACCTTTCGCTAACAGACCGTAAATCCACTCTTCGCAAATACTCGCTTCAGCATATTTAACAGGGGTCGCAAGAACTCCTAGCACACCTGAGTCTATAAAAACAATCATGATTCCGAGTATAATTTTTGTCCAGAAGGGCGTTCAGCATCTACAGTTTGCTTGAAGGTTTCAAAAAACTCTTGCCTTTGTTGTGCTTCTTCGTCTGACATATTTTTAGTACGTTCCATACGTTTTGCCAGAGCTATCATTTTAGGCACGTTTTGTCTTAACTGCTCTTCCATACTCCAAGCAGGTTTTTCGTTAGCATACGAAGTACTTTTACCTATATTTAAAAATTGCCTAATAATATCAGCATCTTTATGGTCAACCCGAATTGGGGTAGGATATCCCTCTAAAATTAGCTCATAACTGTCGTCTTTTGCGTTGTCCACTGGGATAAGAGCAATAAAGCGCGCGAGATTTAGAATTTTACCACTAGGTAGTTCTACAGTTGAATTCATACTATTTTAAATACGTTTAACTATTTTTGCTT